>Ga0209985_10000078_pt1 | contig 106160 bp, 77 predicted proteins | sample NOAtaG_FD_187305 | JGI IMG/M metagenome (GOLD analysis project Ga0209985, IMG submission 187305) | Freshwater lake microbial communities from Lake Erie, under a cyanobacterial bloom - NOAA_Erie_Diel6S_1000h metaG (SPAdes) (version 2) | ecosystem: Environmental > Aquatic > Freshwater > Lake ... | reverse complement strand
AGTTGAAAGCTACGAAGAAACGTTTGTGATTGATGACCGCAAGATTCACGGCACCACGTTGCTATACTTGCCTGAAAACACCACAAATCCTAATGCCATCACATTGAAAGAGTATTTCCGGACACGCACCATAAACGATTTTCCGGGAGTTTCCGGTGGTGATCCTGCCCGGGATTTTGCCGAAGGTTTACTCAGGCAGATGATACTAATCAGGCAAGCCAACGGGGAGCTGCCTAATTGAAGTACAGTTAAAAACTGTTTAAAAGACGCACAACCGGGCGGTTTTTTTATACTTTTGATTTTGGAAAAAATGCAACTTTTGGTTTTGCGGTATTTACTTGTACGAGTTGATCGAATGGGCTGTGGCGGATGTGTTCTTCCCTGCCCAAGGTGCCGCCTACCTGGGCACACAGGGGGATATTTGGGATGCCCAAAAAGACATGTTTCTGGCCTTTCTCGGTGCCATCTGTATCACCATCATCGTGTTGTCGGTGAAAAGGGTCTTTGGCATTTACGAGACCAAGCCCTCAGGAAACTGAGCGAATGGCCTTGACAAATGTGATGATGTCAGATTCGAGGTTTGTGGAGTTCCTGAGCATCGAAACAAAAGCGCTACCCACAATGGCACCCGCACCATAACGACAAGCCGATTGAAAGGTGGCTGCATTTGAGATGCCAAAGCCAACCAGCACCGGATTTCGCAATCCCAGCCCCGCAAGGCGCCTGAAATAGTCTTCTTGCTCAGCAGTAAAACCCGCCCTAGCTCCCGTAGTACTGGAGGCCGATACGGCATACAAAAAGCCCGATGAGGCCTGATCGATTAATCGAATGCGTTCATCGGATGTAGCCGGAGTCACCAACATAATTACCGACAGGTCGTTGGCGTGGAACAGGGTCGCATGCTCGTTATAATCTCGTAATGGAAGATCCGGGAGAATAACGCCATCAACCCCGGCCGCGCGGGCATCGCGGCAGAAATTCCCAATGCCGTATTGAAGGATAGGATTTATATATCCCATCAGCACCACCGGCAGCGTTACCTCGGAGCGCAATTGTTTGACCTGCTCCAACAGCAACTTCAGGTTCATACCCTGATCCAGTGCTTGCTTGCTACTTTGCTGAATCACGGGCCCGTCTGCAATCGGATCTGAAAACGGGATCCCGATTTCAATCAGGTCAGCGCCTGCCTTCTCCAGGGCGCGGGCGATTACACCGGTGTCATTCACAGAGGGAAAACCGGCCGTAAAAAAAATGGACAGCACGTTTTTCGTCTTTTGCTTGAAGAGTTGAGAAAGCCGATTGTTCATCTCAATACCGCCCCCACCGGATATACGTTTCCAGATCTTTATCGCCCCTGCCCGACAGATTAACGACAACTACATCATCGGGCGAGAACTCCAGTTGGTGAAGTACTGCGAGCGCGTGAGCTGTCTCAATTGCCGGAATGATTCCCTCCAAACGCGCCAACTCAATGCCAGCCTTCATGGCTTCCTCATCCGTAGCATTGAGAAACTGCCCTCTCCCACTCTCAAACAGATGGGCATGCAACGGGCCGATGCCCGGATAGTCCAGCCCGGCTGAGATGGAATAGGGCTCGATGACCTGTCCATCCGGTGTTTGCATGAGCAGCGTTTTGCTGCCGTGCAAGACTCCCGGCCGGCCCAACGCAGTAGTTGCCGCTGACTCGCCCGACTCCACACCATGTCCGGCTGCCTCGGCCCCAATCAAGTGCACGTGCGGTTCATCCAAAAAATGGTAAAACGCACCGGCTGCATTGCTGCCCCCACCCACACAGGCCACAACGTAGTCCGGGAAGGGGTTGCCCTGCTGCTCGGTTAGTTGCGCCCGTATTTCCTGGCTGATCACCGATTGAAAGCGTGCTACCATGTCCGGATACGGATGAGGCCCCACCACCGAACCGATGATGTAATGCGTGTCTGTTGGATGATTAATCCAATGGCGCATCGCCTCGTTGGTGGCGTCTTTCAACGTCATGTTGCCGCTGGTGGCCGGTACCACGGTGGCGCCCAATATCTTCATACGCTCCACATTTGGGCGCTGCCGCTCCATATCCAACTGCCCCATGTAGATGGTGCACTCCAGACCCATCAGGGCACACACCGTGGCTGTGGCCACACCATGTTGCCCAGCGCCAGTCTCGGCAATAATCTTTGACTTCCCGAGTCGCTTGGCCAAAAGAATCTGACCAATTGTGTTGTTGACTTTGTGTGCCCCGGTATGACATAGGTCCTCTCTTTTCAGATAAATGGTTGCCCGGTGAACCTCGGAAAGCCGGGTGGCCTGATACAAAGGCGTTGGTCGACCCACATAGTGACGAAGCAAAGTCTCGAACTCGCGTTGAAATTCGGCATCGCCTACAATGGCTTGATACCGGAGTCGAAGCTCTTCGACATTTGGAAACAACATTTCAGGGATGTAGGCTCCGCCAAACAATCCATAGTACCCCTCCTCATTCGGTTGAAATCTTCTCATATGTTTACGTTTGCCAGTTTCTCAATCGCCAGGCGCACAGCCCCAACATTTTTCACCCCGGGCGAATCTTCCAGTCGGCTGTTGAGATCCACACCCACCAGGTTCATACCCTTCAGCAGTTCAAGCTGGTCCAACTCACCTAAACCCAATCCGCCACTCAGAAAGAAGGGAGTTTGTTGATCGTAGCGCTGCAATATCTTCCAGTCAAACGACTGCCCAGTTCCCCCAGGCATCTTGCCGCGGGTATCAAAAAGGAAATAGTCGGCAACGGAGTGATAGGATTTTACTTCATCAAAATCAAAACACGGGTGTAAAGAAAAAGCCTTAATCACGACAACCCCAAGTTTCCTCGCTTCCGCCACTTGCCCGGGAGTCTCCGTTCCGTGCAACTGAACAGCGTGGAGACGGTGGCGGATCACGTGTTCCTGAATTTGAGCCTGGGGCTGGCTTACAAAAACGCCAACCGTTTGGATGCCCGCTGGAAGTGCAGGCATAACAAAATCCTCACCCACAAACCGGGGTGAACCCGGATAAAAGATAAACCCCATCCATTGCGGCCCCAAGGCAGCTACACTCGTGATGTTCACCGTTTCGCGCATGCCGCAAATTTTTACCTGCAGGTTCATGCTGGTCGCAATTCAAGTTGTTGAATGAAGAGCCTGGCCGCTGCGGTAGGATCTGTTGCCTTCATAAAGCTCTCCCCCATCAGGAATCCACGATAACCCGATGCATAGAGTTTGGCCACATCCTGTGGGTTACTCAACCCACTCTCCGAAATCCATGGCCGCCCGGCCGGCAAACTGGCGGCAAGCCGCTCTGAAACTTCAAGAGAAACCACAAAAGAATTCAGATCGCGGTTGTTCACACCAATCAAATCAAATGGAACCTGATAATGAGACTCTAGCTCTCGCTCGTTGTGCACCTCCATCAACACTTCAAGGTTCAATTGCCGGGCCTGCAGGGCCAGCGTAACCGCATCAGCCGGTCGAACCATGGCGGCAATGATGAGAACGACATCTGCCCCGTAGGCGCGGGCCTCTGCCAATTGATACTCATCCAAAATAAAATCCTTCCGCAAGAGCGGCAGCGGGGTAACGCGTCTGGCGCGGGCCAGATCATCAAGCGAGCCACCAAAGAACTGTTCGTCCGTGAGCACCGAGAGACCAACAGCCCCAGCGTGTGAGTAGCCCTGAACAACCTCCTCCACTGCCACCTGATCGTTGATCACACCCTTTGAGGGTGACTTTCGCTTAAACTCCGCAATCACCGCGGCCCCACCGCGAGTTTCAATTGCTTTCACCATCGATATCACCGGTCGATAAAATCCCCCCGTATCACGCAACTGGGATACGGGTATCAGGCGTTTCCGCGCGTCAACTTCCTGGCGTTTCGCTTCGGCTATTTTCTCCAGGATCGTCATCTGCCTTCGCGATTAATCTCCATAAATTTTTGAAATCTCCTCCCGGCTGCTCCTGACGCAAGAGCTTCGGTCGCCAACGCCACCGCTTCGACCGTTGGTATCTGGCGCGCACAAGCCAGAGCCAGGGCCGCATTTACGATGACTACCTGACGTTGCGCAGGCGTTCCCTCATTTTTCAGAATGTTCTCAAATACCCGGGCAGACTCTTCCACGGATTTACCTCCGGCTATTTGATCCCCTTGGATTCTCGTTAAACCCAGGGCCTCGGGTTGTAAAATTTGTTCACCCGCCTGGGAATAAACCTTGCAGCCGCCTGTCAGCGATACTTCATCGTAGCCGGCCAGATCGTGCACGATGGTGAAACGCTTGGAGGTCTGCTGATACAGATAAGCATATTGCCGCGCTAGCTCAAGGCTAAAGACTCCGGCAAATTGGTATTCTGGCCGGGCCGGATTAACCATCGGGCCCAGCATGTTGAAAAACGTTTTTACCCCCAGCTCCTTGCGGATAGGCGCCACATTTTTCATGGCCGGATGAAAAAGGGGTGCATGCATAAACATCACGTTCGTTTCGTCCAGGCTGCGCTGGAGTTGATCATGATCGTTGGTGAATCGATACCCCAGAAACTCCAACACCGTGGAGGACCCGCTGACTGAGCTGACCCCATAGTTGCCATGCTTGGCTACCGGTTGGCCCGCTGCCGCCACCACAAATGCCGCTAATGTTGAAATGTTAAATGTATTTTTTCCATCGCCCCCCGTACCACAGACATCAATAACGGGGCGATCAACATTCACCGGCACGCACAATTCCAGCATGGCATCGCGAAAGCCCTCCAGCTCCTGGAGCGTAACGTTACGCATCAGGTAGATCGTCATGAAAGCACTTACCTGACTGTTGTTCACTTGCCCGGAGGCAATCTGCACCAGCACATCGCGAGCATCTTGCCGGGATAAAGTCAGGTGATCCGAAAGTTGTTGAAGAATGGCTTTCATCATCACGTGTGGTTTAACCAGTTAGCAATCATTCGGGGCCCTTCCGTGGTCAATATGGATTCCGGATGGAACTGGACACCGCGCACATCAAACGCCTCATGCCGAATCGCCATGACCAGCCCTTCTTCGTTCACGGCTGTCACTTTCAGTTCGGGTGGCATAGACTCCGGTACGACTGCCCAGGAATGATAGTGCGTGGCCTGAAAACGTTCACTCACACCCGAAAAGAGATAATCGGTTGGGTCAGTTACCCGTGCCACCGAGGTGACCCCGTGCAGCACTTTCGGGATATTGAACAGGGTCGCCCCAAAAACTTCGGCAATGCCTTGATGCCCGAGGCAAACACCGAGCAAACTGTGTGTGGGCGCCAACTCACGAATCAGTGGCTTCAGAATACCGGCTTCATCGGGTATGCCCGGGCCGGGCGAGATTAATATCTTGGAAAACGCAGACGCGGATTCCACCGTGATCTCGTCATTGCGAAATACCGTTACGTCTGCCCCCAAATCCCGAAGAATATGGACGAGGTTAAACGTGAACGAATCGTAGTTATCAAACACCAGTACCTTTTTCATCTCATTCGTTTATAACTCCTCGGCCAACACCAGAGCTTGCCGCAACGCCCCAAGTTTGTTGTTTACTTCCTGCAGTTCCCGCTCGGGCACCGACTGGGCCACTACTCCGGCCCCGGCCTGATAGGTCAGTTGATTGCCCGTACTCAGAAACGAACGAATCAAAATCGCCTGATTCACATCACCGTTAAGCCCGATAAAACCAATGGCCCCGCCATAAAAACCGCGAGATCTTTGCTCCAGTTCCTGAATCAATTTCAAGGCCATGTGCTTGGGCGCACCCGACAACGTGCCGGCTGGAAAAGTATCGGTCAGCAATTGCACCGCAGTAACACCCGGGCGCATTTTGCCGGTTACTTTCGATACCAGATGAATAACGTGCGAGTAGTACTGGATCTCTTTCAATACTTCCACCGTTACCTGGTTGCATGCCCGACTCAAATCATTTCGCGCCAGATCGACCAGCATGATATGCTCGGCATTTTCTTTCGCATCGCGGGCCAGTTCTGCAGCCTGCCGGGCATCTTCCTGATCGTTACCCGTACGCCTGAACGTTCCGGCAATCGGGAAGATAGCAGCCTCCCCGTTCTTGATTTGGATCTGGGCCTCGGGCGATGAACCGAACAGCTTGAAATCCCCGTAGTCAAAAAAGAACAGGTACGGGGAAGGATTGACTGACCGCAACGCCCGGTAGACCGTAAACTCATCACCCCGAAACGCTTGCTGAAAGGCGCGCGACAACACGATTTGAAAAACATTTCCACGCTCGCAATAGCGGATTCCCTCTTTCACCATCTCCAAAAACTGCAGCTCGGTACCCATCGCCTGCTCCGGGCCGGTCCGCCTGAACGGGTAACTGCTGAATCGATTGCTGACGATAATCTGTCGGATTTGTTCCAATTGACTGGGCTCTTTTTCATCCATCACATTCTCGTAGATGGTGAGCTGATTAAAGAAATGATCAATGACCAGAACAAAGCGATACAAGTGATACCGAATATCAGGAAGTGGCGCAGGCGGTGTCGCAATCGGCAGGCGCTCGAAGTGTCGGACAGCCGAATAGCCGGTGAATCCAAACAAACCCTGGGCTGGTGTATGGCGAAGCTCACCCGCTAACTCAAAGGATGCGATAAACTGTCCCAGGTGTTCCCGCACCTCAAGGCCGGTTATCACCTCCGTTTGCCTGGGCTCCCGGCCGGTGCACCACGTGGTAATCTGCTCCTGTTTAACTTCAAAACCAGCCAGCGGCTGGCAGCAAATCATGGACAGGCTGTTTTCGTGCCCGTGGTAATCCGAGCTCTCCAACAGCACGCTGTTGGCATACACATCGCGGAGTTTCAGGTAGACGCTGACCGGGGTTATGGTATCGGCCAGCAGGCGTGTGGATCGGGTATATAGTTTTTGTCTGGACATTCGTTCCTGGTTTTCCTAAAACAAGAAGGCCCGCTGTGAACAGCAGGCCTTGTCTTGGGCATAAGCAATTAATGGCTGTTCACATCAGTTTATCACTCATGTGCCACCACCAATTATTGCGAACCTGTAGTTTCATTTATTCTGCTTTATTTTCGTGCCGCACGCTTGGGTTTGGCCGTTTCGCCAGCCCCTTCCGTTGACTTTTTGCGCGTTGCACTGCGCTTTAAACGCGTCTTTATCTTATTGCGATTCCGGGAAACGCCATAAGAACCTCTCCAGCGCTTACCCTTTTTCGATTTTTTGTCTCCTCTGCCCATTTGAATTTTTACTTGTTCTGAGTTGCAAGTATAACAAAGGCAGGTATTTCCGCCAAATACTCTGAAAATCTTTACCAGGGTGGGAAAACAAACAGTCTGGTTCATCGGTTAATTTTGAAAGAAAGAAAAACCATGGCACAGGCAAACGAACAGGTGATCGGGGCGCTGCGACTGGCAATCGCCCAACTCCAGAAAAGCAACTCCTATCAATGGGGCCACATGGGCTCGTGTAACTGTGGATACGTTGCCCAACATGTTACCCGCCTGACTCCGGCCGAGATACATCGAAGGGCGCTCCTGCGCCACGGGGATTGGACGGAGCAACTAAACGACTACTGCCCCACCAGCGGCTTGCCGTTTGATGACGTAATATCCGAAATGCTAACGGCCGGCTTCGAACGAACCGACCTTCAACACCTGGAACGCCTTTCGGACCCCAGCGTCCTAAATCATCTGGCGGAAGGTAAGCGACACTTGCGGCACAATGTTCGCGAAGATGTGGTGCAATACCTGTCGGCCTGGGCGGCCCTGCTGGAAGAGGAATTCTCAGGCCGGGTAACCCTGCCTGAACTTACGCCCGAAGCGGTAGCGGTTTAAAACAAGAATCCCAGGCGAATGTAAAAGAGCGTCTCCTCTACCGAGGTTGCCACTTCCGTGGTCAACACGGTCAGGTCGAGAGGTGTGAGCCCTCATGAAACCCGAGAGGGACTTACCAACATCGGACTACGGAATTTTAAACAATAGACAATCCTTCGGCTGCCCACCCTGGTTTACAAACCGGAACCATTTCTCCAGGCGGGCTTCCTGAACCAATCCGGCCTTTTGCAGCACCCTGACCGATGCCATGTTTTCCACATCAACAAAAGTGGAAATCCGGTAAATGCCAGGTAGCGACCGAATCACGGCCAATACCGTGCGGCAAGCCTCGGTAGCATAGCCCATCCCCCACTGTTGGGGGCTCAGGATGTAGCCAAACTGAATTTTACCCTCCTCATGGATTAGGCCTATGCTTCCGATCAGCCGGTTGGTGGATTTTATTCGCAGACTGAAGCTGTAGTCACTACCCCGTTCCCAGGCAGCCCGGGCATACGCTAAAAACGATCGGGTATCTTCAACGGATTCGTGGGTAGGCCACGAGACATAACGCGTAGCTTCGGGTTTGCTGGCATAGGCGTAAAAGATTTCTTCGGCATCTTCGTACCTTAACCGCGTTATCCACAAACGCTCAGACTCCATCCGCTCGGGTATGGCCAATCGCATCAGCAAGTCAATTGTTCACCAATACTACAAGAAAGAAACGTCTGAGGCTACGGTGCTGCTTAGGATTGACCCCATTCATTACACCGCTATTCAAATTACCATTCCAAAAAAAGGTGAACGGAAGGGGGAGGAAATTGAGATGAACGAGCATTTTGCGCAGGAGTTGGAGGCCCAGGGCTACTCAGCAGCCGGGCCGCTGGAATTTCATCTTTATCTCAACGGAGTTGCCTAGTTCTCGGCCAATATCAAAATAATACTACCTTTGCGGCCGGCAAGTCGGCACGACCAGCTCCTGCTGAACTCCCCCAGGGCCGGAAGGCAGCAAGGGTAGGCGGTTGTAGCGGTGCGATGTTCGGCTTGCCTCTTTTTTTGTTCCTCACCCACCTCCCGCGGGCCGATCGTTTTCCGTATTTTTAGGGCTTCAAACCACCACTACTTCATGAAGTTTTTCATTGACACCGCTAACCTAAACGAAATCCGCGAGGCTCATGATCTGGGCGTGCTGGATGGCGTAACGACCAACCCGTCCCTAATGGCAAAAGAGGGTATCAAAGGTCACGATAACATACGGGCTCACTACAAAGCCATCTGTAATATTGTAGATAATAACGTCAGCGCGGAGGTAATTGCCACCGACTATGAAGGCATTTTAAAGGAAGGCCGTGAACTGGCCAAAATCGATGATAAGATCGTAGTGAAAGTACCGATGATCAAAGATGGTGTACGGGCCATCAAACGATTCTCCAGCGAAGGCATTCGCACAAACTGCACCTTGGTATTCTCACCCGGTCAGGCCATACTGGCAGCCAAGGCGGGCGCATCGTACGTGTCGCCCTTCATTGGCCGTCTGGACGACATCTCGCAGGATGGGCTCGACTTCATTGCGCAGATTCGCCTCATTTACAATAACTACGGCTTCGGCACCGAAATCCTGGCGGCCAGTATTCGCCACACCATTCACCTGATCAAATGTGCGGAAATCGGAGCAGATGTGGCCACCTGCCCCCTTTCCGTAATCACCGCATTGCTCAAGCATCCGTTGACCGACAGCGGGCTTGAAAAGTTTCTGGCCGATCACAAAAAAGTAAACGGGTAAGCGAATGTTCTCAAACGATCCCGTAGTTCGGGTCCGTGACGTCAGCATTTTCCAGGACAGCAACACCGTTCTGAACAGCGTTGCGTTCGACATTGAGAAAGGAGAATTTGTATACCTCGTAGGCCGCACGGGGTCGGGTAAATCGTCCTTGTTAAAAACCTTGTATGCTGATCTCCCCCTGAGGCTGGGCGACATGATGGTGGCCGGTTTTTCTATCCGTGAGATCAAACCCCAACAGGTTCCGCTACTGCGCAGAAAGGTGGGCATCATCTTTCAGGACTTTCAATTATTCCCCGATCGCACCGTTGGGGAAAACCTCACCTTCGTAATGAAAGCCACCGGCTGGCGGGACTCCGCCAAGATGAAAGCCCGGTTGGTGGAGGTGCTCATGCAGGTGGGCCTGGGTTCAGTGGAAAAGAAAATGCCTCATCAACTTTCAGGCGGTGAACAACAGCGCGTGGTTATTGCCCGGGCGCTCATCAATGAACCGTTGATCCTTTTCGCAGATGAACCTACCGGTAATCTTGACCCGGAGGTCTCCAGCGGCATCATGAAGTTGTTCCAACAAATCAACAAAAGCGGAACCGCAATTTTGATGGCCACCCACAGTTATGGGCTTATTCGCAGGAACCCGATGCGCGTGCTCAAGTGTGAGGATGGCAAAGTGCTCGACTCGCAGAAGGATACGTTTGAACTTAAAAGCGAAGAAGATTTTTAACTGGCCTGTGGCTCGGGTTGCTTTTTTCGCTGCTCCAGTTGCTGAATCTGCTGGTTGAGCAAGTCGATTCGCACCAATAAGTTAAGTACTAACGCATCGCGTACTTTTTCAGAAGGCCGCGATTTCATTTCATCGCGAAGGACCTGGTACATAGCATCCAGTTTCTGAATATCCTGCGTGAATACTTCAGCATCCCAATCACCCTCCATGTTTTCGATGAGGGCAACTTTTTCACTGATCTGCATCGAATAAAATGATTCCAGGTCATAAAACTCCATCTGCAGATTACCCTTGGCCAGAGGCTTTGGCACCACCGGATGAGAAAAATACAGAAAAAACGACAGCGCAGCCAACAGCAGGGCGGCCGCCCGCCATATCACCACGGAGTGCCACCATCCGGTGGTGGGAAGCTGGCGCTGAATGGAAGCCCACACCCTGCCGGAAGGTATGCGATAATCAAACTCATCGCGGTGTTTGTTGATGAAGTCTTTTAACTGATTGTTCATAGCTTACCTCCTTCCAGTATTTCTTTCAATTTTTTCTTAGCGCGGTTAAACTGCGATTTGGATGTCGACTCGCTGATCCCCAGTATCTCGCCAATTTCAGCATGATCGTAACCCTCCAGCAGATACAAACTCAACACCAGCCGATATCCTTCCGGCAGTGCCTCAATCCCTTTCCTCACGTGTTGCACCGTGTACGGAAAAGAGTCAAACACGTCTGCCTCCGGTACTTCAGGTACATCAAATCGGTCATCTTCCGGCCATCGCTCAGTTCTCTTCCGCGACACGTGGGTGATCGCCTTGTTTACCACAATTCGCTTCAGCCAACTTCCGAACGAGGCATCACCCCGGTAATGCTTCAAGTTACGAAAAGCGCTGACGAAAGCCTCTTGCAATACATCCTCCGCCTCAGCCTCATCCAAAACGATGCGAAAGCCGGTATTGTACATGCTTCGATGATACAGGTTATAAAGCCGCTCGTACGCCCGGCTGTTCCCGGCCAGGCACTGCTCAATCAGCTCATGATGAATATGAGTCGACAGGTCGTTCAATATTGCAAGTTACCCCCCAAAGACCGGAAAAATGGCCGGAGGTTGCAGGCCTACTTTAGTTTGGCCAGATTATCCTTAGCAGCCTCAAAATCAGGCGCTAACACCAGGGCCTGGTCGAAAAAACCCTTGGCTTTGACCTTGTCACCGGCTTCCTGTGCCAATATACCCTTCAGATTGATCACAGGCACTTTCATCGGGTATTCCTTCGTTTGATTCTTAGAGTCCGTGAATGAAACCTTTTGCGTATCGATGTCCTTTTTCGACAACAGAATATCGGCCGTTGCTTCACACTCCTTAAAACGCTTCAATTGATATTGAATAAACGCCATCTTGTACAAGGTTGCCGTGTTGTTGGAGGCCAGGTAAAGTGACTCATAATTCTGCAACGCGCGATCCAACACGCCAAGACCCTCGAAACTGGCGGCTGACAGCTCCAGCGCGGCCTCGTTCTTGCTATTGCGTGCCAAAAGCTCCTGCGTTACCAGTGCCGAAGAGGCGTACTTCTGATTTTCGTAGTAATAGAAAGCCAGATTAAGAATAAGAGAGTCGTTTTGTGGATTCTCCACGATTAGATCATACAGCGCGCTTTTGGCAACATCGTAGTCATTCCATTGAATGGCCGCAGTGTACTTTTTGAAAAAATGCTGCGTAAGGTCACTTACTTGAGGAGCCGGTGCTGCGGCCGGCTGCTCCGTCTTCGGGGGGGTGGAATCGACAGGTTTTGCAGGTGTCTTCTTGTTTTGAGCGAAGCCCAACGTGCCGATCGCGATAAACGTAGTAACCAGGCAGGCAAATGATAATTTATTCATGGGGATTAGACGATAGTATAAGACCTTTTTTTGCAGCAATATCGGCTAAAAAACGTAAAGCTTCCTTCCGGTCATTGCGAATAACCCCCTCGAGGATGGCTTCCTTGATTTCATCTTTCAGGTCGCCAATGATCCGACCCGGAGGAATATTGTACAGCCGGATAATCTCATCTCCGGTTACCGGTGGCTGAAAGTTCCTCACCCGGTCTTTTTCTTCCACCTCCGTCATCTTATACTCCACCAGATCAAAATTGCGAAGGTATCGCCCAACCTTCTCATGGTTTTTGCTGGTGATATCCGCGCGGCAAAGAATCATCAAAGCATCCACCGAGTCACCGGCTTCAAACAAAAGCCTGCGCACGGCCGAGTCCGTCACCTCTTTCTTAACCAGGGCAATCGGGCGGAGGTGCAACCTGACCAGCTTTTGAACGAACTGCATGTGCTCGTTGAGCGGAAGTTTGAGCCTGCGGAAGATGCCCGGTACCATGCGCGCGCCCTTATCCTCATGGCCGTGAAACGTCCAGCCATGTTGAGGCGAAAAGCGTTTGGTAGCCGGCTTGGCGATGTCGTGCAAAATGGCAGCCCAACGCAACCAAAGGTCATCCGAAACCTTGGCCACATTATCCAATACCTGTAAGGTGTGGAAGAAATTATCCTTGTGGGCATGGTTGTCGACATATTCAACACCATGAAGTGCCACCAGCTCAGGAAAGAAATGCCGCAGCAAGCCGCTGTGGAAAAGCAACTTAAAACCGTATGATGGCACCGGGCAAAGAATGATTTTATTTAACTCATCGATGACTCGTTCGGCTGACACAATTCGGATTCGCTCCGCCTGGCTGATAATAGCCGCAAAGGTTTCCGGTTCAATGTCAAAATCAAGCTGGTTGGCGAAGCGGATGGCCCGCATCATGCGCAACGGATCATCTGAAAAGGTAACCACCGGATTTAAAGGAGTTTGAATCACCTTCTTGCGGAGGTGACCGATTCCGCCAAAGGGATCAATGAGATCACCGAACCCTTGGGCCTGCAGGCTAATGGCCATGGCGTTGATGGTAAAATCCCGCCTCTGTTGATCCTCTTCGAGTGTGCCATCTTCAACCCATGGCTTTCGGGAATCGGCACGATAGGACTCTTTCCTTGCTCCCACAAACTCCAACTCATACTCACCCGCCTTCAACATAGCCGTACCAAAATTCCTGAAGACGACCGGGGGTGGAAGTTCCAGGACTGCCGCCACTTGAGTAGCCAATTCAATTCCACTGCCAACACAGACAAAATCAATATCCTTATTGGGCCGGTTCAGGATCAAATCGCGGACGAACCCTCCCACCAGGTAAGTGGGCATGCCAAGGCGCTGGGCTACCGCAGCAACCTGATTAATGACTTGATAATGAGTGATTTGAGTCGCGAAATTCACACCGGCCGGATTATGACCGGCAAAGGTACAACTGAAAATCTGATCCGCTTAGAGTTTGCGCTCCCGGTGACTTCGTTTACGGTTAACATTCAGACACTCTACCTTTCGTCAATCCCGCCAGAAAAAAGTTCGCAATTTCACTTCAATCAGTTTTGGCTGATGAAAGCCAACGGCCATTCCTGCCGGTATACGCAGCAAAGGAAAGTGACTAAAATCATCAGAAAGCCTTATTCTTCGGTTAGTGGCTGTTAATACAAAGAAGCGTGATGAACAGGCGGTGAATTACTTCCAGAAGTCTTCCTTCCTATTGAAGGTAGGGCACGGAATGATCTTGTTCTTCTTTTTCACCGCGCGGTTCAACGGTTTGGCAACAAACTCATACACAAGTGTAATTTCATGAGCACCTCCCGAGGCGGCCGACAATTCGGAGATTGAGAAGTCATAGCTATACCCGATCGTCATGTTCTTCAGGTAAAGGCCCATGGTAAATACGAGGGCATCCTGGGCAACCGTACCGATATAGGACTGCTCGAAGGGCTTACCCCGGTACCACAACCCAACCGAGACCGGATCAATATGGTAATTCATCCCCAAATCCATTTGAGATATTGGGCCTTGCTTACGATAGATAAAAGAGGGAGTCAGATAAGTTGCCCGCTCCGACTTTTTTCGAAAATCCCCACCCGTAAGAGAAATGCGGGCTCCCCCGTGAACTGTAATCTTCATCGGCAGTCGACTCTCATCATTCAGTACCGAAATATTGGGTTGATTCATATGAGCAAAAGCCGCACCCAACCACAGCGCCCGGCTGTAAAGCAGGAAGCCCGAACCAAAATCGAAATACTGTTGATTGCTCAACCGGAAGACCGCGTCATCCAACGAAATATTACCGTATTCAAGACCATCACCCAACCGTAGTCGCGACCGATCGAGTCCATTGAATCCATAACCAAAACTCAGACCAGGTGAAAAAACTAAGTTGTCGTTAATCTTGACCTTGTAGCTATAGAGTAAACTAAAATTGGACGTCCGCCATCCGGCCGAACCCATCTTGTCTGTAGTCATCAGGATACCAAATCCGCTTCGTAACTCATCTACGAAGATGTCATAGCTCGCAGAATACGTAGCAAAGGCTTGAGGAAGATTGGGCCATTGAATACGGTGGGCAAATGCCACACGCTGTTGCGAGGTGATGCCGGCAAAACCGGGATTGAGGTAAAGCGGCACTTGATAGTATTGCGAAAACTGTGGATCCTGCGCGAAGGCATTCAGATACCCCATTCCCAATAACACAAGCAACAGTACACGTTTCATCGTTCCAATTTATTGATTTATCGAATTAAAGTGACATCTCCGATCTGAGTGGTTCGCTGCTCATCCGACAGTCGAACTGTAAGCTTATACACGTAAACTCCATTTGGCATCAGGCGCCCATTTTGGTCGTACCCATCCCAACCGATGCTTGAATTATTGCTTTCGAAGATCAAGTTACCCCATCGGTCAAAAATCTGGAGATTGAATTCCAGGGCACCCTTTACAATCGGCAAGAACACGTCATTAACCGCACCGGCTCCGCCTCCCGGCTGCGCCCCTCCGGTAGGACCACTTGGATTCGGAGTGAACGCATTCGGCACCCTCGTTACTCCACCCTGCTTGGCGGTGACCGTTTGCGTTGCTGTGTCGCGGCAGACCACTCCGGCTTCATCGCGCAAGGCTATTAGCATCAACTCATATACACCCTCCACCTGATAAGTGTACTTTGGCTCTTCAAAGAATGACGTGCCTCCGTCTCCAAAGTACCACTCGTAGCCAGTGGCGCCTGTGCTGTAGTTAAACGTAGACAACTCATCATCCGGCACAAACACGGTATTGGGACGTGCCTGGAAGGAAGCTACCGGGTTTACAACCACCTTGAAAGGACCGCGTTGGGTGGTAAGCTCCTGACCTGTCAACGTGTTTTCGACCTTTAAAATAATGGTATAGTCTCCAGGCGCAGAAACCAGGAACGAAGGCGTATTAACATTGAATTGACGACCCGCGACATTTCCGCCTTGATCAACTATCTCCCATGTATTCCGATTGCCACCAAGGGTACTCTGGGTGACACGGATCGTTGCGGGCACACACGCAGCAGCAGGCTCGGCCTGGAAATCTGCCGTGAGCGGAGGCACAACAATATTAATCGTTTTGGACTCTGTATCCGCACAAGTCAGGCCCACCGCCTCAGCCAATGTATTCGTGGCTCGCAGCGTAATTGTCCTAAAGCCGGGCGAACTATAAATCACCGAAGGTGGCGTTTGGCCGGTGAAATCCAACGGGTTGGAATCCAGGCCGAAATTCCACTCATACCGCACAGCCGGATCATTCGGGTTCGAGTTATTGGTGAACAACACCGACACGGGTGCACCGGTGAATTGAGGTAACGGTGACGGCACCGTGAAATCGGCTACCACCGAGCGATGAACGGTTATTGGAATTACAACATCCGGGGCCGGGCAATTTCCATTGTTTGCTTGATAAACAATTTCGTAAATCAAAGGTGCCATCGATGTGGTGTTCAAAAGCGTGTAGGTAGCCTGGAAAGTCGTCCTTACGTCATTTTGTGCCGTAGTGCCTTGTAGACGCCAAAACCAACGACTCGATGTCACCCCCTGACTTTGGTTGATAAACTGTACCTGTTGCCCTCCGCAGATCTCACTTCGATTGGGGAAAACATTAACTACCATGGATGGAAGAATTACTATGTTCTTGGTCTGCGAATCGACACAACCAACAAACGGCACTGCGAGTTGTGTTTCCAATGTAACCGAGGCGGTATAGTTACCGAATGGTGACGGATTTTGATATGGATGTGAAACGGTTACTGGGCCAGTTGTTGTGGCTGTATATGTGGAGTCCGGCAGTCCAAAATCAAATTTCCAGGTATAGGTAACTCCGGCCACTTGATTGTATTGGAACCTAAACGTCCGAGGCCCACAACTTGGAGTAGGTGTCAAAATGGTAAAGCTAGGGTCAGTATCGCCTACGCGGAGTGTGAAAATATGAGCAGGCGTAGGTGTTGAGATTATGACTGGACAATTAAAGGCATCGGTAATAGATCTTAGGGTATAGACATAGGTCCCTGTTGCCGGGGGATTAACTTTGATAGAAGGGCTCAATCCGACATTTGTTAACGTAACGTCAGTGCTCGTTGATCCATCGTTTAAGTTGTAAACAACCCGGAAAGGAGCTTGACCAGTTAGTTGCAATGATACCGAGGCGGAACTTCCCAAACAGATGTCCAAATTATTAACCTCAAAAATGCCATCAATTCGTGGAGCCACCGTAACCTGAAGTATCCTTGGGTTACCGGAACAACCATTGGCCAAAGGAGTGATAGTGTAAATTAGAGTGGCCTGTATGTTCGTATTATTTGTGATCGGCCCGTCTAAAATGGCAGGGCCTGATCCGGTTAGCGGCACACCAAGTCCGGCCGGATCATTCACAGTCCACGAAAATGTGGTGCCCGACACACTGCTACTCAAAGGGACGTTCAATGAATTTCCATTGCAAACATTAATCGATGTTGGGAGTCCAGCAATGTCCGGTCTCGGATTCACAACAGCATTAATTGTAATTGGTGTTCCATCACAGCCATTAACCCGAGGGGTTACGGTATACGTAGCGGTGGCGGGCGCAAACGTATTATTGAATAGGGTCTGGAAAATCTTATTCCCGGAGCCAGGTGAAGCACCGGTAATTCCCGGGGCCGAAACTGTCCACGTGCATACCGTATTCAATACATCAGGAATCAGATCGATATCAATGATATCACCGGTGCAAATCGGTACTGGCGCTGCAGCCGTCACAGTCGGACGAGGTTTTACCGTAATCGTTAACACGACCGGGTCACCCACGCAAGCAGGCCCCCCTACGATGCGCGGCAGCAAGGTATACGTCACCGTCTGATCGGTAATCGTAGGATTATTCAAAACATCCGCCAGTATGCTGCCGGGAGCAATCAACGTGGCCACTGGAGTAAAACCGGTTACGCCACCGGTGGCCACTACATTCGTGACCTCAAAGCGCACATTGCCGGCCGAAGGCACCGTGGTGGAGTTCAGCGTTATGTTGGTAGCAACACCTTCACACACACTTTGAATCAACGGCACAGCCGTCAGGCGAGGCTTGGGATCAACATTAACGAACACATCCACAAAACTGCCAGAGCACCCTACTCCTCCTTTTGCTCCGTTGGCGACCGGAGTGATCCGATAGCGTACTGTAGCCATATTATTCGAGTTGTTCACCAATTGATCCTGAATAATCGTTCCTTCCGGTAAGTTGTTCAATGCAGCCACAAATCCCGTTACGCCCGTACCCGCGGTAATCGAAGCAACACAGTTGAACGTCACCGGGCCACTGGTGGGGTTGGTGGGCGATTGCAAATCAATGTTGGTTTGCACACCACTACAGATATCAGACAAGTTGTTGATCGGAGTAGCCACAATGTTGGGCTCTACCGTCAGTACAATATCGCGCTGAGGGCCCAGGCAGCCGGAACCCGATACGGGTTCAATACGATAGATAACGGTGAGGGGGTTGCTGGTTAAGTTTTGGAACTGATCATTTTGAACCTCGGTAGCCAACACGCCATTGCGCGCGCCCGTGTTGCCAGCCGTTTGTGTCAACCCGGGCGCAATGGTTACGCTAATGATGTTGTAGGTGGGCGCTGCTACGCTGGTCGGGGCGGTGGCAAATACAATGCCTCCCGTTTCGTTGTGGCAGACCGTGCGATCCAGTCCGGTTTGAACAGCCGGAGCCGGATTGACCGTAAAGAGAACCGTTTGATCACTGCCTCGGCAGCCTGCTGCGATCGGCACAATCGTATACGTTATCGTCAAGGGACCGTTGGTGGTATTGGTAAAGGTATCGCCCGCCAGGAAGTTAGCGGTATTGTATAACCCCAATCCGGCATTGCTTCCGCCAGCCACCAAGGCCGGTGCCTTGGCGATAGCCTTCAATTCATATTGATCGATGGCCACTGATCCTGCGGCTGGGCTCAGCACGATGCCCGAAGGCACATCACTACATAACGTAACGGTGCCCGGGACTAAAATTGGCTCCGGATTAATGGTAAGGTTGATAAATTCAGACTGTCCTTCGCAGCCTTGCAATGAAATGCCGCGCACATCATAAACAACAACTACCGGCCCGGAGGTCGGATTCGTGTACCTATCGTTTCGAATCATGTTGATGCCCGATGTAGAACCTACTAGCGTGTTGGCCGGATTTGCCGTGACGGTGCCCGGCACTACCACACCCACCAGACGATACGCGTTGGCTGCAGCAGACGTGCCATTGGTACTTAAGATAATTCCGCTATTCTCCCGGCTGCACACCGCGTTATCGAGATTGGGATTGACGACTGGCTCCGGATTAACCGTTACCGTGGTGTTGAAGGGATCACCCACACAGCCACTGGCTGCAATCGGCACCACCTGATAAACAACTTTTAGAGATACCGCGGTAACGTTCGAGTAGAGATCGTTTTGAATGGCGTTGGCTGCCAAACCAGTGCCTGTAGTGGGCGTACCCGTGAGGCCAGCATCCTGGCTGACGAGCGTAATATTGTAATTGGCGGCTGCCACCGAAACACCGTTCGTATTCAAAATGACTCCCGTCACGGCATTGCTGCAGACCGTGCGGTTGGCCAACGCTGGATCAACGACCGGCTCCGGATTAACGGATAATACAACATCAAGCGGATCACCCAAACAGCCACCTGCACTGACGGGCACCACGTGGTACGTCACGGTAAGTGGGGCATTTGTCGTGTTGGTGAATACATCATTCGCTAGGTAATTGGCCGCTACACCATTGGCAATCGGAACATTGCCCGGGGCTGCAGTCAATCCTCCGCTGATGTTAATGCTGATAATATTGTAATTAGCAGCGGGCACGGATGTACCATTGGTATTGAGCACTACGCCACCGGCAATATCGCTGCAGACGGTCCGGTCAAGTGCATTTGACAGTACCGGCTCGGGATTAATGGTCACAGTGATGACCACCGGATCGCCCAAACACAAGGCCGAACTGATCGGCACTGCCGTATAATCAACTGTTAACGGAGCGTTACCAGGGTTTGTATAAATGTCGTTCGCCAGGTAGCCCGCACCAACGCCATTTCCGGGTATCATCGCATTTGTGCCTGCCGGGGTAAGGCCGGGAGCAATCGTCACGGCCGTGATGTTGTAGGTTGTAGCCGGCACTGAAGTTCCAACGATGGTCAGACTTAGCCCGATCACCTGATCACTGCACGCAGATGGTGTAACCACAGCCACCACGGGCTCGGGGTTCACATTTACTTTGACCACCAATGGATTGCCCAAACAACCCGCTGCACTTACCGGCACTACGGTATAGTCCACCGTAAGCGGTGCGTTGGTCGTGTTCCGATACGTGTCCGTGGCGAGGTAATTGTCTGCCACACCAACAGCCGGAATCACAGCGGCCGAGACAACCGTGAGGCCACCCGGAACGACTACCGAGGTGATATTGTAATTGGCAGCCGCCACAGAAGTGCCGTTCGTATTTAGAACCAGTGCCGATGGCTGGTCGCTACAAACGGTACGATTCAAGGTGTTGGCCAGCACGGGCTCTGGGTCAATCGTTACTGTAATAACCTGGGCACTACCTACGCACCCTGCACCCGATACCGGTACAACGGTGTAGGTCACCTGCAACGAACCGTTGGTCGTGTTAGTAAACTGATCGCTCGCCAGGTAGTTAGCGGCAACTCCCGTGGCCGGCACAATGGCATTGCCCACTCCTGCCGTCAGCGTGGGGGCAATTGTGCGTGCGGTAATATTCCAAGTGGCCGCGGCCACCGAGGTTCCGTTTGTATTCAGATTAAGTCCAGTGGCGATATCACTGCAAGCCGTGCGGTCAAGCAAGGTGGACGCCACCGGCTCCGGATTAACGGTGAGAGTGATGTTCCGTGGATTACCCAAACAGCCAGCAGCACTTACCGGCACCACGGTATAGGTCACCGTTAAAGGCGTAGCGCCTGCGTTTGTGAATTGATCCGCATTGAGGTAGTTGGCGGTTACACCTGTGCCCGGGATAACCGCATTGGTAACTGCAGCCGTGAGCCCCGCATCCACCGCTATGGCAGTTACATTATAACTCGCAGCGGGCACCGATGTACCCAGCGTGGTGATCACAAGCCCGGAAGCAACGTCACTACAAACCGTGCGGTCGAGCCCGGCCGAAATAACCGGTTCGGGGTCTATCGTCACCGTAATGGTCTTCGGATCGCCTGCACAACCCGCGCCACTGACCGGTACCACAATGTATGTTACGGTCAAAGAACCATTCGTGGTATTTGTGAAAATATGACCAGCCAGGTAGTTCGCGGCTACTCCGGTTGCGGGCACCGCCACGTTTCCGGGATCAGCCGTAAGTCCGCCCGCTACTGTAATACTCGTGATGTTATAGTTTGCAGCCGCCACGGATGTGCCATCGGTATCTAAGTTGAGTCCAATCGGCAAGTCACTGCACTCAGTTCGATCAAGTCCGTTCGCCACTACAGGCTCGGGATCGATCGTAACCGTTACGGTAACGGCATCACCGAGGCAACCTGCGGCCGAAACCGGAACAACCTGATAGGTGACGGCCAGGGGAAGGGTTCCGGTATTGGTGAACTGGTCGGCAGCCAGATAACCAGCTGCAACATTGGTGGCCGGCACGACCACGTTGCCTGCGTTAGCTGTCAAACCTGGGGCAATCGTGCGGGCCGCGATGTTATATGATCCCGCCCCTACGGACGTCCCATTGGTGTTGAGTACCAGCCCGATATTGACATCCGAACAAGCCGTACGATCAAGCGCAGGCGCAAGCACAGGCTCAGGATTGATTGTGACAGTGATTAATCTGGAATTACCAAAACAGTTACCGGCACTTCTTGGAACCACCGTGTAAGTCACGGTTAATGGAGAGTTGGTATTGTTAGTGAACACATCATTGGCGAGATAGGCTGCCGCCACACCATTGGCTGGTACCACGGCATTGGCACCACCAGCCGTCAGACCTGCAGCAATTGTCCGGTTGATGATGTTATAATCCGCAGCCCCTATGGAGGTTCCATTGGTATTTAGGGTTAACGCAATGGGCAGATCACTACATACCGACTTATCCAGTGTCGTGGAAACAACCGGTTCCGGGGCAATGGTAAAGGTTACCACCTGCGGATCGCTGGCGCAACCCGCTGCGCTGATGGCCACAATCGTGTAGTTTACGGTAATGGCCGCATTGGTGGTATTCGAAAACACATCGTTTGCAACATAGTTCGCATTAACCCCTGTTGCGGGTATTGCCGCATTAGTCCCTGCCGCAACAAGTCCGGCTCCCACCGAAATGGCTGTGACGTTATAGTTGGCCGCTCCCACCGAAGTACCATTTGTATTCAAGACGAGGCCAATGGGCAGATCACTGCACACACCCGCATTAAGGGTAGTCGCGACCACCGGCTCAGGGTTGATCGTCATTGTAATCACTTGTGGACTACCGACACAGCCAGCAGCGCTGATGGGGACAACCGTATAGGTAACGGTAAGAGGCAGGGGTCCTACATTATTAAAGCGGTCGTTGCTGAGGTAGCCAGCTGCAACACCAGTGGCAGGCACTATGGCATTTACACCCGCAGCCACCAGCCCGGGGCTTACGGTGGAAGCTGTAATGTTATAATTGGAAGCCGCAACCGACAGCCCGTTGGTATTAAGAACAAGGCCCGTAACCTGATCACTGCATACGGTAGCATTTAAGCTTGTCGCCACGACTGGCTCCGGATTGATCGTAACGGTTACGATGCGTGGATCACCCAGGCAGCCATCCGCGCTGATCGGCACCACGGTATACCCTACTGTCAATGGTGTGTTTCCGGTATTCGTGAATTCATCCGATGCGAGGTAATTCACACCAACCCCGGAAGCCGGAGCGGCAGCATTACCCACGGCCGGACTCAGGCCGACAGCGACTGACCGAGCAGTGATGTCGTAGCTGGCAGCGGCAACGGAGCTCCCGTTGGTATTCAGCGTGAGGGCAAGGGGTGTATCGCTACACACCGATTTATCGAGCGTGGCCGACACAACCGGCTCCGGATTAATCGTTATCGTAATCACTTGCGGATTACCCACGCAGCCATCTGCGCTGACACCCACCACGGTGTACGTCACCGTTAGAGGCAGGGCACCGGTATTGGTGAACCGATCGTTCAGCAAATAGTTGGCCGCCACGGCCGTGCCGGGCACTGCCGCATTGGTCACGGCTGCAGTTAGCCCGGCTGAAATCGTTCGTGCGGTAACATTGTAATTAGCGGCCGCGACAGACGAGCCATTGGTGTTCAGGGTGAGCCCCAGGGTTAAGTCACTGCACACCGTTGCGCTGAGTGTGGTTGCAATCACCGGCTCAGGATTGATTGTGATCGTAATCGTACGCTGGTCACCAATACAACCGGCAGAACTTACCGCTTCAACGGTATAAACCACTGTAAGGGGTGCACCGCCCAGGTTGGTGAACCGGTCATTAGCCAGATAATTTACCGCCACACCCAATGCGGGAACGGCAGCGTTGGTGCCTGCCTCAACTAAACCTCCGGCAACAAGTTTGGAAACAACATTGTAATTCAATGCAGTCACTGAAGTTCCGTTGGTATTGAGCGTCAATCCGATGGCCGCATCGCTACAAACTATTGCATTAAGCGCATTTGAAACAACCGGTTCGGGCAAGATGGTCATGGTGATCACACGGGAATCCCCTACGCAGCCGCTGGCGCTGACGCCTGCCACGGTGTACGTCACATCGCGCGGCACCGCGCCTGTGTTGGTGTAGCGGTCACTTGCCAGATAGTTGGCTGCCACTCCCGCAGCCGGAACCGCGGCATTTCCAACGGAAGCGGTTAGGCCACCGGCAATGCTGATCGCGGTTACGTTATAGGTCGCAGCCGCCACCGAACTACCGTTGGTGTTCAACGTCAGGTTAATCGGCTGATCACTGCAGGTACTGGCATTTAGAGTTGTTGAAACAACGGGCTCCGGCTCAATGGTGATGACAATGGATTGAGGATTACCAAGGCAGCCATTTGCTGCCACCGGTACAACGACAAACGTAACTGAACCCGGCAATGAACCGACATTGTTATAGCGGTCATTGGCCAGATAGTTGGCGGCCACACCGTTCGCGCTGACAGCCGCGTTTCCAAGATCACCGGTAACACTGCCTGCAAGCGTTCGCGACACAATGTTATAGTTGGCCGCTGCTACCGAAGTGCCGTTGGTGTTCAAAATCAGTCCAATCGCTTGATCGCTGCACACCGTAGCATTCAATGTGGTTGAAACCAAAGGCTCCGGATTGATCGTCAGGGTAATGTCGCGGGCCGCACTCTCACAACCGGATGCCGAAACCCCCACCACAGTATACACCACATTGAGCGGGTTGGCAGTCACGTTGGTATACCGGTCAGAATTCAGATAGCCTGCTGGAACAGCCGTTGCAGGAACAAGGGCATTCGAAACCGCAGCGGTAAGTCCGGGGGGAACCGTTACATTCGTAACGTTATAGTTAAATGCACCTACCGAGACACCATTGGTGTTCAGCGTGAGAGCAATATTCTGATCGCTACAAACGGTCGCATCTAATGTTGTAGATACAACTGGTTCCGGATTGATAGTCCTTGTAATCACCAACGGATTACCCAAACAGCCGGCCGCGCTCACCGGAACAACCGTGTAGGTCACATTCAGTGGTGCGGGGCCCGTGTTGGCAAACTGATCACTGATCAAGTAATTTGCCGCTACTCCATTAGCCGGCACAGCGACATTTCCAACACCGGGAACTAATCCACCAGCAATAGTGCGAGCCGTTATATTGTACGTAGCTGCCGCCACCGAGGCACCGCTCGTATTCAATGTCAGATTAACCGGATCATTGCTACATACCGTAGCATCTAATCCAGAAGCCATAACGGGCTCTGGATTAACTGTAATCGTTACGGCCTGATTGGCTCCAACGCAGCCCGCTGCACTTACACCGGCAACCGTGTACGTAACAGTCAGAGTCGTAGCACCCGTATTGGTGAAAACATCATTGGCCAGGTAATTGGCCGCCACTCCGTTGGCGGGAATGAACGCATTTCCACCGCTTGCCGTAAGCCCCGGACTTATCGTACGCGAAATAATGTTGTAGGACGTTGCGGCTACGGATGTGCCCGAAACGGCAAGTGTTAAGCTTGTCGCGAGGTCGCTGCACACGGTCGCATCAAGCGCTGTCGATACAATCGGCTGTGGATTGATCGTAATCACCACATCGCGCGGGTCACCCGCGCACAAGGCAGCGCTAACCGGCACCACGGTGTAAGTTACCGTGAGGGGCGAGTTCGTAACATTGGTGTACTTATCGTTCGTCAAGTAGCCAGTCGCTACACCGGTTGCGGGCACGGCTACATTTCCCGCGTCAGCCGTTAGCCCGGCCGAAACGTTGATGGCGGTGATGTTGTAATTGAATGCCGCCACCGATGATCCATTCGTGTTCAAAACCAAGCCTATACTCGCGCGGCTGCAAACCGATGCGTTCAACGCGTTGGAAACGACAGGCTCCGGGTTGATGGTAACCGTAATAACGCGTGGGTCACCCACGCAACCGGCCGCACTGACGGGCACCACCGTATAGGTGACAATCGCAGGCGCTGCGCCAGTGTTGGTGTACACATCGTTGGCCAGGTAGTTCGCAGCCTGTGCTGTGGCTGGCACGGTCGCGTTGCTTCCACCTGCAATCAAGCCCACACCAATGCTCCGACCCGTCACATTATAAGTGGCCGCTCCCACTGAGGTGGCAGCTGTATTGAGAACCAGCCCAATGTTGGAATCGCTGCAGGCATTGAGATCAAGGGCACCCGACACAACCGGTTCCGGATCAATCGTTGCTGTAACAATGACCGGAGCACCGGCACAACCAGCCGCGCTCACGGGAACCACCGTATAGGTCACCGTTAACGGGAGTGCACCCGTGTTGGTAAAAGCATCCGTGGCCAGGTAGTTGGCCGCTACCCCCGTGGCCGGAACAACCGCATTTGAGCCGGAAGGAGTTAATCCAGCTGAGATCGCGCGCGCAGTGATATTGTAGTTGGCTGCCGCAACAGACCCTCCGGCCACCGCCAGATTGAGCCCGATGCCCAAATCGCTGCACCGGGTAACATCTAAGGTAGGCGACAGGATCGGTTGAGGATTAACCGTGATGACGACATTCTGAGGCGCACCGACACAGCCCAGGCCGCTGGTTGGCGTCACCACGTACGTGACCGTAATCGGGGCATTGGTCAGATTGGGAATCGCATCGTTGATGTGAATCGTTCCGGCTGCACCCGCAGGTACGGTCTGTCCCGTTGCCGGACCAGCTCCATCCGGATCCGGCCATGAGAAGGTCGTACCAGTGGGCAGCGTAGCCGGGCTCAGCAATATTTCATATCCGATCGGCTGACTACTGCAAACCGTTTTAGATTGACCGACAACCAGAAGTGGTGCGGGGTTAACCGTGACCACCACGGCCTGAGGTGATCCGGCACATCCTGATAAGGTCGAGGTCGGAGTAACTTCGTAGGAAACCGAACCGATCGCGCCCGAGGTGTTCGTAAGTACCTGCGATAAGTTTCCAGTGCCTGTATTCCCTACGGCTGTGCCCCCGATTCCTCCGGTAACGCTGGTCACATGCCAGTTAAAGGTTGCCGACTCATTTGCCGAAAATACCAGACTGGGGAAATTACCACTGCAGACCGTTGCCACCGCAGAGGAAGTCATAATCGGACGCGGGCTGACATTCACAATTACTTCAGAAGGCGGGCCCGCACAACCGGAACTGCTCGTTTCCGTTACCCGCACCGTTACCGGAGTAACTACGCCATAATCTACGGTAATCGTGTTCAGATTAGGACCGCTGGAAGGCCCTACGATGGTTGCTCCAGCCACTGTCCAGGTGAAGATAGACGTAGGATTGGGCGGCACGGAGTAGACCACTCCGGTTTGATTCGTACAGACCGCAGTGGGTCCGGTAATCGCAACGGCTGGCGGTGCTGAAGCTACGGTTACAGTAAAATTCTGCACGTTGCCCGTACAGCCATTTAAGGTCTCCTGCATGGTTAAGTTCACCGTACCCGTAGCCGGGAACTTGAGCAACACGAAAAAGTTGGGCGAGTTGGTTCCACCGCCACCAAACAACTGTACAGCAGCCGGAGGAAGTCCGGTTACCGTCCAGGTGTAATTTGACCCGGGGTTAAGGGTTGGGTTAACCTGATAGAGCACAATGTTGTTTGGATCGGTACACACAACCGAGTTACCGACAATCAGGTTATTCACCGGCCGAAGCTTCAGATTGAGCGTGACATCAGCTGCCTGGAAGCAGGACGTTACCGTGTTGGTAACCCTGGCAAAAATGGTTTTTGAAGTGGCAATGAAGTAGTTCTGCTCTTGCCCTGGTGCGGCACCCGGGGCGATCTGGGTGGTGAAGGTGGCATCTTCAAACCAATCGACATTTCGGTTCACCAAACTACCTCCCGCGATTGCGAGTTCAAAGCTGGTGAGGTTAATGGTGTTGCCCGCAAAGTTTCCAGCTACTCCAGCTCCAACAAAATTTTCGCAAAACTCAAAGGTCTGATCATTTGCAACCGGCAGGGGGTTGACGGTGAACGTTACCGTTCCGGTATTCTGACAACCGGTAACGGTGTTGGTCAACCGGAAGTGATAGACTTTTCCATTGGTAATGGTCTGGGGTGTGTTAGCAGGCGCGATCAAACCTGCCGGAGGTGGTCCAGGGAAGAACCATTCGACTGTGATATTGGCAGCACTTGCTGAAACGGCAGCGTTAAGCGTGGTGAGATCAAAATTGGTCCGGGCTCCGCCACCAAAAATATCCTCGCAAACTTGTGGCGTTTGGTTGACCGCCAGGGGCAGCGGATTCACGGTAATCACCACACTACTCGATGTATTCGAGCAAACACCCAGTTGGCTTCTAACCGTCCACGTAAGTGTATTCGTTGCAGGCGTTGAGCCTGGCGCATTCTGCGTCAGGCCCGTCACCGTTGCGGTCGTGCTGTTGGCATCCGAGAACGACACCGTGGAGCCAGGCGCCCGAACAACGATATTGTCAAAGGCAATCGTCTCGGTGGCCGCGTTGGCACTTACTTCCACACGGATTTGCAACGTTGATCCGCTAACCGCATTTGACGTAGCCGTGATATCCGTAAAGTTTCCACTCTGAAATCCATTGTTCTCAAACGTTACGAATGCCCCTCCATTCAAACTGTAAGACACGCGGATATAGTCTTCATCGACTCCCCCATCGAGATCGTTCGACACGTTGTCCAAGGCAACGGAAGCGACAGCCGATGCGAGACCCGAAATATCAATTGAAGGTGAATTCCAGAACACAGGGCCACGCAAGGCTGCTCCAGCACCCAGGTTGCCGTTCGTGTTCTGTGCTTCAAAGCGACCGGACCCCAGTGCCCCTCTGACTTCAAAGTACCCTCCGGGCAATTGTTGTGGGAATGCGTTGGGATGCGAAGTGTCTCGAGTCCAGCCATTCAGCGCAGTTGATGTTTGAGTGCCGGATGGGAATGAAGAAAAATTCTGGAAATAAGCCAGACTCCCGGCCACCGTCCACGTGCCTGTCCCTCCATTATTCGCTGGCGTTGCCGCCAACGTTGCACTCGTGGTACATACCGATTGCGGGGGGCCGGCAGCTGCTGCGGAAGGTGAAATGTCTACCGTATGCTGAACGGCAATGCCAGCCGTACTCCGGCAAAGCGTGGGAGTTGTTGTGCTCTGCGAAAACGCAAAATAGGTCTGCGTTGTATTGAGCGTTGGGGTGAACTGCTGGTTCTGCACACCTGCAGTGGTTCCGGTTGCTGCAATTGTACCGGCCGCATCTGTGAACCACAGCACCGTTGTACCGGCCTGTGGCGTTACCGAAATTTGAACGCTCGATCCAGTGCTGCAAGACGTGCCATTAACCGGGCTTGTCGGAGCAGCCGGAACGGGATTGACCACAAAATTCAAATCGGTATTGAAAATCGTTTGGCAACCTGACGGGGTAGTGATTGACACCACCCGGATGACGTGGGGGCCTAGATTGTTTAGCGTTGCTTCGGAAAATGCGGTGAGGCCCACCGGGTCACCTGTACCCAGGTTTACCGTAAAATTCTTGGTAAAAGGCCCAGCCCCGTCAATCCGATAGCTTAACGTGTAGCTACCCGCCTCTGTAGAAGCCGGATTCAGACTAAAATTAAGTTGCGGATCGGTTGTGGATACTCCATTATGGCAAACATCAGTGGGTGTGATGCTGGGCGGTGTGTCGAATGCGGGAGCTGTGCCGCCAATCGTCACTGTTCGGGCGGGAAGTCCGGCCAAAAAAGCGGCACTCGCTGAACATCCATTCGCATCCGTGATAGCCGTGATCTTGTAATCAAACGTATCACCGGCAATCCCCACCGGGTTTGGGGAGGCAATGGTGAAGGTACTGGTAGGCTCAGCAACAGGCCCAACCGGTGTTACAATTGCACCCGGGTTCTTGGTAATCGTGTATGAGATCGTGAATGGAGCTATCCCGGTAAGGCCGGTCCACACAATATCCGGAGCAGGATTACCACTGCACACGGCACCGCCACCCGTTGGGTTGTTGGCGGTCGGTAATGGGTTTACTGTAATCTCAATAACATTGGTGAAGAAAGGACCCGGGCAAACGCCAGAAGCATCTTGTCTACGATACCACCCTGGGGCGGTGAGGGCTGGCGGACTAAAGTTTTGTGAGGTTGCGCCAGCAATGTTCGTAAATGGCCCGCCAGCACCAACCGAACTCTCTTGCCATTGATAGGTATAGGTAGTTCCGTTGCCACCGGTAGCCGCTGACCCCATCAGGCCCAAAGGCGTCTGACCTGAGCAAATAACCTGTGCATTTCCGATTGTACCGGCCGTCACCAGGGGCTGCACAACAATCTGCACCTCATTTGAAAACGCAAAATTCGGCACGCAAACTCCTGAGGTGTTTCGCCTTCGATAGAAAGTTGTGACCAATAAACCGGCTGGCGGATCATAGGTAGCGGCTGTGGCACCCGTTATAGTGCCAAAGCCAACCCCGCCACCAACCAGGGACGATTCCCATTGGTAGCTTGGCGTGCCATTTCCCCCGCCACCTGCCACAGGACTTGTGATCTGGAGGGGATCGCCAGGTGAAATACAAATCGGTGACGTTCCTGCTATGGTACCCCCTGTTGGCGGAGTCGTGATAATAAACTCGATAATGTTCGAGTTAGCCGGGGGACAATTCCCGGAAATCAGCTGTCTCCGAAAAAAGCGGCCTGTCGCGATTTGGGCCGGTGTCGGATCAAAGGTAGCCGCGGTAGCACCGCCAATATTCGAATACGGTCCGCCTGCTGCAGTGGCCTGTTGCCATTGGTAGGTAAAGTCGCCCAGTAAATCCGGATCTGGACCGTCAGGCCCCCCACCCGTGCCTGCGGCAGTGCTGGTAAACGCAGCCGGGTCATCGGAGTTACAAATCGTAATCGGAGAAGCTCCCAGGGGATGAGCAATCGTACCGCCCGTGTTTTGATCATCAATACGAATCGTAATCGTAGCCGGATCACTTGTACAATTATTGCTGCTCTGCGTTACCGTGACAAAACGGTTAAATGTTTGGCTACCAGTTACTGTGGTCGGAACACGAGGTGTAGGCCCTTCAGTTGCCGGATTAAATGTATTGTCGGTGCTTGTTGCCTGCAGCACGGTCGTAAGGGCAGCTTCCCTGTACCAGGTGTACCTGAGCGTCCCGCCACCCACGCCAGTTGCAGTGATCAAGTAACTACCCGTACCTGTAGTTTCACATACCGATGGATTGTTGACGGCCGGGGGGTTGGGTTTGCCGATTATCTCAACGAAATTCTCAACACTAACACGGTTTACGTCCGGTGCAATCGGATTATAAGGGTTACAGATATCCCAATAATCCAGCCGAACATAAAAACGCTGACCAACAACCTGATTGGTGGGATTAACGGTCGTGATCTGCTGCATGAAAGCTGTTAGTGTTGACGTCAACACCGGAAAAGGGAGCTCTATTACCCCATTAAAATCGGGCGTATTGAGTCCTCCCGCACCGGTGATCACGTACCCCGGTGCTCCGCCCAGCACCGGATTTGCGCTAAATGGAGCTAAAAATGCACCAGTAGCAGTATTGGTTATCTGTGTGCCCCCAACTCGAATATCCGGAATGTTACCAGGCGCCCCATAAATCGTGCTTCCATAAACAACTCTGATGTATCTGGTCAACTGATTGGGCACTCCACTCTCAGGTGCGGCTACGCGACAGTTGAGAAGGGTTTGATCTGTAAACTTCATGTTCACATTAGTGCCAACGCATACCCGATCCGTTGTTTCTCCGACACCCGGAGGGTTAAAGGGCATGTTCAACGTACCTGAATTGGCGTTGTCGGTGTCGTAGTTTGCGAAAATGGTCGTTTGTGCAAGTCCATTACAGTTTGGAATGCCTATCCAAAACGGACGAACAAGCACATCCCAGCTACAAATATCTGGAGCCGGTGTGGTGGTGGTTGGATAATTTTTTGTAGGCCGTGAGGTGAAAACAACGTTGGGGTTTGCGCCAGTAAACCCGCCATTTTCAAAAAAGTCGTTATTTGCTACACCCGTAAGGTCTGATAGGTAAGGCTGAGAATTGCTACCTGTTGCATCTCCCCAAGCAAAGTTAAAAAAGAAATTAGTGGCAATGGTCCGAGAGGACCCATCAAGCGCAGTAACAAAGTTCGAACTATTCCGCATTCGCAAACTCATCTTAAACTGCCACTGATAGAAATTCATTACAACTGGCACGCAGACATCAGGCGTAAACCCAGGGGCAACTCCTTGTTGAAAGAATGTGATTTCCGCGCATGTAAAAACAAACTGATTTAGGGACTGTTGGTTTGCAAACGCATTCACTCCGCCAGTTGAAGATAGGTTTCCCGTGGCATTGTAGCTTACTAGTATTATTTCCCCCGGCTTAAGAAATGGCTGAGTTCCCCCGTGGCCGACAATTGCTGAAGCGTCAAATTGAATGCGAACTGTATTAGGGCCAAACGTACCAATTGCGGTAATTGGCACGGTTGTACCATTTACGGTTACAGTCCAACCCGTAGCAGTGGGGGCGCCTGAAAAACTAACTCCCTGGTTGAACTGAACATCAATGTCTCTCTGCGAAAGAGTTTCGTGGCGAGCAGAGACGAATGAGGCTTGTGCGTGCGCTTCCGAAAGTAGGCCAATGAAAAAAATAGAAATTAAAAATTTCCTAAACAACTGAAGTTCCCTCATAGGTTCTAAGTAATCTGGAGATTAATTGCCCCTGAACGATCAATGTAACCGATACAACTCAGGAATTACTACTCATCTTTCTCCCCAAACATACCCACAATTTCGGCAAAATCGAAATATTTTGAAATTTCCACGGTTTTCTAATCGGGCATTTCCCCTACCTTTGTCCCCGATTTCTTCCATCCGCTTTCATGTCTTCGGCCAAGTACATCTTCGTTACCGGTGGGGTAACTTCCTCGCTGGGCAAAGGGATCATTTCGGCTTCGCTCGCCAAACTCCTACAGGCCCGCGGTTTTACCGTCACCATCCAAAAATTCGACCCCTACATCAACATCGACCCGGGTACGCTTAACCCCTACGAACACGGGGAATGCTATGTTACCAACGATGGTGCCGAAACCGACCTGGACCTGGGCCACTACGAACGATTTCTCAACGTACCCACGTCCAAGGCCAACAACGTGACCACCGGGCGGATATACAATAACGTGATCACCAAGGAGCGCAAGGGCGAATACTTGGGCAAAACGGTTCAAGTAATCCCCCACATCACGGACGAAATCAAGCGCAACATCTTCTTGCTGGGCGAAACCGGCCAGTACGATTTTGTCATTACTGAGATAGGCGGATCGGTCGGTGACATTGAATCCCTCCCCTTCATTGAAGCGGTGCGGCAGGTGCGCTGGGACCTCGGAGCCAACCACGCCCTGGTGATTCACCTCACGCTGATCCCGTACCTGAAGGCTGCGAAGGAGCTGAAGACCAAACCGACTCAGCATTCGGTAAAAGAGTTACTCTCGCTGGGTATTCAACCCGATATTCTCGTTTGCCGAACTGAACACCCGCTCCCCAACGAATTGCGCAAGAAACTGGCCTTGTTCTGCAACGTCCAACTCAACGCAGTGATCGAAGCGATGGACGCGGAAACGATTTACGATGTGCCGTTGCTTATGCGCAAAGAGAAACTGGACGAGCGCGTGCTGGCGAAACTGAAAGTAACGTCCAAACAGGAACCAGACCTGGAGCAATGGAAAACGTTCCTCGGTAAACTAAAAAATCCGCTGGACGAAGTGACCATCGGCCTGGTGGGCAAGTATGTTTCGCTGCCCGATGCGTATAAATCTATTGCTGAAGCCTTCATCCACGCAGGTGCGCAAAATGATTGCAAAGTCAACCTCAGGTGGATTTCGTCCGAAGACATAAGTGGCGAAACAGTGAAAGATGTTTTGAATGGACTGGATGCCGTGCTGGTGGCACCGGGCTTTGGCGAACGCGGGCTCGAGGGCAAGATCGAAGCCATACGCCACGTGCGCGAAAACAAAATTCCGTTTCTGGGCATTTGCCTGGGTATGCAATGCTCCGTGGTCGAATTCGCCCGCCACGTGCTTCACCTGGATGCCAGTTCAACCGAGTTGAATCCCAAATCCAAGCACCCCGTCATCGACATGATGGAGGAACAAAAGAAAATTACCACCAAGGGCGGCACCATGCGGCTGGGCGCATACGACTGTAAACTGAAAAAGGGCTCCAAGGCCTACGCCATTTATGGCGAAAGTGTGATTCAGGAGCGTCATCGGCACCGCTACGAATTCAACAACAAATACCTCGAACAAATTGAAGAAGCCGGACTGAAAGCGGTTGGTGTCAATCCCGCCAGCGGCTTGGTTGAAGTGGTTGAGTTGAAAGATCACCCCTGGTTTATCGGGGTGCAATACCACCCGGAACTGCGGAGTACGGTGCTTAGTCCGCATCCGTTGTTTGTGAGTTTTGTGGAGGCTGCTCTTCATCATAAGAAGAAGAATATTTAATTTTTTTAATTTCATGGATCGCAATTCTGCCATCGGACTTACCCTTATCGCCATACTGTTGTTGGTGTACTTTAACTTTTTTGCGGTTCAACCCTCGCCACCGGCACCACCGGCCACGGTAAAAACCGACACCACAACGCGCGCCTTACCGGTGACCGGGGCTTTGACCGACAGTGTGTCCTTATCGTCTTCACCCGCCAATGGCCCCGAGGAGATAACCGAAATCGAAAATGCCGACCTGAAGATTTCCTTCTCCAATCGCGGGTACATTCGTCAACTGGAGCTTAAAAAGTTCAAGTCCTACACGCAGTCGCCTTTGTTACTGGTAGCCCCTGCGAACAACCGGTTTGCCCTGCGCCACGCCAGTACCGGAGATTTGTATCAGGTGCCCTACCAGGCTTCGCAGAGCCGTGTGGCCGATACCGTTTTGCTCACCTATACCGGGTCAGTTAATGGCATTATCGTTCGCCACGTGTACGAAATTCCGCCCTCGGGTTACGAAGTTGACTACCAGCTCCACACGTCCGGTGGACTTACGGGGGATTTTCTTACGCTGGAATGGAACGATGAGATTCCCCTGCAGGAGAAGGACATGACGGACAGCCGGAACAAAACTTCGATCAACTACTACACCGTGGCTGACGGCTTTGACGGGCTGTCGGATACGAGCGATGACAGCGAGACCCTGAGCGATCCGCTGAAATGGGTTACCATCAAACAGAAGTTCTTCCTCAGTTCCATCATTACCGATGGGCAGTTTACCGGGGGCGAATTCACCACCAGCACCAACCCAACCAGCACCACTACGGTCAAGACCGCCAACGTTCGGCTCTTTATTCCCACAAGTGAGGTGAACGACAAGGGTGCCCACTTCCGGTATTATTTCGGCCCTAACGATTACAAAATTACGTCTGATGTTGCTGAGGGCTTCTCGCGCAACCTCTACCTCGGCATCCCGCCCATGATTTGGGTGAACAAGTTTGTCATCATCCCGATTTTCAAATTCCTGGAGACGTTCATCGGCAACTACGGACTGATCATCGTCATTCTGGTGTTGATCGTGAAGCTGATTCTGGCACCCCTCTCCTACAAATCCTACCTCGGCATGGCGAAGATGCGTTTGCTGAAGCCCGAGCTGGATCTGATTAAAGAGAAGTATGGCGACAACATGGCCCAGATACAGCAAGAGCAGCTGAAGTTGTATCAGCAGGCGGGGGTCAACCCGTTCAGCGGTTGCATTCCGGTACTGCTGCAGATGCCGATTCTCATCGCCATGTTTTACTTCTTCCCGATTTCCATTGAATTGCGGCAGGAGCCGTTCTTGTGGGCCGAGGATCTCTCGACCTATGATTCGATCATCAATTTGCCGTTTGCCATTCCGATCTATGGTAGTCACGTAAGTCTATTCACTATTCTGATGACCATTTCAACTTTGATTTACACCTGGCAAAACAACCAAATCAGTTCGGTCACCGGACCGATGAAATCGCTCTCCTACATCATGCCGGTGGGGTTCATGTTTATCCTCAACACTTTCTCCGCTGGACTAAGTTTCTATTATTTTGTCTCCAACCTGGTAACGTTTGCCCAACAGCTTATCATTAAACGATTTGTCGATGAAGACAAAATCAAGAAAGTAATGGATGAACACAAAAAGAAGATGAGCGAAGGTGGCCCGACCAAAAAGTCGAAGTTCATGACCAAACTCGAGGAGGCCATGAAAGCGAGCCAGGAAGCTCGCAAGGCCAGCGAAGAAACCAAGAAGAAAAAAGGTAAGTAGTTTCAGCACCGCGCGCGATTCCCCGCTTATTGCCGAATAGCTATATTTGGCCTCTTTTTAAACTGAAAAACTACCAACCGAACGAATGGGCAAGATTATCGCCATTGCGAATCAAAAAGGAGGCGTAGGAAAGACGACCACAGCCATTAATGTGGCCTCCAGTCTGGCCGTGCTGGAACACAAAACACTTTTGGTCGATGCCGATCCTCAGGCCAACTCCACGTCAGGTATGGGCATTAACCCCAAAGACGTGAAGGTGAGCGTGTACGAGTGTATGGTGGACTCGGTTGACCCCCGCCAGGCCATCGTTAAGAACGACCTCAAGTACCTGGATATCCTCCCCTCTCACATTGACCTGGTTGGCGCGGAAGTTGAAATGGTGAATATTGAACGCAGGGAAGAACGCATGCGCGATGCACTCGGCAAGTTGAAAAATGAATATGAATTCATCATCATCGACTGTTCGCCTTCCCTGGGGTTAATCACCATCAATGCATTGACGGCTGCCGATTCGGTGATCATTCCGGTGCAGTGCGAATATTTTGCGCTGGAGGGTTTAGGGAAATTGCTCAATACGATCAAGATCATTCAGACGCGCCTCAACACGCACCTGGAAATTGAAGGGATTTTACTCACGTTGTACGATTCCCGCACGTCATTGGGCAACCAGGTGGTGGAAGAAATCCGGACGCACTTCAAAAACATGGCGTTCAAGACCATCATACCGCGCAACGTGCGCCTGAGCGAGTCGCCCAGCTTTGGCCTGCCGGCCATCGTGCACGATGCGGAAAGTAAAGGCGCGATCAGCTACCTGAACCTGGCACGCGAAATTCTGGATAAAAACGCCATCACCCGATGAGCAAGAAAAAAGCCTTAGGCCGTGGTCTCAGCGCGCTGCTGAGCGATACACCCTCCGATGAAAAACTCGAAGTGGACATGCCGGCAACGGCTGCCAGCGCACCCACCAGCGGTCTATCCGAAATTCCGTTGGCCGAAATTGAAGTTAACCCCTTCCAGCCACGCCAGCATTTCGACCAAACCTCTTTGCAAGAACTGGCCGATTCCATTCGCGTACACGGGATCATTCAACCCATCACGGTTCGCAAACTTTCGCGTAATCAGTACCAACTCATCAGCGGTGAACGCAGATTTCAGGCCAGCAAACTGGCCGGGCTAACCACCATACCCGCTTACATTCGCCTGGCGGATGATCAGCAGATGCTGGAAATGGCATTGATCGAAAACATTCAGCGCGAAAATCTTAACCCGATCGAAATTTCGCTGAGCTATCAACGACTGATCACCGAGTGTAATTTAAAACAGGAAGAATTGGGCGACCGGGTGGGCAAAAACCGGTCAACGGTAACCAACTACCTGCGCCTGTTGAAACTTCCTCCCGATATTCAAATCGCCCTGCGCGACAACCGGATTTCGATGGGCCATGCGCGGGCCATCATCAACGTAGAAGATCCGGCCGCCCAGTTGCTGATTTTCAAACGAACCCTGGCCGAGGATTTGTCCGTGCGGAAGGTCGAAGAACTGGCGCGCCAGATGACGGGCGGCAGCAGCGAAGTGGCTCAAAAAACCAAGCCCGCCACGCCCCGTGAATTTTCTCAGCTGCAGGGCCGCCTTTCATCTCACTTTGGCACGAAAGTTACGGTGCATAGCGATGGCAAAAAGGGCGACATTCGAATTCCTTTTCTGTCGGTAGAAGATTTGAACCGAATTCTGGATATCCTGCGCATTCAATGAAGTATGTCGGTTGGGTCATGTTGATCTTGCTGTCCGGGAAACTGGTGGCACAGAACCCGGTAAAAGGAGATACGACTACCGTTCTGTTGGATTCCGCCTTGACTCAAGGTGCCGAAGAGACCGTTGAGTTTCAATCGATGACCGGACAGAACGACCCGCGCAAAGCGCTCCTGTATTCGGCCATCCTCCCCGGAAGCGGGCAGATCTACAACAAAAAATACTGGAAAGTGCCTATTGTGTGGGGCGGCCTGGGTGTACTCGTATATGCGGTCGATTTCTACAACCAGGGGTACACCCAATTCCGAAGCGAGCTTTTTGGCGTACTGCAAAGCGGTGACACCTTCTCCCCAAGCGGCTACAACGAGAGCCAATTGCGTACCCTTACGGATGCGTACAGGCGCCAGCGCGATTTTTTTGTCGTGCTCACCGGCATATTTTATCTCGTGCAGCTGGTTGATGCGCACGTAGATGCCCACCTGAAAGAGTTTGAAGTTAATCCGCGGTTAAAAATTTCCCTTCGCCCGCAGATCGAAAATAGTCCGCTCACCGGTGCAACCTCCGGGCTGGCCTTAACGCTCCGTTTTTAGTTATGCGCATTTTGCTGATTGGATATGGAAAGATGGGGAAAGCAATTGAAGCAATCGCGCAGCAGCGCGGCCATCAGATTGTCGGCAGGCTGGATATTGACAACCGCGATACTTTTGATGCCACCACACCGGTTGACGTAGCAATCGAATTCACGCATCCGGATGCTGCGGTGAGCAATTTGCGTTGGGCGGTGCAAAAAGGCTGGCCGGTAGTGGTTGGCACAACCGGGTGGTACGACCATCTGCCGGAAATTAAAGCGGAAGTCGCAGGCGCAAACGGAGCCTTGCTCTACGCCTCGAATTTCAGCCTGGGCGTCAATCTATTCTTTAAGCTAAATGAGTACCTCGCGCGCTTGATGGATGCGCACCCGACTTACGATGTGTTGCTGGACGAGACGCACCACACGCAAAAAAAGGACGCCCCCAGTGGCACCGCCATCACCCTGGCGGAAGGCATTTTGAATGGCACGAAACGTAAAACCCGCTGGCGCCTGAACGAAGGCCAACATGCGGAAGACCTCGTGATTCATTCCCACCGGGTAGACCCCGTTCCGGGGACTCATGTGGTGACCTGGGCTTCAGCTATTGACCAAATTGAAATCAAGCACACCGCGCACACGCGCGAAGGATTTGCCCTTGGCGCTGTGCTGGCGGCCGAGTGGCTTCGGGGGAAAACAGGCGTTTTCACCATGAACGATCTGCTGGGCTGAATCCCTTTTGACTGATTTTTAGTTTATTTGCGAGCCATTTTGCGATCATATATGAATTGGAAGTTTTGGACTAAGCGGGCAGAATCAACTGAGAAAAAGAAAAAGTCGGTGCTCCGCGAATGGTGGGATGCCATCTTGTTTGCCGTGGTGGCCGCGACACTTATTCGCTGGCTGATCATGGAGGCCTATACCATTCCTACTCCTTCGATGGAAAACTCCCTTTTGGTTGGCGACTTCCTTTTCGTCAGCAAGTTTCACTACGGCACACGCACACCCCGCACACCGCTGCAGGTACCGCTTACCCACCAGAAAATTTGGTTCACAAACATTCCATCGTACAGCGATGCCATTCAACTGCCGAGCTACCGGTTGCCGGGCTTCAGCAGAGTGAAGCGAAACGATGTGGTGGTATTTAACGTGCCACCCAGGTTTCTTAACGAGTACAAAAATTACCCGGTTGACCTGAAGACCAATTACATCAAACGCTGTGTGGCCATTGCGGGAGACGTGCTGGAAATCAAAAATCAACAGATTTATATCAACGGACAGCCAGCCGAAAATCCTCCTCAAATGCAGGTCAGCTACCATGTGGTCTCCAATGATGAAATTAACCCGCGCAACCTGGAGAAACTCGAGATCGATCCGGATGATTACAACTACCTGGGTCGCCCCGATCCGAATACAGCCGAGTACACGATGTTCATTAGTCAGGAAAAAGCGGACCAACTGGCCAAGTTTCCGTATATCAAAAAAGTTGAACGGATTGTTGAACAGCCGGGAATCGCCCGCGAGGCATTATTTCCGAGCCGCAACTCAAAAGGTTGGAACCGTGACAACTACGGACCGATCACCATTCCGAAAGAGGGTATGACCATTGAGATCAATGATTCAACACTCGCCTTGTACGGTGAAACCATAAAGGAGTACGACCACAACGAGAACGTGGCCTACGACACTGCCCAACTGCTGATTGCCGGCCAACCCGTGAAACAGTATACATTCAAACAGAACTATTATTTCATGATGGGTGATAATCGGCACAACTCGCTGGACTCCCGCTACTGGGGCTTTGTGCCGGAAGATCACATCGTGGGCAAAGCCTTCTTTATCTGGCTGTCGCTCGACAAACACGCCAGTTTCTTCAATAAAGTTCGCTGGAGACGTTTCCTGAATTTGATTGAGTAGGAATGACCATGGACTATCGACCATAGTCCATGGTCATTCTTACCAATCAATTTCCTGCAGTCCGTGGGCTCGCAAATAGGCGTTTGCTTTGCTGAAGTGCTTGCATCCAAAAAATCCGCGATCAGCCGAAAACGGTGACGGATGCGCTGACTCCAGCACCAAGTGTTTGGCCCGGTCAATTACTGCTCCTTTTTTCTGCGCATAAGCACCCCACAACAAAAACACCACATGTTCTTTTTGCTCAGAGATTAACCGAACCACAGCATCGGTAAATTCTTCCCACCCCTTTTTTTGATGCGAGCCGGGCGAGGATGCGCGAACCGTCAGTGTCGCATTTAAAAGCAAGACGCCTTGGGCAGCCCATCGGCTCAAATCGCCATTCGGGGGGATTGGTTTGCCCAGGTCATCCCGAATCTCCTTGAAAATGTTGACCAGTGATGGTGGAGGCTTAACGCCTGGAGCAACCGAAAAACACAACCCGTTGGCCTGCCCCGCCCCATGGTACGGATCTTGCCCCAAGACCACCACCTTTACCTGTTCAAACGGACAGGCATCAAAAGCCCGGAATATTTCGCGGCCGGGCGGATATACGGATTGCGATTGGTATTCCTTACGCACGAAATCGATCAGGCCCGCAAAATAGTCCTGCCTGAACTCGCTCGTAAGCCGGCTCTTCCAGGAAGCGTCCATCTTGACATCGGTGACCATGGGGGGCAGAAACTTAACGTTGTAAAATAGAAAAAAATGATATTTTTGACGCGTATGGTAACGGAAATAACCCAAGGCGTCAAAGTTTCGGTGGAGACGGAATACCAGCCCTCCTACTCGAGCCCCAGCCAGTACCATTACGTGTTCACCTACAAGATCACGATCGAGAATCAAAGTGATTTCACGGTGCAGTTGCAGCGCAGAAAATGGATGATTCACGATGCCGCTTTCCACACCCGCGAGGTTGAGGGTGAGGGTGTAGTGGGCCAGCAGCCCGTGCTGGAGCCGGGGCAAACGCACCAATATGTTTCCGGGTGCAATCTGAAGTCGGGAATCGGCAAAATGGTGGGCACTTACCTGATGGAACGAATTGTTGACGGCACCCATTTTGAGGTTAACATTCCCGCTTTTGCCCTGGTGGCTCCTAATCGGCTGAATTAAACTCATTTTATCGACTGATTTTTCGACCGAGCGGTATTTAGACCGATATTGCAGCCGTGTCGACATGGTTTCAGGCGCGCGCGGGTATTCGCCATTGGTTGCTCACTGAAGATGAGCACTCCATCCACTCTCCCTTCTTTTTCGATTTTTACCGAAGTGTTGTACGGCAGCCTCCGGAAGGCATTGCCAAACTTGAAGACCTGCGGAACAAACTGCTCGAAAACGACCAGGAAATTTCAATTGTCGATTTTGGGTCGGGCTGGATGCAAAAGGCAGCAGGCCGCCAGCCCATCCGTGCCGTGGCGCGCTACAGCCTGATGCCTCCACCCTATTGTGCGTTGCTTGCTCGCCTGGTCAATCACCTGGAGGCCACGCGCGTGGTCGAATTGGGAACCTCACTCGGCATCACCAGTTTGTACCTGGGCTGGAATCCCAACTGCAACGTGTACACTCTGGAGGGCAACCCGGACCTGGTGAACATTGCCCTCACCCATGCCGAAGGATTTGAACGCGATAATGTGACCATCATCGAGGGCAACATTGATGTTACGCTTCCCGACTTACTTCAGGATCCCGCCAAAATCGACCTGGCCGTCATGGACGCCAATCACCGGTTTGAACCCACGGTGCGTTATTTTGAAATGCTGGCCAGACGCATGAGTGATCAGGGTATCCTGGTGGTGGATGACATCCACCGCGACTCCGAAATGGAAAATGCCTGGCGTTTCATCCGCGGGCATCAATTGGTTTACGGCACGGTTGATTTATTTCGCTGCGGATTGGTTTTCTTCGATCATCCGCTTAACCGTCAGCACTTTGTATGGTCGTTGCCGTTCCATTAGTATTTTTACATCTGATTTCAATGTATGAGCACACCTACCACGCCCGTCCCTGCGCCCAAAAGCAACAAATCCAGCATCATCATCGCGGTGCTGTCCATTATCGTGGTGCTGCAAAGCATCAAGATTTATATGGACTACCAGGATAAAGTAGAAGTGCGCGAACAGCTCAGCAACACGGAAGAAGAGTTGGCCACCACCCTGCAGCGGCTCAATGAAATTAAGGCCGAGCTAGACGTCAAGATTGCCGAAATTCAAAAGCTGGGTGGCGATGTGAGCGAGCTCCAAAAAGCAAAGGCTGAAGTGGAAGCCGAGTTGAAAAGAACCCGCAGGGCCGATGCGAAAAAGATACAGGAGCTGCGTGACAAGGTGGAAGGCTACGAGGAATTGTTGAAGATTAAAGACGAAGAACTGGAAAAACTGAAATCCGTTAATCAACAGCTATTCACCGAAAACCGGTCGTTGAAAACGCAGCAAAACAAACTGAGTGATTCGTTGCGCACGGCCGAGCAAACGAAAAAGGAACTGGCCAGCAAAGTAGCCCTGGCCTCGCAACTAAAAGCCGAAAACATGAATGTGTGGGCGCTCAACGAAAAAGGCAAAGAACGGGAGTCACCCTTCCGGGCCCGGCAAATTGCCAAGATCAAGGTTGAGTTTACCCTGGCCGATAACAAGGTGGCCCCGATTGAGGGAAAGAAGATACTGGTGCGGATCACCGATGATAACGGGCGGGTCATTTTCGATGTATCGCGGGGCTCGGGCACGTTTATCCTGAATGGCAAGGAGGAATTCTACACGGCCGCCCAGGAAATCCTGTTTGACAACACCCGGCAGAAACTCACCTTCTTTTACGAAAAAGGAAGCGACTACCCCTCAGGAACCTACACGGTTGAAGCCTTTACCGACAGTTACTCGCTGGGAAAAGCCCAATTTGTGGTGAAATAAGGGCTTTTAGCCCATCCATTTTTGGTGCTTTTTCCGCGGACGAAGGTTGCCGAAAGGCGGTTTTTGTCTATCTTTGCGCCTCTTTTAACCAAAAAGAACAATGAAACAATACGAGACAGTATTCATTTTGAATCCCGTTTTGTCTGAAGATCAGACAAAGGATACTGTCGACAAGTTCGTGAAGGTGTTGAAGAAGGCGAAAGCCGATGTCATCAACATTGAGCGCTGGGGCCTGCGCAAGTTGGCTTACCCGATTCAAAAGAAATCGACCGGCTTCTATAACCTCATTGAATTTTCGGCAGCTCCTGAAACGATTGGCACACTGGAGACCGAATTCAGGCGGGATGAATCGGTTATGCGCTTTTTGACTACGGCACTGGATAAGTTTGCCGTGGAGTACAATGCTCGCAGACGCAAAGGCGAGTTCAACAAGAACAAGAAAACCACCACTAAAAGGGAAGAGGAGGTTGCACTATGACACTGATGAACGAACCCATTAAGCGGGCAGAGATTAAACCCAAGTACTGCCGCTTTAAAAAGAATGGAATCAAGTACATTGATTACAAGGATCCTGACTTCCTGATGAAGTTTATCAACGAACAGGGCAAGCTTCTTCCGCGCAGACTAACCGGCACTAGCTGGAAGTTCCAGAAGAAGGTAACACAAGCCGTTAAGCGCGCGCGCCACCTGGCATTGTTACCGTACCTGGGCGATTCATTGAAGTAATTTAAACGCACAGCATCATGGAAGTAATATTGAAGCAAGACGTACAAGGTTTGGGCTATAAAAACGATGTGGTGAAGGTGAAGCCGGGTTATGGCCGAAACTTCCTCATCCCGAACGGGGTGGCCATAATCGCCAATGAGTCCAACAAGCGCATGATGGCCGAGAACACCCGTCAGGCTGCCCACAAAGCAGCCAAGATTAAGGCGGATGCCGAGGCTTTGGCTGCCAAGATTGGCGCCCTTACGCTGGAAATCGGGACAAAAGCAGGAGAATCAGGCCGTATTTTCGGAGCCGTGACCTCCACGCAGATTGCCGATGCCCTCAAAGCCAAGGGGTATGATATCGATCGCAAAAAGATCGTGTTGAAAGAAACTCCGAAGGAATTGGGAACCTACAAAGTGAATCTCGACATCCACAAAGACGTAAAGCACGAGATTGCCGTGAAAGTGGTTGCCGAGTAATTCGAACCGGAAATCAAACAGAAAAGCCTTCCTACCGGGAAGGCTTTTTCTTTTTCGCGGGTGCCGGATTCTCCTCAATGGCCGTCACCAATTGGCGATACCAATCTTCGCCATATTTCCGCACGAGCGGAGCTTTGAGAAACTGATACAGCGGCACTTGCAGCGACTTACCATAGGCACAAGCGGCCGAGCAAATGCCCCACTTGTGATAGTTCACCGCCTCAAAGTCCCTCTTTTTGGTTACGCGAATGGGGTACAAGTGGCAGGAAATCGGCTTCCTGAATTTAATCTTGCCATCGAGGTAGGCCTGCTCAATGCCGCATTTCAAAATGCCGCGGTCATCGTACAACGCATAGGCGCATTCCCGCCCTCCACTGGTGGGAGTCGAATAGTCACCGTCTTCATCGAGGATGTACGGCCCCTGCTCGGCAATAGCCTTTTTGCCCTCATCCGTCAGGTAGGGTTGCACCGCCTGCTGAATCTCCCGCATCACCGGTAACTCATCCTCATCCAATGGCGCACCCAACTCACCCTCTACGCAACAAGCGCCCTTGCATTTTTCCAGGTGGCAAACAAATTCCACAGTCCGGATGTCATCCGAAACCATCACCTCTCCTATTTTCATCATAGCTTACAGCGTTTTACTCGAGCCTGGTCCGCTGGCTCTCGCCCTTTTTCTTTTCGTACCAGGTCTTGTCGGCAATGTAGCACAACCGCTCAATTTCCGCATGCACTACACCCTTTGCATCGACCCATTGAATCACAAAATTCCGATGAAACTCCCCTCCCTGCTTAACACCCGACTTAATCGCTTCGATATCTGCGGCCGTGAGCAAGTAGCGGGCGTAAAGGCTGGACCGCCCGGGCTTTCGGAAACGGATGCTGGCTGATTTGTCCCATACCACGTAGTCGGGCCCCAATACCTTGAGCAACATCACCATGTAAAACGGATCGGAGGCAGAGAACATGCTGCCGCCAAAGATGGTACCCACATAGTTGTACGTCCAGAGGTTGAGCCGCAAACGAACGTGCACTTCATGGGAGTCGGCCGACCAGAATACGATTTTTCCACCGGTGCCGAAATACATCGGGTACCAGTTCATCAAAGTCCGGAACCACCAGCTCTTAACTGACTCTGTTTTATCGGTTTGTAGAAATGACACTTTCATTTTCCCTCACTTTCGGCAGAAAGATGCGCAAAATTATTCGCTGGGCCGATAGCCAAGTGTTGAGCAGCACGTAACTTGCAGGGCATTTCCATGGTAGAGTATCTCAATAACCTTAACCCACCCCAGCGCGAGGGCGTGGTCAACACCGAGGGGCCCTGTATGCTGATAGCGGGTGCCGGCTCGGGCAAAACCCGTGTGCTGACCTATCGTATCGCCCACCTCATCCACAGTCAGCAGGTAGACCCGTTTAACATCATGGCGCTGACGTTTACCAACAAAGCGGCTAAAGAGATGCGCGACCGGATCGAACGCGTGGTAGGGGCCGATGCCCGCAACCTGTGGATGGGTACATTCCATTCCGTGTTTGCCCGAATCCTGCGCGCAGAAGCCCACCACCTCGGTTACCCGAATAACTTCACCATCTACGACACGGACGATGCCAAGTCGCTGATCAAGTCTATTGTGAAAGAGATGGGGCTGGATGAAACCCAGTACAAAGCCAACGTGGTGTACAACCGGATTTCCTCCGCCAAGAACCGGCTCATCGGCTGGCAGGAGTACCTGGCGAACCCCATGATTACCGGAGATGATGCGGGGAATATGCGGCCCGAAATCGGCAACATCTACAAAAACTACGCACTCCGATGCTTCAAGTCGGGCGCCATGGATTTTGACGACCTGCTCTTTAATACCGATAAGTTATTTAAAGCGCATCTGGACGTACTCAACAAATACCAACACCGCATCCATTATGTGTTGGTAGACGAGTTTCAGGATACTAACCTCTGCCAGTATTACATCATCCGTAAACTGGCGGCAGTACGCCAAAACGTTTGTGTGGTGGGTGACGATGCCCAAAGCATTTATGCCTTCCGCGGGGCAGATATTTCCAACATTCTGAATTTCGAAAAGGACTACCCCGATTTACGGATCATCAAGCTGGAGCAAAACTATCGCTCCACCAAAACCATTGTTGAAGCAGCTAATTCCGTCATCGCCAAAAACAAAGCGCAACTGCCCAAAAACATCTGGACAGCCAACGAACAAGGCAACCCCATTGAGTTAATCAAGGCGGTGTCGGATAACGAAGAAGGCAAGCTGGTGGCCAGTTCCATTTTTGAGGAAAAGATGCAGCAACAGGCACGCTTCAGCGACTTTGTTATTTTGTACCGCACCAACAGCCAGAGCCGCGCGATTGAAGAAGCCTTGCGCAGAGTTAACATCAAGTACAAAGTGGTGGGCGGTCTGTCATTCTACCAACGAAAGGAAATCAAGGACCTGCTTGCCTACCTGCGGTTTTCGATCAATCAGCAAGACGAAGCTTCGTTTCGAAGAATCATCAACTTACCCAAGCGGGGCATTGGCGATTCAACGGTGGACAAGATTATTGTGGCGGCAAACGACCACGCCATTTCCATCTGGGAAGTAATCCAGAACATCACGCACTTCATAGGCGGGCGGGCAGCCGGGCCTATCGAAGATTTCGTTGCCCTGATCAAGCGATTCGCCCTGGACATTCAAACCAAAGACGCTTATGAAGCCGCGGCCGACATCGCCAAATCATCAGGTTTGCTGCGTGAGCTCTATGAAGATAAAACCGTTGAAGGGCTGAGCCGGTACGAGAACGTGCAGGAACTATTGAATGCCATCAAGGAATTCGTGGATGACCCCGAGCGTACCGATAAAGGCCTGGCCGCTTTTCTTCAGGAAGTGTCACTCATCACGGGTCAGGATGAAGATAAAGACAACGACCCGGACAAGGTGACCCTGATGACCATTCACATGGCCAAGGGGTTGGAGTTCAAACACGTGTACATCGTGGGCATGGAGGAAGATCTCTTTCCCTCGCAACTCATGTTGAGCAGCCGGGCCGAGCTGGAAGAAGAAAGGCGATTGTTCTACGTGGCCATTACGCGGGCACAAATGAAAGTGTTCCTCTCCTATGCCCTTACTCGCTATCGCTTCGGTCGACTCAAAAACTGCGAACCCAGCCGCTTTCTGGACGACATCGATTCAAGCTTTATTAAGGTAAGTACGAAGTTCCGGGGATCAGAACCAGCCGCGCCACACCCCGACTTTGCCCGAAGCTTTGTGAGCGGCATGCGCAAAACACTGGCCTCACAACCCGTGGCCAAGCCCTCGGCTTACAAACCCTCTGCGAATTTCAAGCCCAGTGACACGTCCGGCCTTCAAGAGGGTATGAAAGTGGAGCACCCCAAGTTTGGATTCGGCACGGTGCTCAAAATGGACAATTCGGGGGCTGACCGAAAGGCCCACATCCGGTTCGATGATTTTGGGGAGAAGACATTATTACTTAGCTTTGCTAAACTCAAGATTCACTGATGGCCAAGTCTGACCCGCGGGCGAAAAAAACTGTTCGCAGAAAGCCAACAACCAAACTAACCCCGACCCAAAAAAAAAGGTTAAAAGCCTTGAATCAACTTGTTGGGATTGGTAAAGGTATTTGGGACCGGGACGCACAAGAGTATGTAAATGAGCTTCGTGGAGCGTGATGCGGATATTTTTGGACACAGCTCCATTGATTTATTTCGTAGAAAAGGAAAGAAGATTTTATCAACGATTGCTCCACTATTTTACGAACTGTGTAATTCATTCACATATTCTTCAAACCAGCGTGCTAACAATTGCCGAATTTGAAATTAAACCACGAAAACTCGGTAACGAGCAGTTGATACGTTCTTGCGACTCGTTATTGAACACATTGATTGAAATTAGAAACATTGACATCCAAACCTCAAAAACCTCTGCTTTGTTGCGCGCGCACTACCGTTCACTTAAGTCAGCTGATTCCTTACAATTAACTGCCGCATTACATAGTGAGTCTGATGTCTTTCTTACAAATGATAAGCGACTAAAGATGGTTAAGGAAGTTAACGTTAAGTTAGTAACAGATTTATGATAGGCGAATACAACTCCCAGCGGTCTCCCATTATTCTAAAAGAGTATGGCCGCAATGTTCAAAAACTGGTTGATTACATCCGGTCGGTTCCCGATAAGGAAAAACGAACCGAAATGGCGACCACGCTGCTCGAACTGATTAAGCAGCTGGCCCCCGTAGGCAAAGACAACCAGGAAAATCCCCAGCGCATGTGGGATGACCTGTTTGTGATTGCCGATTTTAATATGGACATCAACAGCCCGTACCCGATGCCCGAGCACGACATTCTGTTTAAAAAACCGAAGCGTATGCCCTATCCGCAGGAAAATGTGCGGTGGAAGCATTATGGTAAAAATATTGAGCGCCTGGTGAAGGAAGTGTTGAAAGACGAAACCATCAAAGACAAAGAAGAAGCCGTTATCTACCTCGGCAAATTGATGAAAACGTTCTACAGCAACTGGAACAAGGAAATACTGGATGACTCGGTGATTTTGAAAGACATCAAAGCCATGTCGGACGGGCAGTTGACCATGAACATTGAGAAAGTGCGGGAGGACAATCTGTTTGAAAAACTCTACCGCGACAAGAAGAAGCCTTTCCAGCATGGGCAAGGTGGCGGACAACGCCATCAGGGCAAACGCCCGTTCAATAAGAACCGACATAACCCGCACCGCAGGCGCGACTCATGAGTGTATTCCGCATTAAAGGCGGGAAGAAACTATCCGGTGAGATTGTCCCGCAAGGCGCCAAGAACGAAGCCCTACAGGTACTTTGTGCTGTCTTATTGACACCCCAACCCGTTACGATTAATAATGTTCCTGATATTCTGGATGTCAACAAACTCATTGAGTTGATTGGCGACCTGGGTTGCACGGTAGAAAAACTAAAACCGGGCTCGTATCGGTTCACCGCCTCCAACATTGATACCGACTTTTTGCAATCCGACACGTACCAAAAAAAGGCTGCGGCCTTGCGTGGTTCGGTTATGCTCCTGGGCCCTATTCTGGCGCGCTTTGGAAAAGCCAGCATACCCAAACCGGGCGGAGACAAAATTGGCAGGCGCAGGCTTGATACGCACTTCCTCGGTTTTCAAAACCTGGGGGCCAAGTTCCGGTATGAAACGGATGGCAATCTGTTTCATATTGATGCCTCGCACCTAACGGGCAAATACATGTTGCTGGACGAAGCCTCCGTAACGGGTACGGCCAACATCGTGATGGCGGCTGTAATGGCCAAGGGCAAAACCACTCTCTACAACGCGGCCTGTGAGCCTTATCTCCAACAACTGTGCACCATGCTCAACCGCATGGGGGCCCGCATCACCGGCATCGGATCTAACTTACTCGAAATTGAAGGCGTTGAAGACCTGCGGGGCACCGAGCACACCATCCTGCCGGACATGATTGAGATCGGAAGCTTCATCGGGCTGGCCGCCATGACGCAATCCGAAATCACGATCAAGAATTGCCGCATTGATATGCTCGGCATTATTCCAGAGATTTTCCGCAGGCTCGGTATCAAAATGGAATTCAGGGGTGACGACATTTTTATCCCCGCCCAGGAACGGTACGAGATCGAAACATTTATTGACGGCTCTATTTTGACCGTGGCCGATGCCCCTTGGCCGGGATTCACGCCAGATTTACTGAGCATTGTGCTGGTGGTGGCCACACAGGCCAAAGGCACGGTGCTCATTCACCAAAAAATGTTTGAAAGCCGGCTGTTTTTTGTTGATAAACTGATCGATATGGGTGCGCAAATCATCTTGTGTGACCCCCACCGCGCCACCGTAATCGGACTAGATCGAAAACTAGCTCTTCGCGGCATAAAAATGTCATCGCCCGACATACGCGCAGGCGTAGCCTTGCTTATTGCTGCCCTCTCGGCCAGCGGTGAAAGTGAAATTTCGAACGTAGAACAAATCGACCGGGGGTATCAGAATATTGAGGCGAGGTTAAGGAAGTTAGGCGCCCAAATTGAGCGCGGACAATAAAACAGCCAGCACCCACGTTGCTAGGAAAAACTTTATGCAAGCGTTTGGATTGAGTCTTTTGCTCTGCTGCATTTTAATAACGGAAGCTTTTGGCCAAGATCATGAATTGGTGCAACCGAGACTCTTGATGAAGGTTGCGCCCCAAAACTTCACCCAGAATGAACTAAAAATTTCCAGTGAAATCTTCCTGGGATCCGCCCAAAACAAAGTCGGAGTATCTCATTGAACGGCTGATTCTATAATCAGGACGATCCATATTTCGACTATCCGGGCGAGGTCTATAAAGGCGTGGGTTCAGAAATCTCGTATCGCAAGTACATCAGCCCCATGAAGACACTCGAGACCAGGCGTGGAAAGAGTTATCTTCAGGGAATCTATGCCAGCGGTTATGATCAAGGCGGCTGGTTTTCCAGCGAGGGCACTATTACGTCCTACACTTTTCCTCCCAACCATGCTCCGGTCATTACAACGCGCTACGACATCCAAGAAAACGTAACCAATATGGGATTTGGATTCACCATCGGAGTGAACCGAACGCTTTGGAAAGTGCTGTACATTGATGCTTACGTTGGCGGTGGCCTTCAATTCGCCAAGCGAGAACTCTCGAAGCCCCTTCCTCCAAACTCATTTTACAGTTTTTATTCCGACATCACGGATCCGGGCTACCAAGGCATTCTCCCCAAGTTTGGACTTCTGATTGGAGTTAAGTTATAACACCAATCCTACCGGACAATGGTCAGATCCGTGGTGTTCATTAAAGATCATCGCCTCCTTCACGTGTTGCCGCAATCGTTCATCCACCAAAAAATGATCGATGCGCCAGCCCACATTACGCTCGCGGCCGTTCGTCACATAGTTCCAATAGGTGTATTTCACTTCTTCCGGATGCAACGCACGGAACGTATCGATGAAACCGGTCTCTAATAGGTGAGTGAACCCGTCTATTTCGCGTTGCGTATAGCCGGCCGACACATTGTAGTTCTCCTTCGGCCGCGCGATATCGATGGCCTGGTGCGCGACATTGAAATCGCCACAGGCGATTACCGGCTTTCGCTTACGAAGCCAGTTCACGTAATAGCTAAACTCGCTATCCCAGCGTTCCCGGTAATCCAATCGTGACAAGCCCTCGCCCGCATTGGGCGTGTACACCGTTACTACAAAGTAATCGGCAAACTCAGTTGTAACTACGCGCCCCTCCTGATCGAACTCATCCATCGCCATGTCATAGGTAACATTCAGGGGCTCCGTGCGCGTTACTATCGCAGTGCCGCTGTACCCCTTTCGTGCCTTAGATGAATTGACAAAAACCTGATATCCGCTGAGGGCTTTCAGCGTTTCAGCTGCTTCATCCTCACCAGCCTTGGTCTCTTGCAAACACAGGATGTGAGGGTTCATGCTGGCCACGCTGTCCAGAAAACCCTTCTTCACAATGGCTCTGATGCCATTTACATTCCAGGAAACCAGTCTCATCCGCTAAAATTTATGTCGCACAAACGCCTCAATGGCCTCATACTCGGCCAGACCAAGTTGGTTATAGGCTGCTGCCGTAGCATGGTTCCGGTCTTCTGCCCTCACCCAAAACTCGCGGGCATCGTTGCCCGGGAACAACGCGCTGTCTTTTTGCGACTGATGCTTGAACACCGCTTTTCGCTTGCGCAAGAGTTCATCCGGGCTGAGCGGAACGGCCATTTCGATCTGGTCAATGTCCCACTCCTGCCAGGCCCCCCGATACAACCACAGGTAACAATCCTTCATCCAGGGCTTGCGCTTCAGGCGATTGACGGCTTCAAAAACGGCAGCCAGACAGACGCGGTGCGTACCATGCGGGTCCGAAAGGTCGCCCGCAGCGTAGATCTGATGTGGCTTAATCTGCTCGAGCAAGTCAACGATGAGTTGAATATCCTGTTCGCCCAGCGGCTTCTTCTTTACCTTCCCGGTCTCATAAAAAGGCATATCCAAAAAATGCGCCTGGGAGTCCGGAATGCCCGTGTAGCGGCAGCCTGCTTTGGCCTCGCCCCTGCGAATCAAACCCTTGATTGTTAAAACCTCAGGGGTGTCCACTTGGCCGGGTTTCTTGTCTTTGATCGACTTTACGATCGTTTTGTAAAACCTCTCGGCATCGGCCTTCTTCAACCCGAAGGCTTCGTTAAAATCCCGGACGAAATCAGCAAAACGTACTGCGTCATCATCAAACACCGCAATGTTACCCGAGGTTTGGTAGGCTACATGCACCTCATGGCCCTGATCCACCAGGCGAATGAAGGTGCCCCCCATCGAGATCACATCATCGTCCGGGTGCGGACTGAAGATAACTACGCGTTTCGGAAAGGGCTTGGCGCGCTCGGGGCGGTTGGCGTCATCTGCTTTGGGCTTGCCCCCCGGCCAACCGGTAATTGTTCGCTGGAGTTCATTGAAAATTTTGATGTTAACGTTATAAGCCGAGCCCCATTCGTGGATGACATCCGACATGCCATGTTCTGTATAATCCTGATTGGTAAGTTTGAGTATCGGCTTCTTTACGGTTTGACACAACCAAACCACGGCCTTGCGCAATAGCCGGTCATCCCACTGGCACGAATCCAGTAACCACGGTGTCTTGATGCGCGTCAGGTTAGAGGCGGCCGCCTGGTCAAGCACCACGAGTGTGTTGGGGTGGCGCTGCAAGTATGTGGAAGGAATCTGGTCGGTTACCGGTCCCTCTACCGCGCGTTGTACGATGGGCGCTTTGCCCTCACCCCATGCCATCATGATAATGCGCTTCGCCTTGACGATAGTACCTACGCCCATGGTAATGGCCTGGCGCGGCACATTTTCTTCACCAAAGAAATCACTGGCTGCATCTACGCGTGTAACCTGATCCAAGGTAATGACACGCGTACCTGTTTTATCGGATGAACCTGGCTCGTTAAATCCAATATGACCGGTGCGCCCAATGCCGAGAATCTGGATGTCGATACCCCCGACCTCAGCAATTTTCTTTTCGTAGTTCCGACAAAACGCACCCACTTTTTCTTTCGGTACCGTACCATCCGGGATGTGCACATTCGATCGCTCGATATCTATGTGATCAAACAGCAACTCATTCATGAAGCGGACATAGCTCTGGAGTGAGTGCGGTTGTATGGGATAGTACTCATCCAGGTTGAATGTAACTACATTTTTGAAGCTTAGGCCTTTTCGGTGAAGTTCCACCAGTTCGGCATATACCCGGGTGGGGGTTGAGCCGGTCGCCAGCCCGAGTACACACAACTTCTTCTCGCGCTGTCGTTCGCGAATTAGTTCAGCGATTTGCTGAGCAACAAAAACCGAGGCGTTCTCAGAATTGTCAAAAATACGGGTAGGGATTTTTTCAGGAGTTTCGGATAGCATAGTCATATTTCGATCAAAGTCAGTTTGGAAAAGAAATTTTGCCCATCAATACAGAGGGTATGCGTGATCGCCTTCCGAAGTCAATCGGTTTGCCTGTGAGAGTTTCGTTGGCCAGCACCGCAAACAAGATAGCCTCTTTAGCATCGGGGTTGACACCCAACTCTTCGGTTGAGGAGATATTTTCTATTTTTAATAACTCGGCAATCCATTTCATGAGCAGCGGATTACGCGCGCCACCTCCGCTCGCAAAAATACGGAACGGTCGTTTGCCAATGGCACCCTTGACTGACTCGGCAATTGTCTCCGCAGAAAACCGTGTAATGGTAGCTAACACATCGGCTGCGCCCAAGTGGTTTGTTGAACTTTGGTTTTGTGCGCTCCTCACAAACTCCAGGTTAAACAACTCTGGTCCCGTGGTTTTAGGTGGTGGCAAGGCAAAAAATGAATGGCTCTTGAGAGCAGACAGTAACGATAGGTTCACTTCTCCCCGTTCCGCCCATCGGGCATCACGATCAAACAACAGGCTGGGGTCGTAGTACTGCACCAACTGATCGATAAGTGTATTACCGGGCCCGGTATCGGTTACCCATACACGTTTGGCGTTACGGCCGGCCGGAAGAAAAGTGAAATTGGCAATACCACCGATGTTGAGTAGAATCCGGTTTTCCTGTGGATGTGCCAGTAAAAGAAAATCACCATACACCGCCAGGGGGGCACCTTCGCCCCCGGCCGCGATATGTTTTTGCCTGAAATCACTAACCGTCAGGATACCTGTGGTCACGGCCAGATGATCGCCATCGCCCGCCTGAAAAGTGGAGCTGAAACCCACGTCAGGATGCATGTGCAAAGGTGCATGAAAAACAGTCTGTCCATGTGATGCAACAGCCGCAACACGCGAGGGTGAGACCTTCCACCGTTTCAGGCACTGCAACACGAGTTGCCCGTGCAATCGGCCTAACCAGGAATTCAATGATAATAGGGCTAGAAAATCAACTTGTCTTTTTGCAAATACCTCGCGGATACGTTGCCGGGTCTCTGTCGTATAGGGCACGGTAGTATAGTGCAATACGTTGACACGCGTGGATAAGCCATTTCCGGAAATGCGGCACAAAGCTACGTCAAGCCCGTCCAGTGAGGTACCCGACATCAGGCCTATGATTAGCCGCGATACTCCAATTTTTTTCGGTATGCCGGGCATTTGTAAAACTGATTTTCAAAACAAAAATAGAGTAACAAAAAGGTAAAACGGCAAATTCCGACAAAATATATTTGGATATTTGCAGGGTGTAAACTCAATCCATCCTGAATATCGAAAAAAAACGCAAACAAATCCAACTCGCACGTGAAAGAAAATACCAAAAACGCTATTGCCGTGGAGCAAATTTTTCGGGGCTCATACTTGCGTTTATCATGTTACCGCTGTCGATTTTCGCTCAAGATCGTATCGTTACGGGCACGGTCGTGAATGCCACCGACAAGCCGCCTCTTCCGGGGGTAAATGTTCCAGTGAAGGGAACTACGAACGGAACCGTCACTGATGCCGAAGGCCGGTATCAAATCTCGGTTGCCGAAAACAGTACGCTGGTTTTCAGTATGGTTGGGCAGAAGTCAACGGAGCAGCAGGTGGGGTCGCTGCTCCACATTTATGCGCGGTTGGCGTGCCGGCACGTGGATAGCGAATCATGTTAAGGTGGCCCGCACATGTACCGCGTATTCAACAAAGAGCGACCAGACGCGATGCACCTGAATAAGAAGGTCAGCGAGTGGCAAAAAAAGCTCACATCGAAAGAAAAATTGTCTTTCACCATTACAACAGATGGCACTATGAAAAATGGAGACAGCCTCAGCTATTTTTTGCTACTGAGAAATATGCCAAAAGAAATTGACAGTGTGGCGAAGGAGTCTTTGGTTGGCACTGAATTCAACAGCACACAGGAGCACAACAATTACCACGGGTTGCTTTCTGTTCAGTAGGATCGGCTTGAATACATTGTTTATACTCAGACCATTGCGCACAGAGACCAACGCCTGAAGCAAAAATCAATTTTGCATGTGCTGGCACCTGGTAAGATATACACAAACGGGTATTAGGAGGATGTGCGCAGTATTTTTTTTAGAGCGCTATTGGTCGTGGTCAGAAAAGATTACCACCATGTTGCCGTTGGAGTTTGACCCGGTTGAAGACTAAAGCACATTCAATCCCTTGGCGCTAAATTCAGTCAGCCGTGGATCATACAAGTCAAGTTCTGTAACCAGTACGTGAATTTCAGTAACCGGGCACACGTTGAAACGCTGTGCGGAGTTTATTTTTTCTGAAATGGTAAGCACCACCACTTGCTGGGCGGTTTCGATCATTGCCTTCTTTAGTTGCACCACTTCCCAGTCAAACTCTGTTAAGCCTTGGGTGGCATCCAAATTTCCTGTGCCCATAAAGCAATAATCTGCTTTCACATGCGAAAATGTTTTGATGGTTTCACCTCCAAGTGCAATTTGCGCATCGTGCGAGAGCCTGCCACCGACAAAAATGGTTTCGATGTTTTCATGTGCGATCAATTGCATGGCAATTGGCAAACTGGGCGTAAATACGGTCAGGTGCAGGTGCTCGGGCAACAGCCTCGCCACTTCCAGGTTAGTGGTGCCGCCCCCCATTACCAGCACACCCCCGTCCTTTAATAATTGTATGGCCTTGGTAGCGATCTCAATTTTGTGCTCATGAGCGTAAATCTGGTCTTCGCGGTAAGTATATACATGAAAGGAGTTTGCCACAGCGCCACCATGCACCTTCTTGAGCTTTCCGCGCTCATTTAGCTGTTGCAGATCTCGCCTTACTGTATCTTCAGAAACGGCCAGCTGTTGTGCAATATCGGTGAGCAGCACACGGTTGCGGATTTTTACCTCATTGAGGATGTAACGATGTCTTTCTTCGCGCAGCATTTGCGGTTTTGTGCACGATTTTACATATTTTTTTCAAAAATCGTTTGCGATATTCGAAAAAAAACGCAAATTCACCCAAATTTTTCGAGTTTTTGCGGTTTTGGTTACCGGCAGAAACCGAAAAACGAAACATTTCAACAACTTAAACTTTTTTTCATGACTCTATTTTACCGATCCAAAAAGCGAGGCATAGCGGCTTGGAGCCTGCTTTTGCTGCTGGTCTGCGTCACCGCGTGGGCGCAAGGCCAACCCGTAACCATTACGGGAAAAGTTACCGATGCGGACAATCAACAGCCACTGCCGGGCGTCACGATTCGTATCGAAGGAACCAATATTGGAACCGCAACCGATAGTGAAGGCAATTACAAATTGCTTGCAGAAGTGAACCCGGCCGGTTATACGTTGATTGCAAGTTTTATTGGGTACAAGACTGTAAAGACAGCAGTAACCTTCGAATCCACCACCTATGAACTTAATTTCAGCTTGGCTGAGGATATTTTAAGTCTGGATGAAATAATAGTTACCGGTTTGGGCACTACCTCTGAAAAGAAGAAAATTGGCAATTTGGTTTCTAGAGTTAGTCAAAAAGACCTCAAGGATATTGCCAGCCCGAACGCAATTTCAAGTTTATCGGGTAGAATCTCTGGCGCTGTGGTTACTCAAAATTCTGGTGACCCGGGTGGCGGTTTTTCAGTGATTTTAAGGGGAATTTCGACTGTTAATGGCTCTGCTGAGCCGATTTTTGTTGTAGACGGTAACATCATCAACAACAGTTCTAACAACGTAATCAACCTAAATGCAGATGCCCAAGCCACAGGTTTTCAAGCTGGACAAAATCGTTTGATTGACATTAACCCAAACGACATTGAAAGCATTGAAGTGCTCAAAGGAGCATCGGCTGCTGCCGTCTATGGTTCACTTGCTTCCAATGGTGTGGTTTTGATAACTACTAAAAAGGCTTCGAGTGGTGCACCTAAAATTACTTTTTCTACTTCGGTTTTGGTAAGCGAACTGCGAAAAGAGATAGAGCTCAATCAATATCCCTTCAGATTTGGTTATCCGGGAGATAGCAGGCTCTCAACGACAGGTGATAGGTTAACGATGATCGGAGATTTTCGCAGCCCTGCAGACAGGGCTGCTTTGCCCGGAACGGGCCCGATTGCAGGTAACAATGCGAGGTTGGTGGAGAATCAGTACCCGGTTACACGGTACAATTATTGGAAGGATATTTTTAAAACCGCTACTGGCACAGATAACTACATTTCCGTAACCGGGGGCGGGCAAAAGACGAGCTACTTCGCTTCGGTTTCATATTACAACAACGATGGTATTCTAAAGAGTACAAACTTTGAAAGATACGGCTTGAATCTAAAAGTCGACCAAAGGTTGCTTAACGACCGGGCACTCTTATCGGCAGGTTTGATTTATAGCAACAGTTCGAGCAGAGATATGCCCAACGGAAACAACTTTTTTAATCCAATCAGTGGAGTTGTGATCATCGATAATGTCTGGAATATCAATGAGAGGGATGCTTTTGGAAATTTACTTGGCACAGAAATCCTAAGAATCAATCCACTGACGCCTATCGAAACGTTCAACATTACACAACAAACTAATCGTACTATTGGCAATCTCAATTTCAATTATTCACCTATTGATGACTTGATAATAGACTATCGGCTCGGTATCGATAATACTTCACTTGTGGGCAACACCCTTCAACCAACAATTCCATACCCCGGAGTGTCAGCAGGATTTTTTCCGGATGGATACGCTAGTGTAGCAACATCAAACACTTTTCAATTGAATAGCAATTTTTCCGCTACTTATTCAAAAAAAATAGGCGAGCAGATTACAACTTCTACCAGTATTGGTGCCCAATGGTTATATCGGCAGAACAAAGGCACTATAGCCCAGGGAAGAGATTTATTGCCGTTTGTGAATACTATCAATGCAGCCAGAAACTTTTTTGTGAACCCGAGTGAGGACCAGAGGGAATTCTCGCTATGGGGCTTCTTTGTGCAGGAGACAATAGGGTACAAAAATTTTGCGTACCTCACGTTAGCGGGTAGAGTGGATGGAGCGTCTTCATTTGGTGAAGACCAACGCAATCAGTTTTACCCTAAAGTGAGTACAAGCTTGGTCTTCTCGGATTTGGAGTTTTGGAAAACGATGCCTAATTTTTGGAATTCATTTAAGTTGAGAGGATCATACGGTGAGGCGGGTAACCTAACTGCCATTGGCGAATTTGACCGATTTACGGTTGCTTCACCGGTAGTACTGCCCAACAGGGGTGGATTTGTACCCAGCAGCAGAATCGGCCAAACGGATATTAGGCCGGAGCGCCAAAGAGAATATGAAGTAGGCGCTGACTTGTCGTTCATAAAAAATAGATTGGGGATTCAGTTCACTTACTATTCTAAAACAATTGATGACTTGATTTTAACAACCGCGGTCCCCCCAACCTCGGGTGGCACTGATATCATCAGGAATGCCGGGCAACTGGAAAACAGCGGCATTGAACTTCAAGTAGACGGAAGCATTGTTAAAACAAGAGATTTTTCGTGGAGTGCAACGGGCATTTTTTCAACATTTAGAAATGAAATAACAGATTTGCTCAATAAACAAGTGAATGGAGATTTGTTGAGAGGTGGTGGCGGTACGCAATCAGCAATCATCGGGCAGCCTATAGGAGCATTCAATGTGAATTTCTACGCAAGGAATGCAGATGGCTCATTACTTTTGAGCCCCTTAGGATTGCCACAAGTTGATAGAGGTGATCCAAATACAAATACGCCTCAGCGTGATGCAGCTGGCCAGCCATCAGGCACACCCATTCGCAGGGTTTTAGGCGACCCCAATCCGGATTGGACCGGCTCCATCATCAATAACTTTAGTTATAAACGTTTTTCTCTCAGAGTACAATTTGACGCGATACAGGGATTCGAAGTATACAACTGGAATAAAATCACCCTCAATAATGTGGGCGCCAGCAAGTTATCTGAACGTGAATTGCGAGGCGAATTACCGCGAGGGTGGGTAGCTGCTATCGGTGGATTCATAGGACCCCGAATACAAGAAGAGCATATTGAAGATGGCTCATTTGTGAAGTTACGCGAAGTCGCTCTAACGTATGATTTTGGAAAAATTGGTCTGTTTTCCAACATAAACTTTACGGTGATTGGAAGAAACCTGTTGTCTTTTGACAATTACTCAGGTTTTGATCCTGAAACAAACTCTGCCGGCCAAAATACAAGAGTGAGGGGGGATGACTTTGGTAACGTCCCAATTCCTAGAACCTATCAATTTAAGTTAACAGCTTCATTTTAAAATATAACTTATGAAGACTAATGTATTTTTTTTAGTAGTGATATTTTCACTATTTGGTTGTACTACGGATTTTGAAAACCCGAATGCACCAACAATTCAAAAAATTAATACTTCAACTCAAGGGTTGACGAATTTAGTGATCGGGGCCCAGTGGCGTTACTCCGTAGGGGCAACAAGCGCTATCTATGCGTCCATTACCGCTGCGGGTTTGACTGCCGGTGAACTGCGGGTTTTGAATGCCGGAAATGCTGATTTGGCAAACCTCAAGGCTGGGGGATCGAGTTTGACACCAGATAATCCTGTAGTAACCAATTTATGGACAGCTTTAAACCTGGTCCGTCAAAACGGTGAGTTCTTGTATGACAATGCAAATGTATTTCCTGCCGCAGCTGATGCACAAACAATAAGGGTTTATGGGAACTTTTATAGGGCACTCTCTATCGGTACAATGGCGCAGTTTTGGGATAATGTTGTAATTAGAACGTCCCAAAATGCAACCTTCGTCAGCCGTGTAGATGGTCTTAAAGAGGCAGTGCGTCTTCTGCAAGAGTCCTCTAGTTTAATAGGTAGCGATGTGCCAAGTACCAGGATCGTGTCGGCTGTTGGTAGCAATATCAACATTGGAAATTCAACGTCCGCGTTATTGGCGAGGTATAATTTATTCTTGGGAAATTATCAAGATGCCATTGTTGCGGCCCAAAGCGCTTCACTCACCATTAAATCTGTCTTTGACTTCAACACAGTGTCGCAAAATCCAATCTTCCGGGTATCGCTTACAACCAATAATTTGTTTGACGTGGTTACAGATTTCGGTTTGCCAGTTTCGCTTGCACCAGCGCCATCTGACGGACGTATACCCTTTTACCTAACAGCGAATGATGCAAACGGGAAGGGCTTTTTCAAAAGTGATTCCGAGAGTATCCCGGTCTATTTGCCTGGCGAGATGTTGCTTATTCAGGCTGAAGCGAATGCAAGGTTGAATAAGTTGCCCGAGGCAAAGGCAGCACTTGATTTAGTGCTTACAAAAAATAGTGACACTTTCGGTCTGAATGCGAATTTACCTGCTTATTCGGGTGTGTTGTCACAGAGTGCCCTTCTTGATGAAATTTATAAAAACCGTTGCATTGAGTTGTACATGACTGGGCTGAAGCTTGAGGATAGCAGGCGATTTGACCCCTCAAATTCTAGGGCGGAGAGGAATCGCAATTTTTACCCGTACCCCTCTACCGAACGATTTAACAACCCCAACACGCCACCAAATCCACCCAACTAGGGCAGTAGAGCTTCTATTTAAAAAGAGGCTGCCTAAAAAGGGCAGCCTCTTTTTTTGGCTAAACACAAAGTCGACTTTTAAATATTCTGGCTCTATGGCATTTGGTGTGGGTATCTTGGGTAATCAAACTTTAGTTTAGCGGTCAGGAAGTAAATCATGTTGACAAAGTTTTGAATGTTTCGATAGCCCCTTGCCCTTCTTTTGGCCAATTGTATTTTATTGTTGATTCGATGTTTCGCCAGCGCAAGCCCAACCGTCTGCTTCAGGCCACCAGCCCTTACCTGCTACAGCATGCCCACAACCCGGTCGACTGGTACGAGTGGGGTTCCGAAGCCCATAACCAGGCCAAACAGGAGGACAAGCCAGTACTCGTCAGCATTGGTTATTCCTCGTGTCACTGGTGCCACGTGATGGAACGCGAGAGTTTTGAGAACGAAGAAGTAGCCAAGGTGATGAACCGGCATTTCGTTTGCATTAAAGTCGACCGTGAGGAGCGGCCGGATGTGGATCAGATTTACATGGAAGCCGTGCAAGCCATGGGGATGAACGGAGGCTGGCCCCTTAACGTTTTTCTCACTCCCGATCTCAAGCCCTTCTACGGAGGCACATACTTTCCACCTGCGCAATGGAGTAGTGTGTTAACGCAGCTTCATCAGGCCTTTGTCAATCGTAGAAAGGAAATTGAGGCTTCGGCTCATGAGTTAACCCAACACATCGGACAAACCGATACCAGGCGTTTCGTGCAAATCAGTTCTGGAGATGAGTTGCCGCTCACCGATCTGGCGCAAATGCTTGAGGTATTGGAGGCCAAATTTGACAGCACCTGGGGTGGCCTCGATAAAGCCCCCAAGTTTGTCATGCCTTCTATCTGGCTCTTGCTGCTGCGGCTGGGTGTTTCACTGAAAAACAATCAGGCGCACCGGATGGTGAACGAAACCCTTCATCGAATGACTTATGGAGGTTTATATGATCAGGTTGGAGGTGGCTTCGCGCGCTATTCGGTAGATGCCGAATGGTTTGTACCGCATTTTGAAAAAATGCTCTATGACAACGGGCAATTGCTTTCCCTGTATGCCGAAGCCTATCGACTCACCCCCTCACCTTACTTTAAAACCATATTGACCGAGACAGTCGGCTGGCTCTCGCGCGAAATGCAAAACCCGGAGGGTGGTTTATACTCAGCCCTCGATGCCGACAGCGAGGGCATTGAGGGCAAATACTATTTGTGGACCTGGCGGGAATGGCACGAGGCGTTGGGGACAGAGGCTGGCCTACTGGCCGAATATTACCAATTGGAACCGGAGGGCAACTGGGAACATGGCGCTTCAATCTTACGACCGTTGGCCTCGCCCGAGGAGTTTGCAAAAGAGCGAAACCTTGATCGGGCGGCATTTTTAACACAGCTGGAAAAGGCCAAACGGCTTCTGCTGAATCGGCAACATCAGCGCGTACGTCCGGGTTTGGATGACAAGAACCTGGCAGGATGGAATGCCATGGCCGCCATAGGCCTAACCGATGCAGCGCTTGCCTTGGGTGAACAATCGTGGCTTGATCAGGCGGAGCAGGTGATGAAGTTTGTGAGCCACAACCTGATGGACGGAGAAAAAATATTCCGGTCGTGGAAAGGCAAACGGTCACCGACCGAAGGTTTTCTGGAAGACTACGCCTTTGTCATCGCAGCGTTTCTAAAACTCTACCAGGGCACCGGACACGAGATCTACCTGAGTCGAGCAGAGCGTATCGCGCAATACACGCTTGATCATTTTCAAGATGCGGACGATGGGTATTTCTTCTACACCTCATCTGTAGCTGAGGAGCTGATTGCCCGGAAGAAAGAAATCTTTGACAATGTTATCCCATCCTCCAACGCGGTGATGGCCCGAAACCTGCTGCACCTGGGCATTATGCTGGATCGCCCCGCGTGGGTGGAAATGGCCAGGCGCATGGTGAAGGGCCTGCAGCACATCGTTCGTCAAGAGCCGGTTTACATGTGCCACTGGGGGCTCGTGATGGCCGAGTTGGTGCACGGCCTGGCCGAAGTCGTAATCCAGGGGCCGGAATGCCGAAAGCTATTTCTGGAATTTCAGCGGCATTACAAACCGTATGCCTTGTGGATGATGTCCCCCTCAGGTAGTCCGCTGCCACTGTTTCAAAATCGTATCAGTCCGCCTGGCGAAACCCGCATTCACATCTGCTATAATCGAACATGTCAAATGCCGGTGAACCGGGTGGATGACGCTCTGCCTTTATTCAAGTAGATTTACCCCATGGCTGGTGATACCCTTTTTGCGGACATGCTGTTGCCGGTTCCGATTCCACGGCTTTTCACCTATCGGGTTCCGGGTGCGTTGAGCGCCACCGTGGCGGTCGGCCAGCGCGCCATCGTTCAGTTCGGTCAAAAGAAGATTCTCACGGGCATCATTGCCCGCCTCCACCACCAGCCACCACTTGAATACGAGGCAAAATTGCTGCTTGATCTTCTGGGCACGGAAGAAATCGTATCTACCATTCAGTTTCGTTTCTATGAATGGATGGCTGACTATTACCTGTGCACCACGGGCGAAGTGCTCAAAGCTGCCTTGCCGTCCGGACTTAAACTTTCGAGCGAATCGCGGATTCAGTTACGGCCCGGATTCGATCGTGAGACTTCATCACACGACTTCTCCGAAAAGGAGGAAATTGTGTTGCGCCATCTGCAACAGGAGAGCATGACTTACACGGAGGCCTCCAAAATCCTGGGAGCCAAGTCAATTTACTCCATCTTAAAGTCGCTCGCTGGCAAGGAAGCGATTGTCTTATATGAGGAGGTTAAGGAGAAGTACACCCCAAAAGTAGAACACCGTATTCGGTTAGCCAGCCGGTTTGTCAACGAAAACGATCTGGAAAAACTCTTTGTGCAACTGGCAGGCAAGCCGAAACAGGAAGAAATTCTTCTCCGGTACCTGCAACGCGTGCCGGTAAACAAATTACATGAGCTAAACGACCGGGGTTTGGCAAAAGCAGACCTGATGGACGAATCAAAGTTAGATTCTTCTTTAAAGACACTCATCAAGTATGGGGTTTTTGAAGAGTTTGACCAGATCATTCCACGCTTCTCTTTCGAGCAAACGGTTACTCCTCCCCTGCTGCTCAGTGAGCAACAGACCACCGCGCGCAATGAAATCTTGCTCGGATTTGAGCAAAAACCGGCAGTGCTGCTGCAGGGCGTCACCGGCAGTGGTAAAACGGAAATCTATATTGATCTCATTCGCAGGGCGCTTGACAGCGGTTCGCAGGTTCTCTACCTGTTGCCGGAAATTGCACTGACCACGCAGATTGTTGAACGCCTGAAAAAGAACTTTGGCAACACGTTAGGCATCTATCACTCCAAGTTTTCAGACAACGAACGCGTTGAGGTGTGGCGGAATCTGATGGCCGGCAAGACCAATCTGGTGGTTGGTGTACGGTCGTCCGTGTTTCTTCCGTTTGAAAATCTAGGCCTGGTGATTGTAGACGAAGAACATGACCCCAGCTACAAACAACAGGAACCCGCCCCCCGCTACCAGGCGCGCGATGCCGTACTCATGCTCGCCTCGCTCCACAATGCCAAAGTACTCCTCGGAAGTGCCACCCCATCGCTGGAGTCGTTTTATCACGCGCGGCAGGGGCGCTACGGCTGGGTTACATTGAATCAACGCTTTGGCGATGCGCAACTTCCTCAAATTGAGTTGGCCAACCTGGGCCGCGAAAAGAAACAGAAAACCGCAAAGGGCGAATTCAGTTCACACCTGCTCGATGCCATACACGAAGCGCTCGGGCGAAATGAGCAGGTCATTATTTTTCAAAACCGTAGGGGCCATTCGCCCTTTCTGCAGTGCAACGATTGCGGCTGGCTAGCCAAATGCCGCCATTGTGCGGTAAGCCTCACCTACCACCAATATCGGCATGCCCTCGTGTGCCATTACTGCGGATACCATGAGCCCGTACCTACCCAATGCCCTGCGTGCTCATCAAAACAGCTGCTCACGCTCGGGTATGGCACAGAGAAACTGGAAGAAGAACTACGCCTGCAATTCCCAGACGTTGAAATTCAACGTATGGATCTCGATACCACGCGAAGCAAACATGGTTATGAATCCATATTGAAAAGCTTTGAATCAGGGAAGACTCAAATCCTGGTGGGCACGCAAATGGTGACTAAAGGTCTGGATTTCGACCATGTAAGCCTGGTCGGTATTTTCGATGCCGATCGCATGATACATTTTCCGGATTTCCGATCGCATGAGCGGGCTTTTCAGTTGATGACACAGGTCAGTGGCCGGGCTGGCAGACGCGACCGACCGGGGAAGGTGGTGATTCAAACGAACGACCCCAAACATGCCTTGTTCCAATGGGTGGAGCGCCATGATGTACTTGGATTTTTGAACCACCAGTTAAAGGACCGCGAGCAAAATTTCTATCCCCCGTTCTCTCGCCTGATAGCCATCGAACTTCGCCATGCCGACAAAAAGATTGTGCACCAGGCATCGGTAGCTTTGGGTAATGAGTTGCGAAGAACTTTGCACAACCTGCGTTTGCTGGGACCGGCCGAGCCGATGATTGGGAAAATCCGGAACGAGTTCCGCATGGGGCTATTGATCAAGATCAGGCGCGATCAGGGTCAACTCGCCATCATCAAACAAGAACTGCAAAAAGCGGGCGATCTGTTACACACGCAAAAGGAGTTTCGCAATGTGCGGGTGGTTTTTGACGTTGATCCGAATTAACCCAAAATTTCCCAGTCCTCATTCAGCACGGGTATGGCCATGTGGGCTGTCAAATCAAACTGACAGGGCACAACCGAAACGAAGTTATTGGCAATGGCCCACTCATCGTTGTCTTCACCTTTATCGAAATTGACAAAATTGCCCGTCATCCAGAAATACTGGCGACCATTGGGGTCGTACCGTTTCACAAACTCTTCCACCCATTTTGCATTCGCCTGGCGACATACGCGAATACCTTTGATCGGTTCATTGCGTTTGGGCGGAATATTCACATTCAGCGCCACTCCTTTCGGCAATCCTTTTCGCAAAACCTGCTCCGCGATTTTCTTTACATACGGACCCGTATGCGAGAAGTCGGCCCCGTGGTTATAGTCACACAGCGAAAATCCAATAGCCGGGGTGCCTTCAATGGCGCCTTCGATGGCAGCGGACATCGTGCCCGAGTATAACACACTGATGGAGGTGTTGCTGCCGTGGTTAATGCCACTGACTACAATATCCGGCTGACGCTGATCTTTCAATACAAAATGCCGCGCCATCTTCACGCAATCGGCCGGTGTACCCGAGCACTCATACGATTCTACGCCATCAAAAATCCTCGACTGTTCCAGTCGCAACGTGTCACCCACAGTAATGGCATGGCCCATACCACTTTGGGGGCCATCGGGTGCTACCACCAGCACATCACCCAGCTCTTTCATAATATCGACTAGCGTTCGTATTCCGCGCGAGGTGATGCCATCATCGTTAGAGACCAGAATTAGAGGTTTACGCATGAGTTATCGTTTAAATAGAGAGTTATAGTGGTCAAGAATTCGTTCGAGTTCGTATCGGTTATCGAAATCCAAACGGTTGGCTTTGGCAAATTTCTGAACATCATCAGCCCAACCGCCCATCAGGTCAAGCCACTCACTTTTCCGTCCTGTCAAGGGTTCAATATTTCCATTCTCCTTCAGCAGGTAATACTTGTAGACCAACACCAGCCGCGTGTATGTACCTCCATAAAAATACATGGAGTTATACGTACGGTATTCAATGGCTTCGCGAACCAAAATGGTCAACTTACCCTCACAAAGTAATTCGAAGAAGACGGGCGCTTTGTAGGTTCCGTTCAGGGCAAAGGGCAGCGAGTAGAACTGCCGGTAACTGCGGGCCGTGGCGTCAAAAATCTCGCAAAAAATTACTTTTCGTGCCGTGTAACTCTCGGCCTTCTTATTGTATTGAACTTGGATCAGGTCGGTTTGCAGATCGTATTTGATCAGTCCTTTCAAGGTATCACCGGACTCCAGCACCACCTTGCCCTCATGCCAATACTCAAAAGGAAACTGCTGTGCATGGGCTGACGCACCCACCACCAACAGCACGATGATCACCAACAGCCCTCTCATCACGTTACTTCAATATCTGGTGCCCAAGCTTGTCGCGCTTCGTCCTCAAATACTTTTCATTATGAGGATTTGGCTTGATCTCAATTGGCACGTTTTCCACTATTTCAAGACCATAGCCCATCAACCCAACCCGCTTGCGCGGGTTATTGGTGATCAGGCGTAACTTGCGCACACCGAGGTCGTGCAGGATTTGCGCGCCAATACCATAATCCCGGTGATCCATATCGAAACCCAATTTCAAATTCGCCTCCACTGTATCAAATCCTTCCTCCTGCAATTTATAAGCCTTCAGCTTGTTGAGTAACCCGATACCCCTACCCTCTTGCTTCATATAAAGCACAACTCCACGACCTTCATGCTCAACCATTTCCATCGCATCGTGCAACTGGTTACCACAATCACACCGACACGAACCAAAAATGTCGCCTGTCACGCATGAAGAATGCACGCGCACCAGCACGGGTTCGTTTTCGTTCCACTCCCCCTTGATCAATGCCATGTGAACCTCCCCCGTGTTCACCTGCTCGTAAGCCACCAGGCGGAAATCGCCATGCACGGTGGGCATATTCACCTCCAGGTGCTTGCGAATCTGCGACTCGTGTTTCATCCGGTAGGCAATCAAATCCTTGATGGATACGAGCTTGAGGTTAAAGCGGTGAGCCACTTTTCGCAAATCGGGCAAACGTGCCATGGAGCCGTCTTCATTCATGATCTCCACCAAAACCCCGGCCGGTCTAAACCCCGCCAGGCGGGCAAAGTCGATGGAGGCTTCGGTATGACCCGACCGTCTCAATACACCCTCCTTTTTGGCTTTGAGTGGAAAAATGTGTCCGGGTTTACCCAACTCCTCCGGTCTTGTAGCCGGATCGCACAGTGCCTTGATCGTTTTGAATCGGTCGTGAGCGGAAATGCCCGTGGTACAGCCGTGGCCAATCAAGTCGACTGACACGGTGAAAGGGGTTTCGAAGGTGGCGGTGTTTTTGCCCACCATCAGGTCAAGGCCAAGCTCTTCGCAGCGCTCCTCGCTCAGGGGCGCGCAAATGAGACCGCGCCCGTGGGTAGCCATGAAGTTGACGATTTCAGGGGTAATACACTCAGCCGCGCAAACAAAGTCGCCCTCGTTCTCGCGATCTTCATCGTCCACCACAATAATCACCTTGCCGTTCCGGATTTCCTCCAGCGCTTCTTCAATACTGTCGAGCTTTATATGATCCGTCATTTCCTGCTTTTGAAATTTCTCAATCAACAACAAAAATAACACCCTCCCTGTTCCGCTACCGGGCTACCACAATTCCCAAAGCCGAGGCCAATTCGCGCTCCGCCTTTTTCAAACCTTCCTGCGTTTGCAGGGCTTCATCCAGTTCATCCCAGTTTCCCTTCTCCTCTGCCTTCTTAATCTCCTGAAGGTTGGAATCCATCATTTTCTGAACAAACCGAAACTTCAGGCGCAACACGTTGGTGAGCGTGAGCGAACCCAGGTTGTCGGCTTCGCCCGGAAAATAGATCTTGTATTTGTCGCGCCATTGCGGACTCACCTGGTAACGGGAAGTCAACAAATCGGTAACCGCCCTCTTCATCTCAGCACTGCCCTGTTGCAGAAAATGCTGACTGTCGACACGGTCGCCTCGCTCGACACCTTCCTTGAAACGACCATAGATATCGCGAAAAACTTCGTTCATGAACTCCACATCCTCCAGTTCTTGCACCAGAAAACTGGCAACCTTGTTATCCTCCAGGGCTTGGTCAGCATAGTTCAGCAGCAGCCGTATGGTTTCCCGCTCCTGATAGTATACCATGGTGGACGGGTCGAGCTTCGAAATGGTCTGCTCCTCTACGGTGGTTTCGGTCGGTAAAGGCATCACCTCCACCGGTGCATCCCGGTCTCTCCGCTTCCGTTCCTGAATGAGTATCTTATTGAGTTCGGTAATCAAGACGGCTTCCGAAATCTTGAGCTGGTGAGAGGTCTCTTGTAAATAAACCGAGCGCTTAACCGGATCCGGAATAAGCGAGATGCTTTGCACAATCTCTTTGATCGACTCTGCCTTTCGAATCGGATCTCCCCCGGCTTCGCGGGCATACAGGCCGGCTTTGAACGAGATGAAATCCTGAGCGTGATCTTTCAAAAATTGCTGAAACGCTGATGTACCAACCTTTCGGGAATAGCTGTCCGGATCTTCGCCATCCGGGAACAGCGCTACCCGTACGTTCAGCCCGCCTTTCAGAATCATGTCGATTCCGCGCAACGCAGCCTTGATACCAGCTGCATCACCATCAAAAAGAACGGTGACATTCTCCGTGAATCTCCGGATTAGCTTGATCTGCTCCTCCGTAAGAGCCGTACCGGAGGACGCCACCACATTGTCTACATCCGACTGGTGCATGGAGATCACATCCGTGTAGCCCTCCACCAGATAGCAGTTGTCGTGCTGCCGGATTGAGTTTTTCGCCTGGTAAAGCCCGTATAAAACGTTGCTCTTGTGGTAGATTTCCGTTTCGGGTGAGTTGATGTACTTCGGCTGGTTTTTATCCTTACCCAGCATTCGCGCACCAAACGCAATCACCTTACCCGAAATGGAGTGCACCGGAAAAATCACCCGCCCCCGAAAACGGTCGTATGCGGAGCCATCTTCCCTCTTGACAACCAAACCGGCTTTCTCCAACAATTCGCGGTTATACCCTTTCTGGATGGCCTCCGTGCTGAAATGCTCCCAGCCCTCCAACGCATAACCCAGTTCAAACTTTTCCAGGGTGCGATCATTAAATCCGCGTTCGCGGAAATACGTTAAGCCGATTGAACGCCCTTCTTCCGTTTTTAACAGATTATCGCGATAGTAATCCTTGGCGAAATTCATCAGGATATACAGCGCATCGCGCTCCTGACTTTCCTGCGAAGTTTCCGCCTGCTCTTCCTGAATGGACACCCCATACTTTTTGGCCAGGAAACGAATGGCCTCGGCATAGCTCATGCCCTCGTGCTCCATTACGAAGGTGATCGCATCGCCACCCTTGCCACTGCTGAAGTCCTTGAAGATACCCTTGGCCGGCACCACGAAGAACGAGGGGGTTTTTTCGTTGGTAAATGGGCTCAGGGCCTTATAATTCTGCCCGGACTTCTTGAGCGATACGAAGTCGCTGATCACGTCCACAATGTCCATGCGGTTCTTAACTTCGTCTATCGTGGCTGGGCTGATCATCTCAGGAAAATCAAACGCCAAAGATAGCGCAAACTGCCCTGCGATTATCGACAATAATTCCACGCATTTTTCCTCGGAAAACCAAACCAAGACCTAACTTGCCGTGTTTTTTAACGGAATGAACTTGACTTCTGCCGATATTCTGAAGGCGCTGGGCACCGTACACGACCCGGACCTGAAAAAAGACCTGGTTACCCTCCAAATGGTAAGAGATGTGGTGGTTTCAACCGGGGAGGTAAGTTTCACCGTGGTACTCACTACGCCCGCATGCCCCTTGAAGGAAATGATCCGGCAGGATTGTGAAAAGGCCGTGAGTCCGCTGCTGCCTGAAGGAACGCGATTGAAGATTAACATGACCTCATCGGTAACCAGCGCCCGTGACAACACCCCGCTGTTGCCAAAAGTGAAGAATATTATTGCGATCGCTTCGGGTAAGGGTGGCGTTGGTAAATCCACCGTAACATCTAACCTGGCCGTGGCGCTGGCAAAAAGCGGAGCCAAGGTGGGCTTGATCGATGCAGACATTTTTGGCCCATCCGTGCCGGTGATGTTCAACTGCGAGAATGAGCAGCCGGAAGTGAAAGTGGTAAACGGTAAGAACATCATCGTTCCGTTGGAACAATATGGCGTCAAGTTAATGTCTATCGGCTTTCTGGCTCCAGCCGACAGTGCCGTGGTGTGGCGCGGCCCCATGGCCAGTGCTGCTCTGAAGCAATTCATCAGCGATGCCGACTGGGGTGAACTTGATTATCTTTTGATTGACATGCCACCGGGGACCAGCGACATTCACCTGACCTTGGTGCAGACGGTGCCCGTGACAGGTGTGGTGATCGTAACGACTCCCCAAAAAGTCGCGTTAGCCGATGCTACCAAAGGCCTGACCATGTTCAAACAGCCTCAAATCAACGTGCCGGTGCTGGGTATCATTGAAAACATGGCTTATTTCACCCCGGAGGAACTGCCTAATAACCGGTACTACCTCTTCGGGAAGGACGGGGGTAAAAACCTGGCAGAAAAATACGGAGTTCCTTTGCTGGGGCAGATTCCGCTGGTTCAGGGAATTCGCGAAAGTGGTGACAGTGGATTGCCGGCTGTGCTAAAAGGGGGCGCAACAGCAGATGCGTTCACCGGTTTGGCCGAATCGCTGGCACGACAGGTTGCCATTCGAAATGCTACCTTTGCACAAACGAAGAAAGTAGAATTGACAGTGGGTGTATGAAAACAGCGACCTCGGATTTGCAGACGCGCATTGAGCAATCGCTCAATAGCATTCGCCCCTATCTGGAGGCCGATGGCGGCAACGTGCGTGTGCTGGAATTGACCCATGACCTCATTTTACGTTTGGAATTTGTTGGCGCCTGCGGCAGCTGCCCCATGTCGACCATGACGTTTAAAGCCGGAGTTGAAGAAGCCGTGCGCAAGGCTGTTCCGGAGGTTAAGTCAATTGAAGTCGTGAACCTGATGCCTGTCTAGGGGTTACGATTGGCCCGATTCGGGCATTGACCGGGTAAACCTTTTTCGCTGAATAACATCTAAGATTGCCTTTCGGCATCGTTATTTTTACCCCGGATGCGCCTCCTGACCATTAACCTGATTCTTTTGCTGGCATCGGCTGCCTATGGACAGGATCGCTGCGGAACAGTGGAATTCACCAAATGGCGCGAACTCCAGAATCCCCGCCTCGAATCCATTGATCAATTCGAAAACTGGATGTCGGGGAAACTGCGGTCGCCACGTAAATCTGCTCAGCGTTTTCATCAAACCCAGTCAACCTATACGATACCGGTAGTCGTTCACGTGATCCACAACGGTGAGCCGGTGGGCACAGGCACTAACATCAGCGATGCTCAGATTCAATCCCAGATCAGCGTTTTGAACGAGGACTTTAAGAGATTGAATGCTGATGCAACCAATACACCCGCGCAATTTCAATCCGTTGCCGGCACGATGGATGTTGAATTTGTACTTGCCCTGCAGGATCCCGAAGGTCTGGCCACCACAGGTATTGTGCGTGTGCAGGGCACGAAGCCTTCGTGGCAACAAGCGGACGATTATCAATTAAAATCGCTAAGCTATTGGCGTTCCGACCGCTACCTCAACATTTGGGTTTGCAACCTGATTGATACAAAGGGTATTGTCGGATATGGACAGTTTCCTGTGTCTGCCCTGCCCGGTTTGGAAGAATCATCAAACGATGCCCTCACGGATGGCATTGTCTTACATTACGATGTTACAGGTTCCATTGATGACGGGCCCTTTGTACTTGACCCGAAGTTTAATAAAGGACGAACGGCAACGCACGAAGTTGGGCACTTCCTCGGCCTGCGCCATATTTGGGGCGATGTGAACAATTGCCTTGGCACCGATTATGTGGATGACACCCCGCCCCAATCGGGGCCCACCACCAATTGCCCCAGTCACCCCCAGGTGGTTTGTTTCGGCAACAAGATGTTCCAAAATTATCTGGACTATACTGATGATGCCTGCATGAACTTGTTCACCGTTCAGCAAGTGGCGCGCATGGATGTCGTAATTAACAATTCACCGCGAAGAGCAAGTTTACTAACCTCACCGGGTTCCGTGCCTCCAACGGTTGTAGCAAACGACCTGGGCATCCGGTCAATTGTAAATCCAGCAACATCTGCCTGTGTGGGCATGGTCACGCCCCAAATCGAGGTTCGCAATTATGGCTCCAATACGATCACCAGTTTCAGCATCCGGGTAAGCGTAAATGGCAACGCTCAATATACCAACTTCACCCAAACGCTCAACCCGCTGGATGCCGCAAACCTTTTCCTTCCACCAATGGCGCTGGCAGCCGGGGCTTCTCTGGTGGAGTTTGAGGTGCTTGGTGTAAATGGCGTATCCGATAACAAGGCCACCAACAACTACCAATCCCTGGCCGTATTAACAACCGCAGCCGTCAGCCCCCCACTCGTTGAAACGTTCAGCGGAAGTCTGCCGTCCAACTGGCAGGTTCAAAACCCGGATGGCCTCACCACGTGGCAAATTGTGGCGGCCAATAACGGATTTGGTGGTAACGAAGCCATACGTTTGAATTTCTACGATTACGAAAATGAAGGAGCAGTGGATATGCTGGTTCTGCCGCCCGTTAATCTGACTGCCAGCGCTCAGGCACTATTACAATTCGATATTGCCTATGCACCCTATCCCGGGCAGCCGAATGACCGCCTGCAAGTATTGGTGTCCACCGAGTGTTCTAAATCGGGATCATTAGTCGTCTTTGACAAGTCGGCTTCCGCGCTCCAGACAGCGCCTCAAACCAGTAGTAACTTTAGCCCGTCCGGAGCGACCCAATGGCGAACCGAATCCATTAATCTGGGTGCATACCTGGGGCAACCGCAGGTTCAACTCCGGTTTAAGGCTACCAATGGATTTGGCAATAATCTTTTTCTCGATAACATCCGGATTGTGACGGGCTCTTTCCTGGACGTTGCGCTTGAGCAAATCAACCGGCCTACACGGGTGAGTTGCGAATCGAACGTGTCACCCGAACTGTTGATTCGAAATCAAGGCTCGGAAACAATTAATTCCGTGCGCGCAGCCATTCAGATTAATCAAGGTGCGGTAGTCAACCAAACGATAAGCAGCCTTAACCTCGGTACAGGTCAATCGATGACCCTGGCTCTGGCACCTCTCTCGCTCCCACCCGGAAGCAATACGATTTCTGTCACCGTTGATCAACCCAACGGCCTAATGGATGATGTTCCACAGAATAATTCGGTCACTCGCCCAGCGATAGTCGATGGTCGCGGTGAGCCCATACCGCTACGGCAAAATTTTGAATCCGCTTCCAACTGGCGAGTGGCTACAGACGGAACCGAGGCGGGATGGGCAACCGCCTCCGCCAATCTTGGTTCATCGATGCGATATCCAGGTTTCACGAATGTGTTGACAGGCAATCAATCCTGGTTGGTCAGTCCGGCACTTGATTTTAGTCGCGCGTTTGAAGCCAGCGTATTTTTCGACATCAGTTACGCCCTTCGTTCACCAGGTGTTGAACGGCTTCAGGTGTTGGCTTCCCACGATTGTGGAGTCACCTACCCCGACATTCTGTTGGATGAAACAGGCGAGCAGTTCGCCACCCGCCAGTCACCCGCGGAATGGGTGCCTGCCCTTACGTCCGATTGGGCCAAGCGTTACCTCAACCTCAACAATTACGCACAGCAGCAAAACATACGACTTGCCTGGGTGGTGTATAACGGCAATGGCAATAATCTCTATGTCGACAACATTGAGTTATTTCAGGATGACGAAATCAACCCACCGCGCATTGACGCTCTGTATGCGTTGTATCCGGGAACACCCGATTTTCGCATCACCTTTAACTTACCCGAACGCAGCGCGGTTCGGCTTCAAGTCCTCAACCTGATGGGGCAATCCCTGGCGGACATGGAATACCCGGACACCCTGAATCAAACTTACTTTTTCGACTTGGGCAACGCAGCCTCCGGCATCTACATCGTACGCATTCAGATCGGTAATCAGTTATTTGGTGAAAAGATCTTTTTGAGCGGCAACTGACCACATCAGCCTTCATGAAAAATCGGTACTTTTGAATTTATTTTTTAGGATGAAGAGAATCCGCGTAGCTGTTTTGTACGGAGGACGCTCCGTTGAGCATGGGGTATCGGTTAATTCGGCAAAGAACATTTTTGAAAAAATTGACCGAACCCGGTTTGATCCGGTCGCGATCGGGATTTCAGGCGAGGGCGTTTGGCACCTGACCAACGGCATCACGCGCGACATCTCATCAGGCCAAATCTTATCGGTTGATCTCAACCCACAACGTGCAGTTTTTCGGGCGGGCGCTCAGCAACTGGAATTTGATATTGTCTTTCCCGTGCTGCACGGCACCGATGGCGAAGATGGCAGCATTCAGGGTTTGCTTAAGGCACTGAGCCTGCCGATGGTGGGTACCGGTGTTCTTGGATCGGCCGTCTCCATGAGCAAACTCATGGCTAAGCGCCTCCTTCAACAGGCACAATTACCCGTGGCTCCATTTCTGGTGTTTACGTTCGATCAGCGTTCTTCCCTCTCTTTTGCAGCCGTTCGGGAAAAACTCGGCTTGCCTTTCATGGTTAAATCCGCGAGTCTGGGATCTTCGGTGGGGGTTACGAAAGTAAAGAGCGAATCCGATTTCGACCGGGCTATTGAGGAAGGCTTTCTCTACGATGATACCATTCTTATCGAAACCTTTATTACCGGTCGGGAGGTGGAGTGTTCCATACTCGGCAATCATCCGCCAGCGGCCTCCATGCCATGCGAGATTGTGGTGAACGCCAAGTACGAGTTTTATACCTTCGATGCCAAATACGTAGACCCGGATGCTGCCCGGGTTGAAATACCGGCCCGGCTGAAGCCGGCCGAAACAGAGCGCATCCGTGAACTTTCATTGAAAGCCTATCAGTCGCTGATGTGTGAAGACTTTGCCCGGGTGGACTTGTTCCTTACTCCAAGTGGCGAGGTGTTCATCAACGAAATCAACACCATACCGGGCTTCACCAATTCCAGCGGCTACCCCATGATGTGGAACGAACGTGGAATTCCGTTCACTGATCTTATTAGTCGGCTAATCGATCTGGCCTTCGAACGGCACCAACGATCTTTACGGGTCAAACGTGATTACCTGTCATCCTTGAATTTTTAACTCGTGATCGATGAAACTGCCGTGGAAAAACGATACCCTTCGAGCCCTGCTGGTTAATCTGGCACTACCGGTTATCATCACGGTACTGTTAGCCATCATCTTCTTTTACATCTATCTCCCGTCCACCACGAAGCATGGGGAGACGGTTGTCGTGCCTGACCTCATGGGCAAAAGTGTTGCCGAAGTTACAGACGAAGCCGCGCGGCATGGGTTGCGATTCGAAGTGAGCGACTCAGCCTATCAGGAAGATACTCCACCCTTTGTGGTGCTTACACAAGTACCCCGCGCGGGGGCTCGCGTAAAGGAAGGCCGACTCATTTACATTACGCTGAATCAAAGTCAGGCCCCCACCGTGCCGGTGCCGGAAATTGTTGAACGGTCGCTCATCAATGCCGAGGCCGTACTCAAGAGCAATCAGTTGAAACGCGGAGTGATTTATTTCGAGGCGAGCCCGTTTCGCGATTTAGTGATCGAAATTCGCCATCGGGGGCAGAAGATCGTGCCGGGAACCCGGCTGCCGAAAGGCTCCGTGATTGATCTGGTCGTTGGGGATGGACGTGGGCCGGCCGACTTTGTGGTGGGGAACCTGATTGGCGATTCGTTTACGCGCGCCAAGCTGAAATTGCTGAATTGGAATCTTCACCTGGGCGAAGTGTTAATTGCCGAAGGTATTGATACTACCGGCATGGAAGTTTTCGTTTACAAACAACTGCCTCTCCCCGGTGATTCGGTTCGCGTGGGTGACCCCATTGATTTGTGGATCGGACCAAAAGATTACGAGGAACCCATCGGAGAAGCAGTGGAAAATGACGATGGTTTGTGACACGTAACAGCCGCCAAGTTCGTTTGTTGTTTCTTTCCGGCCTGATGGCCCTGGCTGGCACCAGCCTGGCACAACTGAAAATCACCCCGATAGAGCACCCACGTGAACAACGGAAATCCCCCGGTAGCGGCCGAACCCAAACGCTCCCCGCCATGCCCCTGCCGTTTTGGGATGACTTCTCCACCTTCAACGCGGGCAAGCCTTCGGTACCTAACGATACCCTGTGGACTACCCACGAATCGGTATGGCGAAATGAGGATATGGGCATTGCACCCATTTCGATGGGGGTAGCCACATTTGATGGCCTGGATTCGTTGGGGCGTCCGCGGAGCTTGAACGATGTACTTTCCAAAGGATTTTCAGATCGACTCGTTTCAAGACCTCTTCGGCTCGATCTGGTTCCCGTAGGGCAACGTAACACCGTTTATCTAACATTTTTTTTTCAGCCGACCGGCAATGGTGAGCCACCTGACTCCGAGGACCAATTGCGCATCTCATTTAAGGACAATACCGGACAATGGACGACCATCCTGCAAATCCAAAACAGCAACGTGCCAAGCGATCGATTTTCGCGCATCAGCCTACCTGTGCCTGCGACTGACAGCCGCTATTTTCACAACAACTTCCAATTTCGGTTCGAGAATTTCGCTCGGCTCTCCGGTCCTTACGACACCTGGCACCTCGACTATGTTTACCTGAATGTAAACGGCAATCTGGTGGGCACCTCCTTCACTGACCGTGCCATTACGCGTGATCGACTAACCCCTCTTTTTCAACCTTACCAAAGCGTTCCCTTCCGCCATGCGCGCAACTCGCTAACCACGCTGATGACCGCTCCGCAATTTGAGATACTCAACATAAAGGAACAGGACCAACAGATACCCATCAGCTACCGGGTGCAAAGCGATGTTACCACCTATACGAATGGAGTGGTGACCGGCCCGGTGACTGTACAAGTTCAGGACAGCATTTCGATTGGCAACACGTTGGGTTCTTCCGAGCGCAGAACAATCACACTAAGCACCTTCCCCAACAACCCGGCTTTCTACGACCCGCTGGCCGACTCTACCGATATTCTACTTCAGGTGAAGATCAACTCTGGTGACAATGCGGCCGACTACGATCCTCAGTTTGCACCAATGGATTTTCGGAGCAACGACACGATCACATATCGGTTTCGGGCGCGCAACTATTATGCCTATGATGATGGCACAGGCGAGTATGGTGCGGGTCTTGATCAGCCGGGTTCCTTCCTGGCCTATCAGTTCGATTCCCGGTTCAGTGGTGTGGATACCCTGACAGCCGTTGATCTTCATTTCCCCAAGTTTGGCGAGGAAAACAACCAGGTATTGCAACTGATCATTTTAGGCGACAACAACAACCTGCCCGGCAACCTGCTGCATGTTCAGGACATCACCATCAAACGGACGACTCAAAACGAGTTTGTCCGTTACGCACTCAACCCCGCGCTGTTGGTGGGCGGCCGGTTTTATGTGGGCTGGCGGCAGGGTACCGCGTCTATCATTGCGGTAGGTCTTGACAAAAGCAATGACACCGGCAGCCGCATGTATTACAACACGGGTGGTAACTGGCTTCAAAACACACAGGTCACCGGCAGTCTTATGATTCGCCCCGTGTTTGGAAAAAGTAATAACCTGACCACATCCGTCACAGAAGAATCCGGGTTAGTCATTTATCCCAACCCTAACGCAGGCGAATTTTTCGTGCCAACAAAAGCCCAGCAAGTTCAGGTGCATGACATGCTGGGACGCTCGGTACCTTTCGTTGAGACGGATGAAGGAGGTCGCAAGAAAATCACGTTGACTACCACAATGCCGGGCCTGATGATCGTTACCTGCCGGATGAACGATTCGATCGTTACCCAGCGCATTATGGTGCGCCATCCGTAGGCGGCAGCGCTTCAAAAATCTCAATCGGGTTGGGCACAAAGGTGATGAGCAAAATCACCAATGCAAGCCATCCGAGAATTTGACGGCCCAAAGATAATTTTTCCTCTACTTCGGCTGGCGGATGAGGAACTCCCACGAAGCGGCCCAACAGCAAACCAAAGAACAACCAACCGGAGTAGCCTTTGATGCCGGGGAAAACGGTCGCCAGCACATACTGTGCGGTAAATACCGCCAACGCAATCATCAGCGTGTTCTGCCAATGAAGCCGCAGGCCAGTAAAACACAGGTACAAGAACCCGATGAAAAGCGGAATCTCCCAGAAAAGTTGGTCGCCCGGACTAGCCGGGTTGATATAACCCAAACCGGCATAAAAGATGAACAAACCAAAAATGATGGAGGCAACCAACCGGTGCCTACGATGCCCGATCAGCCCGTAAAGCACATGTCCCCCGTCCAATTGACCAATGGGAAGCAGATTGATGCTCGTAAACACAAGCGCCAGATAACCGGCAAAAAGCAATGGGTAATGAATGATCTCGTGCGGGTTGGGTACAGCGCGTGGGTCATCCGCCAGTCGCTCCATCCACGAATACAGGAGGCTCTTGCCCAATTTGATATCGATCACCCCGGGCGGCATAGGTGCTGGCGGGTACACATGGTTGGCATACTCAAGCCCATACTTTTCATAGTCCGGGTGAAACTGAAAAACATACTCGGCCGGTGGAAGGTGCGTGAATCCGTAGGCCAGGATGCCTACGGCCAAAATAAATCCAGCCAACGGGCCAGCGATGCCAATATCAAAATTCACTTTTGTTGACCGCACGCGTTCCTTCAGGCGGATTAAAGCGCCCAACGTGCCGAAAAGCATGAACCCGGGCGGCAGCGGGATGTAATAGGGTAATGTAACCCGGACCCGGTAGTACAAAGCCGTGAAGTAGTGGCCAAACTCGTGCACGGTCAAAATCGAGAGGAAAGCGACAGAATACGGCAATCCCGAAGCAAAGTCGTGCCACGAAAAGGTGGGGTCAAACACCGACCGGCTATACACCCACTCGGCTCCCGCCAAGGTGGTGGTGACGAACGTGGCTGCGAACAGCCCAATATGGATAACAACTTGCTTTACGCGTGGATTCAAAAGAAAAGAAAGAATGAGATACTAAAGTGGGCCCAGCTGGGCACGATCCAGCGACCCCCTGATTATGAGTCAGGTGCTCTAACCAGCTGAGCTATGGGCCCCAAAAGGGACTGCAATTTTACTAACTTAATTTCAATGTTCAGGGCGAGCAAGCATTTCTTTTAACACCTCCACTTTTTCCGGGCTGTCCCTCAATCGGCATAAGTATTTCCGGCTCTTCATTTTCTTTAAATGCTGTTCGATCCTTCGGCAGATATGAATGTTATTCCCCTCAATCACCAAAAAAAGCTCCCAATCTTTAGCCCTGCTCGTGAAACTCTTCCCGCCAAAAACTCGATTGTTGTGAGCCATGAGCCGATCTTCGGGAGTCTCTTTGGTGCTACCGATGTAAAAACGATCAATGCTCGGGCTATAAATCACATAGGTCCCAGCAACTCATCTTGAATTCAGGTGCTCTAACCTCCCGATCCCGTCCCGGGATCGGGATGAGCTATGGGCTCCAAAAGGGACTGCAATTTTACTAACTTAATTTCAATGTTCAGGGCGAGCAAGCATTTCTTTTAACACCTCCACTTTTTCCGGGCTGCGTCTTTATGGGGATAGGTATTTCCGGCATTTTATCTGGTTCTGACGCGTTTCTTTGGTGGCATTTGATTTTTGCTGAAAATCGTACTTTCAGAGCTAAAAAAAATGTGCTAAAATTGAAGGCTTAAACCAAAACCCATGAAACTAGCTCGCTATTTCCCAGCACTCATGCTTATCACTTCCCTGCTGATTTTTGTTTCGTGCGGGTCGAAGGAAAATAAAACAGACGGATCAAACGAATTCACTCAGGCTCAAGAATCGCTGGAAGGCAAAATCAAGACCGTTGTGTACCAGTTGCCCCCTCCTACGGAGATCCCGTACATGCTTCAGGCAGCCGGAGCCGACTTCAACGGAAGGCTGATCAACGACAATAATAAGGCTGATCAGTATACCAGCCAGCCGGATAAAGCGGCTCTTAACCTCGGTGTTTATGCAGCAGACATTGGCTATCTGAGCTCCTATGGTAAGACGCAGGATGCCATCGATTACCTCAATGCAGCCCGAAAGTTAGCCGATAATCTGGGGCTGGTTGGGAGTTTTGACGCGGAGGTTCTTAAACGCTTTGAATCAAACATTGCCAATAAAGATTCACTGGCAAACATTATCAATAAAACTCTGGATAAGTCGGACAAATACCTTCAAGACGGAAGCCGTGCTAAACAATCCGCTTTGGTGTTGACCGGCAGTTTTACGGAAGGGCTTTACATCGCCACAGGAATTGTAAAGACGTATCCGAAAGATATTCTCCCGGAAGACAGCCGCAATCTGATTCTGACCCCACTGATGCGCAACATTCTTGACCAACGGAAGTCGGTGGATGAGGTGGTTAAGATGCTGAGCAGTGCAGACCAAAACGAGCCCATTCCGGGGTTGCTCACCGACTTCAAGGCGCTTCAAGCCAGCTATGCTGCTCTTAACATTGACGAACAAATTCGGAACAACAAGGCGAACTTGGTGCTTTCAGACAAAAATCTGGTTGAAATCACAGCAATTGTTGAGCGAATTCGCAAGAGTATCGTTCAATAACCAGATAACCCTCAAACCGAAAAAAAGGATTGGATGCCCCAATCCTTTTTTCGTTTTTCGAGCTTATCTTTAGATTCCCAATTTCCCATTTACCATGAGTGAACTCGTTCTGCGGGCCATAATCCGACTTTTTGCGCTGGTTGCCAAAGAGGACACCGTTACCCAAACCGAGCGAGAAACAATCAGGAAATTTCTCCTTGATCAACTCAACGAAAAGCGAATCCCCGCTTATCTCGAGTTATTCGACAAATGCACCTTGGAGTTCAATGGCCTGGCAGCCGATCATGAACTCACGGTCATCCGACAGATTTGCGCAGAAATAAATAACCAACTGACCTCCCGCCAAAAGGTGGTGATCATGCTGCAGTTGGTTGATGTCATTGTGGCAGACGGGGCTATTACGGCCCGAGAGGAAAAGCTTGCTCAGTGGATCGGTGAGCACTTGAGCCTTACTCACGATGATATTGAGTTAATTAAGCGTTATGTTTCAGCCCGCAACCCGGAAGATTGCGCGGATGAAAACATCTTACTGATTGACTCTCAGACGCGCGGGCAGGGAAAGCACCTTTTTCGCCAGCAACTCGATGGATTTATTGCTAACCTCTATTTGAAATCGTCCGACACCTATTTCTTCAAGTACATTGGCAAAACGGATGTCTACCTGAACGGTGTAGCACAACGTTCCGGAGCCATCAATGTGCTGGCGAACGGCAGTGCCTTGCGCTGGGAGCAGGCCGATCCGGTCTACTTCGGAGACGTTATGGGACAGTTCCTGAAAAGAGATGATCGCAAACGTACCAGTTTCGAAGCCATTGATATATCGTATCGGTTCAAAAATGGAAAGCTGGGTCTTCGCGACATCAATCTGGCAGAGGAATCAGGCCGCCTGGTTGCCATTATGGGCGCCAGCGGTGCCGGCAAGTCAACGTTGCTAAATATTTTGAACGGATCGCAAAAACCTACTGACGGGCGTGTGCTGATTAACGGGATTGATCTACATCAGCAGCCTGAGAAGGTAGAGGGTGTACTTGGATTTGTTCCCCAGGATGATCTGTTAATGGAGGACCTGACGGTTTATGAAAACCTGTACTATGCGGCTCGCTTGTGCTTCAATCACCTTAGCGAAGAAGAAATTGACTTTCTGGTGCTCAAGACATTGGACGATTTGGGTCTCACGGAGATACGGGATCTGAAAGTTGGGTCACCGTTACAGAAAACCATTAGCGGAGGGCAACGCAAGCGCCTGAACATTGGTTTAGAGCTCTTACGGGAGCCCGCTGTACTGTTCGTGGATGAGCCCACATCCGGGCTATCCTCGCGCGACTCGGAGAACATTATTGACCTGCTGAAAGAACTCGCGATGAAAGGCAAGCTTGTTTTTGCCGTCATCCACCAACCTTCGTCAGATATTTTCAAGATGTTTGACAAATTACTGATTTTGGACACTGGAGGATATCAGATTTATTATGGCAACCCGGTAGAAGCCATTACCTATTTCAAACGGAGCATCAATCTGATCAATTCCGAACAAGGTGAGTGCATTGCCTGTGGCAACGTTAATCCCGAACAGATTTTCAATATAATCGAAACCCGGGTAATCAATGAGTTCGGCAACTTCGGCATACAACGCAAGTACTCGCCCGAGCATTGGCGTAATTTGTTTGAACAGCACCACAAACCGCAACCGATTCATCCGAGTAACGACAAGCCCAACTCCAATCTAAACCTGCCGGGACGGCTGCAACAAGCGTGGCTGTTTACTTCGCGCGATGTGAAAGCCAAACTCGCCAACACGCAGTATTTGGTTATCAATCTTCTGGAGGCCCCTCTTCTCGCGTTTCTACTTGCCTTCACCGTGCGCTATTACCACCGCGACTCCACCCACCAGAGTTACGTGTTCTTCGATAACCCCAATTTACCCGCCTATTTGTTCATGGCCGTCATTGTAGCTCTTTTTATGGGGCTCACGGTGAGCGCTGAAGAAATCATTCGCGATCGTAAGATATTGAAACGTGAGGCCTTTCTCCACCTGAGTCGCGGCAGCTATCTGTTTTCGAAAATAACCGTCCTGTTTGTCCTGTCGGCTATTCAAACGCTGCTGTTTGCCGTGATTGGAAATTCCATTCTGGGCATTCAAGGCATGACCCTCACCTACTGGCTTATTCTTTTTGCCAGTTCCTGTTTTGCCAACATCCTGGGGCTCAACATATCCTCTGCTTTCAATTCTGCGGTAACCATTTATATTCTTATTCCCGTATTGCTCATTCCGCAGTTGTTACTGAGTGGCGTGGTGGTGAAATTTGATAAACTCAATCCAAGCCTCAGCAATCCAACTTCAGTGCCATTAGTAGGCGATATGATGGCCTCGCGATGGGCTTTTGAGGCCTTAACGGTTGCTCAATTCAAGGACAATGAATTTGAACGACAAGTGTATGAATTCGATAAGGTAATGTCGCAGGCCGACTACAAGATGGTTTACTATCTGCCCACCCTCGAATCAAAACTGGATTACGTGCGGATTAACCACCCACGGCAGGAGCCGGAAGTCCGCGAAAATGTTTCCGCTGCACTTGCTTTGCTTCGTCACGAACTTTCTGAAGAAGCAGCCGCTGTGCAGGTTCCCGAAACCCTGCAGAAAAAAATGGAGTTATTGACCACCGAATCGTACGACTCAAGTGTTCATCAAGAAGCTCATTCGTTCGTGCGGGTGCTGCGAAAGCTCTACGGCAATCGACATAATGCCGCACAGACAAAGAAAAGCCAAACCGTTCAGCACCTGATTGATAAACTCGGCAGTCGCGAAGCTTATGACCAGTATCGGTATAAGCACCAGAACCAATCAATCACCGACCTGGTGAGTAACACCGGTGATCTTATCCGGATTGCCGAAACGGACAATACACTTGTTCAAAAGATTTACCCGATCTATCAAGATCCCGATCCCAATCATCTGGTCGATTTCAAGGCACAGTTTTATGTTCCCAGCAAACACTTCCTCAACACCAATATCTCGACACCCTGGTTCAATGTATTGGTGATAGGCGGTATGATTCATCTGGGCATCGTGGCGTTGTATTTTGACTGGCTGCGCAAACTGCTGGAAGGAGGCGAACGGCTGATTGGCCGTTGACGATAATATGTTCTTCTTTTTGTCCAAAACACTTTACTTTCTGGCCCAGCCCCTCACGCTGATTATTCTTGCTTTTGCAACTTCATTTGTGGTCAGGTCGGCATGGTGGAAGGCCCGCCTCCGGGTTGGTTCGCTCATTCTTTTGTTATTTTTTTCGAATGAATTTATTGCCCGCGAAATCGTGCGAGTGTGGGAAACACCGCCTCAGCCGCTCGCGGCAGTAGGGGATTATGAATGGGGCATATTGCTCAGCGGTGTTACAAAGTCTGACTTTGGGCCTTCCGATCGAATCTATCTCTCCCGTGCTGCCGATCGCGTAACCCATACGGTGCTGCTATACAAGACCGGGCACATTCAGAAGATCTTGGTTTCGGGTGGAACCAGCGAGCTCATCAACCCAACCAAAAAAGAAGCTGATGAAATAAAACAGTTGTTGGTTGTGCTGGGCGTTCCCGACAGTTTAGTCCTGACTGAAAACAGCTCGCGCAATACCCACGAGTCAGCCGTGGAAGTGGCGAAACTATTAAAGGGTCGCACCACACCAGACCGCTGTCTGCTGATTACCTCGGGTTTTCATATGCCCCGGGCACAAGCATGTTTTGCAAAAGCCGGTTGGCCAATGACTGCCTTCTCAACAAACTTTTATTCGGCCCAGCGCAAGTTTAGCCCGGATATTATGGTACTTCCCAGCCTGGAGGCCATTACCATCTGGAACATTCTTATACGAGAGTGGGTAGGAATGACCGCGTACTCGCTGGCGGGTTATGTGTAATCAGCGCACGATTTGAAACCACCCCCGGCACTTGATGGCATCCACAACATTCACATCATAATAGTATACGCCAGCAGTCAAATCCGCCCCGCTCCAGTCATTTTGGTAATCGTCACTCGCATAAAGGGTAATACCCCAGCGGTTGAGTATCTTCAACTCAACTCGCGAACCGCGAGCGGCCGGCATTTCATCGCCCCACTTCACTTGAAAGAAATCATTCTGGCCATCAACTGTGCCCGGGGTGATCACGTTGGGAACCTTAATATCCCGAATTGGCCGCACGGCTGCAGAGTCGTACAGGCAGTCTGCCGTTTGCCCTATTAGTTTCACAACAAATGCACCTTCAGCCTGATATCGATGCGTGGCGCTTGAACCCGGTACACGGGTACCGTCACCAAAGTCTACCCAGCTATTATCCGGGGTTCCTTGTACATCACCTGTCACTGTAACCGTGGGCAGGCCAAAGCAGCCGAATTCTTCTTCAATGGTGAAGCGAATCGAAAGAGCCGGGGTAACATCAATATTCACCGTGTCAACGACTACACAACCGTTACGATCAAAAATGGTAACCCGCAGAGCTTCACTCCGAGATGGTAAAAACATAAATGACGGTTGAGTTGACAGAACGTTGCCACCTTCATTTTGCCACTGGTAACGAATTCCACCCGATGCCGAAAGTTGGATCGGCTGCCGCGCGCAGGCCAATGCGTCTGACTGTGCCTCTCCCACTGGTGCAAGAACCCTGACGAATGTACTGACGGAATCTACTCCCTTGCAGGTACCCTGATCAACAGCCACTAATGTAATTCGGTAGGTACCCGGAAACCGATAGCGATAGGTAAAGAATGAAGTATCGATCCGGGTTACCTTAGTTGCATCGCCCAGCCGCCATTCAAACAAACGCCCTCCAATACTGAAATTTTGTAGCGCCAGTGTATCCCCTAAACAAAGCTGATTTATTCCAGGCTGGTCAAGCCGGACCGAATTCGTTTGCAACGCAGCCCGCAGCAATGACAAGTCAAATTTGAATGCGGCATTATTTCAGTTTGCGCTTTGATTGAATCGACTCCACGCATTTGCCGTGGTGGGGAAATCGGACGTGGGTCCCCCTGTTGAATTGAAGGCTGCGCAGCCCGAACACACCGCATGATAGACCACGCCCCCCTTGTCAAAACGGCTGGTTCCGCCATCCACGTGAGTCTTCGACTGACTTCCACCGAGAAAAGTGCCATATAAAAATTGGGAGGCATCGGCCGTCAATACCATGAAATAAAAGTCCGAGCCGCTGGTGGTGGCCTGAAAGGCGTTGGGCGTCACCGGCATGCCTGCCGTTGAACTGTCCCAAAATCCCAAAATCCGATTGATACCGCCACCCCAGCCTGACAAATACAGATTGTTGCAATCGTTGACCAAAAAAGCGGTGGGTGAAATGTCGGGTATGCCCCGACCCGCACCCACTACCGTACTGAACTGGAGCACACGTAAAGCCGAGTCAAACTTCTGAATAAACTGACCGCTGTTCGGATTGGAGTAAACTCCGGTTGATACCGGAAAAGGTCCTGCCGTTTGTCCATACACGTATACCTCCCGCGATGGACTGATACCAAGAAAATAAATTTGATTGTAGTCGGATGTACCGGTGAACGTAACCGACATGATTTCGGCTCCATCGCCCCGGATGCGGGCAACAAACCCATCCACGGCACCCCCAAAAGTTGGCTGATAGGCCCCGGCTGCTGCCGGGAAATTGGAACTGGCAGTACCCCCCGCCACGAAAATGTGATCTGACCAATCCACCTGGATGGAGTAAGAAGCATCTGCCTCATTGCCGCCAAGGAATGCACTCCAACTTATTGAGGACAAATCAGCTGTTAGTTTTGCAATCAATGCATCCGTCTCCCCCCCTCCGAACGTTGTCGTGAAGCTATTGATCGCGGGGAAATCCGGTGATGATGTTACGGAGCTTATAACGATCTCGCCTTTTGAGTTCTCAACAATATCACCCCGCAACTCGTCACCATAGTTACGAACCAACGCTCCGCCCGATGGGCTCAGACCGTCATTTCGTGACCCCCCCAAATAGGTGCTTGCTTTCAACAGTGTACCATCCCGGCTAATCCGACTCACGATGATATCCGAACCGTTTGGATAGGTGATCACATTGCTTTGCGGAGTACCACCACCAAACAAGCGATCAAAGGCCCCTGGCGTTGTCGGAAAATCGGATGAACTCGTTGTTCCGAGCACCAGCAGATCTTCGTTTTCGGTAAGCACTAAACTGTGAGGGGAATCGGCACTTCGGCCACCCAGGTAAGCAGCATACAGCAATTGTGTGCCGGCCGAGTCATACTTCAGAATGGCGATGTCATAGTCGCCCTGATAGTCAACTTCAAAAGCTCCGGGTGTTGCCGGGAACTCACCGCCAAACTGGTGATTGGTTACCCCGGCTGAGTAAAGCGTGCCCCGTTCACCCGGAGTAGCTGTGCTGCCCCAATTGTCGGCCGTTGACCCCGAATACGTTGAAAAAATCAATATCGGGTCAATGATCAGGTCATAGGTACGATCGTATCCGTCAGGAAACTCAAAACCAATCAATCCGTGGTGAGCCCTAAACGCGCAGGGAACTTCGCAGCGAACACCGTCCCTTATCTGGTAGGCTACCGGGCGCCCCTCGGCCAATACACCCAAGGCCGTTTTTACCCTGAGTTCGCCCTCCTCAATCTTAATACCCGAAGCGCCTTCCACGGCATATTGGATTTGTTGAGCCTCCGCGCCTGCCCGAACGATCCAATCGTATTTGATATGCTGTCCCCATCCCTTCACCAGTACATCAATGCCTTGATAGACGTTGCGATAGGATACCTCGCCATACGCCCGTGCCGCAGGAGCCCACCGTGAAGAATCGTTACCGAGGAAATAACTGTAGTAAACCGGAAGCAGGCCCGAGAATCGGGCCGCAGATGCATGGGTGTGCAACCAGCGAAAACGTAAGGCGTGCATCCGGATCGACTCCTCCGGGGGTACAAAGGCCTGCGATTCTAAAAAGCATTGGTACGGCTGCTCGTGCAGTTCATGTAACCTGGCCTCGTCCACCAAAAGCACTGAAAATCCCTCATCATTAATGTACACACGGCCGCCCGGCACACGGGCCATGGCGTCATAGTTACCCGACCATTGACCCTTATTTTCAATCCAATGAAGTTGGGCGTTTTGCCCCCACGCGGCAAACGAAATCCAATAAAGAAACGCACAAAGTCGCACGGCAATTTGCATAAAAGTGCATACAAGATACCCCGAATTAGTAACTCCAATCAACCCTCCCTTCGCAATACCTGCAAAGGTGGCGTGTTTAATACGCTGCGGGAATTAAACCAGCCGATGAACACCGTGAGCAGCATGACGCCTGCAGCAATTGCGAGCAGCTCAAGTACATCCACCGCAAACTTGATTTCGAAAAAGAAGGTGGCCAACAACCAACCGGCCGCCAGCGACAAGACCATGCCCGTGAGTGCAGCGAACAGACCAAGATATCCATACTCAATCAACGTGATGCGAACGATCTGACGCTGCCGCGCCCCTACCGTGCGCAATAACACATTTTCTTTCACGCGGGCGAAGCGACTGTTCAACACGGCACCCGCCAGCACCACAAGCCCCGTGATAATGCTGAATAATGCCAGGAATCGGACAACCACGGCCACTTTACCGAACAGTTCGTCTATAGTCGATAGGATCAACCGGAGATCGATGAGCGATACATTGGGATAACTCATCACCAATTCCTGTTGAAATCGATTGGCGTTCTGGGTGTCCGTGATTCGTGTAGCGGCTACCCAAATTTGGGGGGCAGCTTCCAGGACTCCCGTGGGAAAAACAAATATGAAGTTCGGAGGGTCCTTCGGCCAGTCGACCTTGCGAATGCCGCTGATGAACGTGCGTATCGGCACCCCCTGCACATCGAACACGAGCGAATCGCCCACGTCCAGCCGGAGGGTTTCTTGCATGCCATCGGAAATGGTGACACCCACTGAATCGACCACTCCACCCCCACGCCACTGAATTTTCCCTTTGACCAACTCCTCCGAGAGATGAAGGGAGTCGCGATACGTAACCCGGTACTCGCGCGTAAGCGCCCAGTTGGGAATTCTCAGCGAAGTGTCCTTCTGAATTTGTTCAACCGGCACACCCTTGACTGAAGCCAGCCGGCAAGTAATAATCGGCACCACCTGGTTACGCGGCAGCTGATACTGATCCATCAGATTCAATACGCCCTCGCGCTGCGAAGATTGAATATCAAATAGAATCGTATTGGACTGATTGCTGTTGCCGGTAAACTCGACCTGATTAAGCAAGCTGCTTTGAATAATGTTAAGCGTTGAAATAATGAAAGCCCCAAGGCCAATGGTGACCAACATAACACGGGTTTGATTGTTTGGCCGGAAGAGATTAGCCATCCCATGCCGCCAGATGAACGAGGCTCTGCGCGGAAAATACCGTTTAATCATCCAAAGCAATACTGCGGCAACTGCGGTAAGCGCCCCAAGGGCCATGGCCAATCCGCCCGTGAAGAGACTGCCTGCCAAAAAACTTCGGGTTTGGTAAGCTGCGGCTAACACCGGAAACAAAACAATCAGAAAAAGGGTAACGATCTTCGTCTTGGAAATTACACGCTCAGCGTTGAAGTCCGTGCGCAATACAGACAAAGGTGGAACAAACCGAACGGCCACCAAGGGAAGCACGGTGAACAGTACGGAGATCAAAACACCCAGAATCAAACCTTCACCAACAGCTACCCATTGAACATTGAACTTCAACTCCACGGGCAAAAGACCCCCGAAAGCCAACGGGATGAGTTGTTGAAGACCTACGCCTAAGGCGGCACCCAGCACACTGCCTGCCAGACCCAGAGCAAATACCTGAATGAAGTAGATATTGAATGCCTGCCAGCCCGAACTACCTACGCAGCGCAGGATGGCAACCTCGTCTCGCTTCTCCCGTGCATAGATGTGAACCGAACTGGCCACACCGATGCAACCTAACACCAACGCCACAAAAGCGAGTAGTGAGAAAAAGCGATATACCGATCGGAAGCCGTTGCCCAGATCATTCTTCCGCTCTTCTACCGTGTCGAACGAATAACCCCGCTGCTTCATCTCCGGCCGCAGCCGCTTGAGCAAATCGGTCGTTTCTTGCTCCGTTTTCGTTTTAATAAACAGATTATAGTTCACGCGGCTGCCATACTGAACCAGCCCGGTGGAATCCAGTTCAGAGAGAGCGATATACACGACTGGTGCAATGGTGGAGGTCAGCTCTCCGCCACCCGGAATCTTGCGCACGACCCCGGCCACACGGAAAACGGAACTGCCCACTTTGATGGAATCATCTGAACTCACTTCATACTGGGTGGCCAGCGATTCGTCCAACATGGCGTAACGCCCCGTGCGCACTTTGGCGTAGGAGTCAGCCGGCAACGTAATGAGGTCACCGTAAAACGGAAAATCCCCTTCGAGTGCGGTGAGTTTGACCAGGCGTGACTGGCCGGTATTCATAAACATCACCATGGAGGCCATGTCGGCATTGGCTGCCTGCTGAATGGCTGCCGAGTCGAGCAGGGCCGTGAAGGTGCTGTCAAATTTCTTATTACTTTTGATCACCAGATCTGCGCCCAACAACTCCTTCGCATTTCGGTTTAACTCCTGCTGCATGGAGTAGTTCAGGGAAGAGATGGCCACCACGGCCGCAATCCCCGTGATCATGGACGCAATAAACAGGAACAAGCGCGAAGCATTGTGACGCCCATCGCGCCAGGCCATGCGCCACACCCACGGATCGCGAAGCAAACTTTTCGTCTTTCGCTTGATCTTGATGATGTATTCGATCATGCAACGGTAAGAATACGCTCGTTAACCAATTTACCGCCCTTCATTTGAAGTATTCGCTCGGTTCGTTCAGCCAGTTCAAGATTATGAGTAACCAGCACAAGTGTGGTCTTTTCCTCCCGGTTGATCTGAAAAAGCAGCTCGGTAATGCGGGTCGCATTTTCCTCGTCCAGGTTTCCGGTGGGCTCATCGGCAAACAGAACTTTCGGGGATGTAATAAAAGCACGGGCAATGGCCACCCGCTGCTGCTCACCACCGGAAAGCTGCGAGGGGTAATGATGGGTGCGGTCTCCAAGCCCCACCCGTTCCAACAGTTCGCGCGCACGAGCTTCCACGCCCTTTTCGCCTCTTAATTCGAGCGGCACCATCACATTTTCCAGCGCGGTGAGCGTGGCCAACAACTGGAAATTCTGAAATACGAAACCGATGAACTGATTCCGGACATAAGCGCGGTCATCCTCATCCATCGCGTTGAGCTTAAAGCCCATCAGCGATAGCGTGCCTGAGGTTGCCACGTCCAGCCCTGCACAAAGTCCGAGCAAAGTCGTTTTACCACTTCCGGACGGGCCAATGATCGAAACGGCCTCGCCCTGGCGAACGGTAAACGACACGTGGTCCAAAACGACAATCTCTCGTTCGCCTGACGGGAAGGATTTCGTCAGGTTCTCGGCAGCAAGTACAATATCCGGCATGATTTTATTGGGAAGTTTAAATCTTTAAATCGTTTTTACCCGTAAAATTGTTTCAATTAACAATTTCTTATAATGGCAGTCGCTAAGATCATGCATTTTATTGTGTTGCTGGGTGCGTCTTGGAGCGTGGCTCCGCCCAAGACCATTCTTTTTTTTGGCGACAGCCTGACCGCAGGATACGGGCTCTCGCCCGAAGAAGCCTTCCCAGCCCTGATTGAACAAAATTTACGTAAACAAGGTAAAGAGGTCAAGGCTGTCAATGCCGGGCTTAGTGGCGAGACTTCAGCAGGCGGGCTCTCCCGCATCGACTGGATTCTGAGGCAACCCGTTGATGTATTTGTACTCGAACTGGGAGCCAATGATGGATTGCGTGGATTACCGGTAACCGATACACGCCAGAATCTTCAACGTATTATTGACAAAGTGAAAGCGAAGTACCCCAACGCTAAGATCGTGATGGCCGGCATGATGGTGCCCCCCAATATGGGCAAGACGTACGCTGACGAGTTTAAAAAGATCTATCCGGAGCTGGCGCGAGCCAACGGGGCCACGTTAATTCCATTTCTGCTGCAGGGCGTTGCCGGTGACGAAAAACTCAACCAGGCCGATGGTATTCATCCCAATGCCAAGGGCCACCAATTGGTGGCCCGGCACGTGCAATCCTTTATTGAAAAAATCTTGTAGGCTGGCTACTCCAACCGAATAGACAGCAAATCATACAATCGGTACAAGCGTTGCAACTCCAGTTTTTGCTGTTTGCTTATGCGTGTACGCTCCAAACTTTTTATTTTCTCCTCAATGTGTTTCATAGTGTCACGGGTAGTTGTCTGATTCTTACACTTACTTCGTTCGGTTTTGCCTGGCCGCATGCTGTTAGATCAACGAGGCATGCAAATCCTCCGAGTAAAAAAGCTTAATCCGGGGCACCCTGAAACGTTCGCGAAGCTGGCGTGCGTGATCCATAGCCAGATCGCTATTTTGAAAAACAGAGCACGCCCCTTGCTCCATTTGCAGCTTTTTGTCGGCCGGAGCTATGATGACCGGCACATACCCTACATCACGAGGGTTGTCCTCCAATACGATCCATTTCATGGCAGTAACGGTTAGCTTTTTGAAAATGAGACTCTGATTAAACCGCAAACCACTTGCAGCAGACGCGGCACCCCCCTGGCGAAAGAGGCTGACCAGTTGGCTCACAACGTTAGGCGGCAGTGTAGAAGAAACAGAGGTAGACGAACAGAAGGAAAAAAAACACGTGGCTGGTGCACGCTGGGTTTCACCGGTTCGGGACCAAAGGCAGGCGGTGTGAACCGGACCGGCACCGGGCTACGAACCGCCCGTGCGGCAACCTGATCCACCTCAACCTCGGATGACGAAACCGACTCTTCCATCACCTCGGACGGAAGCATACGGGCAAAAAGCGGCTGCGCTGAGGAAAATATCAGCAAAAAGGATAGAAAACAGGCAAAAAATGCTGAAAACCGCATCTACTAGTAATACTGTCAAATATAACAGTATTACTAACGAACCGACAAGAGATTAGTTTTGGGCAAGACGAAATTGTTTCAGGACTTCCAAACCAAAATTTGAGGAAAAAGAGTAAGAATCAGGGTCATGAGGAATAAAACGGCAAGCCAGCACCAGATTAAGCGAACCAGCGCCTTGTGAACATGCCGACAACCCCATCATTCATTTGCAACAGAACCGAGTTGAAGTCGCACGGAAGTAAGAGACAGGCAAAGGTTTCGTGAGCCGCGGGGTTTGAATTAATCAGCCGGAAGAAGTCGAACTTTACCGTTGGGAAACTGTTCTACTACGGTGACAAAAACCGCTGTTATCATTGGCTCGGGGGTTGGTGGGTTAGCTACCGCCTGCCGGCTGGCGACACTTGGGTTCCAGGTATCTGTGATGGAGGCCAACGAATACCCGGGCGGTAAGCTGACCGAGATATCGAACTCGGGATTCCGTTTTGATGCCGGCCCGTCCTTGTTCACGATGCCCCAGTTTCTGGATCAGGTTTTCGAAGCTGCAGGCAAAAACCCAAGGGATTATTACCGCTACCACCGCCTTGAAAAATCCTGTCATTACTTTTTTGAGGATGAAACCTACCTGGAAGCGTGGGCGGATGTTCAAAAATTTTCCCTTGAGGTAGAGACCAAGCTGGGCCTGCTTGGGCAAGAAATACTGGACTACCTGCAACAATCCAAAGAAATTTACGAAAGTGCCGGGCACATTTTTCTCGAAAACTCGCTGCATCGCTGGGATACCTGGCTGCGTACAGACGTACTAAAAGCCCTCCCAAAAATTCCCTCGCTGGGCCTGTTTTCCTCGATGCATGAGCGTAACCGGAGCAGCTTTCGTGATCCGCGGCTGGTGCAGCTATTCGATCGGTACGCCACCTATAACGGCTCGAATCCGTATCGTGCACCCGGCATCCTTACGTCCATTCCGCACCTGGAGTTCAATGTCGGCACATTCTTGCCGGAGGGCGGAATGCATGCCATCACGCAAGCGCTGTACCAGTTGGCCACCGACCTGGGCGTGACTTTTCATTTCAACCTGCCTGCGGATAAAATCGAAACGAGTGATGGACGTGCCGCAGGTGTAAGGGCCGGGGGCAAGTATCTGGAAGCTGACATTGTGATCAGTAACCTTGATGTTTACCCCACGTACAGAAAGCTCCTTCCCCACCTGGCTGCACCGGAGAAAATACTGGCCCAGGAGCGCTCCAGCAGTGCGCTGATTTTCTACTGGGGAGTCAGCGGCTCTTTTCCGCAACTGGACGTTCACAACATTTTGTTCGCGGCTGACTATGCCCGCGAGTTTAAGCACTTGTTCGATGATCACACCTTAACGGATGACCCTACCGTATACATCAACATCACGAGCAAAAAAGAACCCACCGATGCACCCCCCGGGGCCGAGAACTGGTTTGTGATGATCAATGCCCCTGCCAACCAGGGTCAGGATTGGGACAAGTTGATTCCGGCCGCCCAACAGCACATTGTGCGTAAAATCAACCGCTTGCTGCATACCGATATTGAGAGCCGTATTCGCTGCGAACAAGTTTTGGACCCGCGGTTGATTGAACACAAAACGGGGTCCTTTCGGGGTTCACTTTATGGAACCAGCTCGAACAACCGAATGGCCGCCTTCCTCCGTCACCCCAACTTTACCCGGAAAATACCGAACCTGTTCTTTTGCGGAGGATCCGTGCATCCGGGGGGTGGCATTCCACTTTGTTTAATGTCAGCCAAGATAACGTCTGCACTTATCGCAAAACAGTTTGCCTCTTAATGGTGTTTCTAGAATGTGATTGCGCGCCTATATCAACGATTTTCGACCCTCCTGCTGCCCTATTCGGTTACGCTGGTGGCATTACTGCATATCGTAGGCATCATTGGTCTTTTGTCGCCCTTCGAAACCTACTTTCGGTTGTTAACCCCCTTCAACCTGATCGTCTGCGGTTTTGTCCTGTGGATCAACCAGAGCGAAAACAGGAAGGGCCTACGCTGGTTTATGCTTACCGTTTTTCTCCTGGGCTTTGCAGTCGAATTCCTTGGGGTAAGGTACGGTTGGATTTTTGGCGAATACAGTTATGGGGCTACCCTGGGTCCGAAATTGGCAGGCGTGCCGGTGATTATCGGTTTGAACTGGTTGTTGATCATTTATTGCGTTTCGGTGCTCACCGACTTGCTGCCTGTACCGCTGTCCGTGAAAATCGTAGGGGGAGCCACCCTGGCGGTGTTAATTGACACGCTTATTGAGCCTGTGGCCATTCGGTATGACTTCTGGTCCTGGCATCAGGGCTTTGTGCCGCTTCAGAACTACCTCGGTTGGTTTATGGTATCCCTTATCATGATTTCATTGTACCACCTGTTCAGGGTGAAATCTGAAAATCGACTAGCACTCCCGTACTACTTTATACAGCTTTTTTTCTTTCTCGTGTTGGTGGTGGCACTTCGTTGAGTATTGCCTTTCGTTTCAAAATCGCTTTCACCCCGACTTCAAAGGAGAACCCCTGACTTCTATCATTTCCCCGGCTGACGCTGGGCATAGCATACCGTTGCAATCGTGTGCAATTTCAAGGCGACTTCTAAACGTGTTTTGCCTATGGAAGCAACGCCCACCCCAGCCGTCCGCAAACCGCGCGGCCGCGTAGAAATCGACATCCAAAAATGCAAGGGCTGCGAGCTGTGCACCGATGCCTGTAAAAAAGAAACACTCGTCCTCTCGGATGCCATCAACATCAAAGGCTATCACTACGTGATTGTGAACAATGACGCCTGCAATGCCTGCCTGGATTGCGCGCTCGTGTGCCCCGATGCCGTCATCACCGTTTACAAACTGCAAAAGAGCAAGAAGGTAAACATCACCCCGCCCGACATCAAAGAACAATTACGCGCTGCTGCCACTCCCAAACCCGTACCCGTATGAACGTAACAAAACTCATGAAGGGCAACGAAGCCCTGGCCGAAGCCGCCATTCGGGCCGGTTGCGATGCCTACTTCGGCTACCCGATCACACCTCAATCGGAAGTGCTGGAATATCTGGCCCGCGAAATGCCCCGGCACAACCGCATTGTACTGCAAGCGGAGAGCGAAGTAGCCTCGATTAACATGGTGTACGGTGCTGCGGGTGCCGGCTTCCGCGCGATGACGAGTTCATCGTCACCGGGGTTTAGTCTGATGCAAGAGGGTATCTCCTACCTGGCAGGTGCCGAACTGCCGTGTCTGCTCGTAAATGTGAATCGGGCGGGTCCCGGCTTGGGTACCATTCAACCCGGTCAGGGTGACTACTTCCAGGCAACCAAGGGCGGTGGTCATGGCGATTACCGTTTGATTGTGCTGGCGCCCGCATCTGTTCAAGAGATGGCTGATCATGTTTTCCTCGGCTTTGATCTGGCCGACCAGTACCGCAACCCGGTTGTCATCTTGTCGGACGGGGCGATTGGCCAAATGATGGAGAAGGTCACCTTCAAACCCTATCAAAAACCAACGGCAGATAAGTCTTGGGCTACTACGGGCAAGCCGGCCTCGCGCAAGCGCAATGCCATCTCATCGCTTTTCATTCAGCCCGAGCGTATGGAACAACATAACTTAAAACTCACTGAAAAATTCAACCGAATCCGCGAAAGTGAAATCCGTTTTGAAGAAGTAAATACAAATGATGCAGACTACCTGCTGGTAGCCTACGGGCTCAGCGCGCGCATTGCACAAAAGGCAATGGACCTGGCTCGCGCCAAAGGCTTGCGTGTAGGTTTGCTGCGCCCGATTACCTTATTCCCTTTCCCCGAAAAAAGATTGCGCGAATTGGCCACGCAAGTGCAAGGCATGCTCACGGTGGAACTCAACAGCGGGCAGATGGTGGAAGACGTGCGGCTGGCGGTGGAAGGCCGTGTGCCCGTTGCGCATTATGGCCGAATGGGCGGTATGATTTTTACGCCCGAAGAAATTGAACGGCAATTGGAAACCTTTTTCGAAAAAGCGTATGCAAACTGACGAACCCGTAACCCACGCATGTGTGCCAGACGATTATGACGTGGCCTATCATCGGCCCGCAGCGTTGATGGATGTAAACATGCACTACTGCCCCGGCTGCGCGCACAGCCTCGTGCATAAGTTGCTCATGGAAGTCGTGGATGAGTTAGGCATTCAGGACCAAACCATCGGGGTGGCACCTGTAGGCTGCTCGGTATTTGCGTATGAGTATATGAACATCGATATGCAGGAGGCAGCGCATGGGCGCGCGTGTGCCGTGGCCACGGCAATCAAGCGACTAATGCCCGACAAGTTTGTATTTACCTACCAAGGCGATGGTGACCTGGCCGCCATTGGTATTGCCGAAACACTGCACGCCATCAACCGGGGCGAGAACATCTTGATTGTGTTTATGAACAATGCCGTTTATGGCATGACCAGCGGACAAATGGCACCCACCACCCTGCCCGGCATGAAGACTACTACGAGTCCGTTTGGACGCGATACCAAATTTTACGGAGCACCTATGAAGATTGCCGAGCTCGTGGCCCAACTGCCTGGCTCGAGTTATGTAACTCGCCAGGTGGTAAACTCCCCGCATGGTGTGCGCAAAACCAAACAGGCGTTGCTCAAAGCGTTTGATTGGCAAAAACAAAATGCAGGTACTTGTCTCATTGAAATCATCGGTAATTGTCCGTCCAACTGGCGCATGACTCCGCTGGAAGCCTCGCGCTTTATTGATGAAGAAATGGTCAAATCTTTTCCGGTGGGTGACATCAAAACACCGGATCAACCATCATTAGCACCTACACCCGAAAACTTATGAAACAGTTGGAAGAACTCGTGATAGCTGGCTTTGGAGGGCAGGGCGTACTCTCACTGGGCATGACACTGGCATATGCCGGCATGATTGATGGCAAAGAAATCTCCTGGATGCCTTCTTACGGCCCGGAGATGCGCGGGGGCACGGCCAACTGCATTACTATTTTGTCGGACACTCGCATCAGCTCACCCATCATTTCAACATTCGACTCGGCCATCATCCTCAACCAGCCGTCTATGGATAAATTTGCCGAGCGTGTAAAGCCCGGTGGTCTGCTGTTGTACGAGTCGGGTAACATCTTCAAACCCAGTACGCGCACCGATATTCAACTCATGGGCATACCGGCTACTACCGAAGCCGTGCGACTGAAGAACAACAAGACCATGAACATGATCATGCTGGGAGCCTACTTGCAGTTGAGGCCCGTAGTCAAAATTGAATCAGTAATGCAGGCTTTGGCGGAGGTGCTGCCGGAGAAATACCATCACCTGCTGGACCTGAACCGGCAGGCTCTGGAGTTGGGAGCAATCTCGGTCGAGTTCCAGAGGGAGTTGATTCAAACTTGAGTGCAGATGAACGAAAAACAATTCTAATACCTTCCCATTCAAAAATTCAGAGTTCGGTCGTTTGTCTTTTTGGCAGCCCCCGTGTGCTTCCAAACTCATAACTTGACACACGAGTTAGCAATGATGCTATTCGACCTTTACTGAGCTAAACTTTAGGCTGACGATTCACGGTGTCAGAGCGCTTTGTTCGTCCTCGTTTCGTACTTTTGCGGCTTCATTGAACTTGATTTTTAGAAATGGCCGACTACTCGAAAGACGAAATTAAACGCATTGAAGAAAAATGGCGCGCAGAATGGAAAAAGCGCGAGGTGTATAAAGTTTCGAACGACTCTACAAAACCGAAGTGCTACGTGCTGGATATGTTTCCGTACCCCTCCGGGGCCGGCTTGCATGTGGGCCACCCGCTGGGCTATATCGCCAGCGACATTTACGCCCGCTTCAAGCGCCTGAAAGGTTTTAATGTGCTCCACCCGATGGGCTTCGATGCGTTTGGCTTACCGGCCGAACAATACGCCATCGACCACGGCATTCACCCGGCCAAATCTACGGCCGATAACATCGAGAACTTCAAGCGGCAGATGGGCAAGATTGGTTTCAGCTACGACTGGAGCCGCGAGGTGCAGACGTGTAATCCGAAATACTACCGCTGGACACAGTGGATCTTCCTCCAGATTTTCGATAGCTGGTTTAACCGGAAGAAACAGAAGGCCGAGCGCATCAGCGAGCTCATCAAAATTTTCGAAACGGAAGGGAACCGAAATCATCCGATTCCAAATTCAAAATTCAAAATTCAAAATTTTGAAGCCACGGGATGGAAGGCGTTCTCGGAAGAGGAAAAACAAGAGGTACTGATGCAGTACCGGCTGGCGTACCTGGCCTACACCGATGTGAACTGGTGCGAGGCGCTGGGCACAGTACTGGCCAACGATGAGGTGATTAACGGAGTGAGCTACCGCGGGGGACACCCGGTGGTGAAACGCCAGATGCGGCAGTGGAGCCTGCGCATCACCGAATATGCCGAGCGCTTGTTGAAGGGACTTGACGAAATCGACTTTAGTGAGTCGATGAAAGAGATTCAGCGGAATTGGATTGGGAAGAGTGTGGGGGCGTTGATTGAATTTGACCTCACCCCCGGCCCCTCTCCGGAGGAGAGGGGTGCGTCCACACCGAACGAACTTCGAGGCACCTCCCCTTCTCCTGTGGAGAAGGGGAAGGGGGATGAGGTCCACGCACAGGATTTCATCTTCACCACCGACTCCAAAACATGGCAAGCGCTAAAAGACCATGCACGCGAAAACCGCAAAAATCCAACCGAAGCGGAAGACGCACTCTGGCAAGCCGTTAGGAACAGCTCACTTGGTTTTCGTTTCCGGCGCCAGCACGCCATCGGTCGCTTCCTTGTTGATTTTGTGTGCATCGAAAAAAAGCTAATCGTAGAGGTGGATGGCGCCATCCATCAAAACCAAATACGAGAAGATGAAGAGCGCAAGGTAATTTTAGAACACGAGGGATTTCGTGTAATTCGGTTCACGAACACGGAAGTTCTTCAGCAACTCCCGTTCGTAATCGAGAAAATAAAAAGTGCGCTGTTCTCCTCCCCCTCTCCTGTGGAGAGGGGGTCGGGGGGTGAGGTCCTCACCGTCTTTACCACCCGCCCCGACACCATCTTTGGCGTTGACTTCATGGTGCTGGCACCCGAACATGATCTCGTCAAAAAAATTACCACACCCGCGCAGCAAGCCGAGGTGGATCAGTATTTGAAATACGTTGAAACCCGCTCGGAAGTAGACCGCATGGCCGAAGTGAAAAAAATCACCGGTGCGTTTACGGGTGCCTATGCCGTCAATCCGTTTAACGGACGGCACGTACCGGTGTGGATCAGCGAGTACGTGCTGGGCGGCTACGGCACGGGCGCTATCATGGCAGTACCCTGTGGCGATGAGCGCGACCACAAATTTGCCAAACACTTCAACATACCCATTACCAACATCATCGGTAAACATTACACCGGTGAGGAGGCCAATCCAACCAAAGAAGCCGTTCTGGAAAACTCCGATTTCCTCAACGGCCTGGTGATGCACAAAGCCATAGACGTGGTGATTGACGAACTGGAGAAGCGCGGCATTGGGCAGAAGCAGATTAACTACAAAATGCGCGATGCGGGCTGGAGCCGCCAGCGGTACTGGGGCGAGCCTTTTCCGGTCGTGTTCAAAAACGACATCCCCTACCCGATGGCAGAACCTGAACTGCCACTGGAACTGCCGCCCTCGAACAACTTTAAGCCGAGCGGCACGGGCGAAGGTCCGCTGGCCAACTTAACGGACTGGATCAACTTTGCTCCGAGCCAGAAGCGCGACAGCAACACCATGCCCACGCATGCCGGTGCGGCCTGGTATTTTCTGCGGTACATGGATCCGCACAATGAAAACGCTTTCGCGGATCAGAAAGCCCTCGACTACTGGGGCCAGGTGGATGTGTACGTGGGCGGCTCCGAACATGCCGTGGCCCATTTGCTCTACTCGCGTTTGTGGGTAAAGATTCTGCACGACCTCGGCTACCTGAAATTTGATGAGCCGTTTAAGAAATTGATCAATCAGGGGAAGATTACGGGGGATTCGAGGTTTGTTTATCGACTCAATAATGAACCACTGATATTTATTTCACACAAAGCAAAAGAAGGACTACTAAAAGGAGAAAGTGTGATAAGCGCACGAGTTGACAAAGTCGTTGCCTCTTTCAAAAAGGGCCCAGTATTCCGATATGACGAAATGTATGGCGGATTACATGTCGATGTTAAACTTGTTAATGGTGAAGTGCTAGACATTGAGCGGTTCAAACAATGGAAACCAGATTTTGAGAACAGCCACTTCATCTTTGATGATGGAAGCTGTACCATTTTTGGAGAAACCGGGACATACACGTGCGGCTCCGCGATCGAAAAGATGAGCAAGTCCTACTTCAACGTGGTAAACCCGGATGACATCGTAGACAACTACGGAGCCGACACCCTGCGCATGTACGAAATGTTTCTCGGTCCGCTGGAAGCCTCCAAGCCGTGGAGCACCCAAGGCATCGATGGGGTGTATAAATTCCTCAGGCGCTTCTGGAACCTCTTCCACGACACCAACGGCAACTGGAAACTCACCGATGCCGAGCCCACGAAAGAAGAACTTAAAGTGCTGCACCGCACACTCAAAAAAATCGAACAAGACATTAACAACTTCTCGTTCAATACCAGCGTAAGCGAATTCATGATCTGCGCCAACGAGTTTACTTCGCTCAAGTGCAACAAGCGCGCAGTGCTGGAGCCGCTCGTCATCGCCCTCGCACCTTTTGCCCCGTACATTGCCGAAGAGCTGTGGGAAAAGCTGGGCCAAACGGATTCCATTCTCAACGCCAGCTTTCCGGTGTGGAACGAACAATACCTAGTGGAAAGCAGCTTCAATTACCCGATCTCCATCAACGGCAAAGTACGCACCGAAATCAACTTCGCGTTGGATTTGCCCAAAGAAGACATCGAGCGCAACGTGCTGGCCAGTGAGGTGGTACAGAAGTGGACGGAAGGCAAGCCGCCCAAAAAGGTAATTGTGGTACCGGGCAAGATCGTGAACGTGGTGGTGTAGCCCCTCCTTTGTTGAACGGCAACCCCAAACAGAGATCCACCGTATAAAAACGGTGGATTTTTTGTTACTTGGAACTGTAACAATCAGGCTGCTCTAACGACTAATACTGAACAAACTCCCTTTATGCAACTCATTATCCAAAACCTCAAGAAAACCTACGCCAATGGCGTGCAGGCCCTCAAAGACGTTTCGTTGACCATCAACCAGGGCATGTTTGGGCTGCTGGGCCCCAACGGAGCGGGCAAATCCTCTCTCATGCGTACCATCGCCACCTTGCAGGAGGCCGATAGTGGCTCCATCACTCTGGGCGACATCAACGTCCTTACCCAAAAAGAAGAAGTACGCAAAATCCTCGGCTACCTGCCGCAGGAGTTTGGGGTTTATCCACGCATCGATGCGGTTACCTTGCTCGACCACCTGGCCGTGCTGAAGGGCATCGCCAACAAAAAGCAGCGCAAGGAATTGGTGGAGGCCCTTCTCCATAAAACCAATCTCTGGAATGCCCGCAATAAAAATCTGGGCGGATACTCAGGTGGTATGAAACAGCGCTTCGGCATCGCCCAGGCGCTGATTGCCAGCCCGAAACTGATCATCGTAGACGAGCCCACGGCCGGCCTGGATCCTGCCGAGCGCAACCGCTTCCTGAACCTGCTTTCCGAAATCGGGGAAAATACAATAGTCATACTCTCCACGCACATCGTAGAGGATGTGAAAGAACTGTGTACCGACATGGCCATCATCAACAAAGGCGAAGTGCTGTACAAGGGTAGCCCCGCAGACGCCATCACCGCGGTAGACGGCAAGGTTTGGATAAAGTCAATCACCAAAGGAGAGCTGGAAACCTACCGCGCTAACCATACCATCATTTCCGAGCGCCTGATTGCCGGAAGGCCGGTCATCACCGTGCTCAGCGAGACCAACCCCGGAGACGGATTCGAGCAAGCGGAGGCCGACCTCGAGGACGTTTACTTCACGCATATCTTCGGCAACGCCCAGCCCGCCTGACGCATATCCGCTAATCCTAAATCTGACCCATCATGTTCAAAGAAATATTTCTCTTCGAATTGAAGTACCGTAGGGCACGAGCTGCCAATTACATCTACTTCGGCATCATGTTCTTGCTTTGCATCCTGGCGGTAACCACCGATGTCGTACGCATTGGAGGTGGCATCGGCCAGGTGAAAGAAAATGCCCCGGTGGTGATTACCCAGATGATCGTGATCATGGGGTTTTTCATGACGCTCATTTCCTCCGCGATCATGGGGGTAGCCGTACTCCGTGATTTCGAACATAACACAGAAGCCATCCTCTTCAGCACGCCAATTAAGAAATTTTCCTACCTCATGGGCCGTTACTGGGGTTCGTTGGTTGTCTTGTTCCTGGTGGCTTCGAGCGTACCGCTGGCATTCATGATTGGCGACCTGTTCCCCACGCGCGAAGCCGACCGCATGTTGCCTTTCAACATCGCAACCTACTGGCAGCCGTTCCTGATTTTCGTGATACCCAACATGTTCTTCACCGGGGCAATCTTTTTTGCGAGTGGCGCTCTTAGCCGGAAGTCGATCGTCATTTATACGCAGGGAATTCTGTTACTCGTCCTCTACATCGGTACCCAGTCGCTGCTTCGCGATATTGAGCAAAAAGAAATCGCTGCGCTGCTGGATCCGTTCGGTGTGCGGGCATTTAGTTTCTACACCGAGTACTGGACTCCGGGGGAGCGCAATTCGCTGCAGATTCCCTTTGAGGGATACATCTTGTATAACCGCCTGATCTGGATAGGCGTTGGCCTGGTGGTGTTGGTCATCACCCATTTCGGATTCAGTTTTAACGTGGTGCGAAACAGCCTCTTCCGCCCACGCACGGTAAAAGATGATCGCAGCCTGATCAAAGCGGAGGAAATGAAGATCCCGGTTGCCAAGCAATTCAGTGGCCTGAAAACACAACTCGGCCAACTCGTGCGCCTAACCGTTTTTTATTTCAAGATGGTGTTCCGTGAAATTCCTTTCATCGCCATTGTCATTTCGGGCATGCTGCTGATGTTGTTGAATGCCGTCAACTTAAGTGAACTGTTTGGCACGAGCTCCTACCCAACCACCTACACCATACTCGGACTGCTCAGCGAATTCAACCTTTTCTTCATCATCATTGCGGTGCTGTATTCGGGCGAGTTGATCTGGAAAGAAAGAGCAGTTAACCTAAACCTGATCATGGACGCGATGCCCATGCCCGACTTCATGAACCTGCTATCCAAGTTTCTCGGCCTGGTGCTGGTGTACATCGCCTTGCTGGCCGGCCTGATACTCACCGGCATGGCCATTCAGGCCAGTTATGGCTACTTTAAATTTGAGCTGGATATCTATCTGGGAACCCTCTATACCGAAACACTGGCTTTCCTCGTACTCTACACGCTCCTCTCTATGTTCGTGCAGGTCATGCTGAACAACAAATTCCTGGGCTTTGCCATCACAATCGGATTTTTTGTGCTCGTCAGTTTCCTTGGTCAGATGGGACTGGAACACCCGATGTTTCAATTCGGCAGCGGTAGCCTGGGCACCTATTCCGACATGAATGTGTATGGCCATTTTGTAACGCCCTTCAGCTGGTTCCAGGTGTATTGGTTTGCCTTTGTTGTGCTGCTGTTCGCGCTGGCCGTGGTCTTTTTGCCGCGCGGCTCCGAGGCCATCATCACCATGCGCTGGAAAGCCGGCAAACTGCGCCTCTCCCGGCAACTGGTTACGCTGATCATCTGTGCCGTAGCCGTGTTCGTTTCGTCAGGCTTCTTCATATTCTATAACCTCAACGTAGTGAACAAATACACCAACCGCGATGAGCGTGAGCAATTGCAGGTGGAGTATGAGCAAACACTTAAAAAATATGAGTTTATCGCACAGCCCCGGATTACGGAGGCGAACATGAAAGTTGATATCTACCCCTCGAAGCGCGACTTCGTAGCAGAAGGGTATTTTATTGTCAAGAATAAAACCGATCAAGTCATCCGCGAACTCCACATTCAGGAGGATAACACTCCGGGCAACAAAACCGAATACCTGCGGTTCGATCGGAAAAACGGAGTAAAAGAAACGTTCGAAAAATTCAAATACTCGATTTACCAACTGGAAACACCACTACAACCGGGCGATAGCTTGCGTATGGATTTTAAAACCGTGTTCAATACACAAGGCTTTGTCAACTCGGGCGAGTCCAACACGCAGGTGATTTTCAACGGCACCTTCTTTAATAATGGGTATTTTCCGGCTTTTGGGTATAATAATCAGGGTGAGATGGCAGACGATAACGACCGGAAAGAAAAAGGCCTGCCGCCTCGCGAACGCATGATGGAACGCAACGACCCGCGCGGACTGGCACAAAGTCTGTTTGGCGATGATGCCGATCACATCAGGTTCGAGATTGTCGTCAGCACCGAACCGGATCAGATCGCCATTGCCCCCGGCTACCTGCAAAAAGAATGGAACGAAAACAACCGGAGATTCTTCCATTACAAAATGGATGCGCCCATGTGCAATTTTTATTCCATCGTATCCGCACGCTACGAGGTAAAACGCGATAAATGGAATGACGTCAACCTCGAAATCTACTACCACCCCGGCCACGAATACAATCTCGACAAAATGATGGACGGCATGAAAGACGCCCTCGCCTACTACGAGAAAAATTTCAGCCCCTATCAGTACCGCCAGTTGCGCGTTATGGAGTTTCCGCGGTACGCCAACTTCGCGCAATCATTCGCCAACACCATTCCGTTCTCGGAGGGTATCGGTTTCATTGCCAAAATTGATGACCCCGATGAGGACATCGACTACGTGTATTACGTTACTGCGCACGAAGTGGCACACCA
>Ga0209985_10000076_pt1 | contig 108240 bp, 97 predicted proteins | sample NOAtaG_FD_187305 | JGI IMG/M metagenome (GOLD analysis project Ga0209985, IMG submission 187305) | Freshwater lake microbial communities from Lake Erie, under a cyanobacterial bloom - NOAA_Erie_Diel6S_1000h metaG (SPAdes) (version 2) | ecosystem: Environmental > Aquatic > Freshwater > Lake ... | reverse complement strand
CCAATGCTCATCCGTGAGCAGTAATCGTGGCATGGCAAACTCGCTATTTTGTTTTTCGCAAAACCACAATACGAGTTTGTCCCCACTTTTCAATCACTTATCTCAAACGTCAACAGGCCCTACTTTTCCTCCGGCCCTTTCGATGCCAGCCGCTTTCTTAGTCTATCGAATGGAAGGCGTATCTCGTGCTCGCTCGGAAACGTCAGCTCCTCACGAGCCACAGATCTCCTCGGACGCTTGGATCCTTTTTATGCTTCGATCATCCGCCTTCTCTGATCGCGTCATGCAGCATGTCAGGATCTAGAACACCAGTTTTCGCAGCTTTTCGAGCTTTGTTCGCTCGTCCTCTGGTAAATTGACTCCCGAGCTACCGCTGTAACCATACAGAAGATTCTCTTCATAAAGGGCAAAAGCCTTCTTGGCGAATGCTGCTTTTGGTGCCAACTTAATCGACTCCTCAAAGTAGAGCCCGGACTCGATCGTCAAATAGGGCGCTCCGATTCCCAGTTCGGCGATACCCAATTGAAAGTATGTCTCAGCCTTGTCTTGGGCAGGAATCTTTGGCTTGTTGAGATGATCACGAAGCAGTTTTGAGGCTGTAATGTAATAGACGAGTCCGCCGCGATCACGCGGAAAATCTTTGCCCGATCGTGCATCCTCGAGTAGACTCCGAGCATAGACCAAATCATTTTTTTGAGCAGGACGCTGAGCGATCTTCGTCAAGGCTTGCACCCAGGCTTCAAGATCGTTTTTTACCATAAGGGGCATTGGCTTTTGCTTGAGCGTGCTGAAGGTTTTGATCACTCGTGCCCGATCCTCTTTCACACGAATGGCCAGCACCAGGTAATCAACAAAGGGATCGTAGTGCAAGAGCTCCTCGAGACTGAGACTTTCCGAGTTGAAAATCCGCTCATACTCATCCAAAGCCTTCTCGAACTGTCTAGACAGGGAGAGGAATCGAGCCTTGCCAAAGGTCCCAAGCGCATCAGCCTTGAAGTCTTTGGCAAAGTCCATAGCAAACACAGAATCGCTGCCACTGGTGCGACTGGTATGACAGCTAAGACATGTATCATAGAGCTCTTCGATGTAGAACTGCGCTTGATCACCCAGACCTGCCTTGTATTTAATCAAAGCCTGCTGTGCATTTCGCTCTAGCTGGTAGCTGAGGAAGGCGTGACCCTTCTCGTCACTACTGACCAGCTGTTGAATGTGAGCCGAGTGTTCAGCGATCAGTTGTAAGTTTTCACTGATGATCTTGGTATTGTCTCTATCGAGTAGAGTTCCCTTGTTGAAGCTATACGGGAATATATTGACCAAGGATTGGTACACCACACGCATGTGAGGTTTCAACTGCTCATAGGTCTTTCCACCATCCTGCAGTTTGAATGCACCCAGCAGCAGACAGAGCGAGCCCAAGATCAAGGCATGTTTCATGATACGAACTCTCCGTGACAATCATCTATCCAGCATACTGGAAGCGTGGGAGAGCTGCAAGAAAGGGTGATAGAGGTTGGGGGGACGGCTCACCCATAACCTCCCGCGGCGAACTCACAAGGAGACTGATTCCTTCAGGACGGGAGCCGTAAGTTTACTCCCACCACCAAAAATGATCCACTCAAAGCGGCAGCCCTGAGGCTTTGTGATCGGACAATCCCTGCTCTTCAAAGGATTATTCACCACCTCAACGTACTCGAGCTCCGGTAAAGCCCTCAGTCCGCTGATATCTTCCACAAAGTTATCGCTCAAGACGACAACCTTGAGGGTGGGGAAGCTCAGCAAAGGATCCACCGCCCTGATCGAATTCCGGGCCACGTTGACTTCTTCTAGGACTGGCAGGTTTTTCATGCCTTCCAGACTCGCAAGTCCTTTACCACGCTCGTTCTGCAAGGACAAACGCCGCAGCCCGCCTAAGCCCTCGAGACCCCGCAGATGCTTGAGCGGATTGCGACTGAGATTGAGGTATTCGAGTTTATTCAGGGACGGTAAAGTCCCCAGCTCCTCGATTCGATTGCCATCGAGGTCGATTTTTTCCAGTGCTGGCAAATCGACTAGAGCCGGGATGTGTCTCAGTCCATTCTGCATGAGACTCAAAGCCTTCAGACGTGGCAGTCGGCTGATCGGCCCCAGTATATCCAGCTGATTTTCGACGATCTCCAGCAAATTCAGTCGCGGCATATCGCTGATCGGACCAACCTCGCGCAGCTGGCTGTTGGCGACGATCGAGAGTTCCTGCAGACCTTTCCAAGCACCGACATCGATACGCCCTGGGTAATCGCTGGCATAAAGAAAGAAGCGCTGCAATCGAGGTGCCTCGAGGGGAAGCTGGCTCAGTTGGCTGACCTCCAACAGCTCGAGGCTTTCGAGTTGCGGCATGCGAGTTGACAGGCGACCGACTGCCATTTTACTGAGGAAGAGCTTTTTAAGCCGAGAGAGTTCGGGCAAATCCACCGTCGTGGCGGTTGTTACCGAATCCAGTCGCAACTCGACCAAAGGTAGCTGGGCTAACCCTTGCAGCTGGGGGCTTGTGATATAAGAAAGTTCGAGAACTTTCAGGTTGTGGAGCTGATCAAGATGATCAAAATCAATCGGTGCGTAGGAATTATGAATCCGGAGGTCTTCCAGCGCTGGGAAGGCGTTGATGCGCAGCGCCGGAACACGGGCAGACTCTTCACGACTGGGCAAAGTATTGTCGATGATCTCCAGACGCTTCAGGGACGTCAGACGAGTCAGGGGGCTCAAGTCTGCGATGCTGTGATCACTCAAGACGAGCTCTTCAAGACCAAGTCCTGCAAGGCTAGCAAGCGGGCGCACATCTTCAAGTCGCGCACTGTCGATGAAGTTAACAGGATCAAATCCAGGGATAACGAGTCGCTTTTCGTCCGCTATCATCTGTTTGACCCAGATCTCAGCTACAGCACAGTCTTCGAAGAGTTCACGCGCTCTTGCTGGATCCTCGCGAGTCGCTCGATAGTCACTCGCCAATCGAATCAGTCGCTGCACCGTGAACCACGCTGGATCCTCGTGATTGTTATAGGCACACCAACCTGCAAAGGTCTCGGGTACCTCGGTGAGCTGCGGAAGCACCGAGGGCGTTTGGCGAGGATTCTGGGCGTCGTCGTAGGTGAGTCGTTGTCCCGAACTCTCTTCAATCCAGGCGACAAAATCGCCGACGAAATTGTAGATGGCCTCTCCCGTATCGCAGATCGTATCCAGTTCCTCGGGGACTAAAATTCGATCCCACCCCATAAAGTCACCGACCAGATACCACTTCCCATTGGATCGAACGTAAGCAGGACCACCGCTATCGCCAAAGCAGGGGCCATGATCGGGACGCGGTCCGATCACGATCAAGTTAAACAAACGGCCGTGATTCACGAACTCTCTCACCTTCGTATCGACAAACTGTAAATTTCCACCTTGGCAGGTCGGATCGTCAAACGAACATTGGGATGCGGTCCTACCATAGCCCGCGATGGAGAGGGGCTTGGAAGGTTCGAGCAGCGAAGCGTGGTGCCAGATCTCAATCGGCTTGAAAGGGCTCGGAACCGCCCCCTCAAAGCGCACCCATGCGATATCGAAATTCGACTCGAATTTCTGGAATTTTTTAAAGGTTTCCTTGGCCACCGCGTTCAGTCGAACCGCAGCCGAATCTCGCGTGGACATACCAAAAAGGACTTGAAAATCCTCCGGACGCCTGTCAAACACACAGTGCGCAGCGGTCACAATCAGTTGGGGAGCGATCAGAGTCCCCGAACAAAAATGCTCACCTGTCGAACGATCGACGAGCGCCACAGCACTCCAGCTGGCTGGGTGCGTCGCGTCCGGCACGGATCCATTGACCATGTGAACCTGGCTTGTAGGAACAAGATCCCGACCACATCTTTGCAGAAACGCTGGCGCGGTAAGGATGAAGATCAAGAAGAAAACATGTGTCGTAGCGAGCGTTCGCGGCATTCGTTTCAGCATAGCAGGAGCCCCTTTATCCACAATGTCTGTTCCTGTGCACTGCAGAGTCTGTGCCAGCAACCACCATTGCTGGGTCTCGCAGGAACACGATGAAGGTCCTTCAAAGCTTTCCGCCAAAAATGACAAGAGTGCGTGCAGAATATTCCGGGGGGAAAAGCCGCGACGTGGAACTCATTCTCAGCGAAGTGCTTGACACAATCGAAGAGGATCGGCAATCCCTTTCCAGTATTGCTCGAATTGAAGCGAAGGAGCGTCTCAAGTCCCGCTATAAGGCGGCAAATGCAGCGTAAAGAGAAAAAAAATGAACAGAAGTCGGCTTAGGAATTTACAGGCCAGCCGATCAAGATTATCTTCCGCTTTAGACATATCCTGTGGTCGCTCGACACGACGTCCTGTCGAGAGTCGATGTTTGTAAAACCCCTACTTGGCGAAGTAGGCCGGGAGGAGCATCCATGCGCAGTTACCAACATTTTGTTCTCTCCAGCATCATCCTCAGCGCTCTCACGGGCTGCGGGTCGGCACCGGACCGAGCATCCCACCTGCACCTCACCAACTCGATTCTTGCGGCTGAAGGAGAATTCCCTGCCGTCGTGCTCATCGCCAAAAAAACCGAACAGGGGACCCGCTACTGCACGGCCACTTTCGTGAACGATCACCAAGTCGTCACAGCTGCGCATTGCCTTGGGGAAGGAGGCTCGGCAGCTGACCTCTATCTGCTCGCAGCGCAAGGATCGACCAAAAGTGAGCCCAGCTGGAATCCGGTTGCTGCAGCGCTCCGAGCCCATGTGCATCCCCAATTCCAATTCCGCCAGGACACGATGAGCAGCTACGATCTTGCGGTCATCGATTTCCCAGCCGGCTCAGGCGCAGGAACTATGCAAATTTGTCGTAGCGGCCCATCTGTTAACACTCCCGTCACCCTTGTCGGCTTCGGTGGCACAGAGAGCACCGGTAACGGAGGCCTTCAATCGGCCACGAGTCCGAGTGAGAAACGGTATGGTAGCAACACAGTGCGCACCCATACCAAGGGTCTCGTGTCGTTCTCCGGCTTGCCACGCAGCAAAGACAGCTATCCCCTGGGTGAGTTTGTCAGCAGCACGGCTGGTGACTCGGGTTCTCCCTGGCTCACAGGTGGCCAAATTGTGAGCATCACCATCGGGGCCGAAGTGAAGCGACTGAGCCAGGGTCAGGTTTTGACCTATACTTATGCCGTCGATTTATCACAAGATGAGATCCGTTCCTTCCTTCTCGATGCCATCGAATGAGCAAGGGAGTCGAACGAGGCCCGACATGGGCCCACGGGTACAGACTGGATTTTTCTCCACATTCCTACTAACATGGCGTGCTCGGAAACCTCAAAGGGGGCAGCGCTGGTGAGCACATGGCGTCGAGTCGGTTTGCATCTCGTCTGTTTACTCGGAATCTATCTAAGCCTGCGCCTTTTGTTTTGGTGGATCCATCACCTCCAATTTCCTGTGCTGTCGTGGTCCGTCGCCATGGAAGTTTTCCTCCAAGGTCTGCGCTTTGATCTCGCGGCACTTGCTCTGATCAATGCTCCCGCTTACGCGCTCTATCTCTTGCCCCTCCCTCAAAGCTGGTGGCGATGGCAGAGTCGTGCAGCCTTGCTCCTGACGCTTCCCGCTAATCTGTTTTTTCTCGCGATGAACATTGTTGATATCGAATATTACAGGTTCACAGGCAAACGATTCACGCGCGATTCGTTTGCGATCACCCACGATATCACTCAGCAGCTTGGCCAAATTGTAGTCTACTATTGGTACTACTCCCTATTCGTAGCCCTGCTGGTCCTAGCCTTGATCTGGCTTGACCGCCGCCTGCTCCTCACGGGAGACAGGAAGCCGAGGTCTCCCTGGTTCGCTTTGCTTTGGGTACTCCCACTCTTGGGCTTAGCAGCGCGTGGCGGATTGCAAAGCAAACCTCTGATTCCAGCCCATGCTTTTGCTATGGAGGGAGGTAAGTACGGCATCGTCACACTCAACAGCTCTTTCACGTTTTTGAAGTCGTCGGATAAAGCGAGCCTCTCAGCCCTCGAGCTTTTACCTGCATCTGAGGCTCGCGCACTCTTGGGTCCTGAGCAAGCTAAACCTGTAGCTGTCCTACATCGTCCTCGAAATGTTGTGCTCGTGATCCTGGAAAGCTTCGGGCGCGAGTATGTGCTGGAAGGCAAAGAGCGAGCTTCCTTGACACCTTTCTTCCGACAACTGATGCAACGGGGTAGTAGCTACTCCCACGCCTTTGCCAACGGTCGTCGTTCGATTGACGCGCTACCCTCCATCCTGGCATCGATACCAGCCTGGATGGAACCGCCTTTTATCACCTCCTCCTACCAAACCAACAGAATCATCGGCTTACCGGCCGTTCTCGCAGAGCACGGGTTCCGAACGCATTTTTATCATGGGGGCAACAACGGAACGATGTTCTTCGATGTCATGGCTCGACAGCTCGGCTTCCAACGGTATCTAGGAGCGAGCGAGTATCCGGACCGGGCGGACTTCGATGGTCAATGGGGGATCTTTGATGAACCCTTTCTCCGGTATGTTGCGGAAGATTTAACGGCGCAACAAGCCGAACCATTTTTCGCAACTGTGTTTACACTCAGTTCTCATCATCCTTACCGTATCCCGGACGCATACAGGGGTCGATTTCCGAAGGGTACGCTTGAAATCCATGAAAGCTTGGGATACGCCGATTACGCTCTTCAAAGGTTTTATGAAACAGCGAAGCAGCAGCCTTGGTTTGCGGACACCTTGTTTATTCTCACGGCTGATCACACCTCGAAACCCGCCGACCCTCTCTATGAGACAGCATACGGTCGCTTTGCAATTCCTCTGGTCTTCATCCAAAACGATCAGCCCGTTCGCTTATCGGATCTGGAAGTCCCCGCTCAGCACGCAGATATCATGCCGACTGTGCTCGATCTTCTGGACATTCACACGACTCAACGTTCACCCTTTGGCCAAAGCCTTCTCAGGCCCCTCTCACGTCCTGGTGTAGTTTTATACGAGGCTGGTCTATATCACCTCCTTGGTAAGGACCAGTTGATGAGCTGGAACTTAAACGGCGATCCACAGGTCTTCGACTGGCATCGAGATCCTTTTCTGAAAATGCCGCTGCAGACGGAACTTGATGAGCTGCCTTTTTTGAAGGCTTCAATTCAATGCTACAACAACGGGATGGTTTACAATCAGCTCGTCTGGTAGTTGAGCCGTTGCCTTCCTTTACGATCTCGTCCGTACACCTTACTCGAATCAAGTGTTCTGAGGCTTTCCTCGTCACAGCTCGTGAATATGATAGGGCCAGAGTCGAGTTCATCTCAGCCAAGAAACACCGTAAGCAGGTGTGACGATTGCTGACGATGGTTCCGTCAAAAATCCATGAACACGGCCCGAAGCTTTGCCTCCGAATCATCCCTGAAATCTTCACAACTCCCGGGGGCTTGCGAGGTAGCCTCAAAAACAGTTCCTAGTCGCCGATCAGATCCTTAGGATAAGCGGTTCGCGAAAAATTTATACTTGGGGAGGGGATGAGTCATGGGCATATTCACGCGCAAAAATCCTTACGAGCAGGAAGTAGCCGAGCTGGAAGCGCTCCAACGAGCTCAACAACGAGCGCGTGCGCAGCAGGCACTACCCTCTGCCCCCATCAGTGCTCCCTCTCCGATGCTGGCCTCTCAGCCGAGCTTCACAGCACCTGCTCCGGCTCAGATGGTGAGCGCGCCTCCCCCAGCCGCGCAAAAAATTGCCTATGGCATCGAAGATGTTATAAGGCTGATGCGAGACCTGCCAAACGGTCAACAGGATGCGGTGGTCAGTATCGTCCAGAAGACACTCATGTCGATGAAAGTCGATATCTCAAGCATCTTGGAAGATGCTGCTCGTAAAATCGAACGCCTCAACAAGAAAAACGACAAGTTATCCAACGAAATACGGGAATTGGAAGAAGCCATTCTCAAGCGCCGTCTTGAGATGGAACAGAACGGACGGGACATGCAGGAAACAAGCGATGTGCAGGGTAGTTTCCAAGCTGTTTATGCTACTCAGAGAAATCCAAACGAGAGGATAACGCAGTCTACGGCAAACCTCGAACCTTCGTCCTTCAGCATAGCCGCTGCGAACGCACAACCTGCACCGTTCTCTTTACCTCACACTTTGCATAAGGTGAGCTGAAGCCAGCCTTCCGAATCAATTTATTGACTTTCCCCTCTTATGAGTGAATTATTATGACTCAAAAACCTCTTCCCAGCTCAGGAAGAGGTTTCTTTCTTCAGATCCAGAGATGAGCGGGAGAGGAATTCCTAGACCTCTAAGGTTCAGATTTTTCATCAATCAAGACTGGCGGCAGGAGAACAGGTTTGGGCTCTAAACCCAGACACCAGCACAGAATGGAGCTTGTGAGCTTCGCCTTGCCATCCCAAGAAAGATCTTGCAAAGCGTGGGCCTGCCCCTTTGTCGAAAGCCGCCTCAACTCCTCTCGATCTCTATCGAGGTGCTCGAGTATGGCCGTCATATCAACTTGCATCTGAGCTTCATCGGACAAGTTGATTTTGAATCCAATGTCGGGATAGACGATATCTCCTGGACCGCCGTACGCAGCGACGATGGGCACAACCCCGTGAGCCAAGGCCTCAAAGACGACCCCTCCTCCAAACTCACGTATCGAAGGAAAGACCAAGATATCAGCAGCAGCAAATCGCTGCATCGCAGCAGGATGGGGCAAAGCTCCCGTAAAATTTACACCTGCTTCGATACCAAGTTCACCACAGAGTTGCTCCAGTCGAGCTCTTTCGGGACCATCGCCGACCACGGTCAAGCGGGCCCGACCAGCGTGGATCAATGGGCTTGCTGCTCGCAGTGCAAGATCGCAAGCTTTAAACGGCACTAAGCGACCCACAAAAATGAGCTCAAGAGGTCCTTTTTTGATGGCTGGCAAACGCTTGGCGATGCGGTCGCTTTGTATCCCATTCTCAGGGATAAAGAAGAGCTTGTCATGATAGTCTAGGTATTCACTGTAAGTCTGTGACGAGCCTGCAATAATAGCCGCTGCGTATCGATAGGTAGCTCGAGCGAATGGCACATATCTATAGAAGTCACGAAATCCTGAAATCCACTCTTTCTGTCGCTCAGCCTGTTGAAAACCTGTCGGCCATGGCAGCCCGCCGTTGATGGGACCAATCACAAAGGGTACAGGTCCTTTTCTCAGAAACCAGCAAAGCATGCTTGGTAAGACTGGAGCGACGGGTGTGATTCGGAGCACAATATCGTAGGCACCCGCCTGCAGTTTAGGGCCCAGATGACGCCAGACCCACCATTCAAACAGCCAGTAGAACGGCAAACGGAAGGCTGTGAGAGCTTGACTGCCATATTCATTTTTGAAGACAACATCGACGGCCCAAGCGAATATACGATCGGCCCATGGAATACTGCAGGTGATGATCTCTCGGAAGGGCTGAGCTTGGGATGCAAGAGCCGGTCGATTCCGATCGTGGGTGACGAGTGTCACATCATGAAGTCGGGCGAGGGCAGCAGCATGGAGGTAGCCTACCAGGGGTACACTGACCCAGTCAGGGTTATTCTGCTCGGACAACAATAAAATACGCAAACGTTTCATCGTAGCAGGCTCACTCCTGGGTCAGACCGAGAGTTTGGACTTTCTTATCACTCCGAGAAACTGCACCGCAAATTTGTGCGCCGAAAAGCGCGTCTCAGCAATCAGTCGAGCGTGCGCACCCATCCTCGCCCTCAACGCTTTATCTTGAGCGAGATGACTGAAAGCTCTCGCGAAGCCGGAAACATCCCGCTGAGGAACAAGAAATCCATCTGCACCGTCGGTGATCAACTCAGGTGTGCCCCCTATGATCGAAGAGACAATCGGCAACCCGCAGGCCATCGCCTCCATCACCGAGACGGGTGCAGCCTCCCCAAAGCCGACACTCGGAAGGACAAAAGCATCGCCATCCTGCAGGTAACCGAGCACTTCGTCTTCAGACGCTGTCCCCGTGAGGTGCACATGCTGCTGCAGCTGAAGCCGCTCGACCTCAGCCTCGATCGCAGTGCGATAGGAGCCCTCACCGACAATCGTATAATACATCTTCAGCCCCTGATCCATAGCCATCCGCATAGCTTGTAGGGCAAAGATGTGACCTTTGCAGTCATCAAGGCGGGCGACAGTCAGAATCCTGAGTTCTTCACCCTTACGTCTCTCTTTCACCAACACGCGAAAGCGGTCGATATCGACTCCCATCCGGATGACAGGCAACTTCTCCAGTGGTATGCCGAGCGTTTCATGAACCTGTTTTTGTAGGGCGAAAGTCACCACAGATACGAATGAAGCATGTCTAAATTTAGATGCGTGACCGGTCCCATAAACTCCTAGATCGCTGTGGAGGGTGAGACTGTAGGGCAGTTGGCCTGCAAGGGAAGCTAAAGCCAAAAGGTGAGCGACGTCGGCACAGCTATGGCCATGAACATGATCGAGCTTATGATCCGTAGCAAACTGCAGAAGTTCAGCAGCACACAAGATGAGACCTAGCAGACGCACCTTGTGCTTCCACGAAGTCTCTTCAACTTCCACAACATAGCGCAGCATCGCAATCAACAGGTTCGGACGACTGAGTAAGTAGCCACAGCTGCGAGCAAACCTCGGAGGAAAGAGATAGCGAGTCCGCTTCTGGGCAGCAGCTGCAAAAGCGTGTCGACTCGGCTTAGGCGGAACACGGGTTGAAAGTAAGTGCACATCTGCACCCAAGCGCTCTAGGGCTTGGATTTCCCTCCAGAAGAAAATGTGGGTCTGAGAGGGAAATTCTGGTACTAAGTATCCAATGCGCATGGTTCAACCGTCCTCGCCGGAGGGCACTCAAATATCGAAGCCGAGGCCCGCTTGCACCTGCGTGTCCTCTGATTCGATCAGTATGTTATAGGCGGCGTATCCATAAAAACCTGGCTTACCGAGCATGAGGCCGAGGCCTGCAAAAGACCCACCGAGAGCAGCTGCGGCTCCCGTGTTGTCGCCAACCGAAGCCGATGTTCCAGCACCAAAGCCTACTTGTAGATACGGAGCAAAGCCAGCTCTCCCAAAGCGATACTTGAAGTCGATATCCCCGGTGCCGGCAACGGCTATTCTATCGTCGTCTCGACCGACTTCGTTGGTATCGTCATCCACCTCAGCTTGCCCATCGATCCACCCCAGACCAATCTCAAAGTTCCACTGATCGCTCCAGTATAAGAGGTTCACCCCCAACTGAGCGTGCACGGGATTGTGGTAGCCTATGTTGAGCGTCCAGTTAGCCAAGGCTGTGGGGCTCGCTGTACCGAGGCCGAAGGCGAAGAGGCTGATCCGCCATGCCAAGGCTTTGCTGTTCATGTCTCACTCCGCACGAGGTCGAATCAAAATTACGTTTTGAGCAGAAGTTTCATGGCTTTATTATCCGACGATCTTTGCATCTTGACCAGTTGCCTCACGCAGCATTTCTTGCCGATCCTGAATCCTAGGAGTCCGCACTTGCTAGCATTATCCCACCCCGTCGATTTTTTTTAAAGATTCACCGAATTCTACCGATATTGCCGAAAGGACTAGAGGGCCTTAGGGCGCAGCATCATTTTGATCCAGATCCTGCACCCTTACGTGAAGACCTTTGAGGGGTTGGTCTTCACCGCTGAGATCGATCAGCAGCCCGATCACACTTGGGGAGTTCCTGTCTATGCTTCGAAGCCAATCGAAGATTGTTCTGGGCCTGCTCGTCGGTCTGACGCTTGGAGCTTGCGCCGACAGCAACTTCAAGTCCGCAACTAAAAACCAGACGACTAAGAGCGACACCGCTGACGCAACCCCCGACGGGGGACCAGGGGCTCCCCTTGGGTCAGACATTGGCTCCCTCCCTCGAGCGATCAGTAAAAAACCCGACGCCATTCAGAGCACCTTCCTTGCTGCAGTCGTCAAGGACGAGGCTTTGAAATTTACTCTCGACACTCGTTCGGTGATGACCGACTTTCGTCTGACCGATATCAATCGGGACTTGACCGAAAATAAAGATCAGATCACACGCACACCTGCAAGCCAGACCTTCAAGCAGGGGTCAGCGGGTATGGCCATGAACGAAACCTTCGATCAAATAGCTCAAAAGGGTCTGGTCGATATCCTTGTGGTCATCGACAACTCGGGCTCCATGTCTGAGGAGCAGAACAACCTGAGTACCAAGATGAACGAGCTTTTGGTATCCCTCGGCAATACCAACTGGCAGATCGGAGTCATCACAACGAGTCCTGTGATCGAAAACAATGCAGCGAAGTGTGTGATGACACTCATCCGCTCCAGCGAATCCAATGCCGCTGATAAATTTCGAACTGCGGTCATGGCGGGCCTCAATGGTGATGGCAACGAGCAGGGGATTCGACAGGCTGTGGTCGGTTTGAGCTGTCCACAAATGCCTTGGGTTCGCCCCACATCAACCGTCGCCACTCTTATCGTCTCCGACGAGGATAACTGCAGCGGTGGCAATGGTTGTCTTAAGCTGCCATGGGAAAACGAGACCCATCTCATTCAATATGTAGAGGGAACTTTGGGCCGAGTCATCGGCAAAAATGCTGGTTTCTATGGCATTTTCAGTCACCCGAATCAACCATGCAATACGGCAGCGAACCTCGGGCGGCAGTATGCACGCCTCACTGATTACAAGGCAAACGGAGCTAAGAACTGGGGGGATATTTGTGATGCCAGCTATAAATCAACTTTGAACCGTATCTCTGACAACATTGCTCTTCTACTCACCAACCAGTTCGAATTGAAAGAGACCCCAAGCGCAGGCACCCTCAGTCTGAAAATCCTCCTGAACGGCGGCACCGAACAGGTCGTGCCAGTGGCGGACTTCACCCTGACAGGTAAATCCATCAAATTTGCAGCGGGTAAGGAACCGCCCGTCGGCTCGAAGATTCTGGCTAGCTACCGAATCGGTGTCACGACGATGTTCAACTCCGTGACCCTCAATAACGATCCTGCTGCAGGCACTCTAGCCGTGAAGGTGAATGGAGCAAACCTACCCGCTACTGCCTACACCGTCACAGGTCGCACCATCGGATTCGTGACCCAGCCCCCGTCACTGGCAGACATCATGGTTGACTATCGCTTGAACATGGCCTTAATCGACCGCTTTGTGCTGACCCAGGCACCTCTGCCCAACACTCTCACGGTTCGCGTGAACGGTCAGGCGACCAGCAACTTCACCTATAATCCGAGCACCAGACAAGTTATCTTCGCGACGCCACCGACCGATGGCGCTAAGCTTGAATTCCGTCTGCAGTATCGTGAAGGTCCTCAGCTCGCCTATCGCCTCCCACTGATGACGGGCGGAAAAAACTACAAAGTCTTCGATGGCCAGAGAGAACTCAGCTTCACCCAAGCCGGCGATCTTTTCACGATCTCAACGGGAGATCATGCTGCCGGCAAAACTCTACAACTGCGCTACGAGGTCCCAGACGGATCGACCAAGACTTTTCCCCTTACGTACACGCCCATACCTAATTCAGCGGACATCCTGGTTGCCGCCGGTAACTGTGACCTCGGTATGGGCTTCGAGGTGCAAGGGGCTCAGCTGATCACAAACTGTCCGGTCGGAGCGCGGACCGAGTTTACGCTGACCTATAAGTATCGAGACACCGTCCGAACTTTCACTCTGAGGGACATAGCTAACCCCGAACTTGGACGATGGGACGTCTTCGTGGATGGAGAACCGACCACGGAATTTGTCCGCTCAGGCGCGATGATTACTTTGAACTCAGATCCGCAGCTTGATTCGAAGGTCGTAATCCTTTATACCTTACCAGAGTGATCAACGACTCTGGCTAGGAAACACATGCCGATGAATGTTCTGCGCCATATCCCAGCGAATCAGCGTCAGCTGATTCATGGGGCTTATCAGGTTACCATCCCCGTTGCCCTCGACACACTCGAGGTATCAGACTTCCAGAGTGAACAGCTGGAACTGCCCTTCCCTCTGCTTTATGCTGTGAAAAAACGACAGATCGAGTATCTCTGCGGACGTTTCTGCGCTAGGCTTTGCTTTGAGGCTATGGGACTCCGCCCAGCTCCGCCGGTTACGTTCAACGAGGACCGCAGTCCGGGTTGGCCGAAGGGCTATATCGGCTCCATCACTCACACCCAGGGCTGGGCCAGTGCCGTCGTAGCCCAGCAGACGCAGGTCCGAGGCGTCGGCGTCGACATAGAGAACAAAATTGTCGATGCTTCCCCTCAGATGACGAAACACATCTGCTGCGAGCCGCGCGAGCTCACGGATGTGGAGCAAGCTCTGGGGCTTGAACGATCTTTGGCTTTGACCTTGATTTTTTCAGCCAAGGAGAGCCTTTACAAAGCCGTCTATCCATGGCTTCAGCGATACTATGGCTTTCACGCAGCACGGGTCAGACCCACCCTGGGAGGCGCTCTGCTCATCGAACTGATGACGGATCTCAACGATCATCTGCTGCAGGGTCAGCAATGGCCCGTCGCATTCCGGTTCTTGAGTCCTGAGCTCGTTGAAACTCTCGTAATCGAAGCCGTATGATCGCAAAAGACGACGCGCTCCAGTCTTCCCTAAAACACCGCGGTTCCGACCATCGGTTAGGAGTGGTGGTGACTTGCCCTTAGTCTTCCCTCGCCTCTTGGATAATTATCTCCAATGAGCACAATCGGGCTGCAAATCCGCGGGATATGAGACGCATCATGTGTCGCACTCGACCGCATCTGGTGGCTACAAAAAAGCTTCCGAGTGAATGCCTGTTTAAGGCTGCAACCCATGTCTCAACTTCCTGACCGAAAAGTCGATATGCGAGCCGAGGGCGAATCAGTCCAGAGCGAGTGGTTTCATGTGGAAGAAAAGCCGCAGCATACGCAACCAATACAGCATAAGATCGCTGATCCTTAGCTGCGGTGTTCTTGCTATTTTCACACTTGTTTATGCAGCTGTGGAAATGAGTAAAGAGGAATCACGGTATCAATGGCATTTTCAGGAGCTTGAAGCGACTCTTCGTCCTCCCGTGGAAGCAGCTCTTACCTCTGAAGAGGTGGATCAACTCAAAGCGTTACTATCAGGCTTTTTGGTCGGTCAGGGTCTGCTTGGGTTGCGCGTGATCACCGATGACAGGATCGAAGCTGTTTATCGTTCGGGTTGGCAGCCGCATGAGACGCAAGTAGCCGATTACAAGTTCAAAGGTCTGAACCCTACCACTTATCGTATAGAAATCTTCAGCGATCGAGATTTGTTCGAGCAACACACGGCTTATTCAATTGGTATTTTTTTCATGATTTCGATTGGTTGCATTCTTCTGATCTTCACGCTTCAAGCTATGGCCACGCACCATTTTCTACTCAAGCCTCTCCAAATCCTTCATGGAAAAATTGCAAGTCTCAAGGTGTGTGACATCTACGAGCGAGAGCTGCTCCTCGAACCGCAAGCTCATCCTGGCGATGAGTATGCGGATCTTGAACAGGCATTCCTTCGCCTCATTCGTCAGCTGCAGATCGAACACCGCGAAGCGGTCGTAGCACGTCATCAGCTTGCGAATTGGAATAAAACGCTCACTCACGAACTTGAGCAGCACAAACAACAGCTCGAGCAGCAGGTCGCTAAGTCATTCCATGAAAGCAAGCTTCAAGCTTTAGGCGAGATGGCGGGCGGTATCGCCCACGAAATCAATAATCCCCTAGCCATCCTGGTAGGACGCATGGCACAGCTGCAGAAGATCCTTCTTCCTCATACCGGAACGATACCCCAGACCCTTGCAATTTTGGACAGTATGGAACGGTCAGTTTTCAGGATACAGGAAGCTGTGATAGACCTGGAGACACTCGCCAGCAATCCGTCTTCGGAGGAGAGCAAAGTCGTACGAGTTCCGCGGGTCCTGACCCGCTTACGTGATATCGCAATCAACCGCTTCAGTCCCAGGGGAGTCACGATCGAGTTAATCCTTGAATGCGAAGCTGAGGTGTGGGCTCGTGAAGTCGAGTTGAGTCAAGCTCTCCTCTACCTTGTCGAAAATGCAGCTGAAGCCGCCATGCAACATCCTACCCCAAAGGTACGGATTTCCCTTTCAAACCTTACGGAGGAGGCCTTTTTGATCCGTGTGAGTGATAATGGACCTGGTATCCCAGAGGATCTTCGACAAAAGGTCTTTCAACCCTTTTTCTCCACCAAAGAAGTCGGCAAGGGTCGAGGAGTGGGGCTTAGCCTCGCGAAGACTATGATCGAAAGCCATGAAGGTCACCTTGCCTTTGATTTCCAAGCCAAGGATACCACGATTGGCATCCGTCTCAGGCGCTATAAGACCAAGGATCACGTTGCCTGAGCTCCCCCGAGAATCCACTTGTCGTCGGGCCTTCGCCATGTTCATAATAGGAGCCGGAGCCCCAAAACCATTTTCATAGGGATCATCGCATGGCTAGAACCCGTGATATTATCGAGCGTCACCTCGCCAAAGCACAAGCGGACCTCAAGGCTTATGTTGCAGCTCATGGCCTTGACAAGGCGACCAAAACCACCAAGCGGCACAACTCGAACTGGCGGCGACTGCAGGCGGTGATAGGAAAGCTGCAGCACCAACTCGTCAGTATCGAAAAGCGCAATCGCAAGAGTGGCGCAAACGAGCCAGGTTCATAAGCTCGCCCGGCTGTACCTGGCATTGTTGTGCAGCTACCGGCACAAGGCGCTCAGACGGCAAACGGCGAAGTTGGCCTCTGGGCCAAGGAGGGGTGAGCGAGCTAAGAGACCTTGCGAACCGCAGGCATACAAGACTCCCTCGAGCTGCTCGCGGGAGCTCACTCCAGTGAGGCCTCAAGACCCCTGCCACCAGCCAGTCTCTTCCAAGGCTTGTTCCCCCAATATGGCCACGAGTTCACGGTCAGCTTCACAGACGTCAACACTCGCTAGTTCTTCAGGGAGAACCCAGCGTGCTGCTTTGTGTTCCTTAAGTTCGAGCGTCCCGGACTGAACTGTGGCCAAATAGCCAATCAACTTGATGGCTTTGGTCTGGTTTTGGAGAAAACTGCTGCGCAAGCGTCCGTGCAATCGGATTTCAACCCCTAATTCCTCGCGTATCTCGCGTTTGATGCAGTCTTCTTCGCTTTCCTCTGCCTCAACTTTGCCGCCTGGAAACTCCCATTTCAAAGCATCGGCCTTCTGCTCGGGGCGCTGCACAATCAAAATCCTGGCGCCATCTCGGATGACGGCGCAGCAAACAGCCAAATACTGCGGTCCTGACATAGATAGATCCTCCGAAGCGACCCTTGGCTTTTATTCGCCTCCTGTCGCGAAAAACCCCGTCTTCAGTAACGAGCGCCTGTGAGCGTACAAGGCGGGGGTTTTGGCGACAAGAGGGGGATAAAGATACAGCGCAACGCTGATAAGCATCGATCCTTTGTTCCAGTGCGGCGGTATACTACTACTGATGAAGACGCAAGGTCTAAAGCATCTGGATTTGCTGTCTCCACGATGGGTAAAGGCGATATGTGACGTTGCGCTTGACGGTTTCCATCATCCGAACGATAACTCAGTTACTATGACGCATCAAGATTAAATACTCTGCCTCACTGTATTTATGACCTTCAGTATCGTTTCGTTCTAGTGACTCAATACCGCCGAAAAGTTATCCTAGAAAGGCTTCACGAACATTTCTCCCGCTCGTTGAAAGCCTGGGAGTGCGAGCTCTAAGAGTTCAATGGCGAAGCTGATCAGGTTCACATGGTGATTGCAATGAACCCAAAAGCTCAGCCGTCAAAGCTTTTTAACAACCTGAAGACGGTAACGTAGAGGCTTATCTGCAAGGAGTTCGATGAGCATCTCTCGGAATTTTATTGGAAGCCAATTTTTTGGAGCCGAACGTATTGCCTTCTGACTGTCGGCGAGACAACGCTTTCAGTTCTTAAGCAGTACATTGAGAATAAAGAGGAAATCGAAGCATATGCCGCTCACATCGCTCATGCTCGGATCACGGCAGTCGGTCTTCACCACCAGCCAAATCTCAAAGCTTCGCAATGAGATTATGGCTGGAGCACTGGCTGACAAATCTGGTAGAGACTATCGAGACGAGACTTGAATCAGGGGGCCACATGAACGAGACACGCACACTTTTTGATTCGAATAGCTGGAAACCAAGCCCTCATTTGGCACAACTGGCAGACAAAGCCTGGCGGCCAGTGTCCATATCTATGCCAGTTAAGCCTCCTCTTCTCGTCATGACGACCGAACAGAAGTTGGAATTTCTTCGGCAGCAAAAGGTGGGTCGCTACACTCTGATTCCATCCCCCGACCTCTGGCGAGGTCCGTTGCCCCAGCTCCTGACGGGTAACACCTGGCGGGCTATGATACACATGGACTATACAGCCTCAGCTCAAGGCCTGCGCTGTATCGAGCAGTATCTGGGCGAGTGTCTTCACACCTATGCGAATACCCACACCGAGACTTCAGCTACTGGCCGCGCTTCCACCCAAAGATTTCAGCAAGCCATCGAGGTCATGCGACAGCACGTAGGCGCCGGCGAGGATAGCTTTGTGATTCCTTCGGGCTTTGGCGCGACAGGTGCCATCGAAAAGATCCAAAAAATCCTCGGACTCTATCTCTCTCCAAAGGGACAGAAAACGATCGAGCAGCTACTCGGAATTAAATTGAAAGACGCCATGGCCAAGAAAGTCGTGGTCTTCGTCGGTCCTTACGAGCATCACTCAAACGATGTGAGCTGGCAGGACGATGCCCTGTGTTCGTTTGTTCGAATCAAAGCACTGCGAACAGGACCACGGCGCAATCAAATCGATCTTGAAGATCTCGAGCAGCAGCTCAAGCATTTTGAACACTACTTGAAGATTGGATCCTTTTCTGCTGCCTCCAATGTCACCGGCCTCAGATGTGACCTGAAGCCCCTCGGTGACGTGCTTCATCGGCACCAAGCCCTCTTCTTCGTCGATTACGCCGCATGTGGTCCCTATGCGGATATCGATATGCAGCGCGATGGCATCGATGCCATCTATCTGTCTGTACACAAAAATTTGGGTGGAGCCAACATCGGCTTTCTTATTGGACGCGGGCACATTTACGATCTCAGCAGTAACCCCTCGTTTGGAGGTGGCGGAACGGTATCAGCGGTCACACCCTGGGAATATCATTTTCACGCCTCGATCGAAGAGCGAGAAACGGCAGGCACACCAGCTATTCGCCAAACATGGCAGGCTGCACTGTCTTTTTTGGTCAAGGATTGGGTCGGTGCCGCTGTCATCCATACGAAAGATTTAGAGCTCACCTGCTCTATGATCGACTTTATCCAGCATCACCCGAAGCTCGAGCTGCTGGGCAATTCTGATCCTGAACAACGTTATCCTATCTTTTCCTTCCTCGTGCAGCATGGGAATCGCAAGCTCCATCACACTTTCGTCGCTGTCTTACTCAATGATATGTTTGGAATTCAAGCGCGCTCGGGATGTGCCTGTGCGGGACCTTTCGGCCATGAATTGCTTGGTATCGAACGAGAGCTTTCCGGCAAGTTTGTGCAGGTCATCTTGGATATTCTGAATGGCTTCAAACCAGGTTGGACTCGGATTGGCACCCATTACACCTTGAGCGATTTTGAACTGCATTACTGTCAAAAAGCGATCAGTGCCATCGCGTGGTTTGGACCTTTATTCCTCGGTGACTATGGCTTCGATCCCTATACGGGAGACTGGATTCACCAGTATCCAGCGATCGCACTCTCGAAACTTGACTTCAACATGGCCATGAGTGCGGAACAATGTGGACCTCAGCTGCCGAGTCTTCAAAGCGAAGACGAGCTACAGCTGGTCCTTCAGAATCAGTTGGAAGAATTTTACCTTCTCGCTGCCACCCAGCTGGCTCGGCTCATACTCGAAGAAGCTGAGCAGCGGCACATGGCACCAAGTCTTAAGCTCGACGAACTGGCCGCTCTGGCTTATCCGCTGATCAAAAACCAAATCGAGGACCGAGAGACCACGGAAGCGGAATTCCTGCGAACACTCACGCGTGAGGTTTGCCCTCGCTTGGCTCCTCCTGGCAAGCCCTGGGAAGAATGTCGACTTGAGCTGGAAACGCTCCTACGCGGTATCATATTTGCACCTGAGTCTCAGCTGCATCGCTATGAAATGTTTGATGCCATCGATCAGCGTCTGCATTTCTTCTACGTTGGTCGCGGACGCTTGCTCAAAGCGATCGAGCTCCGTTCGCAGGAAAACAACTGTCAACCGTGCCAGACTCGTTGATGCAGCGTGAGCCATGGACGTCGTGCCTTTGATCCCTTTGGACAAGGTGAAAGTCAGGACGACGATCTTTGGATTCGACACTGTCCCAGTAACCATCACGCGACAAGCTCGCCCCAGCACGTTTGGAGTCTACCGTTTGCTCTGGTAAGGAGCTTCCGTCCTTTCTTCCACTGATTTCTGGAGGCTAGGCATCTCCGCCTTGGAGACTATTCTTTCGGTAAGAATTGATTCTTTACTTATCGACGAGAATAGTAGCCAGCCTGTAAGTAAATGACCTCATTCAGACGATAGTCCCTCTGGGAGAACAGATATGGCGACAGCAGCTCAATCAGGGGCTTACAAAGAGCACCAACAGCACCAACTGGCAGTCAAACGCCTTGAGGGCTTCGTCGCCCATCTCAACGCTGGCGTCTTGCTCGAGGACGAACATCGTCGCATTCTCTTCGTCAACCAGTACTTCTGCGACACATTCGCAATAACCGCTCCCCCGGAACAACTGATTGGCCTGGACTGCACCCAATCAGCAGAACAATCCAAGATCCTGTTTAAGGACCCTCATCAGTTTGTGAGCCGCATCCAACACATTCTCAGCTTGCGGGTGAAACTGGTCAACGAGCCACTGCAAATGGCCGACGGACGACTCTTGGAACGGGATTACGTACCGATTTTTGTTGACGATATCTATCGAGGACACTATTGGGTCTATCGCGACATCACCTATCATCAGCAGATCCGGGAAGCCCTGGAGGAATCGCGCAATCGGGCTTTGGCTCTCACCAAGATGAAATCCCAACTGCTCGCTCAGATGTCCCACGAGATCCGGACTCCCCTGAACGGTGTCATGGGGATGATGGACATGCTGCGCGACACCAAGCTCGATACGGAACAAAGTCGACTCGTCAACAATGCACGATCCTGTGCACTCAATCTGCTCGACCTGCTCAATGACATCCTCGACTTTTCGAAGCTGGAAGCCGGTGGTATCAAGCTCAAGATGAGCTCGGTCTCGCTTCAATCGTTGATCGACCACTGTGGGTTTATCTTCGAAGTCCCGTTATCCACGAAGGGGCTAACGCTCCGTACATCAGTCGATCCCGGGCTTCCTCCTCAGATCGTCACTGACTCCACCCGAGTCCGTCAGATCCTTGTGAATCTGGTGAGCAATGCTATCAAGTTCACAGAACGGGGCGAAATTCATATCCAAGTGACACGGGACGGTACGCAGCTTGCCTTTGCTGTCCGGGACACGGGGATCGGCATCGATGCGGAGGATCTCACTCAAATTTTTTCGCCGTATGTCCAGGCCAAATCCAATCACACAGGCCAAGGGACAGGCCTCGGACTGGCGATCTGTCGAGATCTAGCCCAGGCACTCGGCGGCGATATCACCGCCGAAAGCACCTTGGGCCAGGGAAGTTGCTTTCGCTTTCATATTCGCTTGGAAGCGGCTGCTCCGCCTTCCGCCACGAACATTGAACTCAGCGGGAGCTATTCTTTTCGGGGACACAAGGTGCTCCTCGTAGACGACAACCGTATCAATCAGGAAATAGCGCGCAATATGCTGAGAAAAATGGGCTTCGAGGTCGAGGTAGCCGCTTCGGGCGAGGCAGCGGTGAGCGCCGCCAGGCACACCTCTTTCACCTATATCTTCATGGATTACCAGCTTCCCGGTATGGACGGTTGCGAAGCGACACGGGAGATCCGCAAAACACCCGGGCACCAACCGATCATCATAGCTCTGACTGCCAGCACCCAGGATGAAGATCGCCAACGCTGCTTGGCTGCTGGTATGAATGGGTTTCTCTCCAAGCCGATGTCCCGCGAATCGATCCTCCGCGCTTTGGCGAGTACCCATCAAGCAGCATGAACGTCATGGCCTCGTCCTGCGACTTTTCAACCTCGGCTCGCTGCGAGAGAGCGAAAAAAAGCGGCCAAGAACCCCAGAGAGCTCCTGGCCGAGAAGTGTGCTTGAGTCTCAATTACTCGACAAAGTCACGTTCGTTTTTCCAAAGAACGTAAACTTCGCTGTCACGCAAATCGCTGACATTGAACCGTTGATTTTGTCCTTCGTTGTACTTGATCACCTGACCCGTGGTCAGATTTTTCTTTAGTGCCTTAAACTCAAGGGCCGTTCCGTAAGGGATCTGCACCGTGAGCCGGGAACGGGTCGGCGTTATTTCGACCGTTGACACCTCTCCGCCTGCCTTCAAACTACCGAGGTTTGGAGTACTTCCGACGACGAAAATGCGCTCGTCAGCGGGCAAGTCCACATGCTCGATGTTAAAGGTCACATTCACCAAGGAGCCCACAGGCTCGTTCCATGCGTCACGCAGCCGACTATTGACCCACAGGGACATCGATCCTGGCCCAACTCGGAACTGACCCCAACCATCGCCGTTGATGGTCACCCTGTCCTGGATGCCACCGGTGGCATCGACCCAGACTTCGCCTGCGTGTTGCTGCCCGACGAACATCCACTTGCTTCCCCCGTTCCGGTCCGTAACCAGTGCTGCCATACCAGAGAAGTCGTGAGTCGGGAGCCCCTCGCGTGTCCAACCGATCAGATCTGCATCGTCGAAGTAATCGTACTGGGGACCGTAAGCCGCGTATTTTCGTGCCTTCATGATCGGATCGATCTTCGAGCGAAGACTGTTGACTCTCTGAGCTGGGATGCCATAGTAGTCCCCGTAAAAGAGGGTCGGGTAGCCTGCTTCGCGAGTCATGATCAGTGCGTAAGCCGAAGGCTTGAACCAATCAGGGATCCAGCTGCTGCCGGGACGACCGAGCTGCGTGTCGTGATTGTCGACAAAGGTCACCGCGTTGAAGCGATGCCGCTGCACGAGGGTGCCATCGAAAATGGTTCGCAGGTCGAAGTTGCCGAAGGAGGTTGCAGCTGTGCGCAAGCGGAAATGCAAGGGAAAGTCAAACAGCGACATTCGGTAGTTTGTTTTCTGAAGATAGTTGTCAAGCGCGTTGATATCACCGCTCAGATACTCGCCCACCGCAAAATACTCTTTGCCTGTGGCGCGGCGAATCGAGTCAAGCCAATCGCGAGTCGCGGTGAATTTCACGTGTTTCACCGCATCCAAGCGCACACCATCGAGGCTCAGCGTGTTGGTCAACCACAGACCCCAGCGCTGCATCTCGTTGACCACAGCTGGATTGTCCCAATCGAGGTTCGAGCCGATCAGAAAATCAAAGTTGCCAAATTCTTGGTCCACCTCAAAGTTCCAGTTGCGGCCTTCGAGCTTACAGATAGTATCAGGATTGAAACTTACGGAGCACCCCACGGCATTAAAGTGAGTGCTGTTAAATTGGAAAGTCGAGTACTTGCCAGCCCGCCCTGGAAAGGAAAAGCGAGTGAATAGGGTCAGGTCCTGAAATCCTGAGGACAAGGCATTGCGATTGCTGTTGGGCACCGTCGCAGCCCTTACTCGCTCTGTTCCGTCGGCACCAGCTAGGTGGTTCAGGACGATGTCTCCGTAGATGCTCAAGCCGTCTGCTTTCAGCTGACGAACGGCCTGAAGCAATTCAACTTTGGTGCCATACTTGGTGCGCACGGCGCCTTGTTGTTTGAACTCACCGAGGTCGTAGGGATCGTAGACGCCGTAACCGACATCCCAGATCTTAGCGAACCCCTTACTCACGGGAGGCAGCCACACCGCAGAGATACCAAGGCTCTTGAGGTGGCGGGCGTCGTTACCCATATTTTGCCAATGTTCCCCACCGGAGCCCTGGTCCCACTCGAAGTACTGCACGATGGAACCGTTGTAAAATGGCGCGTCGTCGATGGAGGCGCCAAGGGCCGTCCCTCCGAAGCAAAGCGCGCCGCCTAGGTAGACGAACTTCCTGAGGTGGCATCCGAACTTCTGCGCTCCCTGCAATGTTTCCATGGTTTCCCCCCGGTATCGCTCTGTAAGAGGCCAAGTCGCCCTTGTTCCATGGTAAGGTGTAAACCATTCCGCATACAGGCTCAAGCTATTGGAACTAAATTTCACCAGGAATTATGCTTTCTTAGTGGCTAACAGATGTCTAGAAAGCAGGAGAGGAGGCGCCACTATAGCATGCACTAAGCTACGGGGCCTAAGAGGTATCGGGCACTTAGCGTCTCCGGATCTGACCGAAAGGAAGAGTCCGCAAAGCCTCTGCACACCAGTCTCGTGCTCTCAGGTTTAGAATCGATCAGGCCGTGAGCCAGGGTTCGGGGGGCATTTTGTAATTTATTTACAACGTGTAAGGGCGAGCGTCTGCAGCGAGGCCAGATAAAAGCCTTCCGTGTGCGATGCTGCTTGCGCTGGTCAAGCTTGGACAAGAGGAGATGGAGTTTACAACGTGTAAGGGCGACCGTCTGCAGCTAGGCCAGGTAAAAGCCTTTCGTGTTCGATGCTGCTTGGGCTGGTCGGGCTTGGACCAGACGAGCTGCAGCCTACGCTCGAACTCGCGAGCTCGTTTACCGGCCAGCGGCCGCTTCGTTCCCGTTGCTTTTCGCCTTCCGCAGCCTAGGTTTTCTGTACGTGATTCTGACAGCGCCCATCGAGGCAAACATCTCGCCCCCCAGTAACACTTCGGGATCATGGAAGTCGCGTGCTCCCACGCTTCTTGCAATGTTGAGTGCAAACAATGGCACGAAAAAGAGCAGGAGTCGATGATGGGTCTGAAAACCATGAGTCTTATTCTTTACACCGCATATAAATCGATGACTCCCTGCGAAGATGTGTTCGTCGACCTGGCTAAATCTGCTAACCCAACGATCGACTTCACAGGCGAGCAGACTTTCCTCAGCGAATTTGCGAATGCCGCTTGCGAAACCACCAACCCTGATGTGCTGTGGCTTATCGCTCAGCAGGAGAGTAACTTTCGCTTTGTCATCGCTCGACAAAACGGACAAACGGCAAAGCTGTTTCAGGGCCAGGGGGCTCTCGACTTCTTACAAACTTTAGCACAGCCGGTTGAGCAGCCCACTCAAAACATCGATATAGGGGTTCTTCAGTTCAACTGGCAATGGCACAAGACGGCCTTCAATCAGGATCCGATGCTTGCTCTCTCACCACGAAAACAAGTGGACTATTTTTTGAGGACTTTTTCTAAAGAGGTTTTCACCCGTTGTCAGGATCAATGGGTAGGGTGTTATCATCATCCATCCGATCATCAGCGTGCCACACGCTATCAATTGGCAGTGGTTAAAAAAGGTCGTATTCTAGCCCTGCAATCCCTGTATTTTCTGCGAAATCATCGAGCTCAGCTGACTGCCGAAGAGCGCAAATTGTTACCTTCGATTCGCAAGGAAGAATTCTATAGAATCTTTCAGGCGGTGGCCAATCTCCCTTTGCCGCGAAAGCAGATTCTTCACTTTGTGGATGACGGACCGAGTAGCCGTTTCAATATGCCTCCAGTCCCGAATTATGAAGGCTAACACCCTAGAATGACTTCCGACATCGGCTTGGATGGCCCAGGGTGCCCCCTTCCTTTGACTCCCTTTTAATTGGCAACCCACACATACCGAACAAAACCCTCCCAGACCTTTGTTTCGGACTGGACCTTTGCATAGATTTTGAGGCAAAAAGAACCATTTCTAGTAGCTTTTGGTAAGACACCAAGCCTCAGTGAAAGGACTCGTTCCCATGAAGCAACTCAGACCACTGATACCGGTATTGACTGCCATTTTGGGCCTAACGGCTGGATATTTGCTGGGATATCGTTCTCCCAGTTCGGCTCTGACTTCGTCATCCGGTACCCAGAGCCTAACCTCCGAAACGGCGGAAGCCGATCGAGCGACCGAAGGCAGGGCAGTCACCCCCTCAGTCGTCACCGAAGCCATGGATGAGGCAAAACTGCGACAAGCCCTCACGGAACGAGATATCAAGATTGAGCAGCTCGAGAAGCAACTCGCTTCAACAGGATCACCTGCGGCGCGACCCGTCTTGACTCCGGAAGAGGACAACCCTGAATACCGAGAGAAGCTGGCTGGCGAACTACTCGAAGTGACAGAATCGAGGCGGCTGATCGAAGAAGCTTTCTTATCATCGGCTCGGATGATGGTCAAAGAGCGAGGCCCAGAAGCCCAAGAGACACTCAATCAACTGATGCAGAAGCATTTCAGTTGGGATAAAATGGAGAAGGCTTTCGCCAAGGTCTACACAGAGACCTTCACGGCACAAGAACTCACTGACCTTGCGGATTTCTATCGCTCAGACCTTGGAATCTCCATGATCAAAAAGCAACCTGAAGTCATGGAAAAGACGATGCTCCTCGTCCAGGAGATCAATCAGGAAAACATGCCAAAGCTTCAGAAAGAGCTTCAGATCATTCTGCAGAAACAAGCTAAGGCACCGACTCATTCTAAAACAGCAACACCCTGAAGGTTTTTTAAAGAGAGCTGCAGCTCTGCAACCACACGTCCGGAGGTGTCCAGCCTCCCCCAGAAGCGGCTTGGTCCGCAAGCTCCTGCTCCCTCCAGGTCGGGACGTTTCCTCCTTCAGGAGACCAAAGACGGGACTGCATCAGTTCGATCGAATATTGTAAGATTTAGAGACCAAACAGTTCTTCGAGTACCTCAGCAACACCATCCTGTGCATGGTGAGGAGCAATGCGATCTGCTACCGCCTTGACCTCATCATCACCATTGACCATCGCGACTCCAAGTCCAGCGCGTGCAATCATTTCGAGATCGTTCGCCCCATCACCGATCGCGACGACTTGGTCTGTGGAAAATCCGAGGTGCTGACATACCAACTCCATCGCGGTGCCTTTGTTGGAACTGAAGTCACTTAACTCGATCCAAGGATACTCCCGAAAGTAGGTAAAGTGGAGACTCTCGCCAAACTGATCCTGCAACCGAGTGTAGATTTGCCGTCGACTTTCTCGGGCATGCACCAGGATGGACAGCACCCCTCCCATCGGAACGTCATCGTAGGAGAACATTTTCGGGCTTTTACCATACATGCCGACGAATTCGTCCAAGGCTGGGTTATCGATGAGTGCATAAAAGCCTTCCGCCTCGTCAAGCAAGATATTCTCAATTCCTTCGAGCGTGCGGCAGGCTTCTAAGACACTATGCATGGTTTCAAAGGGAATTTTACTGGAAGCAAGTTCCTGTCCGTAGAGACTCTTGTGGACCATGCTGCCACTCAGTGTGATCACTGGATCATCCTTGAGGAAGGGACCGAGCAAGGAGCGCACGGATTCAATCGGCCTTCCAGTCGCGATGATCACGGGTATCCCCTTGCGCGTCAGAGCTTCGAGGCAGGCGGCATTGCGGGTGCTGAGACGCGCCTTGGGTCCGAGGAGAGTACCATCCAAATCGATAAACGCAGCACGATATGCATGTTGTGACATGGTCATCTATGTCCTTCCCGAGTTTTGTCATGAGGAGCGAGCTCACTGGCTTTCAAACGCGTATGAAGTCCTGGTTCACCAAGCCTCGCGTAAAGTTCGCGCGAATCTCGCTTCTGATGGTCTCGTTCCACGATACCTGCTGCCTCACACCCCGTCCAGCGACAGTGCCCCTTGTAGAGACGGGCGCGACCGAGCACCTGAATACAGTCGCTACTTTCCGTGGGAACCGATTCCTTCGGCCCCGCGATCAGATAAGAAACGGGAAGGCTTCTCAGATCAATACCGAGCTCGCGGCTGGCCTGCCTCCAAAAAGAGCTTTGAAAGACGTCCCGCGGCGGATCTGCAAAAAAATGACACCAATCCTGTTGCTGCTGCAGCCGTAACATGCCACAGGGGGCCTGGTGGGGACAGGGAGCGACGATTGTCTTCTCAGCGGCCAAACGGTCTCGAATTTGGCCCAGTTTGCGGCTTTCCTGTGCCCGACCTGCCTCAACCCACATCACCCACTGGGCCCTTTCAGCGAGACTTGCTAGCTCCTCCAGCACAGGATCTGGCAGTTCCGATAGCACATGGCTCACCAGCAGTCCGAAAGGTGTGGCCGGTTCGCTCAAGCGACGCGTGGTCTCAACTGCCAGACCTGGCTGCTCGGCTGCCAGCATGCGAGCCGCAAAGCGCAGGGCATGGTCCGATCGATCGTACAGGAGGACGCGATCGGCCGAGACACAGGCTGAGCGGAAGGCTGTTCGTGCCGCGATACCGCTCCCGCACCCCCAGTCGATCACAAGTGGGGCCTGCCATACACCCGCTCCTTCCAAGACGGCTTGCCACTTCCAGCCTATCCTCTGAGCGAAGGTTTGATCATAGGCAGCCAGTAGCGCGAGGTCGCGCCAATAGTCGGGAAGATGTCCATCGGCTTCCAGGAAACCCTGCCGCAGCTTCCTGAGTCTCGACCAGTCGATTTCACTCATGTTATCCATCACCCGTACGTCTATAAGAGGCAACACCTTACGTCGAAAGAGAGGCGAGAACAAGAAGCTGCTCGCGCCCACTCTCGGTATTTTGGCGTCATTCGAATCAAGGTCCAAGGTCTGACATCACGCCGCAGGCCGGCGTGCACCACCATTCCTTTGGGGGAGCCACTTTTTCATAGAGCCTCGGAGCGGCTCGGCAGGGGTGCTTCACGTAGCATGGCGACAAGATCCGTGACCCCTGGATCAAAGCCCTGTTGCATCATAAGGGTCGTGATTTGCCCTCTGTGATGGGTCTGATGGTTGAACAGATGGGTGAGCAACTGCCACAGGGGGGTGCGATAGACATCACCCTTCATCGTCCGAAACTCAAGCTCCGTAGCAAGCTCTTCCGCCGTCAGGCTGTCCGCAAAGTTGATGAGTATATCATCGAGGCGAGTCCTTGCCTCGGTGTACGCATGCCATGAGCTGAAAATTCTCTCATGGAGACTCTTGGGCTCAGGAAAGTTCAGCAGAACCGAGGTCAATCGCTGGAAAAAAGGTGCCTCCGCATAACGTCGAAGCCAGACCAAATCGCCGATCATGATATGCTGAAACGTCGTAGCAATCGATCCAAAGAAAGCCTTTTGATCCTGCTCGATGCGCTCCAGTCCCATATCCTGGGCCTTGCTGATCAACTTGCGGTTCATCCAAGCGTTATACCGTGCCATGGTTCTTGCTCCGTCTTGATGCATGGGAAACTCCTTGAATTGATCGGGTTAGGGATGCGCTTGCAGACATGGCCTCAATGCTTCACTGCACCATAAAACCTCAGCGCCTCATGGAGTGTAGGCCTACCTCGAGCTTCGAACTCCTACACTGCTAGACTCCTGACGATTTCGGAATGAATAAAAAGATCAAACAGGTCAGAGCCGAGGTATCATGTACCGACGCATGACTCAAGACCGAAATCTTCGTTACATTCGAAGTATGGGCTTCTCTTTCATGTTCAAACGATAGGATGATCCGTGAAAATCCATGAAATCCACGGCCATATTCAATCGATCTATCTCGTTGAGTATCCTGACCGTCTGCTTCTGCTCGACAGCGGCTGTCGCTGTGATGTTGAAACTGTGGAAGACTTTGCAGCAAGCCTGGGTCGAAGTCTCAAGGACCTTAGGGTCGTGATTGTGACTCATATGCATCCCGATCACGCCGGTGGCGCCGAGGTTTATCGACGAAGATACGGGGCTCAGATTGTGTGCCATGCCACCGATGAGGACTGGTATGAAGGTTGGGAGGGTCGGCTGCAGCACCTGATTGATATCTTTCTTGCCTACTGGGTGGCCAGCCGCATGGGTCGCCCTCTCCGTTGGCTGTGGTATCCGAAACAACTAGCCGCCGACCGACAGGTGAGGGACGGCGATAGAGTGCCGGGTTTCGACGACTGGTCCGTCATTGAAACACCAGGACATACAGACCGAGATATCTCGCTGCTCCACCGGGAATCGAAGGTGCTGTACCTCGCTGATGTTATCCTCAAAGTTAAAGGTCGCTTTATCGCGCCATTTCCAGTCGAGTATCCTGAACTATACATGAAGACCATCGAGGCTTTATCCCGCATGGGTCTCGAGGAGATTCTGATGGCGCATGGCGGACGAGCTCAACCAAAAGGACCAGACTTTCAAGCCGTACTTGATGCCTTCGCATGTTTGCCTCCCAAGAGGGACCTGTTTGCTGCGATCCTAGGCAAACTGGTTAAGGTCGGTTGATTCCGCACCCTTCGAGTCAGCTCGTTTCAGAAACCTTCTTCGTCGCTAACAATCGAGTCCAGAATCGCTTGAGGATCTCTGTCAGAGCGATGAGAACCATGACAGAAACACTGATCTCCAACCAGTCGGCGAGATGGAGCGGAGCGAGGTCGATACTGGGAAGTCGTCCTGAGTATTGGATCAAAAGTATCGACGACCCGATTGTCAGGCAAGCAAGAACCGCTGCGGAACGAGCCCGCATCCGGGTGAGATAAAGAACCACAGCGGCACTCCAGAGAGTGAGCAGTGCCATAGCTTTAGCACGGGGATGTCCGTCACTGTACCCCTCATTCAGTCCCATCACAAAGCTGAATCCTAGTGCGATCGCAACCATAAGTCCCGCCGCTACGATCCATAGGACTTCCGACAGCGGAAAGAATGACTGCTGTTGGATAACCTCTCCTGCATCGGACTGGGCGGCTCCTTGGAAGGCCAGCAGTGCAGTGGGATGGATGATCAATTCAAGCCATACAATATGCACAGGCAGGTAAAGGAGGGGAAAGTTGGCCAAAGGAAGAAGAGCCGCTGTCGATACAAGAGGAATATGAATCAGCAGCAAGTACGTAAAACTCATCTGCAGATTCTTAAACAACTGTCGCCCCTCTCGAATCGCATTCACGATCGTCGTGAAGTTATCGTCGCTCAGGATGATCGAAGACACCTCTTTTGCGCTCCGCGTCCCGCGTTCTCCCATAGCTATCCCAATGTCAGCGGCCTTAAGAGCAGGAGCATCATTGACACCATCCCCTGTGACTGCAACCAGTTCTCCCGAAGATTTCAGTGCCATGACAATCTTGAGCTTTTGCAAGGGTGTACAGCGAGCTACGACATCGATTTCTTTTAGAAATCTGGGGTTTTGGGCAAGATAGGACTCAGAAAATTTCTCCGGTTCTTTCTCGGCCGATACAACCCTCGGCTCACGGGCAAGCCCTGCATCGGCTGCAATGGCCCGTGCTGTGTCGGGATGGTCTCCTGTGATCATCAGAACTCGAATACCACTCTGCCGACAGTAATCCATCGACTCCGCTACACCTCGGCGAGGTGGGTCCTCAAACGCTAGGAGTCCACAAAAATTGAGTTCTGACTGTGGCTCCTCCGTCGGCTCGTGAAGGGGTAACTCCTTGCTTGCACACGCGACCACCTTGTGTCCGCTTTTGGCCCACTCGGATACTCGTTCCAACCACACCGCCTGCTCTGCAGCCGTAAGAGCCGACCGTAGCAAAAGGGTTTCAGGAGCTCCTTTGAGACACGCCTGAATAGTTCCCCTGGCGGTTCTGATCAAGGCTGTTTCTCTTTTGCGATCTTCAGTAAAGGGAAAGCACTTGATGCGTTCAGGATTGGCATCAAGATGAGCCGGCCAAGCGCCGCGTATGGCAAGATCAAGCGGATCGATCGATGAGCTAGAAGCCGCCAGCGCTACCTCCAGGAGAGTGTCTCGACTGCTTGAATCTGCGGGTATCAGATGGGTGAGTTCCAAACGGCCCAAGGTAATGGTACCGGTTTTATCACTACAAATTTGTGTGACCCGCCCAATGTTTTCAACGCTAACGGCCCTTCTCACCAGCGCTTTTCTTTTCGCCAACCGATAGATTCCCACGCCTAGGAAAAAGGTAAATACCACCGTGAACTCTTCAGGGATCGCAGCAACAGCGAGTGTCGCTGCGCTCAGCAAGGCATCCAGCCAACCATGTCCTTGATAGATCCGAAAGGTTGCTAATAAAAGACAAAGAACGGCGGCACCGTAGATCAGCGACTGTACAAGCTTTGCTATCGACTTCTGCAAGGGTGTTCGCTCGTGCGGCATGGCAGAAATTGATTGAATGATTTCCCCATAGGCTGTTTTTTGGCCCGTAGCAAGAACACGCAGATAGCCCTGGCCCTTCAATACCCGCGTGCCAGCAAATGCTAAGGTCTCGGGAATAGCGGCCAGCTCCCCACGATCGGCGAGCACAAAGGGATCGATGTCTGCTGCTATTTTGACAATGGGGAAGGATTCCCCTGTCAGGACTGACTCGTCAACCTGAACTTCAGAGGCGCTTTCAAAGATTCCATCTGCAGGCAGATACATACCGGGCGACACGAGGACTTTATCCCCCGGTACGAGATCCTGAGAATCGATGGATTGCTGTCTAGCATCGCGCATAACCATGACGTGCGAAACCAATTGAGTCTTGAGGCCCGCAGTCGAAGCCTGCGTCCGCCAGTGAAGCAGCGCATCCATAAAGAGGAGCGGCAACACAGCGACAAAAAGTGTCCACCCATCACTGGAATTCCCAGTCAGCAGAAAGACCGAACCGATGCCGACGAGAAACCAGATCATGGGATCTCGAAGCGTTTCTAAAAGCAAGGAGAGCCAAGAGTGGCCGGTGACTTCCACGATCGTGTTGGGGCCGAAGCGAGATCGTTGCCTCGCAACGTCAGCAGCACTCAGTCCACCGTCTCGTTTTTCAAGCTCACTTAAATTTTTAAACGACACGCTTTTCATATCCGGACAAGACCCTTTCCAAAACTAAGTCCCAGAGTAGCAATCCTCCGGGTGGAGCTGCTACCGCTAAAGCAGCTAGCCCCCATCCAAGCTGGATCAGAGCTGATCCGCTCCCACGTGTGAAAAAACATCCTGGGTAGCAATAGCTGTTTTAGGCTATATCCTTGAGTCGAGCCAAGCGACACGCACCCCTCGACCTTCCTTCTAAAGGGTTTCCAAAATTAAGAACTCAAGCAAGCCTTATATTTCTTCGCTGAGTCGTTTATGATGAGCAAAGTTTATCCTAGATACCCTTTCTCCATGATGAGGTGCACGATGGCAGCCTTGGAATTGACAATCAACGGACAGCCAACTTCAATCAGTGCCGAAGCAGATATGCCTCTGCTTTGGGCCATTCGTGATGTCGTTGGTCTGACAGGAACCAAGTATGGATGTGGCATGGCGCTCTGTGGGGCCTGTACAGTCCTACTCGACGGCGAACCTATTCGCAGCTGCATGACGCCTGTGTCCGCTGCTGTGGGCAAGAAATTGACCACGATCGAGGGTCTCAATACTCCGGTCGGCAAGGCTGTTCAAGCTGCCTGGCAAGAACTCAACGTTCCCCAATGTGGCTACTGCCAGTCGGGTCAAATCTTAGCCGCCACAGTCCTTCTGACCAAGACCCCCAAACCCAGCTCCAGCGACATCGACGAAGCCATGTCCGGCAATATCTGCCGCTGTGGAACCTATGCTGACATCAAGCGAGCGATCCAAAAGGCATCAGAAGCGGCGCAAAGAAACTAACTCGTGCGCGTCCAGAAACAGCCCATAAAGGTCGCTGCACAAAAACCCTCAGTACTCATGGCCCACGTGCCTACTCGGGGATTCGAAATTTTGTGCCCACTGCCTCTGGACCATTTCCGAACGCTCAAACAAGCCTTTCAGGACAGACACTCATTCATCATTTTGATCAAGGAGCATGACTATGGATATGCAACAGAACTGGTCTCCCAATCGTCGCGATCTCTTGAAGTCGAGCTTAGCTGCTGCTGGTGGACTGATTATTGGCTTTCATCTTCCAGCTAGTATCGCTAAGGCTAACGTCCCTGCTGCTCTCGACTTTGCGAGTGCAAAGCTCCCCAACGCCTTCGTCCGCATTTCTGCTGATAACGTCATCACATTGATCATCAATAAACTGGAGATGGGACAGGGAGTCAACACGTCCTTGGCCCAGTTGATTGCAGAAGAATTGGAATGTGATTGGAAACAGATTCGAAGTGAATCGGCACCCGTCGACCCTGTCTACAATCACACGATGTTCGGAACTCAGATGGCGGGTGGAAGCACGTCGCTTTCCTCTTCCTGGGAGCAGTTACGCAAAGTCGGCGCCATGGCTCGCGAAATGCTCCGATCAGCAGCCGCAAAACGTTGGCAGGTCCCGCTCGCAGAATGTCGTGCCGCGAACGGACGTATTGAGCACGCCAAAAAAGGTTCGCTCACCTACGGTGAACTTGCAAGCGCAGCTGCCGCCGAGCAAGCACCCAGCCAACTCAAACTTAAAGATCCGAAGGACTACAAGATCATCGGGCGTTCCGTACCACGGGTCGATGCTGCAGCCAAAGTCAACGGGTCAGCGATCTTCGGACTCGATATTCGCGTGCCTGGTATGGTTTACGCCGCTATCGCTCGGCCTCCCTACGGAGCAAAGCTCACTGGCTTCGATGAGAAGGCAGCTCGCAAGATCACAGGCGTTCAGGATGTCATCAAGTTAAGTTCCGATAAAGTCGCGGTTGTCGCTAGCAATAGTTGGGCTGCTTTGAAAGGTCGCGAAGCCCTTAATGTGAAATGGCAACTCGGAAGTTCGCCAGAGCTCAGCCAGGATGGGCTTGAGCAGAGTTTTCGATCGCGTCTGGATCAACCGGGTAAAGAAGTCAAGAAAGTCGGCCAAGCTCAAGCTCGTGTCGAGTCTGCAGCGACTCGTCTGGAAGCAGTCTATGAGTTCCCCTACCTGGCTCACGTTTGCATGGAACCTCTGAATTGTACGATCAGCTTTGATGGCAAGAAGGCTCAGATTTGGTCGGGGCACCAGATGCCCACGGGGGATCGAGCAGCGGCGTCTGCTGTGCTAGGCATTCCTCCCGAAGCGATCGAAGTCAACACAACTTACGCTGGAGGCAGCTTCGGTCGTCGTGCAAACAAGAATAGCGACTACGTTGTCGAAGCCAGCGAGCTAGCCAAGGTGCTGAAAAAGCCGGTCAAAGTCTTTTGGACTCGTGAGGATGATACACGAGGAGGCTACTACCGCCCTCTGACCATGCACAAAATCAAAGCAGGTCTTGATAAAAAAGGTCAGCTCACAGGCTGGCATCATACGATCGCCGGTCAGAGTGTGATGGAGAATTCTTTTTTAGCTGGTCAGGTCGAGAAGACTGGCATCGATCCATTGGTGGTCGAGGGGGTCAACGATACTCGCTATGCACTTACAGATTTCGAGGTTCAGCTGCATCTGCCAAAATCTCCTGTTCCATCGCTCTGGTGGCGAGCTGTCGGCCACACCCACACAGCCTATGTGATGGAAACATTTATTGACGAGTTGGCCTTGGCAGCTAAGCAGGATCCTCTTCAATACCGTCGACAACTGCTCAAGAATAGTCCACGGCATCTGGCAGTCCTCGACCTGCTCGCAAAACACTCCGCCTGGGGCAAGGCAGCTCCCAAGGGCCGTGCCTATGGACTTGCTATCCATGAATCGTTCCAGTCCGTCGTGGGACATGTTGTGGAGGTCTCACTCCAGGGAACAGACGTCAAGGTTCATAGTGTGACCAGCGCCGTGCACTGCGGTACCGTGGTCAATCCCGAGGGAGCCCGCGCGCAAGTGGAAAGTGCCATCGTCTATGGACTCTCTGCCTGTCTTTACGAGGGGCTGACCCTGGATCGCGGTCAAATCGTTCAGGGGAACTTCAATGATGTTCCCGTGCTGAGGCAAGCCGAGATGCCTGCGGTCAAGGTGCACTTCGTCGCCTCGAAGGAAGCCCCGACAGGTTTGGGCGAACCTGGTCTCCCTCCCATCGCTCCGGCCGTGGCGAATGCTATTCATCGCCTCAATGGTCAGCGCCTGCGGGTCCTGCCCTTCAAGAAGAGCCTAGAAGCGAAAGCCTGATCTCAAGCGGCGCCTCCTGCAGGCGCCGCCCACCTCACTATCCTCAAGTCCTCTCGGCCTCCGTGCAGTCAAAGCGACAGAATTTCCAAAGTCATCTTCGTCAGAATTCAGAAGCGACCCGTCAGTGTCGTCACATAAAAAATACTCGAGGCCTCTCCCGCTTGCGTCGAAGACTTGCATTCCTGCCTTCCACCTGCTATCACGTCAAAATCGTCAATTCCGGTGCTGAGAAGACCTTCTCCCTGACTAGGAATAGCGAGTCACGCGAGGCGACAGTTCCTCTTATTGGCTGTTTTTCATGAGTCAAACCATCGAGATTCGGACTACCCATCAAGAAAGAGAGTGTGTGTATGCACCAGCTCCTACCCCATCTCCTGCTGACCAGCCTGCTGCTGACAGCCTGCAACTTTCGTGAGGAAAAAAATCAGGCCACCGATAAGCCTGTCGATCTTCCCACTTTCGACAGCGCGCAGCTCACCTATGCGGAGGTGAAAGACAAGGTACTTGATCCCTACTGTACGTCCTGTCATTCAGATGCAGGAGGCAATCTCGGTGCGACCAACCTCGACTCCTATGCAGCGGTCAAGGCCAAAGCGGAGCGAGTGCGAGTCCGAACCCTCGAGGACAAGAACTCGCCTATGCCTCCGGGAGGTGCGATCGACCTGAGCTCGAAAGCCCTCTTGAAGGCTTGGCTCGATCAAGGTGCTCCAGAGACGACAAATCCCTGAGCCAACTTCAGTGCTCTATCTCTCATTACACGCAGAAGGATGGTTCCTTGATGATATTGAAATCGCAACAAGCGCTCCTGACGCTTTTATTGACAATCCTGTCGCTGGCTATCCTACCGCAACGCCTTCAGGCGTTCCCGGAGATGATTCGTCATGGCTATAACAACTGCAACACCTGTCATGTCAGTCCAGCCGGCGGTGGCATTCTCACAGCCTACGGTCGAGAATTGAGCAAGGAGGTGTTATCGACCTGGGGGACAGAGCGGGAGCATAGTCCTGTCTACGGCCTCACGGAACTCCCTAAAAACTTATGGCTCGGCGGTGATATACGAGGCATTCAAACCTACCGCGATACTCCAAACGTTCGTGAAGGCCGATGGTTCCTCATGCAGGCCGATCTCGAAGCAGCCTGGACCACAGCTGCTTATACAGCCGTGGCCTCTGTTGGTTACGATCCGGGGTCCCCCCTCACCGACGAAGATAACGCATGGATCAGTCGTCGCCATTACGTGCAGGTGCCGTTGAACGAGACAATGTCGGTCCGTGCCGGGCGATTCCTTCGCAACTATGGACTTATGATTCCCGATCATAGCTCGCAGATCCGCCGCGGTATTGGTTTCGATCAGGGGACGGAGACCTACAATGCTGAGTTTAATGTGATCACGGAAAGCTACTCCCTGAGTTTCACCGGGGTCGGGGGGCGACCTGACGATGAAAAGGTCGCGAGTGAAAAAGGCTTCGTTGTGAATGTCAGCACGTTTTTGCAACCGTCCTATCGCGCTGGTTTCAGCTACTTTCTTGGTAGAACCGACGCCAACGTGGGTCGCGAACTCTACGGTCCCTACTGGGCACTCGGATTGACAGAAGATCTCTATTGGCTTGGCGAAGTGGATTGGGTACGCACGGCACCCAGGGGTAGTCCCATCATCGAAGGTTGGGCGAGCTACAACCGGCTCGGTCATCAAATCGTCAAAGGTCTCGATATGTACGTCCTCCATCAATCGCGTAAAAACGACCGCCGTAAGGATACAGTCGATCTTCAATCCTACGGGGCAGGTGCCCAATGGTCACCAAGACCTCATTGGATTCTCAGCACTCAGTGGGAAAAGCAAAAGCGTCCCGTGATCGCCAAGAAAACCATCGACTCAGCCTGGTTCATCGTCCAATACGCGATTTGACGACCGCAGCATGCCGATGTCCGGAACAGAGGTCCCGAGCGGACCTTTGTTCTTGAGGCTCTGAAAATACGGTGTGGAATGATCCGTCACTCACCGCTGGCTCGCTGGGCATCAAGGCGGGCTAAGATATTTTCTAGAATATTGATGGGAAAACCTTCTCGGACATGTTGGAGAAAGAAACTGTCTTCAGCATCGCCGTGGGGAAGCTGGCGGTGGTGGGCGAAGATTCGCTCGACCAGTTCCTGACGGTAGGCTAACTTTTTCTGCCGTCGGTTGTGGTATTTTTCGAAAGATACGACCATACGCAACTCCCTTTCTGAACCTCCAAACCTACCGATCTCCTTCCTCTTTCCCCCTTAACGGTGACTTCTGCAGCCGCGCTGACCCTAGATTTTCTTTGGCAAATAGACTCAACATATCGCGACTCTAGCGAATGAATCCGCAATCTTTTTTGCAGCGGCTGATTCCATGCGTGTTCCGATCGATCGCCATCCACACCCTGATGCCGAGCCTCCGGAGTTCGCCTGTGGGTTGTTTGCGGAAAGGCTTCATTCGAGGTCTCCGAACGACTGGTTCGATTCCGTTGGTTTTTTCAACGGGATTCGAGGTAGCCATCTTCCAAGTCCCAAGATTATTTCGCATAAATTACGAATATTTAGGCTCGACCTCCAGGTGATTGGCAAAAGTCACTTGAAAAACCTTGGGCTCTTACCGAAAAGTTCATAAAGGGGGAGTGGGGATATGACTTTCTTTCGCAAAGGCAGAGATGCGAGCCTCGCGATAGGCTTGCTCCTGACAGCCTGTTCGAACCCGGGCCAAGGACCTTCGGAAGAGAACAAGACGAGTCCCTCGAGCCGCCCTGCTCCAGCCCCTATGCCCTCCACGTCTGATTCTACTGCGAAACGGCTCACTCGCATCGTGGTGACCTTTAAGTCGACTGATAAGCTGCTTGACGTGACGGGTTACCTCGTGACGTCCGGTGATAAGGTTGCACTGGTTCCGGCATCCGATCTTCCGGGTCGATTTGCATTTCCGCTCTTACGCCCTGGTACTTACGACCTGATACTCGAAGCGAAACGACAGAGTGAGGATACAACTCAGGAGCCGCAGTTGGTGGCCGTACGTTTGTCAGGAGTAGAAGTCAAGGCCGACAAAGATACGTTCGTGCGCGACGTCGAGCTCGTTCCCTACCATAAACTCTCAGGACACGTGAAGCTCCTCGATGGTACGACTCAAGCTGGGATCCAAGTTGCGATTCCTGACACACCCATGAAAGTCCAGACGGCTGCCGATGGCAGCTACCAGTTGGAGAAGGTTCCTCAGGGCCTCCACTCTCTGCTTGTCACCCTTCAGGGGCAGACTGACGGAATGTACGACAAGCGTCTGATCAAGGCATCGGAAGAGTTGAATCCTCTGACTCTCCTGCCGCCCGACAAATCGCTGGCCACGGGTATCCACTACCTGGACGAGCCCCTTCCGCCCCAAGCAGCACTGCCGATCACCCTGTTCCTGCAGCGTCCTCAGGGGATGAACCTCTTCCGCTGGGGATTTACGGCCGATCTTGCCAACGCACCCTGGCTACCGTACCAAAGCTCTTACGAGTTCCGCCTCCCTGCCGACCAACGGACGATCCATGTGCAGTTCTCCAAAGATCGTCAGCAGGTCAGTGCTCCCTATTCAATCCAACTGCCATCCCAGTGAAGCTTTTTTGCATGCCGACGTCCTCTGCATGCCCTCAAGCTGAGGCACTCGGCTCGAATTGCTACGGACCGGACATATGTCCGAGGACTTCGAGCCCCTTATATGTTACTCTTAGATGGGGTGTTCTGGGCTAAGTGTCATTGATTGATGCAGGCGAACCGACAAAAACAAATCAGGGAGTTTGGTCACCGGGTGGTGTGCAAGCCCCATCTTAGCATGGGGAGCCTAAAGCCCGAGGATCAGCACCCACCACATTGTTGGTGGGTTCCCTCGCAAATCGATGCTCCGGAACACCCTACCTCTGTCTGACCTTGAGAGACCGCCTTTCAAATGAGCGTCCAGACGTAGCCCCGAGGCGTCGCTTCATAAAAACCCTGTGTCCCTCATGGGTCGCTTGTCCACTCCGGGCTTCGGTACTCGATGCGCCTAGCCTCTGGATCATATTGGAAGGCTTGAACGGGCCTGTCAGGACCAACACGATCTAGACCACGCTCAAAAGCTTCTTTTTCACTTCGGCTAAGGCCTGCTTATGCAACTTCTTGAAAGCAGGAAGGCTGAGCTCGAGTTCGGTAGCGACCTCTCTCAAGGTCTTCTCTTCGAAATAAAGCTTTTGAATCACCGTGCGCGCAGGTTCTTCGACATGGCGTAAGGCCTGATCAAGCCTCTGAGCATCTTCAATCTCAAGCAAAATAGCCAATTGATCGAGACTATGGTCTGGTTCTTCTAAATCTTCGAGCACGACGTCAGTCTCAAACTCTTGGCCATTGCCCCAGATGGCTTCGATCTGCAGGAGTTCCACGAGCTCCTCGGGATTCAGCTTGAGTTGCCGCTGGATCTCCTGGCGGTCGAGCGTTCGATCAGCTAGGGTGTAATCGTCTCGGAGCTGGGCCAAGGCAGACAGTTTCTTTCGGATCCGGGGCGGAACCGGATGCCGTTGTCCTTGTTCCTCACGAATTTTGTCTTTGATCTGATGCCACGCAAAATTGCGGAAGTCACCGCGCGGACGTCGATAGTATTTTTGTGCAGCAAGAAAAAGGGCCTCACGCCCAACACTCAGCAGCTCTTGAAATTCGGCCTCGTTTTCCAAGCTTGTTGGAATGTGGTAACGCGCTGCCGCCTTTTTCACCAGCGCCCAGTGTTCCTCGACCAGGCGATGGGGTAGTATGGTCCAGCTGTGAAGAAGCTGCTGACTGAGTTCATCATCCAGATTGAGCTGCGACACCTGTCGATCGAAGCGCGCTGGAAGCGGATGGAGGTCGCGAGCGCAGTACAGAATCAGACGAATCAGCTCAGGTGTATCTAAGGATGTCCCCCAAGCTTTGGCTTGCTCCACGACTCTTTGTTCGAGCTTGCCCGCATCGACCAATGCTGCGGTTTCGATCTTGGCTAGACAAGCTTCCCAGAGCTCAAGAAAAGAATCCCTCAAACCTTCGATCGTGACAGATCCCATAGCATTTCCCTATGCACGGCCTTGATGCGGGTCAGGCGTTTGAATCCCGGACAGCAGCCGGGTTGTTTCTTCTGTCTCTTATCTTAACAGGCTGGCGCCCGCCCTGTCTCATCCAACTGCAGGACTTGAAAAAGCCCTAGCCCTTGGGACGAGTTTCAGCGGGAACATGAAGACATGGTTCTCGAGGAGATGGGTCGGGACAGCCGAGCGCCGTCCCCGAGGATAAGGAGTTGAAGATTACTGCAAGAAGGCAAACTCAGCTCGACGATTTTTAGCCCAGAAGTCCTCACCTTGACCTGCCGTTGCGGGCTTCTCCTCACCGAAACTAACAGCTTGGAGTCGATCCTCGGGCAGACCAATCGTCTTCAGATAGGCACGAACAGCATCGGATCGACGCTGGCCGAGAGCTAGGTTGTACTCGATGGAACCGCGGTCATCGCAATGACCTTCAATCGTGATTTTGAGACCAGCTTCCTTCTGCATATGCGCAGCAATCGCATCAAGACGGGCCATTCCATCGGGGGTGAGGCTGGCATCATCAAAGCCAAAGTAGACGATATCGGCTTTGAATTCCAACTTTCCGGTTTTCTCATCGACCTTGAAAGAGTGCTCATCCGTTTCAGCTGTCGCCTGGATCGGCTCCTGGATCGTCTTCTTCTCATCGGTACAGGCGAAATTCAGAAGGCTACTAAGGACAACCACAGCGACTAGAGAATGCTTCAACATTTCGGAACCTCCACAACATCACAACATGCCAACAGACACTGGGCCCCAGCTACAAAGCTCCAGCCGAAGCCTACGTCAATTAGATACCATGCCATTTTAGTCGAGTTTGAGCTGCCCTTGCGTGGTGGCTCGCCTCGTCTCCGAATCCTTGACAGGCGCCGCCCGGACTGCTTAATTCCTGTTAAGGTTCCTGTGCTCTTAAGCTAAAGAGTCCCCGAAACTCGAAGTCCCAGTCTGCTCATCACGGCCCGTGAGCAGCGATATGGATCAAGTCCGATAGGGAGCCGCAATACAGGTCAAAGCATGCAGAATGTCGCTGAACAGAAGATGCATTCGCTGAAGGTCTGGCGTGAACGCCTACCCTGGGTCAGCTTAGGACTGCTTCTTTCCCTACTCCTCCACGCCCTCGTCCTGGCCGGGATGCTGGCGCTGAAACCACCTGTGCGGCCACCGATCTCACAAAAGGTCCCGGTCCGACTGGAGTTCAAAGAAAAGGCAAAAGCAGAACCCGAGCGCGACAAAGATCGTGCTGAGGACGAGAGTCAACGCCCCGATCGTAGCATCGTCGAGGCACCACTTCCGGAGACCGAAGCACCTGACGAACCTGCCTACCTGGGTGCACAAGATCACAAGGCTGTCCGAGAACAGAAGACTGCCCCGCGCTCCGGCGGAGCACCAGCAGCCCCGGCCACTGCTCTCCAGAACGGCCCTCTGCGGATCGAAACGGCTCCCCCCGATTTAGGTGGCAGGATTACGGTTCCAAGGAAGCAGAATGAGCAGAAGTATGCCTCCCTATTACCGGGACATGTGGATGTCGTGAACGAGGGTTATAACGATTATCTGCCCGACAAAAATATCCCGGTGGGCCCGGTGTTGGACGTGAACACCACCGATTACCGCTTCATCGCTTACTTCACGGCTGTCCGGAAGTTGGTGGAACTGGCCTACTACGATATAGGGCCGACGCTTCGCGACACACCGCACGTACGGGGGCAAATGGAAGAGGTCGGCAAAGTTCGTTTTCAAGGGGTGAGCGTCGTGCAGCTCAAGGTCATGCGCAGCGGCGTCCTCGTCGAATCCAAGCTCACCCGCTCTTCGGGCGACAAAGACATCGATGAATTCTGGGTGCGGATCCTGAACCTTGCAGCTCCTTATCCACCGCTGCCACGCAGCTACCCAGATGAGGAGCTGGTCTTTACCTATTCACTCTACTACGATCTCGTCTTTCAGGATGAGAAGAAGACCCGCCGCTTCGTATTCTGATGGATCACTTTGCTTTCTTTCGGCATTCCCCGCAGACGCCATCCAATTGAAACAAGTGCTTCTTCGCTTCGAATCCGACTTCCGACTTGAGATACCAGAGCAAAGGCCCGATGACGGCTTCTGGCACGTGAATTTCGCTCGCTGTTTCGCACTGACCGCAAAAGGTCATAATATGGGGCGTCGCCTCACACGCGAGGTGGGTGCAAGCGATGTAATCACCGTTGGGTGCTACCTGATGCACCAGACCCAGTTCAGCAAAGCGATCGAGAATGCGGTAGACCGTCACGGTATCGATGCTTTCACTCTTGTCGAGCAGAGCCTCCGTCTTTTGAAGAATCTCCTTCGGCGAGAGAGGGCCACGTGCCGAAGCCAGGCAGTCGATAAGCGCCAACCGGGGTTTGGTCACCCTCGCGCCAGATTCCTTCAGCGTCTTGATGCAGAGATCCTTAAAACTTTCGCTTTTTGCAACTGACACGGACGACCTCGATCGATCTCAATCCACAAGGGCGCACTATTGACACAGAATAGGACAACCCCTTCCCACCATACCTGAAGCGGTGGGTCTTGGCCCACGAATTTTTTGTGGAGCCCCGGCTGTAGGCGCTGGGGTGTCTCCTTGTCAGACACCGCTGCACGAGATGCTACGGATCTGGGCTGCCAAGTTCCTGAATTTGCACTAAGATGAAAGCGTTGGTTGGGCTTTCATCGACGCCACTGAGGAATGATCATGCAAGATTCGGTTCTCACCGTACAGCACCTGAGCGTCACCTTCTTGGATCGCCAGTTCGGGCGACTGGAAGCTGTCAAAGACGTCAGCTTCACCTTGAAGCAAGGCCGCACACTGGCCATCGTCGGTGAGTCAGGCTCAGGCAAAAGTGTGTCATCACTGGCTGTGATGGGCCTCCTTCCACCCACTGCCGAGATCAAGGCCGAAGCCCTCCGTCTGGGAGAACTCGATCTGACAAGCCTTGACACTCAGGAAAGGCGAGCCTTGCGCGGTCGGCGAATGGCCATGATCTTTCAAGAACCTATGACCAGTCTCAACCCTCTCGTGCCGGTCGGTCAGCAGATCACGGAAGCGTTACGCCTTCATCTCCCGCTGTCCAAAAAGCTGGCTGAAGAAAAAATGCTGCACCTCGTCGATCAGGTGGGACTTCCCACCCCTCGTTTGGTGGCTCGACGCTACCCCCACGAGCTATCAGGTGGGCAACAGCAGCGGATCATGATCGCGATGGCCATTTCCTGCGAGCCTGAACTTCTGATAGCGGACGAGCCGACCACGGCGCTCGATGTCACCATCCAACGCCAGGTGATCGACCTGATCATGAAGCTCCAGGAGACCTATCGGATGAGTCTCCTCTTTATCACGCATGACCTTGCCCTGGTCGCCGACATCGCAGATGATGTAGCTGTGATGTATCGGGGAGAAATGCTTGAAAAACGCCCTGCTCTTGAACTCTTCAAACGACCCGAGCACGCTTACACGCGAGGGCTTTTGGCCTGTCGTCCTCCGCTTGACAAGCGCCCCCACCGTCTGCTGACGGTGAGTGACTTTATGAAACAAAACGCGCCTCAAGAGCGAGAGCTGGTGAGCTTATCCATGGAGGTGAATGTCGTACAGCCTCCGCAAAGCTCACCCCCCCCTCCGATCTCCAGCTCGCCGACCATCCTCGAGTTAAGAAATCTTTGTAAATTTTACCCCCAAAAAGCCTCCCTTTTCGCTGCGCCAACCCTCTTCAAAGCGGTTGATCATGTCAACCTTCAGGTTCGTCGCGGGATGCGTCTTGGGATCGTGGGGGAATCGGGCTGTGGCAAGACTACATTAGCCCGCTGCATGATCCGTCTCCTCGACCCGACAGCAGGCAAGATTCTGTTTGACGGTGAGGATATCAGCCAGGCTCGTTCGAGTGAATTGGTCCACATCCGTCGTCGGCTGCAGTATATCTTTCAAAATCCCTATGCAGCCCTCAACCCGCGACTTCCCATTGCCGACATCCTCACAGAACCTCTCGTGATTCACGGACTCGGGGGGAATCAGGAGGATCGTCTTGCTCGTGCTGCGCTAACCCTTGAGAAGGTAGGGCTCAGACCCGAGATGCTCCATCGCTATCCCCATGAGTTCTCAGGTGGTCAAAGACAGCGGATCTGTATCGCTCGGGTCCTGATGCTGGACCCCGAGTTGATCATATGCGACGAGTGTGTGTCCGCTCTGGACGTCTCGGTACAGGCCCAGATTCTCAATCTACTCCTCGACATTCAGGAGCGCACGGGCATCACTTTTATCTTTATCTCCCACGATCTGTCCGTGGTGAAGTACTTTGCGGAAGAAGTGTGTGTCATGAGTCAAGGGCAGATTGTCGAGCAAGGGCCTGCTGACGAGATCTACGCTCGTCCCCAACACGCCTTCACCCGTCGTCTCCTGGAGGCGATTCCTCGGGGTATACCGAAGGGCAGCCTACAGCCGATCCCTTCGTTTTACTAGCGTCCGAGCTCAGTGAAACTGCTGGTTCAGGGTGGAGCGTAAGCGCTGTAGCTCGGCGGTCGACAGTCGATAATCCTTCCCACAAAACTCACAATTGATGGCTGCCTCCTCACGCTCGTCGATCATCTCGTCGAGCATGGCTGGTCCGAGCAGGAGCAAGGAGCGCTCGACTCGATCGAGGTTACAGCCGCATTCGTAGTGAAGATCGTAAGGGTGCTCGATAGCGACAAAGTCGAAGTGATCGAGATAGATATCGATCAGATCCTCCACCTCGCGTCCTTCCTGTAATTTTTTGGTCACGGACCCAATAAGCGGCTGGAGACGCTCAAGTTTGGTGATCGTCTCATCGGTATAACCCGGCATCAATTCGAGAATATAACCGCCCGCGAGCTCAACACCTTCCTGATTCGGAATGGCAGAGAGGGCTACGATACAGGGTATTTGCTGGGACTGCTGCAGATAATAGGCGATATCATCGCCAATCTCGCCAGTCAGCATGGTCACGGTCCCTCGGTGCGGCTCCTTTGAAAAAGGCAGGGACCGAATGACCTCAAGACGTCCTTGCCCAAGACCCTGTCCGATATGAGTTTCACCTTCTGGCAGTGTCGCATGCCGATACTCGGCATAGACTTTAGCCTTACCCTCATAGCGAGCTTCGGTAAATATACTGCCGATAGGGCCCTCGCCTACAAAATGCAGACCTAACGAGAGTCCTTCTTTCATCTGACTTGCCATCAGAACCGCGCCGGTGATGGCACGACTCATAAGAGTTTTAGCTAGGGGTGAGGCTTCCAGATGACGAAAGGCTTCATTCGCTAAGTCAGTGCTGATGACAGCAGCGATCCGTAGCGTTCCATCTTTGCTCAGGTACTTCTTGATCCGCGCCATCTCTGCTCCTTTTCGTCGCGGGACTTCGCTCTCCCACGCCTTATAGCAGCAGAGTCAGATATGCTCCAAGCTCAAAGCTCAGGGCACTTGAACCTCGGAGAAGGCAATCTCGCCGCTCCGTGAGGTTTTGCCCCGTACGGTAAAGACCAGCGTGTAACGCCCTGGCCCAGGCAACTTCCAGGTGCTCGTGGCGGCACGACGGTTTTCGATTTCACCCGCACTGGCATACCAACCCAATTTGACAGGCTCTTGCTGCGTATTGACAATTTGCGCCTCCACGTCCAACTCCCCCCCCACTTGGGACCCGCTGGTCGGAGTCACGATACGCGATCCTGAAAGCGTCGCTGCCGCCCCCGGCACATCATCCGTCCGATAAGCGGGAAAGTCGCCTACAATCGGAATTTCACGGATTCCATCATTCACCAGCAGACGGTAACGCAGACGAATGAAGGGGGCTTCCGCTAAAGCGGGTGAGATCAGCGCCCATTCAGCTGCCGAAGGAATAGCCACACTTGCCGTGACGACTACATGCTTCAGTCCGGCGTAAGTCGTCACTGTGGGAGGGTTGACAGCCAAAGGGCCAATTGGAAACGTCAGGGGTGCTGGTTCTGCAGCTGTGGAGCCGGCCGTGATATCGCCTTGGGATTCAGGCGCTATGAAGTGAAATGTCAGCGTCGCCGTCTCCCCCCAGCTCGGTGGATCGAAAGGAGTACCCGCTGCCGGAGCATTCACCTGAACCAGCACGGGCTTCAACTTGTCGGCTGTCTCCGGCCGTGAATTCATATCACCGCAGGCCGTAAGCAAGATCGCTAGCCCTATCGCAACTCGTCTCCATTCGCGTAAGCGTCTCATGGTCCACTCTCCTCAGAATTCGGCCGTCAGTTGAAAATAGGGAATAGGGGGCAAATTGGCGACAAACTCTTTTTCGGAGTAGTCGTAGTTGTACTGCACGCTGTTGACCCGTTGACCCAGCGCTAGGAATTGAATTCCAAATTGATACTTCAGCTTCCATTGATTGTAGAGCGAATCGTAAGTCGCAAAGAGATCAAGCGAATGAAAATCGGGCAAACGAGCGCTGTAAGGGTTCTTCCTATCGAAGATCGGTTGGTATTTGTCGAGATTGCTGTTGTAAACTGATCCATCGACCGGCGTATAGGGGCTACCTGTATTGAACTTTAGGCGGGTACCAAGGTCCCAGTAGGCTGACAAGCGATACGATCCTGCTAGGTTCAGGATATGGGTTTGATCGAATTCGCTAGTATAAAACGCATCTTGCTCGCTCTTTTTCTCACGCGATACCGAGTAGGTATAGGCTAACCATCCAAAGACTTTTTCCGTCAGATTACGGCGAACGAAGGCTTCGAAACCATAGGTTTGTCTCAGCCCTGTATCCTGAAAATTTCTCTCCCCGCCCGACACGATCAGGCGATAGGTGCGTTTGAAAAAGCCCTGAAATTCCGTCAGCCACCGATCTCCCCATTTGGTTTCAATCCCGAGAATGTAGTGCATCGAACGTTCGTATCCTAAGTTTGGATTGCCAAACTCTTCGCTCACTTCCGGTGGTTCAGGAGCTATAGAATACTGTCCAACAGCCGCTTTGATCGTGTTCTCTTGATCCAAAGCATAGCGTATCTGCAACCGAGGATCGACATCGTAGCGCTCTGCAAGCCCTGAGTAGAAGCCCCGAACGCCGGGCGTGACAGTCAAGGCATCCCAAGCCCAATCAAGTGCCGTCCAAACAGCATAATTGCCATATCTGAAGGTGCGACTGACCTCTCTGCGGGGAGCATCCTCGGGATCAAAGAAAGGATCGTCGTCGACAAAAACCGGGGCTCGGATATCAGCTCGGATGTTATTCCATTCAGGCGCAAATCCGAAATAGAAAAAGCGCCCCCGATCGATTCGCTTGGTGAATTCCGTGGGCAGATAAAAGACGCGACCATTGAGATAAAAATCGTCCGATGAAACGTTGGCTTTGATTCGAAAAATTCGATACTGCGGCGTGGATCGATACCGCCAGCCATCACCGAGATTATGCTCACGCTCTAGCGCTAGCACTGAAAAGCTATTGCTGAAATCGACATTGATCCGACCGTCTTCCTGTTCGGAACCGTCAAAGGGCACCGCGAGGGTTAAGCCATCGAGGCTGGAGATCGCTGTCACTTTGTAAGTTGTCTCATCGGTTTTATGGAGGTATCGAGCGTAAAGATCGTAGAAAAAGGGCACGACCGTGGCATTCAGATCTTCCGGCACGACATTGGGTAAGATTGCCTCGATCGTACTACGCCGCACCCCCACTGCCATCGAGCTCTGCTCGCTCAAGGGTCGCTCGTGAAAAAAACCGAGATAGAAGGGAACATTCACCGTCAGCTCGGTTCGATCGAACTCGGCGACCTCATCACTCGAACGCAGGACAATAACGCCGCCAGTGGCGTCTCCGTATTGGACTCCAAAGCCCCCTGAGTTGAACTCAACATCCGTTAGTTGCTGGGAGGGCAAGATACTGAGATTAAACACGCTGTGAAAGAGGTTGGGGACAACGATATCATCGACAAAGTAGCGGCTATCATTGGGACCGGAGCCGCGAATCACGACGTCCGTGCTGCCAGGATTACTTTGCACGCCGGGAAGGAGCTGGGTCACCTGCGCCGGATCCCCCCCGGGTGCGACACGCTCGGTCTCGCGGACCGTAATTGTCTTGCGAGACACCTCTGTGCGCCGCGTTCCCGTAATGACCACCTCGGAGTCATCGGGTTTGCCCGGAGGCAAATAGACCGTGAAGCTGCTTTTGCCCCGCAGATCTTTGTAATCGACAAAGGTCGACTCGTACCCTTGGCGATTGACGAGGATCGTTCCCTCACCCTCGGGTATCTCGATCGTAACCTTGCCCTGAGGATCGCTGGTCACACTATTCTGACCAATTTTGACCTCAGCACGTCGAAGAGGACGTCCACTCCCTTTCGCGGCGATCGTCAATTCGATTTTGGTCACGGGCACTGGTGGGCTGGAGGGCGGGGGATCACTTTTTTCTTGGGCCTTCGCAACTTTGGTCTGAAAGCAGGAAAGGCCCACCAGGAGCACAACGACGAGTGTTCGGGACATGCTTTACCTCATATGGGTAGCGAGCGGCTTGTGAAAGCAGGAAGACCCCAGCTACCAAATAAGCTATAATCCATCTCGCTCCGCAGGAGTATTATAGTGAGACCTCGCTAGCGATCAAGAGAAGACGATGGAACATATACGGCAGCCGTCCTGGAAGCATCTCCTTACGTTTCTCGGGTTTTCCCTTGGAGTTCACATCTGTTCTGTGGCCATACTCGGAACGCTGAACCCACGTCAATCGGATCAGACTGTACCACAGCGCGTGGCGATCAATGTGGTCGAGAAGCCCAAACCTGTCGAGGCTCCTTCTCCGCCACCTTCAACCCCCGTTCCACCCCGTCCCGAACCGAAACTTGAGAAGGCGCCTCAGACGCCTAAGCCCAAGCCAACGACCACTGCGAACCCAGCCCAAGCTGCTCAACCTGTCTTGGGCCTGAATCCAGATTCGTTCTCCAAAGATGGGTCTGGCGGTTTTTCAGCTCCTCTGGGCAATACCACGGACACCAAAGATGAGGGTCAACGCTTGTCTCCCGAAGAGGTAAAAGGCCTAGCTAAGGACCTTAGTCAAGATGCCCAGCTTGTTGTGAGTTCCTTTATACGCCCGCCTTATACCTCCGAAGCAGAGGATGCAGGACTTGAGGGCTCGTTTGTGATCGAAGTCTATGTCGATGCTAATGGTCAAGTCGCTGAAGCTGAGTTGCCGACCAAGATCGGCTTTGGAATGGACACTCGAGTCCTTGACGCTGCTCGAAAAGCGAACTTCAGACCTCGCAAGGACCCCTTAGGGCGAGCGGTACCTGGATGGACGCAGATTCGAATTCGACTGACACTTGATTGATCCCTGGTTCTTTCGGGAGGGAAAAGTCTTAGGGTCTTTTTTTTGTGACTCTTTCAGGCCTTCAAAAGAGTCGACCTAACTCCAGCGATTTACCAAATCACCAAGCGATGCTAAGGCTCAGGTTGCAATGTGCATCGCTTCCAAAATGCCACCAGCTGGACACTTGACCGATTGCTGCTCAGATCTCGACTCTAAAGTGCCGATCCCCTTTATGGGGACTTCGAACTTAGAGGAGGGGTACCGATGAAAATAGCTTACGATTCGAGGGATTTTACTAACTCGGCCCTATCACTTGCTACCGGCATGCTGGTAGTTGCAGGGCTCGCGGCTTGGCGCTCGGGAGGCAATATCTCTATCTTAAGCCTCACACTTGGTCTACCCGTTGGCGTCCTCTCATTCTGGGCCATGTATGCCATGAAGATGCGAGCCTTAGAGAAAGAGCCTCTTTCCTACCAGAACGCACCACAGGACATCATGGAAGATGCAGAAATCGATGCACACCAGTCAATTCCGATCCTAGAGCGACCCACCTACGCGGGACTTACGCTAGAGGCTCTCAGAGAGAATCAGCGTCTGCGGAGCCTGAAAGGTCGTACCGTGTCGATACAAGCGGATGATCAGGATCGCCCAACCTTGGATCAGTGGCACCAGTAAGCCCTCCTGTGGCAATACAAAACCATGCCCCCAAAGGATTGAGGGCAAGACCGATGCTCAGGTCGATCTAACTGGCTTTGGTACTTCGTGCCTGGCGCAAGACGAATTTCCGGAAAATTCGAGAGAACTGCAAGGGTGATTCGATCTGTGGGCTGTGTCCGCGATCCGCAAGTATATAGAGCTTCGCATGAGGGATCTGCTGCTGGACAAAATGAGCCGTATCGGAGGGAAAGAAACTATCTTCATCCCCCCAGAGGATCAGGGTGGGGACACGGATCTGATGCAGGCGATCGTTCAAGGTTACATGTGGGAGCCGGCTGTCTTCGAAATTCTTGATATCATGCAGGAGATCGTTCAACACTTTGCGATGCCACCTGGCATGACGTGCAAACTCTTGATACAGATGCTCCCAAACAAAGGGGGGAATGACGGGCGGACGAAAAAAAACACGATTCAGCAGGTACTCAAACTGCATAGGGGACGTCACCTCGAAGACACTTCGTCCTTCGATAAACTCGTGATAGATCGAGGGCAGATCGGGCATTACGATACCGGCTGGATCAATCAGAGTCAAGGTTTTGATCCTGGCAGGCATCCTGAGAGCGAGCTCGATAGCAGCAGCTCCCCCAAGAGAATTGCCGATCAGATGGAAATTGTCCCACCTGACATGCTGCTCAATGAAATCCTGCAGCCAAAGACCGTAATTCTTAAGCGTATATGATTCGTCCTTCCTCTTAAAGCTTTTGCCAAAGCCAGGCAGATCGGGCACGATCATGTCAAAGTCGTTGACTAAGAGTTGCGCAGCATCCAAGAAGTTTTCCTTGGTATCCGCGAAGCCAGGAAGAAAAATCAGGCGTTCCTCTCGGCCGTGATCGACTCGAATGTAATCAATGGCATGCTCGTGATGGGTGTTTTCGACCGTCGCCCCCAAAATCTTCAAGCGGAGTTTGATATACTGGTGAAAAAAGTCGGCACCGATATGCTCACGCCATTTGCTGGGAACCAGCCTGCGGATCTCGTCACTCAATATACTTGTAAAGCTCATGTTGCTACCTTTCTCCCGTCTTTCTCGACAGCGATGATGCTGCTGACAAATCCCTGATGGTACTTTTTTCACCGCGCTTTGATTCAAAGCTGTTTCAGCTTCTAGGATGCCTTCTGCTGTAGCCTGAGTTGCTCCTGAATAGCCTCGATAAGATCCTTGACCTTAAAGGGTTTATCGATGATTCGATCGGGTCGATAACGGCTCCGCTGTAGATCCTGCTCGAGACCCAAGTAAAAACCACTGCAAAGGATCACCGGCATACTCTTACCACTTGCCCGTACCCGAGCCAAGAGTTCGATACCATCCATGTGAGGCATCCGAATATCGGCCACGATGATATCAGGTCGAAACTGTTCAAGTGCCAACAAGGCCTCTCGACCATCCCCTGCCTCGACAATTTCAAAGTCCGCTGCTTCGAGCGAAAGACGATAGAACTCACGGATCGAGCGATCGTCCTCCACCAGCAAAAGGGAAATCGGCTTAGCCTTCATTCGGGCCTGTAAGCCCTCCTTCACCAGGCTCGCTTGAGGCAAGAGACAGGTAATCTCGAGATTGTGTGGCCAGCCACCTTCTAGGGTAAAGGTGCCGTTATGGAACTCGACGAATTTCTTGGCGACTGCGAGGTGGATACTTCGACGGCGACGCCGCTCCTGTTTATCCGATTCTTTTGCTAGGGACTCGTAGAGTTTTTCCTCGACCCCTCCGACCACCTGGCTCCCGGGCACCAGAAAGTTCACGGCAAGTCGCGGTGATTCACTCTCCTCTTGGAGCTGAAAGCGCAAAGTCATCTCCACGGCATCGGGTGAAGACTCGCAGCCATGGAGCACAAGATTCTCAAGAATTTGGCTAAACCGCTGCACATCGATCTTGGCCTTGACATCCTGCTCGAGGCGGATCTTGAGGATCTGATTTCGACTCATAGCCAACGCCTTCAGTCCAGCCTCGACATCCTGAAGTAGCTTCCAGATTTCTATAGTTTCAGTGTTCAATCGAATCGGTTTTTCAAGCCGCACCACATCGAGCATCTCGTTGACCATGCTCGAACAAAGATCGCAGTTGCGTTTGATTCGTTCCACAAAGGAGATTTGTTCCTGACTCAAAGCCTTGGAGGCATCGTTTGAGAGCAGATAGTCTGCTGAGAGATGGACAACGGTCAAAGGCGCCCGTAGATCATGTGCGGCCAAACTCAAATACTCATCTCGTTTGCGATGTTGGGAGTGAAGTTCTTGAAAATAGGTCTCTTGAGCCTGTAACCATCCCATCAGCTGATGAACTGCCTGCTTCAGTTGCAATTCCCCTATCACCCGGCCGCGATGGAGAACAGCTGCCACCGGCCCTTGCGTCATCTGAAGGATCCGAACAGCAACGGAAAGAGCTTGGCCTGGCTCGAGTGTGGGTGCCTCCTTCATCGTCAATGTTTGCAGATTCGGATGGTTTTGGTGTCGCTGTCCGGAACGTTTTAGTAAGTCCAGCACAGCCAGAGTTCCAAGATAATGTCCCTCGGAGTCAACCACATAGGCATACTCCCGGTCAAAGCGAGCCATCTCCTCCAGAGCTTGGTCTGGCCCTAGCGTAGCAGCGAGCAGCAAAGGGTCGGCGCTCATGATTCCGCCAACAGTCATAGGGCTATCATCTGTCGTTTGCATCGTCTTCTCATCGGCCAAGGGGTCCCAGGAAGGGTATCGACCACTCGGATCGTGACTTGAAGTTTAGCCTATCGCAAATTTGGGTTTAAAAAAGAAAAAGCCGTGACTTTGAAAGTCACGGCCGAGGGTTACTCATTTCGTCTCGTATCACGGAAAGTACATGGCGCCGGACCGTTGAGTGCGGGTCACGTTGTTGCCTTTATCCATACCACCCCAGACGATGGCGCTGCTGCCCGTCCAGATAATGGAGGCATTCGACCGTGGCTGCACGTTGCCTGGAGTACTGAGTATTCTCCAGCGTTGGGTTGCTGGATTGTAAGCATACACTTCGCCGAAGTAGCTCTGTAGACGGCCGCTCCCACCGACGATCAGAATCTCTTCGCCATTCCAGACGGCCTTATGTCCCTGTCGCTCAGGGAAATTTTCTGTGCGCATGAGCATCCACGTGTTGCTAACAGGATCATAGTGTGCGCCCGTTCCTGCGATACCCGGAGGCGCTGAGACACCACTGCCGCTCAGGATGACCATGTGCTGTCCAGTCCATACTGCCTGATGACCGGCCCGCGCCGTGGGAACTGGTTGGGCGGTACCAGCGTTCGAGTTGTTCGTGCTACTCGCGAAGGTTTCCGTCCAAGTCTGATCAGCGGGGTTGTAGATCGCACCGCGATCCGTCAGAGTCCGATCGGTCGCATTCAGTCCTGTGTAGCCTCCCCAGACGATCATGCGAGATCCGGTCCAGACCGCGCTATGACCTGCGACCCGCAGGGGCGCCTTGTCGGTATTGATCCGGGTCCAGGTCCTGGTCTTCGCATCGAACGAAGCAGCCAAAGCCTTGACCGTTCTATCGTCCACCCCGCCAAAAACAATTGCTTGATCACCTGTCCAGACCAATGTCTGCCGTGGATCCAGATCGTGTAGAAAGCTTCTGGGATTCCACCAGGCCGGTTGCTCGACTTTGGTCCAGACTTTGCTCGCAGGATCGTAGAGGGCCCCGTTGTAGACCCATTCGCGTTGCCCCCCAGGCAAGGCGCTGTAGCCGCCCCAGATGAAGACTTCGCTTCCAGTCCAGGTGATCTGAGCATCGTAACGAGCTCCTAACCAACTAGGAGCTTGAAGATCTTTCCAGGTATCATTCTGAGGATCGTAGGCAAAAACCGTGTTATTGATGGTGGTATCACCAGAATACCCGCCGTAGACAACCATGTGTGTACCAGTCCACACCGAGGCGTGACGGAAGGTGCCCACTGGAGCGCCTTGCAAGCTAAGCGGCATCAGATCCATTTTCCCATTCTGCCAGGCGTCGATGATGCCAATTGCCACGAGGTCAGCCGTGGTTTCGTCACCATTGAAGTGATGCACAGATTCGTGAATTAAAATCTGCGCTGCCTTGAGAAAGGTATCCGCATTCTTGCGACAGGTCGGATACGAAAATTGGATCGGATAGGCCGTCGGAACTCTGTCCGCACCACTTGGCTGAAGCGTCCATGCACAGGTTGGCTTCTCTTCCAACTCCCAAACATGCTCGGACTGAAGGATATCGGCCGCCAAAAACTTTTGATTTTTTAAAATCCACTCGCGAATCGCAGGCTGCTGAATTCCATCGAGCGAGGTGGGTTTGATGCGTAGGACGATATTCGCTGCGTATTCTCGGGCTCGGGCAAAGCCGATGCGGAGCCAATCCCCTCCGTTGCCCACACCCCAGTGCCCCAGAGCCCCACCAGGTCTGCCAAAGGGCAACGACGGCCCTATGCCTACCACGACAGGGCTGTCTCCTGGTTCGAAACGGGGGACGTTGCGGGGAAATCCCTGAGCAAACGCCTGGCCCATGGTGAACAGCAACAAGAACGCAATTTTTCTGTTCATACGGTTCCCTCCTCGACCATCTTAAAGAGTTGCATTGAGATGCAGTAGAGCAATTCCTTGGGTTCGTCTTTCTGAAACTGAACACAGAAGCGGCGCTGAAAATCCTTGATCGCTTCGAAAGCTTCCGGAAGATCAGATCGATCTATGGTCAGAAAGTGCGTTGCGAAAAAACGTTCCTGAACGGGCTGGACCGCCATGGCTTGGATGGCTTTTTCCAGAACTTGCTTGTGGAACTTGCGAATACTCGCGGATGGAACTCCACCCGGGACCCACCCATCTTCTTGGACCGCGACATATTCGCCAGCTTGGAACTTCAGCAGACCGACACGCATCAACCGTTCTATGGCCAATTCGACTTGTATCACAGGGATCCCGAGGCGTCGCGCGATCCACTTGGGATCGTGCCTAAAGTCCTTGCACTTCATGAGCTCGAGGATGCCGAGGTGGTACCAATCAGAGATAATCTTAAACGCATCCAGTTGCAACTGAAAGCGACTATCTTGCTCTTTTTCGTAGTCCGTCTTGAGCAACCTCACCTGCGCTTCCTCGCGTTCTTTGACGCTCCGCGCGTGGCGAATCGAGACAAGGTCGCAGAAATACAGTGACTCACGTTCGTCGTAGCCAAGGATCGATGCAATCTTTTGGGCAGCCGGGCGGGACAGTCCCTGTTTCTGATTCAAAATCTCGCTCAGTCGCGACGGCGAAAGTTTGAGATCTCGAGCAAAGGCGCGCAAGGAATATCGAGGATTTTGCTCACAACGAGTTGTGAGTTCCTTCTGCAGGATATGCCGATAGTCCTGAGCGCTTTGTTCCATTTATATTCCCTCAATTCTGTCATAATCCATAAAGCGTCGAGGGCGCAAGACATACCGAACGAACTGTTCTGTCAGCTGGATCCTGACGGAACTCCTACCGCCGAACGCTGCCAAAAAGATAAGAATTCCGAAGGTTCTGACTTTTTTAAGACAAAAAGTTCATTTCGCATCTCAGCGAATCTTACAGCTCAGCACGGTGCTCTTTCTTCCGAATCCTTCTGCGAGCGGGCCAGCAAGATGCTCTTTTCAGAGCCGATGATCCGCAGGGGAATCGGTAAGCCCCCTACCAGACAGCAAAATCAGGCCGATGCCTGACTATGCCGAAGGATATTTAGAATCAGGGGTCCCGGCTTGGGACGGAAGGGCAAGGTATGAGCGGCTCTCCAGCACTCGCAGATTCGAGGAACGCAAATCTGCACGATCTCGCAAAGGAACTTCTGAGGGAGGAAGTTGATGAGATCACGCAAATTTCCCTCACCCTGTCCAAGTCGCTCGGATTCTTGAAGAATCGCCTCAAGACGCCCTTCCCCAAGAAGTGTACCAAATGTGGCCTCATTTATGAGACCTTCGAAGACTTCTTCTACGGCACGCAGGAGATTGCACGGGGAACGGTGAACTACCCGATCCTTGGGAACGATTTTTATCTTCATCGCAACTGCCAACCCCCTTGCGACACGACCCTGGTCGTGGTCTTCGTGGACAGGCGCGACGAGTCCCTAGCAGGCGCACGTCGGCGCGCGCTCTTCGAACAGTGTCTCGAGCGTCTCGGGTCCGAGCTTGGCCTCGATCACGTGTTCGCTCGGGATGTGCTGCTCACTTTGCTGGCTAACGAACTGACGATTCGAGCCCAGGGCGAGTCGACATGATGCCGCTGCTTGAGTTTTCAGGTCGAGCTTGTTACGATGCGTCGGGGACATGGGCCGAGGCAGGCTAGCAGAGCTGCGCTGTCCCGATATCCAATTGGATGAGAGGACGCTAGCCGATGACTTTGAGCCATAGCACTCTCGAAAGGCTCGTGGAGAAGCATAGCTGGCTTGAGACCCGCTATCTATCCGGTGGAACCTTGAGCGCCCTCGTCCAGCTGCGTGAGCCATCGATCCTACGCCTCTACACCCGATCAGGCATCCAGACGATCGAAGCCCAACAATCCATCGCTGTTTCACCGCACCTTCCTGGAGCCTCTTACACAGCGAGCTCTCGATTCATTTACGTGCTAGCACGCGATGGACTGCTCGAGATTGATCGCCTCGATCCGCTGCGCCAGTTGCTTCTCCCAAGTGTCACTCCAGCTGCGGGCTTGGTCATCGATCCCCAAGAACGTTGGGTCAGCAGTCTGAGCCCGCAAGGAACCGAGGAATTTGCCTGTCACCTGCTGATACTCGATCGCAAGAACGAGCCCCAGGTGCGATTCGGACTGTTGCCTGGCGTACCTTACGCCTGGCAATGGCATCCAACGGATGCCCTGATCCTCACATTGTTGACACCCAGAACGGCTGTCCCTTGGCATGTCTCTCGCTTGGCGATTGCACGATACGAAGCAACAGCGAGCGGACCAAGGCTTGGAGAATTGAATTTTATTCAGCCCCCAGAGCCGGCTTCCGATTGTTGCCTCGAAGCATCCTTTAGTCCTTGTGGTCGATACCTTTTGGGTCTATGGCGGACGGGTGACTGGTTTCAACTTTGGCGTTACCATCTAGCCTCCCGACATTGGTCACAGCTGACCATTCGCAGCGGCGAACGAGCGAGACCACGGCGGCGATTCGATACGCAGAGTTTCGTATGGCCGCGAGTGGGTTCCCAAATCCTGAGTCTACGTCAGGAACGTGGCTTCTTTCACCTCGAGATCCTTGATGCAGAGAATGCGACCGAGGCACCTACGATACCCCCACTTGAAGAGTATACCTACCTCGCACAGCCCCAACTGAATTCTGAAGGCAACGCTTTAAGTCTCATCGGAGCCTCAGCTCAGCAGGCTCCTACCCTGATCGAATTGGGTTGGCAGCACAACACCTGGCAGAAGCAGCGAACGTTTCACGTCACGCAGGCGCATGACACCCTTGCCCTCCAGCCGGAAGCCATCAGCTGGCCATCCTTCGATGGCCAGATGGTCCATGGCCTCCTGTACCGTGATCGTCGACGCAGCGGTCCTTTACCTTTGGTCATGCCGATTCATGGTGGACCCAGCGAGCAAGTCGGGGCAACCTGGCCGATCAAGGCTCACGCCTTCGTCCAGCAGGGATATGCCGTGCTTTACGTCAATTACCGAGGCAGCTGGGGATACGGCTATGCGTATCATCAGGCTCTAGCAGGCCGCTGGGGAGAACTGGAAGCGGCTGATGTGATCTCAGCGATTCGCACGCTTGCAGCAGCCAACTGGATCGATCCGCGACGAGTCGCACTCTGGGGAGGCGATATTGGAGGTAGTAGCGTCTTACGGATCCTTGCGCAGTATCCAGACATCATCCGGGCAGCGATCGCAGTCTACCCTATCTGTGATTGGAATGACTATGCAGAACGCTGTCAATCTCTCCAGAGAGCCGAAGTCGACTGGGCTCTTGGAAGTTCCAGGCGGGAAACACGAGCCAATCGATCTGTACTTGCAACGATTGATCGTATTCAATCACCTCTTGCCCTCTTTCATGGAGCCAGGGATCCTTTGGTGCCAGTGGCCCATGTGGAGGCCATCGCCGCATCGCTGCAGACTCGCAAGATTCCTTGCTGGCTAACCATTTATCCTGAGGAGAGCCACGCTTGGCAAGCTCGGCCAACCTTGGAAGATTATTATTGTAAAGTAGCGAGCTTTCTAGCTCGTTTTTTGCGTTGACCTCACGAGCAGGCGTCGCCTGCGCCATCGTTTAAGCGCTAAGGATGAGCGGATGCAGAGTCTGTCCAAACGAACCTGGAGCTGAAGGCCGCCAGGGGCGGATCCAGCAGCTGCTCGTTTCTCCAGCTTCATGGTATCCTAGATGCGTTCCTGAAGAGTCACGATAAGGATTCGAGTATGGTGGGATCTCCGCGCCAGTGGCAAGACTACTCATCCGAGGTAAGGGTCATAAAGTCTCCTACCCTTCGATATACACTTATCGTCTGTTCTAGTCTGTTTCTCGCCCTGGGGTTTATCGGCATTTTCATCCCAGGCCTGCCGACCACACCTTTTGTACTTCTTGCAGCAGGCTGCTATGCGAGAAGTTCACCGCGCTTCTACAATTGGCTGATGAATCACCACATCTTTGGGCCACCCCTTCGGCAGTGGATCGAGTATCGCTGTATCCCAAAGCGAGCTAAGATCCTAGCACTTTCCATGATGACTCTGACCTTCGTCCCGACGATCCTCTTGTTCGTGCCTATGGTCCCCGTCAAGATTCTCTTGGCAATCATAGGTCTATCGGTCGCAATCTTTATTCTTCGAGCTCCCAGTGTACCTGGTGTACGTCGCCGTTCCGCAGAACAAAGCAGCAAAGATCCGTCGCTAGACATTCGCTGAGACCCACGGCGCCCACCATCGAAAAAACAATCGCGCAGCGGAAACCGTGAGTCGGCCATGCCACACTTAGGTATTGGCTTTAATCCAATCAAGAACATCGTCGTGATGGGTCTTGGTATTCACCTTCGGCATAACATGCAGTAGCTTACCATCGACACCGATCACAAAGGTGCTCCGAAGGACTCCCATGTATTCCTTTCCGTAATTTTTCTTCTTACCCCAGGCACCATAAGCCTCAGCGACCGCATGATCCGGATCGGATAGCAAATCGAAGTTAAGCTTGTCTTTCTCACGAAACTTCGCCAGTTTGTCTGGCATATCGGGACTAATACCCAAGACAACGACGCCCGCTGAGGTGAACCGTCGCTTCGCATCCCTTATCCCGCAGGCTTGGGTCGTGCACCCGGGTGTCATCGCTTTGGGATAAAAGTACAACACAACGATTTTTTCACCCTTAAAATCTTTGAGTGCAACCGTTTCACCATCCTGGTTCAAGAGCGAAAAAGATGGAGCTTTGCTCCCTACAGTGAGACTAACTTCTGCCATCGAAATCTCCTTCCCTATCACCCTAATACTCACGCACCCGCAACACTCAGCCCTTCAAAGCGTATATCAGGGCTGAAGAAGGTCAGTCCCGAACTCGCTTCAACCGTCTGACCGACCGCAAGGATCTGCTCTAAGAGCTGATAAAAGTTCCCCGATAGAGTCACATCTTTCACATACTGCTGGATTTCGCCGTCTTTCATCAGCATACCTTCTGCAGCGAGAGAAAAGTGACCCGAAATTGCGTTAGTCCCCGAATGTAAACCTTTCAAGCCAATGACTTTGAAGACCGTACCGCTATAGAGTTGTTTCGCATCGGTCGTCCCAGCTTTGATCACCAACTGGGTCGGAGAGGTTCCAAGCGACCCACGTGGTCCTCTCGCTGCATGGGCTGTGTTCGGTATCTTATAGTAGCGAGCCGTCGCACTATTATGAAAGAAACTTTTGAGGATGCCATCCTCTACCACGGCGAGTTCACGATGGGGTGTTCCCTCATCATCGAATACCGAGTAGCCAAAGCCACCAGGATATTGAGGGCTATCGTGCATCGAAAAGAATGGCACGGCTATCCTCTGCCCCACCTTCTCCCGAAAATAGGCTACGCCTTCCATCGCAGATTTAGCGGAAAAGGCTCCAAGAAAACTATCCAGTAAGCTACCCCACTCGTCGGTACTGAAGATGGTGTCATAGCGCCCTGTAGGCAGAGGTTTCGCCGTCAGCAAAGCCAGAGCGGTGTCCGCTGCTTCTTCGACGCAATGGTCAAGCTTAAGGTCCTGGAAACGTCTCGCGACCGAAGAGGAGCTGTACATCGTCTGCGTCGCATCACCTGCCGCTAATGCGGATGTGTAGCAGCTAAAACTACGTTCCTTTTGGTAGCAGAAGGTGCCGAGATGATTCGCATAGAGGGACTCCCCTTCACCATCTCCGTAGCCGCTGTAAGGTGAATTGCGAATGCGCTTGTCCCGCCCCAAGACAAGACTTTCGAGTCGTAGTGCTAGTTCGATCTTCTCCTGGGCAGTTGCTGTATCGTCTTGGTTCAAGGCTGAAGGTATCGAGATTAGGTCTGTGGCATTTTTCTGTTCTATCTTCTGAAACCGATCGATGCTTGCATACCGACTCGAGCCCAGGGCTTGATCGATCATCATCCGCAAGGCGTCGTCCTCTAGAGATTCGGAAGCAGAAATTCCCAGTTTTTGATCCTGAATGACCCGAATGCCAGCAATCTGAGTGCTCGTCACTTTGGTCTTATCAATTTTCCCAGCTTGCGCTTGCAGACTGAATGACTTCCCGCGTTGCAAAATCACATCACACTGCTGGACTCCGCGTGACTTCGCCATATCAATTATCCTAAAACACAGATCACGACCCTTTGCGAGATCCATCAGGCTTCCCCTCCGACCAAAATTTCGTCCACTTTCAATGCAGGCTGTCCCACCGTTACGGGAATCGAGCCACTGACGGAACCGCACATCCCCGGAGCAAGTTCCAGATTGCGTCCTACCATCGAAATCTTACGCAGGACGTCAGGACCAGCCCCAATTAAGGTGGCACCGCGTACGGGCTTATCGATACGGCCGTCCTTAATCAAATAAGCCTCCTCTACTGCAAAATTGAAGTCACCTGTCCCAGGTGTCACGCTGCCGCCGCCCATAACTTTGGCATAAAGCCCCTGCTTGACTGAAGCGATCATATCGAGCAAGTCGTGGTTTCCGGCCTCGATATAGGTGTTTCGCATGCGTGAGGCTGGAGCAAATTTGTAGGACTGGCGCCGTCCCGAGCCCGTTCGAGCGTACCCGGTCTTCATCGATCCCAGTCGATCGACTAAGAACGACGTCAGTACCCCCTGTTTGATCAACTGTGTCTTCTGGGTCAACATTCCCTCGTCATCGACGTTGAGTGACCCCCAGAGTCCGGGTATCGTTCCGTCATCGACAGCACTGACAGCTTCGTGAGCGATCTGCTGCCCCATCTTATCGTGAAAAACGGAAGCCTGTTTCTCGACCGATGTCGTCTCCAAAAGATGGCCACAGGCCTCATGAAAGATGACTCCCCCGAAGCCATTGTCGATGACAACAGGCATCTTTCCGGCGGGGCAAGGATCGGCCTTGAGCACAGTCATCGCACGTTTTACGAGAGTTTCGGCGATGTCTTCGGGCTGTAGGGTGAGCGCATATTCCCAACCTTGTGCCGCTCCCGGTCCGGTAAAAGCTCGCGCCTGCTGAGACCCTTCAGCAGCGATCGCTGTGATCGGCAAGCGAATGTAATGCCGTTCGTCTTGCATGGCCAAACCTTCTGAATCGAACACCTGAATATTTTGCCATTTTTGCAGGGTTCCGATGTCGACCTGAGCGATGCTCTTGGAGGCGCGTGCCGCACGATCGATACGCATGAGAAAGTTGATTTTCTCCTCATAATTGGGATCACAATCAAGCCCGCGGGACACTTTATGCCGCTCGACCGCTTTCTGGACCATAAAGGGCTGGGCTTGACCGCTGCCCTGACGCTTGTCCATCGCGCAAAGCAAGGCGAGTATTCGGAGCAGTTCATCCCGCTCGCTGATGTTGGTGTAGCCGTAGACGGATTGCTGGCCGAAGATGACTCGGATACCAATCCCAAAGTCCGTCCCCGTTTTGATATCCTTGACTAAGCTGTCTCGGATCGCAATCGAACATGAGACGGTTTTTTCTACATAGATATCGACAAAGTCTGCACCGAAGCCGAGACCTGCCTGTATTACGTCCTGTGCAATCGAGCTCTCTAGCATAGGAATGACACACTCCATTGAGAAGATTGAAATCTGAGCATAACGGAGCGAGCTAACTTTGACCAGTCTCAGCATGTCACTTGCAGAAGCTCGGACCCTTTGATAGAAGGCAAGGGTTTTCAATAAGAAAAGTTTCATCTTCTTCGGAGGTTAAACATGATCGTGCGTACCTACGTCTCTTTCTTCGCCTTCTGCTTTCTAAGTGTCCTCACGGCGTGCGGCGCCAACAACACGAGTGACAGCAGGCTCGATGGGCACTACGAAGATTCGAGCGCGGGTGATATGGAGCCTTTCGCGGGTCGCCAAACGGCAATCCCGGAGTATCGTGAAAGCCGAGGCGTCATCATCTCGCTGCCACTCCTCGCCGAATATGGTAAAGCACAAATGGCCGCAGACATTCTGGCTAGTGGAGTTCAGACGCTGTGGGTCACCGTACCGGCTGATTATAGCGGAACCGTGGAGAGTGCTGACTTTGCCCTCCTGCGCAATCTGGTTGGCCCCGAGATTCGTCGCGTCAAGCTTGTAAAGCAACGAGAGTCAGGTCCTGTGACTGTCTGGGCTCGCGATTGGTCACCCCTCGGCGCCAAAACCGCTGACGGCTCACTGCACCTCCTTGATTTTAACTATTACCCAGAACGAGCCGCAGATGATGGGACGGCACGGTCCATGTTCGAGATTCTACCTGTCGAGCGCATCAGCGTGCCTGTCTATAACGAGGGTGGCAACTTCATGAATAACGATCGTGGCGATTGCATGATGAGCAGCCGTGTGACGGACGCGAATGCCGAGCGCTTCTTCCCTGACGATATGATTCTCGATGAGGCGCAGATCAAGGGGTATTACCAGAGTTTTGCTGGTTGCAAGACCGTTACGATCTTTCCACGAATTCCTTACGAGGGGACAGGGCACATCGATATGTGGGCCAAATTTCTGGACGACGATACCGTGATCGTGTCGGAACTGCGCAATGAAATCGTTCAATTGAGCGGCTACACAGCGACCCAACGCCGCAAAGTACAGAACATGCAAACCTACCTGGAGCGTCGCGCCGCCGAAATCAAAGCTATGGGCTACGAAGTCATTCGACTCCCTATGCCTGCCCCTGCTTTCGCTCCAGACGGTGACACCTTCCGTTCCTACACCAACTCGCTCACAGTCAATGGCGATGCACTGGTGCCCCGCTACCAAACCCCCGCGTTTGCAGGCATTGGCGTGAACGGGCGCTACCTAGACGACGCCTACATCGCGGGATACGAGCGGGAGGTCCGACAGGTATACGAAGCTCAAGGTTACCGCTTCAAGTGGGTTGTTTCAGATGACCTGATCGCCTACGGTGGTGCCGTCCACTGCACAACGATGCAAATCGCTCTTTGAACAGATTCGATGACGACTGAGAAGGAGCGGCCGCTGCACGGGCTCCTTCAGGGCACTGGGGCTGGTGCCGCTATCGGTGCTCCACTTACGGACCAAATCTTATCGTCCACGAGCATCACTGCGTCACCCAAAACATTTTTTGCACCCTGATCCAGCCAAAGTCCGAGCATCTTGTAATGTTCGCGGCCGTTGAGGGGTACCTTGATCTCACTCCAGCTGAAACTAAGTCCTTTTGGCACAAGCAAAGCCAACTGATCTTTGCTCGCCAACCAATACGCTCCATCCTTCGCCTGACCTGCAGCAAGGATAGGCCCGTTGAGCTTCACCGGCAGTTTATCCAGAGCGAACTGACTGAATGCGGCCTCTCCACCGCGGGTCGATAGGATCACGACATGGGTAGACAGGTTGAGAATGATATCAGACTTGGATGCATAGAGAGCTTTGATCTCGGCTTTGTTGCCATCGAAGCTACTGGTGGAAAAGCGTTCTACCGTGATCAAGCCAGAGTCCTGGGCGGGGGAAGCTTTCCGCTTGCCAACTTCGGTCTGAGAGACCAACCAAAATTCCCCGTCGGGTAAGGTGTAGAGGGTACTACCCTGAGGAGCCACAACAACGGGATCGAGAGCGGTTGGGGGGAGGTTATCTCCGGGGTTGTAAACCCATGATTTACCTTCGGGCCCGAACAGGACAATTTTATTTTCCGCGACCTTGTTGATGGCCAGAAGACCTGCGACGAATCCGGAAGCTAGTCGATCCGCGTTGGGGGCCTCGATCAGGTCGAGAGCTGCGTACTCCACCACAGGGGACTTTGTCGAGTCTGGGTTGTCTGAGTCCCGATCCCCCGATCCTGCTTCCCCCGCGGCTGCTGTGTTGGGCACAACCGTCCTCTGATTCGATACTTCGACCGACTTACCGCACGCCCCGAGAGTTCCGAGAGTTATGGCTGTCGCCGCAAATGATATTCTCAGCGTCAAGGGTCGTACCTCCTCTCCGATCTCAAAAGGCCCTACGAACGATCTCTCTACCCCGATAGGAAGATCGGTACTTTTCTCATCAAACTTGAGCCCCTCCGGCTCCCGACGGGAAATTTTTGCAACGAAACGGACAAATGTCGTAAAATAGCAGGTGATCCCCCCAAACAGAACAACCGATCTCCACAGGCGAAAATCGTCATCGATCGCTCAAGTTTAGTACGTTAGGTGCCGAACTAGATTGTGGGTCTCCAGGTTCAGGAGTGTCTATCGTGACCGTGATACGAGTGGTCCTCTCAGCACCGCTGCTGCTGCTCGCTTTTAGCCTTCCCGCCCGGGCTGAAGGTAAGGAATCTATTGAGACTTCTCTCAGAAGAGCTTTCTCGACCCTGCAACAGCAACAGGAAGAAAAGGTTCGTAACACCCTCAATAGCTTAACCGAACAAGTTCAGAGCGACCTCGAACCTGCGAAGAGAATCCAGGCTGCGATCATGCTCGCGGCCCACTACTGGGACTCCAATTTCCGGCTCTCGCGACACTACCTCGGGATAGCCGAAAGTTTGCGCGATCCAACACTACCTGAACTGAAGCGCTTCGATCCTGAGATCGAGCATTTGAAAATCCGTTTCCGGCACGCAGCCTTGCTCGATAGGGATACAAAAAGCGCCTTAGAGCAGCAACTTGCAAGGTCACCCCAAGAACCACTGCGACTGTCTCTCGTCGAGATGCTCCTTGAAACCAACCAAGCGCTAGGACTGACGAAGGACTACCTCGATGTGTATCGCCGCTATTACACGTCTTACCCACGAACGATCAAGAAAGATAGATTCCTGCGCAAGGCAGCTGAGATTTACAATCAAAATCAAGACTTACCTCGTTATTTTCAGCAGTTAGAAGGCCTCCTCGACCAATACCCGGTAACGGTCGAGGCACAGTGGGCACTCGAACAGCTGCTGCGTTATACTCTGCAACCCGCAGCGGCCTCCAAACGGTATGCCTTCACATTCGGACTCTTGAAAAAAGTTTATCGCAACGCCTCTCACGACCCAGCCCAACAAAAACGGATTGCAGAAGTCTTTACCAAGCCGCTTAGGAAGAACGCACAATCCCCGGCTCAAAAACTGGATGCTATCGACACCATCAAGTTTTACTGCTTTCTGGGCATCTACGACGAGGCGCTCAGCTTTGCCCAGGGTTTGCTCAACCAGCCCTCAACACTCGCGCCACTCAAGCTGGAAATACTGAATTGGGTTGCCTTCATCAATTCAGAAAAGGGCGAGCATCAATCGGCACTGGCGCAGTTTCAGGCGGTCCCACGTCCACCCCTTGGCGACCTGGTATTCCGAGAGTCGGCAGCCAAAAGCTTGATGAGCTCGCAAAATTTTGCCGAGGCAGCTAACGAATACCGGAACTTACTTAAGTCGAAAGACCACCACCGTTATCGCTGGTATTATTTCTGGAATCTTTTGGCTAGCGGTCGGCTCGAGAATGCGCAGGCCTTTGTCGATCGCACTCCCGATCGGATGTTCAACGAGCCGGAGTTCCGCCAGGATGCAGCCCTTTACTGGCGGGGGAGAACTCTCATCTCCGCAGGTCGCTTATCTGAGGCCCGATCCGTGCTCGCCCCCATCCTCCAGCAACCGAAACCTGGCTACTACGGCATCATGGCGAAAGCTGCCTTGAACCACGGCGAAGCCCTAGCCAAGCAAAACCAGCGCTCCGGCCTCCCTGATCAGGCCACGACCGAGGGACAAGATGTCTCGCCGCCACCTCCTGGCAATGCTAAAGCCATTCCTGCAAACTTTCAGAACGGCGAAAGACCAATAGAAAGCCGCATAGCTGTCGAGGGTATTCCCTTTGCTAATCACGTCTATGAGGTCGCCAAGGTCGCCGAGGTAGATCCCTATCTCATCCTCAGCATCATCCGTTCGGAGAGCGGGTTCAATTCTCGGGCGCTCTCCGCTGCAGGAGCGCAGGGTCTTATGCAAATCATGCCCTATACGGCCGTTCGCCTCGCGCGGTTGCTCGATGATCGTGAGTTTAGCCTCGACCAACTCCAACTTGCCGATACAAATCTTTTGTACGGCAGTCTCTATCTCACTCTGCTCCTGCAGTACTACGGCGGTCACCCGATACCGGCCGTAGCCGCCTACAATGCAGGTCCCCTGGCCGTCAACAAGTGGCTCAGGGAGTGTCGCAACTGCCCGGTTGATGCCTTTGTCGAGTTCATTCCTTTCGCGGAAACCCGGAATTACGTCAAGAAGGTGATGTCCACCTACACGAGCTACCGTCTTATCGAATCGCACCACGAGATGGACTTCCTCCAGCGCGAATTGCCAACCGAGACCCCTCGCGATATCAGTATCTTCTAAACTTCAGATGCCGGCTGTGCTACCCTGCGGACGCCCAGCCGCAACTCGCAGGGGGACTCGCATGCGACGCTACCGACTCACGTTGCTTTTGTTTGGCACAATGATCAGCGCACTCATTCTCACCTACCAATATTGGCGCTCGTCGGCCCCCGACTGGCAGGGTCAGTCTCTCCTTGTCGAGCGACACTATGACCCTAACCTGAAGATTCTGATCATCGGCGACACGGGGTCAGGCAATGCTCAGCAGCATAAGGTTGCCGCAGGTATGGAGCGTTACTGCCTAAGCAACACAATCGATGCCGTTCTTATGTTGGGGGATAACTTTTACCCGCATGGGGTGAACAGTGTCGCCGATCAGCAGTGGCAGACAAAGTTTCATGAACCTTATGGGTTACCTTGCTTATCACAGATACCCTTTTACAGTTTGCTCGGTAATCACGATTACCAGGGCCAGCCCGAAGCACAGATCGCTTATCAGGGTGGAAAGCCCTCTTGGAATATGCCCCATCGCTTTTATACCCTTCGTTGGGGCGATCGGTTGGATATCGTCATGATCGACAGCAATCGAATGGATCTCTGTGGTGATGCTCATCGTTGCAGCCTTGACTTTTTGCGCCAAGCCTTGGCCGAGCAGGCTTCTCGCCAGGTTCTGGTTCTCGCTCACCATCCAATCTTGAGTCGGAGTGCGAAGTACCAGCAAGAGAACCTCCAAGGACGGATTCTTCACTCTCTGCTTTGCGATCAGGCTGATGCCTACATCGCCGGACATTCTCATCATCTTGAACATAGAACAGTGCCCGGGTGTAAGGTAGAGCTCTTTGTCAATGGTGCTGGAGGCGCAGGGCTGTATGAGGTTCTGCCTGCGGATCAAGAGACGCGCTTTGTGCAATCGACCCATGGCTTTATGAGTCTTGAGGTCAAGCCCGAAGCGCTACACATCACCTTCTTTGACACCGATCTGAACGCGCTCCATGAAGCTGAACTTCCGAAACACTGACACGCGTTTTAAAATTTGCGGCAGGAGGATGCCCCCCGAAGGAGTCCGGAACTGGGCTCGTGCGCGTCCAGAAAAAACCTATAGGCGTCATTGTGCAAAAACCATCAGCTCCACATGGAATGTACGTCCACTCCGGATTTCGGGCCTTGATGTGCCTAGCCTCTGGACCATTTCTGAACCCTTAAATGGGCATTTCAGGATGGATACAAGAAGAACTTGAAGACTCCCCTCCCTGTTCACCCGCTGACGCGGGCTTCTGGGGGAGGAGATTCCTGGGCTGATACCCTTAAGGGCGAAATATAAAAAACTTCGAGCACCTGCAGATCCAGACGTTCATCAAGGATGTTTGAGAATGTCAGGCGCATCGCTACGAAGCCTTCTCTGAACGCTTCACTCAGCACTGAGACGAGAACCAGAAAGGTCCTCGCGTCACAACTGGCGAGGCACGTTCACCGATTACATGTCCTCCTGAAGGTTCCGACCCGCGAGCTCGAGCTCCTCATGAGTATCGTGGCGTCCCTGATAGATCTCGTTTTGCAGAAAGGCTCGTTCGACCTCGAGAGTATCTTCCAGAATATCTTTATACCAAACTCGCTTTACGTTGTCCCAGCGATAGCGTTGATTCCGCAGCTTATCTTTCATCTCGTAGGGCGCGTGGGAAGCAAGGAGCCGCCACTCGCGCAAATGGCTCCGTTTCGACATTTCGCTGAAATAGGGATCGATCAGCCTCAAGGTTGTGGCACAGTCGAACAGAGCCCGATGGGCAAAAGGATTGACGAACCCATGATCCGCAGCCAAATAGTTAAGCGCACGGGTCCGGAAGCCCTTACTTTCCCAATCGATATGCTTCATGCTACAGGCCCAATGACAGGTCAGTCCAGCCATCTCGGGTCGACGCTCCATAAAGCCACGATCGAAGTCCGCGTTGTGGGCCACAATCACCGACGCTCGACTCATAAGAGCACGCACGTACTCCCAGGCGATTCGTTGTCCCTGGAGCATCGCATCGTCAAGACCTGTCAGTTTTTTGACGTCTTCGCTGAGTGGCAGACCCGGATCTTCCAAGGCTCCATACATATTCAGGACCTTCAAGCTCCCGTCGCCTGGTATGAACTCGATCAGTCCGATCTCTATGATCCGATCCTGTTCGGGGTTGATACCCGTCGTTTCAAGATCCAATATCAATCCAAATTCCATAATTCACCTTTCCTTAGCTGGCCCTGGATGGGAGCAACATTCTGTCAGCAAACGGGCAGCTTATGCCTATTTGGCAAGCAGTGTCACTTTGATGTAAGATAGGAACGTGGACACGTGCCATCACCGGCAGGGCTGAACCTCTGTTTATGCAGCTCGCAGGTGCCTCTCACAAGTCAAAAATGATGAGATTCTATGAGTTCGAATGCTAGAGATCTGCACAAGCAGGAACCGAGTGGCGATACCCAAGAGCTTATGGTCAACAGCTTCGTTGCACTCGTAGCTGCTTTCAAGCAGGCATCAGAATTAAACGTTTACACCCTTGAGGTCCCAGCAGACGGTATTGCCAGCTTGCACCTCGAAGATATTCATCTGGTGTTTCTCGACACAGAGCTTTGGCGCACGAAGGAACGGGTCATTCCCTTTCTCGCCAAAGCGAGCGACTCCTCCTTCTGCTTTATCTGCGTCGGGCAGGATCAGGAACTCAATAGCTTGCCAACTGAACTCGAGGTAGCCAACTTCAGGACCCTGCCTCTACCCGTCCGCATGCCTCAGCTCAGCTCGCTGGTAAAAAACTTTCATCGACTCCAAACCCTTGTCTACAAGGCCGAACGAACCCATAAGAATGTGAAGGAAACCAACGAGAACGTCAAATACGTCCTCAGAGTATCACGGGAGCTCAACGGCGTTCGCGACACGAAAAAACTCCTTTCCCTCATCCTGCTTAAGGCACGAGAGATCACCAATGCCGACGCTGGCTCGATCTATACGGTTGAGTGGAATGATCAGCGCGAGTCTGACAGCCGTATTGTCTTTAAAGTCACTCAGAATGAAACCGTTTTCCAAGAGCTCGAGGAATTCGTCATCCGGATCAACGAGGAGTCGATGGTCGGATGTGCAGTCGTCTACCAGCAAGCCATTAACATTCCGGATCTCTACATGCTGGATCCTAATCCAGACAAAAATCCTTATCATGCGAAACATGACAAAACCTTCGATCTACGGACAGGCTATCAATGCCGTTCGATGTTGACTGTTCCCATGTTTGACATCAGCTATCGCGTCATCGGCGTCATTCAACTTATCAATCGGCGTCGCCATGACGTCAAAACTCTTAAGGGCATCCAGGACTTCACTAAATGTGTCGCATCCTTTGATGACACCGATGTTGAGTATGCTGAAATCGTTGCCCAGCAAGCTGGTATCGCTCTGGAAAACGCCATGCTAACGCTCGAAAAGGAACAACTTTTCGAAGGTTTCGTCAATGCTGCCGTCACTGCGATCGAACAACGTGATCCGACCACCAGTGGTCACTCCCATCGAGTTGCTAAGCTGACTTTGGGCCTCGCCGAAATCGTGAACTCGATCGACAGTGGACCCTTCAGAGATGTACACTTTGACAAAAAGCAACTGAAAGAAATCGAGTATGCGTCCCTGCTTCACGACTTTGGTAAGCTCGGCGTCCGTGAACAAGTCCTGGTCAAGGCCAAGAAACTCTATCCTTGGGAACTCGATCTTCTGTTGGAACGATTCGAGCACATCCGTTCGCGCTTTGAAGTGGAGTATCTGCGTGAATATGTCGCTTTTCTCAGTGGCAAGACAGCTGTTGCACCTGGCTTTGGCCCTGAGACCTTTCGTGCTGCCTTTGAGTCGAGAATCAACGAACTCGAGGAATTCCTCCAGTTCATCCTGAAATCTAACGAACCGACCGTCCTCGAACAAGGGGGCTTCGAGCGTTTGAAGGATATCGCCAATCTCTCTTTCAAGGATTCCAAACATCGCGCGCGTCCCTTCCTCTCTTACCGCGAGTTAGAAGCTCTGTCCGTCTCCCGCGGATCGCTTACGCGTGAGGAGTTTGCAGAGATCCAAAGTCATGTGACCCATACCTACGAATTTCTAAGGAAGATTCCCTGGGGTCGTTCTTTCCCGAACGTGCCGCAGATCGCTGCTAAGCACCATGAAAAACTCGACGGAACCGGCTATCCGACTGGCTCCCATGAAGAAGAGATACCCACTCAAACCCGCATCATGACGATTGCCGACATCTTTGATGCTTTGACAGCCGCCGACCGCCCCTACAAGAAAGCGGTGCCGGTACCCCGCGCCCTCGAAATTCTCGAGATGGAAGTTAAAGCTCAAAAGGTCGATTCAGAACTCTTTAAGCTCTTTATCGAATCGAAGATCTATCAGTCCGTGATTGAAAAAAACGATTAGGCAGCCTAAACAACAGGGAGAGCCGATTCTCCTAAGCGGGATGCCTATGCCAATCAAGTTGACGAGTGAACTTCTCCTGGCTGCCTACAGTCACGGCTACTTTCCGATGCCTCATCCGGTGACGGAGGAGATGTGTTGGTTCAATCCAGAGCCTCGAGCCATCCTGCCATTGGATGGCTTTCATGTTTCCCGTTCTCTGGCCCGCACGTTGCGTCGAAGCCCTTTTCACATTCGGATCGATCACGACTTCGCTTCCGTCATCGATGGCTGCGCCAATCGGGAAGAGACCTGGATCAACGGTGAGATTCGCGAGGCCTTCCTCCGACTCCACCAGGAGGGCCATGCCCATTCCTTCGAGGTGTGGTCCGACGAGGCTCTGGTCGGCGGCACTTACGGACTCGCCCTGGGGGGAGCCTTCTTCGCGGAATCTAAGTTTCATCGAGTCCGTGATGCCTCAAAGATTGCCCTGTACTATTTGACAGAGCATTTGCGAAACCGGGGGTTCGAACTGCTGGAAATCCAGTTCCTCACCCCGCACCTGGCGACTCTCGGCGCGATCGAGATCCATGCGACGGAGTATCAGCGGCGTTTGCAGCATGCTTTACGTCAGAATGTACAGTTCACCCCGCTTTCCGTCCTTCCTTTACCGTTCACGGGTGAAGGATGACGACGCGATCCTGGCTGAACTGCTCAAGTTTTGTACGCATGAGCTTAAGTTTTGCTAGCCATCGCATATAATTTTAATTAAGATCGGGCCTCCAAATTCGTCTAGCCGAACAAGCTGGGCGCAATCAGGCCAGGGTTCGTACTCATTTGCCCCAAGACAAACGGCCCACGACCCTTCGAGAAAGGGCTCTGGGGACTCGGTGTAAATAGGTAGGCGCCAGACTTAACGTTCAAGATAGGACGAAATGTCCGCTCATTTAGGGGAGACTATGCCAGGAGTAAGACTCAAAGATGGTGACAGTGTTGAAAGAGCACTGAAGGCTCTGAAAAAGCAGGTGGAAAAAGCCGGAACAATCTCCGAGCTGAAAAAACGCCAGCACTACGAAAAACCATCTATCAAGCGTAAGAAGAAGCAGGCAGCTGCTCGGAAACGCCTGATGAAGCAGCTGCGCAAGCTGGGCCTCGCGTAAATCGATCGGCCTCACGCATCTTACTCGGTCCTTGTCGAACAGAACTGATCGAGCAGCACTCTCGATTCATAGGGATCGGCTACCCATGCCAATCCCTAGAGTCGTTTCATCAGCACAAAGCTGGATCTCCATCTAAAAGCACCAATATTACGCACGCCTTTAGGTCCCTCTCTTTCGAGGACAGGGTCTTATCTATTTCGTCGTGCTCGCCGTTCCCTACGAGGACGGAATCAAGCTGAGGGCCGGGAACCGCTCTATGAGCGGCTGGGTCTTGGCCCACGAACCGTTCTTTTAAACCTATAGATTGCAATTCAGCTGTCAAGAAGCCCTAACTTTTCTTCTTCCCAGAACGACGCGCATGACGGCGCCTAGGGGCCTTCCCGACGGTTCCTGTGCTTCGGCCACCCTCGGCCTCGAACCATGGCAAGGGCATGGCGTACTGTGTGACTTTCGAAGGACTCTTTGCCTGGAGTTCAAGAGTATTCAGCAGCAAAGCCGGAGCCACGGTTGAGACCGGTATTGTCCCTGATTCTGCTCCACAGAAACCATTGTCGACCAGGTGATCGCGCCCAACGGCGATGATATGCGACAGGCTGCTAAGGGGTGTTCCTACAAAATCAACCCCCCTCACATAGGTCTCACGACCGTTGGGAAAGACTTTGACAGCAACTGTGATCTGGCCCAAAAAAGCCTGAAAATTGTAGGCTTCCGTCTCTGTCTCTCCACCTTCGACATCAAGCAGGATCATGCCATAGGGTACTTTCTGTCGTTGGATCTCTTGCAACAACTTTTGTTTCAGATCTTCCCAAGTGTGCTGACTATGACTTTGTACGATCAGATTTGCCATACGGCTGATGGGCCGCTCGTCCGTCTGATTCCGCGCATGGCCATTGGATTCATGACCCTGTTTGGAAAGGGGACTGCGAGTCGTCAAGAATCCCTTGAGCACGCCCCGCTCGACCAGATGTGCGCGCTTGGCCTCAGCCCCCTCATCATCATAGGGATAATGGGCGATCAAGGTCTTACCCTGAAAGCGCTCGATCGTTGGATCGTCGTAAATTGTAATATCCTCGTGCATAATCTTCTGCAGGAGTTTGTCTTTGAAGGTTCGCCCTTCACTTTCCGAAAGCAGCCGCGAGCCCTCAAGGCGATGGCCTACGACTTCGTGCAGAAAGAGACCTGCAGCTTTGGGCGCCAGCAGCACCGGCCCCGAAAAAGACGTCATCTCATCACCGTGCTCCACAGCCTGGAACTGTTGGATCTTGCGTTCGACTTCAGCCTTAAGCGTTTCGAGATCTGGTAGCTCATCGATCGCCGCGACGTGATGCACAATCGAGTAATCTTGATCGAGCCGTTTGGTGTGATACCAAAAGTAAACATTCAGACTAAAGATAGGCTCCTGCCACGACCTTTGAATGCCCTCGGAATTGACGAAGACTTTGGTGACCAGCTCGGCCGAGAGTTCTACATAGGAATTTTTGATCTCTGGGAACTTTTTGAAGAAGATACTGGCCCTCTTCACATAGAGGCGCCAATAGTCCTGATCGACTTGAAAGCGGTGCAGGGAGCAGATATCGATGTCTGCCTCCATCTTTTGAAAGGAGGGTAGGCTGCGATTCTGATCGAGATAACTCACATCACGCGATTTCTTGCCGTGATAGCGACTCACAGCATCGCGAAACTTAGCATCGGTCAGTCGCCACAGACTGAATCGAAAGCTATCCATATCATTTTCGATCGGTAGATCGACAAGCTCGATCCCTTCGTTCTCTTCACCCTGATCGGTGAGACCGCCCTTACTCGTGTGATCATAGCGATAGCTACCGACCCGCACATCCGCATAACAGACCCGACGGTGCTCGCGACGAACCTGATGCAGAGCCCCATACCGTGCCCACACATTGTAGCTTTCCATGTCACGGACAAGGTAACTTATATAATATGGGCGAGGATGTCGTGGAGCGCGGAGCCGACTCATCGACCGCTCAAGCTCAGCGACCATCGCTTTAACGAGATGTTGCACTTCGAGTCGCGTCATAATGAATACTCCTATCAGGAGATGACGATGCTCAGAGGCTAGTTCATACCCGAGGCTTCCCGGGGCTGCAAGGAGTCTTTATGTGCTATTCTGTCTTAGTTGAACAGGATTTACGGCGTTTATTTGTAGATTTTGACGCACTCGAAGACTGCGCTGCTTTCGCTCACTATAGTGAGTTACAAGCTTTGGATAGCAAGAGGTACAAGCCCATGAGCACGCATCCTCGGATCTATCCCCAGTCCTTCGCCCCCATCATAGTGGCAGATGAGCAGCAGCTCTTAGTCAAACCGATGCGCTACCGACTGCGCCCTCACGGTTCCGCGCAGGAAGTACCCAGCAAATACAACCTTTTCAATGCCCGACTCGAGGGTCTCGAGACGCGACAAACCTGGTCTGCGCTCTTTATGCGCAAGCATGGCCTTCTTGTCGCACAAGCTTTCTATGAGTGGGTGCTGCGTGATGGCAGAAAGCAGGTGATCTCATTTCGCCCGCGTGAACACAGGGATATTCTGATTCCTGTTTTGTATGACGAGTGGGAAGATCCTGCAGGTCGCGAGACTTTCGCGTCGTTTGCTCTGATTACGGGCGAGCCACCGCCCGAGGTCACAGAGGCGGGACATGATCGCTGCCCTCTGTTTCTCAGGAGACCTTACATCGAAACTTGGCTTCGCCCTTGGCAAGCGACTCGGACCCGGATGAAACAACTACTGACGGATCGCGAACCCGCTTACTTTGAGCATCAAAACGCTGAGCCTTAGACCTCCAGCGCGTTGGTAAGCGTCCAGAAAAGGCCCATAGGTCTCAGCTCAGGACAACCTTCAACTCCTCAAGGCTTAACAGGCTACGATGGGGGCTTGTTTTTACTCGATACGACGGTTGATCGTAATCACCACGTTCGTTGCACCCATCGGGATATTCTCGATCGTGCCAACGAGATCTCCCGGTTGGTCGGGACCAGCATTACCATCCCGATCGAGTCGAGCTTTCAGGCGAAACGAACGCGGAGGCAGCGAATCCGGATTCACCATCATAGGCAAAAGACGTTCTTTGGTTAGCGCGAAGTCCATAGGTCCCTTAAAACCTTCTACGCCTAGCTTCTCGCGGATGGCTCCATAGGGCATGGGAGTTGGGCTATCGCCATCGAAGGCGATAATGAAAAGGGTGTGATAATCCGGTGACTCGGCGTTGAAATCGCCGCTGAGTTCCACGCGGCCTTCCACATACTTTGGCGACTTTTCGCCCATGTTCATGGCAGTCACAAGACTGACAATAACAGCTAACACGAAGATCACAGCTCCGACCAAAGTGATGCGCTTCACAGTGCTTCTCCTCTCAATCTAGGATATGAGGCCGCTCCGCCCACAGCCGAATCGGGACGAGCCTCCTACATGAGGTTCCCCCGAGCTTATCGCAATTTCCTGAGCAGAAACAGCTGTTTGACAAAAAAACCACAGCCTGTGCCTTGACCAGGTCTTTTTTGGCCTATTTCCTGCTTAAGGCTAGACAGCTGCCCTTCGGGGCCCGTGTTGAGTTGCTGCTGTGTTGCTCCCTGCTGTTGAGGTATAAGATGCTGAAGCTGAAGCCCTTTTCTGTTTTCCTGCTGGTTCTTGGTGTTTCTGTCGGCTGTAACAACGCTCGATTTACCGGAAAAAGTGGTTCTACGGGGAAAAATCCCGCACCCACTGCCGAAAACCCTGAAACCCCTGGTTCGACACCTCCCCCTCCAGGTGGCCAAAATCCTAACACCCCTGGCACGAATCCTGGCAGCTCTAACCCAGGAACCAATCCTGGCGGAACCAATCCCGGTGGAACCAATCCCGGTGGAACCAATCCTGGCGGAACCAATCCCGGTGGAACCAATCCCGGTGGAACCAATCCCGGTGGAACCAATCCCGGTGGAACCAATCCCGGTGGAACCAATCCTGGTGGAACCAATCCTGGCGGAACCAATCCTGGCGGAACCAATCCTGGCGGAACCAATCCCGGTGGAACCAATCCCGGTGGAAACCCTCCGACCGATGAAGATTGCTTCTGGTTTGGCATCTGCGATGGTGAAGATCCTGAACAAAACGACAATCCGGGTCAACACTGAGCGCTTTCTTAAACGTTCTCAGATCCGTTCAAGAACAGACTCGATCACCAACTTGAAAGCGTTGGCCCCCTGAGGGAGCGAGTTCCCCTCCCGAGCAAGGATCGACCCTAGGTTGATCCTTGCTCGGGAGGACCTCGGTTCCTGTCCGTTGGGGATGAGAGAGCTGCAGGGGGGATGTCCTATCAGTGTGAATCCTTCGGGCTCTCGGAGCATCGAAAAAACAAGCCTCTGACTAGGTTGATCCTTGCTCGGGAGGACCTCGGTTCCTGTCCGTTGGGGATGAGAGAGCTGCAGGGGGGATGTCCTATCAGTGTGAATCCTTCGGGCTCTCGGAGCATCGAAAAAACAAGCCTCTCATCAACAGTCTTCCTTGGAAAACATCCGATCCGAGATCAGCAAAAACCCATTCTCTCTGGGCGCATAAGGCATCATCGGGGAGACAGGAGGTTTTTTGTAGTGAAAGCTTGATCAACTGAGTCGATCCAAGCGAGGCCATAACGAATTGAAAAAAGCTTAAGACCGTCGAGCGACTGTCCAAAGGGAATGGCCTAGAATCTTTGGCTCTGCACGCGCCCTGTGACGCACCTCTCGACTGAAAGGCGCTTTTTGCTTTCCTGGCTAAGAGCGCCATATTTGCTTGACAATACTTTTTGACATGGTAAACAGGAGGAGCCGGTAAGAGGCGACTGTCAGGGTTTTCCAGTCGATGAGGTCCCGAAATGAACTTCCCTAAAACCAAAAGCCTAGCTGTTATCGCAGCTAGCGTTGTTTTGACATTGGCCTGCGGTAGCGCAAAATTCAACGGTAAGAAGGGCTCGAATAATCGCGACGCAAATCCTGTGCCTCCGCAACCCTGCGAGGTCACCAACACCTGTCCACCCCCGCCTCCCCCAGGAGAGTGTAAGCCTGGTGAGACGGAATGTCCGAAGCCCTGCACCGGAGCTGACTGCCCGCCTCCACCACAGGATTGCAAAGTCGGTGATCTCACATGCACACCTCAACCGCCAGTCTGCACGGATAGCAAGGACAAGGATTGCGTTCCTGCTCCTTGTGATCCCAAGAAGTCTGTTTGCAATCCGCCCCCTCCTCCTCCAGTCTGCGATCCCAAGAAGCAGGACTGTGACGACGATCCAGGGCAGACTGATGACGGTGACTGCTCCGTACAAAACGGGGGCAAGTGTCCACACCAAAGCCACTAATCTTCAGTCTCTGCCGAGATTTCTCCGTCTCTGACTCAGACATTCGCCACCCGGGTGCTTCCGTTGCTTGGACGTCCTTAGGGCCAACCAAGCCAGCGCCCTAGAGGCCCCCGCAATTCACGCTGAGCCTGCCGGAGTTGATGCAGGGAGTAAAAGCTTCCTCGCCATCGGACCCCACCTTGCTGCAGAGTGATTGCTGCTGATCGCACGAACGCGAAAAATTGAATCAGGATGGCCGGCGTGAGGCCCATGGCCTTATCGAGGCTAACCTGAGAACGGAAACAGATGAAGGCAAAATAGATATGGGCCAACAAAACTGAAGAGAGCCAAAGGATCATTCGCCAACCCTCAGCGAAGAAGACCATCATCAAAGGCAAATGAAAAACCAGGATCTGACCCACGATCGCAAACGCCAAAAGACCAACAGAAAACCTAAGACCTGCAAAACTATTTTTTTCAAGCCCAGTGATATAGTCCCAGAGTGAAGGGTACCAATGGATCGAGGCTTGCTCGAGACCGAGGAAAAAACCGGATCGCCCGCCATGTCGCTTGGCGAGCATGCCCAAAAACACATCGTCGACGATCTCCATGCGCAAAGTCTCGTGACCGCCAAGCTTTTCGTAAAGGGATCGCCGTATCATATTGAACGCACCCACTCCCATGTAAGCCTGAAGCTTACGGGGATCAAACACATGCCGTGGATCTTGAAACACGAAGAAAAGAAAGGTCAACGAGGTGATCACCGTTTCTTGCCACCAACTGCTGCAGACCAGACGAGGCGCCATACAGAGATGATCGAGTCCCTCGCTTTCTGCTGTTGCAATCGCCTGTTCGAGGGCCGTCTTTTCCATGACGACATCCCCATCGCAAAACAGCAGCCATTCGCCACGCGCCAGCTGACTGCCACGATGCAGTGCCCAGCATTTGCCAAGCCAACCTTCAGGTAGCTCCTGATTATGCACGACCCGTAAGCTCGGATATTCAAGCGCGAGTCGATCCAGGATGATCGTCGTCGCATCGGTCGAGCGATCGTTGACGACGATCAATTCGATCTGAGGATAGTTTTGGGAAAGCAAAGACCGAACATTCGATTCAATAGCTGCCGCTTCATCCCGCGCAGCCACGATAAGGGAGACATGAGGGTGTTGTGCAGGCGTTCTTGCTTGCGGAAGGTCCCGCAGAGCGCGACGACTGAAATGAGGCCATCGCGATAGCCAAAAGATGAGAATGAGAATGCCAAGCAAGTCGAGCAGCATGAGATCCCCCCGTGCGATGCCGTCGTTATTCCGCGGACTACTCTATCACTCTAAGGAGAGTGCTTTAAGGTCGGCAGCGAGGACAGGAGCCGACTTCTTGCAGACAATGCGGGCAGATCTGAATCACCCCTTGTTGGCCATCGCGTATGGGTTCACGCGAAGCTTGCTGCTTCAGCTTTTTCTTTTCGGCCAAGTAACCCTTTAAGAGATAGATGCCCCCCGCGACCAAGGCAAGGGGTAGCAGGAAGCGCCAGAGTGCTAGCACAAGCGTAAAACCGCCCTTCAACAGAAAGACGATTCCCACCACAGCTAGCAGAACTTTGCTGACCCAGCTCAAACAGCAACCTCGTTTTCGTTAGGACGAGGACGACTGGCCGCAGCAAGTCCAATACCAGCCAGCAGCAGCACACCAGCCATGACCGCGCCGATGATCCAAAGGCGTCCCCTACCTTCGGGTAGACCCTGCGCTTCAAAGTTAAGCGTCTGTCCAGCCTTACCGTTATACAGGGTCCAGGTGTCATAATTTCGACCCGAAAAAGGCACGCTTTCGCGTTTCTCGAGATTACTGCCTTCGATGGTCAAGGTATCTTCCCAAACGAAGAGACCGATACTCTCGAAGTCCGCAGTCGCCTGAAAACTCAAAGGTGCCTTGCCCTGGCGTGCTGGAATCTGAAATCCGATATTGAGGAGCGTATCCCCCGGAGGAATCATCTTATCGAGCGTCAAACCTCCATCCGTTCCAAGCTTGAGTTCGTCCGGTCCGACATTCTCCTGGCCTTGGAAGTCGATTGTTTCTTTCGGCAGCATCACTGGGACATTCAATCGAGCTGGTTCGGTGCCAGGATTGCTCACAAGAAAAAGATAACTACCCCAAATCGAATCGACTCCAGGAAACATCACATAAATATGGCGACCAGAAACAACCGTTTGTCCGAGGGCCGTAGAGCTCTGGGCAAAAGTCACAATCATCCCGATCCATAGCAGCAGTTGGAATCCTTTCACGCTTCTCACTCATTGCCCCCTGTTCTTCTGCTCGGCAAGCAGATGCTTGATGTAATCGAGACGGCGCGAGGTGTCGAGATAACGGTTCGTGAGATACGACTTCCGCTGATCCCAGGTCAACTTAGTGATGCGCTTCTCCTCGAACAGACGCTCGTCCTCCAGATAGCGCTTCAGAATTGCATCCTGGGTTGCTACGAGTCGCTCGGGTGAATTGATCGAAGCTGATTCCTGTAGAGTGCCTCCTTTGCCGAACACGAAGGGGCTCAGGAGTATTAAAACCGTGATGAAGGAGACCACAATGGCGAATGCTATCATCCGACTTTCTCCTGTTTGATGGCCTTGAGTCGTTCCTGCATCTCGGCGATGAGAGCATCGTTGGAGCGAACCCCTTGGGTATTGACATGCACGCGACGCTTCCACACCAAAAGCCAAATTGCGATCGGCCCGAGGCAGAGCAGAACTATGGGTACCACCCAAGCTAGAAGGTTGAAGCCTTCTTTAGGGGGTTCGCGCAGGATCCAAGGTCCGTAACGTTCGACGAAATACTCCTTGATCTCCTCCTTGGATTTACCGAGCTGCATCTGCTCTTTGACCTGATCTTTGATCTGAATGGAGAAACCTGCATCCGACTCGAGTATGCTGAGGCCCGTACAGGTCGGACAACGCAGATCTCGCGCGACTTCACGAAAGAAGGGGTCGCTATCCTGCACCGCAGTCGGCTTGCGAGCTGCCGCGGGGTTCAAGGGATCTGCAGACTCAGGCTTGGGCGCCACAGGAGCTAGCTCAGCCGGGGCCTCGTTCCCATCGGGAGCATTAAGCTCCTGGGCTTGGGCCGTCCCTAAGGACAATAAGGTCAAACTCAAGACAATAGCTTTCATTTCGACACCTCCCACGCACCTGCCACGACATCACGGCTTTTGTTCCCTCGATAGAGATCAAAGAGCGATACCATTCCTCCGATACACATGATCACGATTGCGATCCAAACAAAGCGAACGGTCGGGTTGATATTGACCTGAAAGGTCATGCGTTTGCCATCACTCCGATCAAAGTCGACCAGTACAACATAGACATCATGCCAAAGGTTGCCAGTGATCCCGATCTCATTGAAGGTTTGATCCTTGGTCGGATAGCGGCTCTGAGCCGGGATGATATCTCCCACCTTCTGCTCACCCCGGAATAGATGGATTGGAGCCGTGTAGAGTGTGGCGTTTTTGTTCTGTTTGACCTGAATCCCTGCAGCCTCGGTTTCAAAGCGATAGCCGAAGAATTCGAAGCTTTCGCCAGCTTTGACCGTTACCCGATTTTCGAGCCCACGGTAGTTGCCCAAGAAGCCGATGATAGCGATCATGACCCCTAAGTGAGCTAGCCAGCCACCAAAATATCCCAGATTTCGCTTGAAGAAGAGACCGTAGTTGAAGCGCAGATCCTTCATCTTCACATAGATATCACCAAGGAGACAGCCGATGGCCCACGAGCAGAGGTAGAGACCGACGAGTTGAGCGATCAAGTTATAGGTTTTGCGCGTTCCCATGACGTCACCGAAGTAGATCAGCACCATGGTGAGCGGAATGGCGAAGATAACCGAACCAAAAATAATGGGCTTGGCATAAGGAATGTTATTCGATTGATAACGCATCAGCTGGCCAATAGCGATTCCAAAAATAAATCCCAGACCGATCCAGGGCGCGAACATGTTGAAATAGGGAGCCTGGACCGAAATCCGCTGTTCCGTGATGGCCTCCGAAACGATCGGGAACATGGTGCCGATAAACACGATAGCTGCGAATGAGATGAGCAGAAACTGCGTGACAACTAATGCAGATTCCTTCGACACCCCCCAGACTTTCTCCGTGTCGGAGGGAAGAATCGAGGGAGCACGGAATGCATAGATAGCCGAACTGATGATGATCAAACCTGCTAGGTAGCTTAGGTAGTTAGGACCGATTGGCGATTCAGCAAAGGAGTGGACCGAGGACACCACACCCGATCGTGTGAGAAATGTTCCGAAGTAACAAAGGAAGAAGCCAGCAATCGAAAGCACGATACTCAAACGCTTAAGGTGACCGAGCTTATCTTGGACGATGAGCGAATGCAGCAGCGCGGTGCACATCAGCCAAGGCATGAACGAGGAGTTTTCAACAGGGTCCCAAGCCCAGTAACCAGCCCAGCCCAGTTCCACGTAAGCCCAACGTCCACCGAGCGTGATGGCAGCGGTGAGAAATACGAAAGAAATTAGCGCCCAGCGCCGAACTGTTTTGAGCCATCCCTCAGTAATGTCGCCAAAGCAAAGAGCTGCGATACTGTAGGCAAAGGGAACGCCCAGCGTTACGTAACCGATAAACAGGAGCGGCGGGTGAATCGCCATATAGGGGTTTTGCAGCAGCTCATTCATACCGCGCCCATCCATCGGTGCGGGCAAAGTCGCCTTGAATGGATCGGAGTGGGTGATCGCCAGGTAGAACATCCACGCGAGCACGGCCTGCAAAGCAGCTGAGACGTAGGGCATGATGTGCTCGTTATCGCGCGAATGCGTCCAGATGCAGATCGTTGCGACGCAGGAGAGGAACATGGTCCAGAGCAGGTGAGAGCCTTCGAGAGAGGACCAGAGAGCTGTGAAGGTGAAAAGAGCAGGCAGGTCGTTGCTCGAGTTTTTAGCGATGTAGTTGACTGAGTAATCCCGCTGGTAGAACGCATAGATCATGAGAACGGTGGCAGCGAAGACTGAGACAAAAGTCACAGTCATGGCCAGTTTGGAGGACATGTACAATCTTCTGTGCCGCCAGTAGGCAGCCAGAATCGCACTTGCGAATCCGTAGAAACTGCAGATAAAACAGAGAAAAATCAAATAGAAACCATAGTTGGCCAGCATACCGGAAACCTCATTGCAAGCCGGAACTGTGAGCAGGGAGAACGAAAGCCACTCCCCCAGCGATGGGATGACGCGAAAGTATTGTACCGCACAAGTTCGAGTCTCGTCAGCCTCAAGCTCTCGGTGTAAGTGGTATAAAGCATCGAAATCCCTTGTAAAAGACTTATCTTGCCTTCGGGATCATATTTCCGTAAATCTTCAGTCCGACAAGACCCTCCGTCTCGGATGCGGGTCGCGGATCAGGAAGGGCTGCCTATGCCAAGCGTCTATGTCAAAACCCTCGGGTGCAAGGTCAATACTTACGATACCCATGCGATCGAGAACCAGTTCAAGGCTTTGGGCTACGAATTGGTCGATTCCCCCGAGCAAGCGACCGTCTCGGTGCTCAACACCTGCAGCGTTACCGCAAACGCTGACAAGGAGGCTCGCTACCTTCTGCGCAAGTTCCGGCGAGACAATCCGGAAACGATTGTTGTGGCCACCGGCTGCTATGCCCAGACTGATTCCCAGCGTCTGGTGGAGATGGACGAGGTAGACTTGGTATTTCCCAATCAAACCAAGGACATTATGGTGGAGGCAACCCACCGTTTCCTCGAAAAGAAGCAACAGGAACCTCACGAAGCACCTCGCTCCAAACTGCCCGAACACGTCAAAGCTGTAAGCGCAAACCGACAGGGTCATTTCAAGTCTTCCTTGACGCTATTAGAGGCCGACTCCAGCCAAACCCGTGCGTTTCTTAAGATCCAGGACGGCTGCAACGGTTTTTGCACCTACTGTCTCATACCCTACGCTCGAGGGGCCTCGCGCAGCGTCGCCCGTGAGCAGGTTCTCGACGAGGTACGACGACTCATCGACCTCGGGGTGAAGGAGCTGGTTTTTACGGGTATCCACATCGGGGACTACGGCGAAGATCACGGGGACACCCAGGGCTTCGTGCGGCTGATGCAGACTCTGCTCGATTGGCCCGATATGGTGCGTATTCGGATTTCGTCGCTCGAGCCACGTGAGTTGACTGAGGACCTGCTCAAGGTGCTCAGTACCAGACCCGAACTCTTCTGCGATCATTTCCACCTCCCCCTGCAATCGGGCCACGATCGGATTCTCAAGGCGATGCGACGCACCTACGATAGCAGGCAGTATGCAGATAACGTAGCTCTGGCTCGTCAGTATTTTCCTCGAGCCAACTTTGGCGCCGATGTGATTCCGGGCTTTCCTGGAGAAACGGACGAGGAGTTTGGGAGTACTGTCGATTTCATCAGGACGACAGGCTTGAACTATCTTCACGTCTTTCCCTACTCCAAACGACCCAACACGGCGGCCTCCCGCATGCCTGATCATCTCCCTGCGGACCTGGTCAAGGAGAGGTCGCGGATCCTGCGTGATCTCTCCGACGAGCTCAAGATGGAGTACTCGCGTCGCTTCATCGGTGAAGAGGTCTCCGTCCTCTGGGAAAATGACTCCGACGCTCAAGGGCGGCGGATGGGACACAGCACCAATTATCTCGATGTCTGTGCTCTCAGTTCGGCTCCGGTAGCTGCCGGTACGATCAATCGGGTGAAACTCAAAGGTTTCGTCGAGGGTATGCGCCTCCTGGGAAAAATCGCCGAGTGAGCCGTTCTTTTAAACCTCTAGATTTCAATTCATCAGGGAAGAACCCTGGAGAACGGGGTGGCTAAGAAGCCGTCCTCATCTCTTCGCGGGCGCACCTCCCTGCGATCCTTCAGTTCTATAGGAAGCTCCATGGCGAACGCATCAGACCGACACCTCCACAGGCTTTTCCGTCCGCGCGAGGGATGAAATTCACCTCTCAAGCAAGCTTATCAAACCTCTACCTCCACAGACCTTTGCGTCCACTCGAAGCTCGAAAGCCTCTTTTCAAATACCCCTACAAGACCTATAAACACGGGTGACATGACACTCAAGTACGATGAGACGGCTGCCTTGAAGGAGGACCAGACTGTGAAGCACCCCCTACCCTTGCTGCTCTCTACGTTGCTCCTTGGCCCTATGGCATGCCAAGATTCCAAGGGCTCAGCCGGGCCCGGCGACGAGGTTCTTCCAGACCCCGCTGTGACAGAAGACGGCGAATCGGCTGATGGACTACCGACTCCTCTCGGTGGCCAGCGTGACAATGGCGTTCTTATGCAGTACTTTCACTGGTATCTGCCCAACGATGGGCAGCACTGGCAACGTCTCGAGAGCGAGGCAAAGTCGTTAGCTCAGGCGGGTTTCACCGCCTTATGGTTACCTCCAGCCAGCAAATCCTCGGGTGGCTCAGACTCCGTCGGCTACGGCACCTACGATCTTTATGACCTCGGAGAATTCAATCAAAAAGGTTCCCTGCGCACGAAATACGGGACTAAGGACCAACTTCTGACAGGCATCCAAGCCGCGCAAAACGCCGGTTTGGCCATCTATGCTGACATCGTGATGAATCATCGCCTGGGTGCCGACAGCACGGAAACAGTCATGGCCATTCCTGTGAATCCCAATCAGCGTCTGGAAGATATCGGGTCCGCTCGTAGCATCCAAGCGTGGACGCGATTTGAATTCCCAGGTCGGCAAGGTCGCTACTCTTCGTTTGTCTGGTCGAGCCAGCACTTCAACGGTGTGGACTGGGATCAGAACGTGCGTGAGCAGGGACGAATCTATCGCTTTCAAGATAAGCGCTGGGATTCTGGCGTTTCTAAGGAGCGAGGCAACTACGATTATTTGCTTGGCTCAGATCTCGACATGGAAAATCCCGAAGTCGTGGCCGAGCTTAAAAACTGGGGCATCTGGTATCGCGATATCGCTCAGTTGGATGGTTTCCGACTCGATGCTGTCAAGCATATCCATAGTCCCTTCGTCAAAGAATGGCTGCAGGCGGTCCGAGCCGGCAGTACCAAAGAACTCTTCAGCGTTGCAGAGTATTGGGATGGTGACGTCAAAAACCTACTCTCTTATCTCAAGGAGCAGAATGATGCGACCAGCCAACTCTCGCTCTTCGATGTCGCCCTGCATTACCGATTGCACGAAGCCTCTCGAGCTCTGGGCACCTTTGATATGACAACGCTCTTGAACGATACCTTGATGCAAAAGCGTCCATCACGAGCGGTCACCTTTGTCGACAATCACGACACCCAGCCGCTGCAGGCGCTCGAATCCCCTGTCGAAGATTGGTTCAAGCCTCTGGCTTACGCGCTGATCATGCTACGGAAGGAAGCTTATCCAGCCGTATTTTATGCGGATTATTACGGAGCAAGCTACACAGGACAGCGACGTGATGGCACAAACGAAAGTATCACGTTTCCACGCCTCAAAGATTGGATCGATCTCCTGCTTCGTGCTCGACAGCAGTACGCCTATGGTGAGCAACGTTCCTATTTCAATCATCCCGATCTTATCGGCTGGACCAGGCGCGGCACCGAACAGCATCCGAACGGCTTGGCGGTGATTCTCTCCGACCGCTTTGAGGGTAGCAAGAAGATGCAGGTGGGGCCCGAGCATGCCGGCAAATGCTTCACAGACTTCACGGGTCAACAATCAGGTTGCGTGACGATCGACACGCAAGGAGACGGGATCTTTCCCGTCGGTGCCGCCCAGGCTTCCATTTGGGTCGGCCCCTAAGTGCAGGCCTCATCTGTGTTGCGAGCGGCAGCGAGACCCCGCTCGCAGAGCGATCCACATGGCGAGACAGATCTCGCCTACAAGGGACATCAGGTCCGTGAGCAGCTGAGGACCTCGCTGCGATGACAGCTATCGGCGTCACGGCGCCTTTTCTTCAAGAACGGCCTGACGTTCCACAGGAGCTGCCACTTCGATTCCAAACTCCACCCGACGATCCAAACGTCTCTGCTCTCGAGTACCTTGGGGGTAACGAGCTTCACGCGACCCGAGGCCTTCAGGCAGCAGTCTCTTCGAGTCGACTCCCATGGTCTTCAGGCGCTCAGCGACAGTCTGTGCCCGCTGCTCGGTCAGCTCTTGGTTGCGTGCTTCGAGACCGCCAGTGTCGGTATGCACAGCGATACGCAGTCGCTGAATATCAGGCTGCCGCTTCAGCAGAGCCGCCAACTGGCGCAATTGCGTATCCGAACGGGGCAACAGCTTGCCCTGACCTTTGACGAATTCTGGCTGGGGCCAAGGCAACTCCTGACGAAAGCGAAAGCGCTCAGCTGCGTAGTGCAGTCTCAAAAGGGTCACTGGCTCGTGCATCGCAAGAAAAAAGCCCCGAAACAGGCTGGAGTCATCCCGCATGACATCCAATTGGTAAAGGCCTGGTTGCAAACCCTCATCACCCTGTTCGCCATCAACAAGCGGTTGAATCACAAAGCGGCTGCCCTTGGGCAAAGGCTCCGAATCTTCATCCAAGCTCAGCTGGAGACCTTTATTCTTAGGGGCAACAGCTGCTCTCTTTGCTCCGATGGTCTGTTGGGCTAGCTTCTCGACTGGACCTGGCAATTGCCTCCAGGGAGCTGCTGGTGTTGCAAGCATCTGAGTCGTAGCTGACAGACCAAAGCTCGACAGGGAAAGAGCCCACCCCAAGAATCCTCGAAGCCTGCGGAATAAAGCGAAACGATTCATAGCCTCACGTCTCCTGGCTGCAGCAGACAAAAGCATACAGCTCTGCATTCGCGGTCTCTGCAGATCGTGACGTTCTGTCCAATTGAGGAGACAATTTTTCACATTTTCCCGCTTCGGTCGAGCAAATTCAACTGCGAAGCAGGCATGATTTTTTTCCCGCTCTAAGTCCTGCGACCTAGATCCAGAGCCTCCTTCGGGGATCGATAGGTGAGTCAACTTACAGATCTTTCTTCATCTCAGATTCGACTGAACCAAGCCCATCATCGAGGTGCTATGAAGCAAAAAAATAAAGTTAAGTAAGCTGAATGAGACCATTTTTTGAAGCAACACGGCGTCTGAACTTTTTCGGCGGAATCACCCTTGAGTCTGTCCAGCAAGACCCGTTTCAGCTTTTAGTCCGGGTCCAGAGGCAAGGTATACAATGTGCCGGCGTCCGAGCTGCATAAGCGGTCCGTGGGGAGCTGGTGGCTTTTGTACCAAAGATGCATCTGGAGCATGCCCGAACGGGCCTATCGGCCTGCTCACTCAACCGAGCAGACCTACGAGCATTACGAGACTTGCTCCTACGCTACCAAATCAAGTTAATCTTATTGACGTATTTAGAATTCAGTGGAACTTGCCGCGGGTGCGCGTTTCCACGATTCACAAGGGGCGGAACGCGCAGCTATTCTGCAATGGAAATCTGAAATCGATCTTCGTGAACGAAAAAGGCAAGATGATGAGGCGTAAGATTTGATTTGAGTTGAAGTCTTGCTGGATAGTCAGCATCCTTAGGAGATACACATCGCTTGAGAATCGACGTGGTAATACCTACGCATTCTGAAGATAGATCATCACTCTCAGGCTCGAGCCTACTTACCGAAGCTGCAAGGTTTGCTTTTGTTGGTGGGAACATCGAGACACTTCCCACGAGGCTGGCATGACCACTTGTTTCCTTGAGGCATTTAAACCTTCCAGGGCAAGCGCACCTTTCCAAATACTCGTAACCGTGCTTCCGCGCGACGATCGCCTCAGGCTCGTCTATCGTCTCACTGGACCGCTCGAACAGATCGTCATCCCAGAGCCGGGTCCGAGCGTTTTTCAGGACGAACTCTGGACTCAAACCTGCTTTGAGATCTTCATCAAACCCAGCGGATATAAACACTATGAAGAATGGAATTTCAGTCTCAGCAGTGCCTGGGCTCATTATAGCTTCTCGTCCTACAGGCAAAGAATCGATCAAGCAGCTCGTCAAGGACCTCTGGAGCCTATCTACATCGAGCGATCTCCAGACCGCTGTGAACTGAGCGCGGATGTTCCCCGACCCTTAGGTGAGCTTGAAATTGGTCTGGCCACTGTCTTGCTGACGAAGGATGGAAAAAAAACGTACTGGGCCCTTAACCATCACAGTCAAAAGCCCGACTTTCATGACGCCCGCAGCTTTACGGCCAAGCTTAGAACTTAACCGTATCGATAGCTTCCAGAATGGCCATGTTGGTTTCTTCGGCCATCGAAGCTTCATAGGCTGGCGAAGCCTTTACGAACTGAGCGCAGCTCTTTTGGGTCCCATTCCACTTGGTACCAATGACTTCGCCCTTGGCGTTCAGGGTCAAGACCACCGTGCAAGCGTCATCGCCTGTGCTAGGAGCCGCGTACTGAACGACCTTGGTATCTTCACCGACACCCACCTCTTGAGTCGGTTCGCCCCAGATACTTTTCATCGTCTTGCTATCCATGCCGAGCCAGGAGTCGACCTTGCCTTCGACGTCCATCGCGCTAGGAACCGTGGTGCATGCAGTCAAAGCGAGACCTATGAAGGCGGCACGTATTTTCATACTTCCCTCTGCAAAACAAAGTGTTGGTAAGATTCCGTTCCATCATGCCAGTAAAAAAGTCGGATGTCAAAAATCCTTTACCGGCACGGGACGAGGGCACGCCCCCCCAAAACAAGGAGCCGCACCCCCTCCAAGATTAGACTAGGATGGAAAGGAGCGTCCAGCAGTTTGCTTAAAAATTCACCATCCCCTCCCGTACAGATCAGGTGCCAGCCTTTGACACCCAGTCTTTTCTCCAGAGCTCCCTCCAGGCCTCGAACAGCCAACTCGGTCTCACGGAGCACACCCCGAAGCATGGCCGAGCGGGTATCGTGCCCCAGGAATTCAGCTTCAACGATTTCAAGAGGGTTAATTTCTGCCAATCTGATTTGGGGCAAACGAGCGGTGCGAAGGTGTAGGGACGTCAGTTTCGTCTGGAGGCCAGGCAAAATATAACCACCCTGGTAGCGATGATCCGCGGTGATCACTTCGATCGTGACGGCGGTTCCGGCACTCACCACCAGAAGGTTACGTTCGGGAAAGAGCGCCACCGCAGCTTCGGCCATAGCCGCACGGTCAATGCCGAGCTCCTCGTAACGATAGAGTTCATAGGAAATGGCTAGAGGACGCTTCGGCACCATCACCAGGCGGAGGCCCCAGGACCGCAAAAGGGACTCGAGTCGATCCCGGACATGATCCTGCACCGAGATCGCGTGAATCGGCCAGCCTCTCGGCAGCTGCAGGGTTTGCAGCAGACGGTGGACGGCATAAAGCTCGTTGGGATCGTGACTCATGAGGTTGAAACGATAGGTCTCCGGCGCTTCATCCTCTTGTGTCGGATGTCGATAGACGGCCAATTTACAGAGTGAATTGCCGACATCAGCCACGAGCAAGGGATGGTCACGCTCGTCTTGATAGATCCATTTCCAATCATGACGAACGCTGCTCAATGCATGCAGGGTGTCTTCGCCCAATCCTTTGATGCGCAATTGCCCATCAGCATCCAAACCTTCTAAACTGCCTAATTTTCGCGTTCCGCTCTCTATCCACAATTGTCCCGGCTCGAGGGCGTAGGAGGCATAAAGGCTCAAGAGGTCCTTGTGCAACAGATCGTTAACCAGCGTCTGCGCCAGATCCGTGGCGAGAATCTCAGCTTCGACTCCCAGGCTGCGACCGACGATGTCTTCGAGACTAATCGTCTTCTGATCAGCAACTTGAGGTGCCGCGTGCAAATTGATACCGATGCCGATTAGCACAGGACCCCAGTCATGGCCCTGAACACTGCTTTCACACAATATCCCACCCAGCTTCGCCGTACCATACAGCAGATCGTTAGGCCATTTGATAGTGACACGACGTGCAAATCGTTTCCAAATCCAGTCCGCACTTGCGGTAGCGACTAGCAGCGGAAGCTGCCGCATGCGGATGGCATCGAGGTCGCGACTGTCGAGCACTAAAGTAAGATAAATACCACCTTGTGGGCTGGACCAGGGTTTACCTGTGCGTCCCCGACCTTGAGTCTGAGTCTTCGCGATCACCACAAACGGTGGCAACTCGAGACCCCCTGCGACCAGGTCCGCGGCATGTGTTGAAGTCGATTCGATACTCTCGAAACTTAGAATCTTCATAGATCGAAGAGGAGTGAGAGGTCTGACCAACGACTGCCTGTAATAACTGAGCTGGTAGAAATGAAATCCACTCCCGTTTCGGCAATCTGTCGAACGTTATGCAGACGCACATTACCCGACGCTTCCACGAGGGCTCGCCTTTGAATAAAATGAACAGCCTCTCGCATCTGCTCGATCGTCATGTTATCAAGCATGATGATATCAGCTCCTGCAGAGAGGGCTTCCTTCACCTCATCAAGCGTTGTGGTCTCAACCTCGATCTTCAAAGTCGGCGGCAAACTCTCATGCAGTCGATTGACAGCCTGGGTGATACCCCCGGCCGCACGGATATGATTTTCTTTGACAATGACGCCATCGCAGAGCCCGAAGCGATGATTGCGCGCGCCACCGATCACTGTCGCCGACTTTTCGAGTATGCGAAGACCTGGCGTTGTTTTGCGAGTATCAAGCAGCTGAGTCCGCGTGCCCTCTAGCGCTTTGACAAATTCATGTGTCTGAGTCGCAATACCGCACATACGAGCAAATAGATTGAGAGCCACACGTTCGGCTTTGAGGATCGATCGAGCTCGACCGCGGATGACGAGTAGTTCGCTACGATGACTCGCAAACACCCCGTTCTGAACCTTGATTTGAACGTCTAGCTGCGGATCAACTTTGCGAAACACAGCCGCCGCTACATCGATGCCTGCGATCAGACAGTCTTCTTTGTTGATGATTCGAGCTGACGCCGAACGATCGCGCTCCACACAGAGGTCCGTGGTCCAGTCACCGTAGCCCCAGTCCTCTTCCAACGCCCTTTGGATGATTGGTTCGATCTGTATGCTATGAAGCTCGTGCATGGCAGCTCCTTGGAAAGTCTGAAAAGGTGGATCGGAGTCGCCTAGAGCGACTTCCGGGACCTTGCTTCAAAGCCGCTCATTTGTCAACGAGGAGGCGGCTGCGCTCCTGCGTCAGACGATCCAGTTCCTTGCTGATAAGTTCTCGAGCGATTTGGGCAAAGTTCTTGCGGCAGTATTCCTCGACGGCTCCTCGCACAAGCCGCTCCATCTCCTCCTGGAGCATAGGCTCCAGCATGCTCTGCAGCCCCGTCCCTCCGCCTCGCCCCACAGTCTCTCGGCGGGGGTCAGGAGTCGGGCTCACTTCGGATTCGTCCTCGAGAGAAAAGCTGATGCCACGCTTGGCCACTTCCATCGGTTTATCGAGGCTGGCCATGGGTCGGGTGGTCTGGGTAGCTCGAGGTCCCCCGACACCGGGAGCTCCTTTTCCGTGCGACGCAGTGGCCGCTAGCACAGAGGCCCCACTAGTCTGGATGGACGCACCAGAGGTCGGTCCCGGGGTGGGCGCTGAGCGAGACTCTCCTATACCCAAGTCAACGCCGCGTCCTGGGTTCGTATCGGGCATAAAGGCCTGGTTTAACGCATCCTCTCGGGTGGAGCGCCCCCCCCGAGACGGCGGTGGTGGTGGTATAGAGGCTTCACCAGCACGGTAGGGCAGGGCCCGGCCCAAAGCCTGACGGGTGACCGCCAGGAGCTGAGCAGCATCGAAGGGCTTTTTGAGAAAATGACGGAACCCTGCGCTGCGAAACTGAGTCTCATCTATATTGTCGTAGCTACCTTCTAGGATGATGAAGGGAGTCTGAGGGGCCTGATTGCGTAGATTCACAAAATCCTGAACGCTCTGCACACCCCCAACGGCTGCATCGGCGATCACCAGGGCCGGAGGGTTGCGCAGGATGTCACGTGCGGCATCAGGACAGCTATCCGCTTCGGTGATGATGACATCGTAGTCTTGGAAGGCGAGCTTAATGACCCTTTGGATTGTTGCCGAGTCGTCAATAACCAACCATCTTTCTGCCATGGCTCTCTCCCCAAGACCGGATGTTAGAAGCACCGAGGTTCCGCTTGATTATAGCAGAAAGGCAGAAAGTCTGTCGCGAAGCGGCTCCTTCGCACAGACTTGATCGGGGGGTGAACTGCTAACAAAGCCTTGATCAGCAGGCCTTACGACGGGCTAGCTTCTCGTTGACAACGACCAGTATCAGTTTCCGAACATGATTGCGGTTCTCTTCAATGGCCCGAATGACGAGGTTATAGTCGGCCCAGGTGAAGTGGCTCTGGCGTTTGCTATTCAGCTCCTTGAAGCACTTGATACGCAAGTTTTCCAGGTAGACCGCCTTCGACTCATAAAGGCTTTTCAAAGTCTCTGGGTCAAGACCGTCTGCCAATATTGGCTTGATCAGCTCGCCCATGATCTCCTTGTAGGTTTCATAATCCGTCGAATGACGCTCACCCATACATTCTCCCCAACGACAATCCTGTAAGCTTCTTCATTGATACACACTCTGTCGTCGTCTAGGACCGAAACTTGAGAACCGACGACAAACAGGACTTTGGTCGAGCTACAAAAAACACTGGGAAAGGGAGTGCCGGCGCTGATCTCCGGCCTTGCATCGCAGCGATTCCGGTATTAAACTCAGGGCGATCCAGAATAAACCGGATTCGTATGCAGAGGGAGCCTCACCGTGAGCCTGCAGCAGGGAAGCTTTTCCATCACTCGTTACCGTGTTTTAGGCCGTGAAAAGCGGTTCACAGTGCCCGAGCTCAATCAGCATCTGCATGGCTATCAACTTGGACCTATCCTTCTGCAAAAAGCCCCGCGCGAACTTAACTTCGGTTGGGTCCTGCCGCAAAACCCCGAGCTGGAGGATAAGGCTGAACGCCAACAATCCTGGGACATCAGCGACTGCCTCTTCGAGGATGGCATTCTCCTCCGCATCCGCATCGAACGCAAGTCTGTCTCGAGTCAGCTGCTTCAGGCCATCATGCTCCAGCGCTGGCAAGAAAGCCAAACTTTCGAGGCCGGCCCTGAGCCACAGCGGGTCAAAAAAAAGCAGATCCAGGACGAGGTCAAGGATGAACTCCTCCAGATGAGCCTTCCCTCTGTCAGCTACTTAGACGCTTATTGGCGTGACCAGGACGATGTCGTCTACCTCTTCTCCCAGAGCAAGATGGCTCGGGATTGCTTCGAGGAACTGTTCCGCAAGACCTTCTGTGAGCCACTTGAACTAAGTCTTTTCCGCGTACTTCCGCCTTTACTGGGACTGCGCCCTGATGCCTGGCAGGCTTTGCCTCAGCAAGCGCAACTCTTGGAAAAGCTGACTCATACCTTACCCCAGGGTAGTCAGGACCTATCAGTTTCCTGATGCCAAAATTTGTGATTCCCTGTAAAACTGCACATTCCGATAGTCAAGACGGCCTATTTGCGGGCCAATTTCAGCGTTCAAAGGATCCAGCATGCAAAGTTCGATGGCTATGAACAGCAAACCGAGTCGAGTCGAAATCGGTGAATGGTTCTTTCGATTTCGTGATTACACGCCCATACCCCTGATTATTTTGCTGCTCATTTACGGCCAACCTACAGTCCTCACCGCGACTCTGGGCATTTTGTCGATCACCATGGGCGAACTGTTTCGGATCTACAGCGTCGGATTCATCGGTACGGTATCGAGGACTCGCTCCGATAGCACAGGGGCACGTCTGATCACGTCGGGACCTTTTGCCTACGTTCGCAATCCTCTTTATATCGGCAACTTTGGCATCACCGCCGGCTTTGGACTTTATGGCGGTGTAGTTTGGATATTCTTACTCACTGTCTTTCTCTTCTGGCTTCAGTACTTTTTCATCGTCTCCTACGAAGAAAATCTGCTGACAGACAAGTTCGGCGAAGAATACGATGCGTACCGGCAACGGGTTCCACGGTGGCTGCCGGAATCTTTACCTCGGCTCGAGGACATTCTCTGGCCCGACACCTTCTCACCGGCACTCAAAAGCGAGAAGCGCACCCTGACGACCATCTTTGTCCTCATCTTTCTCCTGGCGGTCCTCAAGGGCAGCTGAGTTGTTCTGCGACACAAGAAAAGCCTGGGTCTCAAGGGAGAGCCAGGCTTTTCTTTTTAAGGTCATTCGGCTATCGATGGTAAGCCAAGCTTCGGTGACATCTGCGCTTCTTTTAAACCTAAAGATTTCAATTCAGCAGTCAGAAATCCTTGCAGTCTGAGACAGACAAAGAACATGACATGTCCCTTGAAGCGCTCAGACAGGGTCCAGGGGTTCGAGGCAGCTCGTCCCGAAGTGCGGCGAGGACAGAGGGTCCAACGGGCGCCAAGGATGTGGGGCTCACGAGTCTCACGCCCTAGCCTCCAAATTGTTCCGGAACGCTAAACTCTTCAGTTAGGACAAAGCAAGATCAGGCAAGCAAGGTCGAAGGCAAGAGATCCTCGCGACGAGCCAAACGCTCACAAAACAGCAGTGGCCCCTCCTCTTCGATCCAAGCCCAACCTTTCAATCCCAAGCGTTCCCAGATTTCGATAAGAATATCGTAGCTCAGTCGATACCAATGGCCGTCGAGTCCAGGGAGGATCACAGCATGAATAATGTTCAGTGCCCGTCGGTACTGTTGCGTGCGCATCACCTCATGCAAATAAGCGACACAAAAATGGGCTCCCATCTCCTGCATTCTGAGCGACACCCACAGCTGATGCATGGCTCGTGGCTCAAGTTCTTCGAAGAGGAGAGCTGATATCTTTTGATGGAGATGCGGTATCTCCCGTCCTTCAACGAAGCTCATGATGAGTCCCATGGCTCTTTGCATCAATTCTTTATTTTGATCGCCGGTTAAGCGCTGCACGAAATCGTTAACATGACTGCGATTGATCTGGATCCCACTCAAGAGTCGCATCCGCTCTCGCAGAAGGTCCCAACGCAGTATTCGCTGCGAATCGCCCTCGTCCGATACACCCTGAGCTTGGGGCACGGGAATGCCGCTCGGCGTGTTGTGAGTTGGAGGAACCATACCGGGTAAGCTCACCTGGGTGATCGGCTGCCCTCGCGTGGCCGTTCCGGATTGAACAAGCTTACCGACGGTGGTTGGTGGAAAGACTGCTGGCTCCACCATCGTCTTCATGCCACTGTCTCCGGAAGGACCTCCCCTAAGCAATGATGGCGAGAACTCGAGCTCGGGAGTCAACGGTTGGGAAGGCATTTGCAGAAGTTCGGTCGCTTCATCGGCTACCATGCCTCGTGAGGGCTGTGGTGGCGGCGCTCCTGGTGTTTGGGGGTCGATCCGCAGGGTGCGAAAAGGCGTTTCTTCTGGTCTCGATACACCATCCGTTTGTCGAGCATAAGACTGCTGGGGTTCGACAGGCTTTGAGACGGGTGGCTCAGGCCGGGACGGTCGCGAGTTCATCTCTGGATGCTTCGGTAGAGCAGCAGGTCCAGGCCTCCGAGCAATGGGTTGAGCGGGTTCAGGCGACTTTGCTTTGACTGAATTGTGCGAGACGTTGTGGGGAGCGGCAGGTGCTTGAGGTGCCGGAGGACGAGCCTGCGGCTGCTTGGGGGCTCGAGCCAATTCCTTTTTAGTTGAGGGAGCAGATTCGGCAAAATGCAGATTCTGCGACTCGTCATACATATCCTTCGAGGTCGGTGAGGACTCGCTCGGCTGAACAGGCACCTTGATTTGGGTTCGTTCGTCTTGCGCAAAGGGCTGTTGAAACGAGGAATCATCCTCGGTCATATCCAACAATTCACTGGGGTCGAACACTGAAATAGGACTGCGTTTGGGTAGCTCCTCTCCAGCTTTGTCATCTAGCAGATTTGGCCCAAGCTTCAACCCTGATACCTGCGAGAGCGAGGAGCGACGCGGCTCTAGCGCCGCATCAGGACGACGAAGATAAAATGGTTGGTCCGTTTCCGGATCGTGTTCGCTAGGGTCTCGTCTTTGCAGGCCATGAGGATGTAAGGCGTCCATGTCGAGCCTCTCAGTTGCGTCATCCCGCAGCTCGAAGCGGTTGGTCTGGGGAAAGGACGGCGTCTGAGGCTCTTCTACAGCAGGGCTTGGAAACTCCTGTTGGGTGAACTCACCGACTTCCTCCTGTTCGTCTTCTTCATCCTGCCGTGGTAGTCGGAAGTGAAGTCGTGCCCGTCGCAGATCTTGGGATGAGGACTGGTTCTGAGCGGCAGGAGAATCGTCCTCGACTTGAGAGGGAGGTGGATTCTTCGCGGCCGGCTTTTTGGACGTTGGCACAGCGTTCCGTGCACCCTCGCCGTTAAGTTTGTTGATTTCTTCACGAACTAACGCTGCATTTTCTGTTTTGTCGAGTTTCAGGAAGCATGATTCGACGTCCTTAAGGGCACCGATCTCGTATTCTTTGGTGAGCTTTTCCTTGCGAGCCTCTTGGAGTTCAAGCGCTGCAACCTTCAATGCCGCATAAGGATTCGGGCTGAGAAGTAAACCCACCAGCTTCTTCAAATAAAGAATACGCTCCAGCCCATCTTCCTCGAGCACAAGCGAGATGAAGCGGTCGATGAGAGTCTCGTTAGTCGGCTTTTCCTCGATACGTTTCAGGAATTCTTCCAGGCCGTCTTTCATATGGATCCCCTCTCAAGATCATGCTAACACAAGGCCCTTATGCCGAACCGCCTTCATGCGCGGAAACTCCTGCCCAGACAAGGTAAGGGGAATCTGCCGAGTGCAAGTGAGCTCGCATCAGCGAAAGCTAAGGGTTTTGATTTTTTGCTTCGACTCGTGGCGATCTCGAAAGGCCTAGCCAGTCATATCTGCCTAACAGACGGGGGTCCGTGGAAGCCCCACTGGGCTGCTGACCTTTTTTAACGCTCGCTTTCGCGGCCGCAGCTCACTACAATCGCGAAGCTCACCTTAGCGTCTTGGAAGATCTATGCATGTTGGCGATCGACCCCTTAAGGCTCTCGGATTCATGCTGCTAGCCCAGCTTTTTTTCAGCTTTAACATCCTCTTACTGCGCGTCACTGAGGAATTCGAACGCCTGGGAGGTGCGACCGATTTCAAATTGAGTCCTTGGGAACCGATGCTCTACCGCTCCCTTCCCATGGTTCTCTGGTGTCTCCACGGCCTTTGGCGTCGCCCCGGAGAAACGCTGACAATGCGAGAATGGACCTGGATCGGAGCTCGGGGGACAGCGGGCGTCCTGAGTCTCACCGCGTACTACTACGGCGTCCTCCACGTTCCGCTCGGCATTGCCTCTCTCATGTCCAACTGTAGCCCCCTTTATGTCGCTCTTCTCGCTGTGCTCTTCACCAAAGAGCGCTTGACGCGCTTGGGATCTTGGTCGCTCTTTTGTGGCTTTTTGGGTGTAGGATTGGTAGCACTATCAGCGCGTGCTTCGGGAGGTAGCATGGCACCGCTCGATCTCCTGATCGCATCGTTAAGTGGTCCTCTGTCGGCCCTTGCCTACCTCTCAATTCGACAGCTTAAGAAGGTGCGCAACGAACAGATCATGTTGAGTCTAGGGGTCACGGGACTGATCTTGGCAAGCGTGATGCTGGCTATCAAGGGTGCTCAGCTTCCAACTCAAATCTGGGCTCAGCTCGCCCTTGTCGCGTCCGTACCTCCGGCACTCGCTGCCCAGGAGTGCCTGACCCGCGCCTATCGAAACGCTCCTGCCTCAAAAGTCGCCCCCTTGCAGTACATGGGACCTTTGTTCGCGACCTTGCTTGCGTGGTTGTTTTTGAACGAAAACATTCCGCTGCTCGCCCAGGGAGGGATGGCCTTAGTCTTGATGTTTGGGATGATCTTGCCTTACATCGACGCAAAACGCGCAGCCGAAAGACTCGAAAGCTGAACGGGCTCCCGCATCGGGGAGCCGTGCATCACTCGGAAGCTTACTTCTTCACTTTTTCAACATATTCACCAGTCCGAGTATCGATCTTGAGAAGATCGCCCTCGGAGATATGGAAGGGGACAGTCACCACGAGGCCGGTTTCCATCGTCGCTGGCTTCCCGCCGCCACCGGAGGTGTCGCCCTTGATGTTGGGTTGCGTTTGGGCCACTTTGAGTTCGACGAAGTTATCCACCTCAACCGTAACGGGACGGCCTTGGAAAAAGGTCACCTTCAGCATACTATTCTCGATGATATAGTACTTCGCATCATCGAGATCCTCAGCCTTCAGAACAACCTGATCGTAGGTCGCGTTGTCCATGAACGTGTAGTTCGAGCCATCGTTGTAGAGATATTGCATCTCTTTGTATTCGAGATCAGGAACGTTGACCTTTTCACCGGATTTGAAGGTCACTTCGAGAACCTGGGCGGTTTCGAGATTCTTCAAGCGAGTCCGAACGAACGCAGAGCCTTTGCCCGGGTTCACATGCTGGAACTCGACGATGACGTAAGGCTTGCCATTATACTCAATCTTCAGACCCTTCTTGAAATCCGTCGTAGCATACATATAGAACCCTTCGCGTGATACGAGTGAACGACTGCAAGCTGGTACATCGGGCCTTGCGGGACAGCCGTCATCCAAAAGAGGCCCGTAGGTCAAAAATGAAGCCTTTTTCTATACGGGATCTTTGCTTTCCAGGCAACCTCTAGAGATGTTGGAGCGTAGCCTAGCTCAAAAATTCTGAGCCCGTCCAGACAAATGCCCGTCACCATCAGGGAGCTGCGGGCCCTTTCGCTCCCCCGCTCGGTGAGAGTCGCTTGCGCTCCAGGAAAACATGACGCAGCTCCTGCACAAGTTCGACATGCCGGAGAATCCTAAGCAGCGGCCCGCGATAGGAATCGATCGCAGCCAGGCGTTCCCGTTGTACCCCCAGGCCTGGACCACGGAGATCGCGTCCCGAAGTCACGTGAATGATGTCCCCGCGACCGTCGCGATGCCTCTTCTCGAGCATGACGACATGTCCGTCGTAGACCAGCAGATCACCAGGTAAGGCACGTTGGCTGCGTCGGCCGATATCCACAAGGTGATAATCCCGCAGCAAGGTCGGAGCGTCGAGTCGATTCATCAGGGCTGTGGTGAGATAGCGAGCTGATAAGCCAGCGTGCTTAAAGACTTCGTAGGTAAAATGACTGCAGTCCAGACTGCAGCTCGAACAGCTGGGGCAAACAGCAAGGCGCAGCGTTTTATCAGGTTTTTTAGCCGCCAAACAGCTGTTGCACTGTTCGCAGTCATTGCGATCGCCCCAGCTCGAGCCACCGTATACGTAGGAAATGCTCCAATGCTCGAGCACGTAGCGAGCTTGATCGAGCACACGTTGCTGCCGAGGTAGGAACAGGGTCTGCCCTAAGGCGAGCCAGCCACTTGCCAAAAGAAGCACCGATAGGAAAAGTTTGCCGTACCGCATCTGTCTAGCTTGCCTCATGAAAGCGTTACAATAAACTCTGGGAGTTGGAGCATCGTCTCCGGTCCGAATCGAAAAGCCCGGAGCACCCTCCCCCTCGAACGGCTCCTCCCTGCATCATTCGGAGCCCCCTCTCCCATGCTTGAGGACTTTACTGCTTGTCAAGACAGATCAAAATCGGCCTCACCATCGAACTCTTGATTCTCCTCGGACTCTGGAGTCTTGGTTTCGGCTTTTGGAAGCTGATCTGTGATGGCAATCTCAACAATTGCTTTCAGGAACGTAATATTTGGTCAGAACTCGGCTTTTTGTCCCTTTCGACCTTTCGCCCCTTCTTTTTTTCCCCCTTGATCCAGACGGCTTATATCGGCGGCAGCAGTTTTGGAGTCGTGCTAGGGACTTTCCTCACCGCCTTCGGTGCGGCCTTATCGGCTATGACTCTGTACTATCCGGGTCGCTATATCGGCCAAAAATTGATCCGGCCCTGGCTTTCCGCCAATCTTCCTCTCACCTGGCAGCTGCTCCGGACTCAAGACTACAAAATCATCTTTTTCACCCGTTGGATCCCGATCTTCCCCTTCGATGTCTGCTCGCTGCTCTATGGGGCTGCCGGATTCCATGCCCGTCGCGTCTTTATCTTTACGTTTCTGGGCTGTCTACCAGAGGTTTTCTTCCTCACGAGCATTGCCGAAGACGAGGTGACAGATACAGTCCTCAAGGGTCTGCAGAACCTCGGCTGGTTCGCTCTGATCACCCTTTCGCCCCTTGTCGTCTACGAGTACGTCCAACGAAAGCGTGGCGCGAGCCTTTGGACTCGTCTCAAGAAAGTATATTACGAACTCCTCTATGAGGCACGGGTGAACAACGAGATCGTCAAACGACATCAGTACTCAGCTGATCGCATTCCCGTGATCCTACTCTATGGCTTCGGTTCATCCCGCAAAACCCTGAATGTGATGGAAACTCTCCTGATGAAAAAAGGCTTCGAGGTGATGAGTTTCAATCTGGGGGGCTCGCTGGGTGTCTTCTTCACACGGGGTATCCCCGAAACCGCCCAATTCATCGATCGAAAAATTCAACGACAGATGAAACGTTATGGGTTCAAAAAAGTTTCGCTCGTGGCCCATTCCAAAGGGGGCCTGGTCGCCATCTGGTGGCTGCTGCGACTTGGAGGTTCGGCCTACTGTGACAAGCTCATCACCCTCGGGACACCGTTTCGAGGCTCCTGGCTCACGTGGTTAGCGATCGTCACACCGCTAGGCTTCTTTTGGAAAGATGTTTGGCAGATGCGCCCCGGTAGCTCCTTCTTAAAGGAGTTGCATGCTAGTCCATCCGCTCCGGGTCTTAAGATCTACAATGTGTACTCGAACCGGGACAGAGTGGCCGGGGGGCTGGGTGGGGTCTTTCAGCATCCGAGTGATGTCACACCGATCCCCTTTCACCACGTGGCACACTATGCTTTTTTGGGACGAAGAGACATCGCCCATACGATCGTGAAAATCCTTGGTCAGGAGCGGGTGGGCGGAGAGCCACGACGCAGACGGGATATAGAAAGGGGTCTACGGGTGCAAAGGAGCGAGGGACAGCCGCTTGAAGTCTCATAATTGGGTTCGCACTCGGACGCCGTCTGATCTATAGTCTGAGTTCGATCAGACGGGGACGTGCTACAAAAAGGACATGGCGTCGATATGAATATGTCTGGGCCTGGTAAAGAATCGTGGCTTCATTTTGAGGGGCATGTCCATTTCATCCTCAAAGCCGCTCCTTTTCGTCTACTCGTCAGAGCCCAGGGGCGTAAGATCTCCCACCGCGAGCTACTCGCTGAGCTTGACTACCTGGAGCACGATTTCGGCTTTTCGACCGCTGATCTCAGTGCCATGTTTCCCGTCGGTGAGACCATCTCCCTGCAACTGCGTTCGGGCAGCGCAGACACGGGTTTTGTGGTGGCTACAGCCGAAATTCTGGAGCGCCAGTTTCAAGTTCATGGGATGCAGCTCCATCTCGGCTTCAAGCGGGTCGACGAAGAACTCGAAGATCTCCTCGCGGAACTCCACGAACATGGCGGCCGCAGTGGCAATGCCTTACACTGACAGCGCCCGACCTTGCACCGGGGGATTTCGTAAGTTCTTTTCAAAGGATTGTCAGCACTGACGCAAATTGCTATCTCTGAAGACTCATTTTGGCCATATCAACGCAGGCGAGAGAACTGTGAAAACCAAAGCCAGCAAACCCACGAAACCGGAAGCGACCCTTGAGAGCCTCATTCGCATCTTCACCGTCCCCGAGAGTGAGGAGAGCACGCTTGGACGCATCGAGAGTCAGATCTCAAAAAATCTCATGGGTTTTCTTCGTGAGCATATCGTATCCTCGGTGATCTCGCCGACCGAACTTGAACAGAATTTTCGTGACTCGCAAATTCCCAACGATCCGATGTTTGTCTCGCAGCAGACTGAGTTTCTGATGAAGCATGTGGTAGCCGAATCGGTCCACGTGGCCTCACCTCGTTTCATCGGTCATATGACCTCGGCCATGCCCTACTTCATGCTCCCACTCTCTAAGGTCATGATTGCTCTCAATCAAAATCAGGTCAAAATAGAAACCTCGAAAGCTTTTACCCCGCTTGAGCGTCAGGTGCTTGGCATGCTCCATCGGCTGATCTATGAGAAGAGTGAGGCCTTTTACGAAGAACACATCCAGAACTCGGGTAGCGCCTTGGGGGCCTTTTGTTCCGATGGAACAATCGCCAATATTACGGCGCTGTGGGTCGCGATGAATCGCCGTTTTCCCGCAAACGAGGATTTCGCTGGCGTTGGCGAAGAAGGCCTGTTTGCTGCCCTGCAGCATTACAACTGCAAGGGCGTGTGTATCCTTGTTTCGAAGCGTGGGCACTACTCTTTAAAGAAGGCGGCGAACCTGTTAGGAATCGGTAAACGCAATCTTATCGCCGTTCCAACAGATGAGAACAACAAGATCATCGTCTCAGAGCTGCAGCAGACCATACAGCGCCTGAAGAAAGACGGAGTCGCAATCGCCGCAGTCGTCGGCATCGCCGGAACCACGGAGACCGGAAGCGTCGATCCTTTGGAGCAGCTAGCAGACATCTGCGAAGCGCATGACATTCACTTTCATGTCGATGCCGCATGGGGCGGGCCCACACTGTTTTCCAAAAAGTATGGCCCACTTCTGCGAGGTATTGAACGTGCAGATTCCGTCACCTTCGATGCACACAAGCAGCTTTACGTGCCTATGGGTGCGGGTATGGTGCTCTTCCAAAATCCGCGCTCGCTGACTCTGGTTGCTCATTATGCTGAATACATCATCCGAAAGGGCTCGCGGGATCTTGGTCGCATGACCCTCGAGGGTTCACGTCCTGGGATGGCTCTGCTTGTTCATTCCGGTTTGCGCATCATAGGCCGCCGTGGCTATGAAATGCTGATTGACATGGGGATCGAGAAGGCTCGTGCCTTTGCCGCCATGATACGCTCGACGGCAGATTTTGAACTCGTCACCGAGCCCGAGTTAAATCTCCTCACCTATCGCTACGTACCACCTGATGTGCGTAACTATATGCAGCATTGCTCGCGGGAGGAGATGTTGAATATCAATAACCATCTCAATCGACTGACCATCACTATCCAAAAAGAACAGAGAGACCGAGGGTCATCGTTCGTCTCACGAACGGCGCTCGAACCAATTCGGTACAACCATCAGTTGATCAATGTATTCCGCGTGGTGATGGCCAACCCACTGACTCAACCCAAACACCTGGAGGAGATACTCTGCGAGCAGAGGGAGATCGCACGACGCCTGCTTTCAGGAGAACTAGCGTTGGATACATCGGACCTCGAAGACACCGAGCCCAGCAAAAAGGCTCAGCAGGGGGCCGGTTAAGGCCGGGGGCTCCCGCCTCGTTCAGAGGCGTCGGTATCCTTCTTGCATAAGTTTAAGGAACCGAGCTCAAGGAGAGTCAAACGTGAATTATTTCGCTCTACTCAAAGGTGTCGCCGTCCTCGCTCTTATTCTGATTGCCTTTTCTTCCCGTAGTTCCCAATCGAAAGCCAAACGGTATGATGACATCGATTCATCCAAACCCTCGGAGATGGCTCGCCTCAGTGGCGTCGTCCAATCGGTTCGGCGTGGCGAGGGGAAGGTCTATCTGGAGGTGAAAAGTCGTCAGGGGGCCACTTTCTGGGTTGGAGCTGCGGATCAGGCCATCGAAAATGGCTCGCTTATTTCCTTCGAAATGACTGTTCCGCAACATGATTATCAAGCCCGATCCCTGGGCCTCAAGATTCCTACAATCTATTTTACGTCCCATTTGCAAGTCGAACCTCCCCCCGAGATGCTGAATGCTTGAAGTCTGGACATCAGGCGCGTAGTAAATCGCTACACGCCCGATCTTGCAGCCATAATCAAAAAAATTTGATTGGAGTGCGGCCGTAGATCGGCCGATATCGACATCAAGACAAGTCGGCCTGCCGCCTTCTCCGAGCAGGTCACGCTCTCCCAAGAAAGGAAGCATGTATGCCCATCGGAACTCCAGAATTGTTGGTCATCGCCTGTGTCGTCATTTTGCTTTTTGGTACCTCCAAGTTACCCAAACTAGGTCAGTCGCTTGGCGAAGGTATTCGTAACTTCAAACGAGGTATGGCGGAGATTGACCGCGAGTCAGAGCGACCCTCGCTCGTCGCTTCCTCTCAGGAACGCAAGGATTAGAGCTGGAGCGATCATGAGACATCAGTCGACTCAAACAACATCTCTGTCATGATCGGCGACGAAGAGTTGAACCCCTGGCTCTGCTACCAAGTCTCTTAAACATTCCGTACGAGAGGCCGTCTAGGCTTGGGCAGGCGCCTCCTTTATCCCCCCTTGGGGGGCGTCCAGTTTCTTAACAAGAGCGAGTTAGCCACGACACTGACACTGCTGAAGGCCATCGCCGCACCAGCGAGCATCGGACTGAGCCAACCGATGGCTGCCAAGGGTATACCGACAACGTTGTAGAAGAATGCCCAGAATAGGTTCTGTTTGATTTTCTGCATCGTCGCGCGGGAAATAGAGATCGCAGCCAAAACCTGGCGGGGATCGCTGCGCATCAGGGTCACTCCCGCAGCCTCCATGGCGACATCGGTCCCTGTCGCCATCGCCATACCAACGTCAGCGGCTGCTAGGGCCGGGGCATCGTTGATGCCGTCGCCGACCATAGCCAATCGCTGCCCCTTCTCCCTTAAGCTGCTAAGCTCAAGAGCCTTGTCGCCTGGCAAAACCCCGGCCTTCCACCTGGTGATTCCTAGCTGCCCAGCTACATGCGCCGCTGCTTGCTCATGATCACCGGTGATCATGATAGCCTCGATACCCAGTGTCTTCAGCCCGGCGACTGCGGCTCGTGCTTCCTCTTTGATGGGATCTTGAAAGGCCAGAAAACCCAGTCGTCGCCCCTCTGATCCAGAACGAGCGAGCCAGGAGAGGGTCGCACCTTGCTCTCGCCAGCGATCGGCTGCCTCCTGCAACTTAGGATCGACAGCTCGCTGCAGCTGCTGCATCCACGCTTCGCTGCCCAGCAAGAACTCTTCTCCCTCGATCTGAGCCTTCACTCCACGTCCCGGCACAGCGGTGATGTCCACCGCTTGAGGGCAGACCACCTTTTGCTCATCAAGATATCGCAGCACCGCCCGCGCCAAGGGATGCTCGCTTCCTCGTTGCAAAGCACCTGCCCACTGAAGCCCTCGTCCTGCAACTGTGTCACTCCAATCCTGGCCGACCACTGCCGGTCGGCCCTGCGTGAGGGTTCCGGTCTTATCAAACACCACAGTGCCGACACCTTGGGTTAATTCGAGTGCTGTCACGTCCTTTATCAGGATGCCGTGGCGTGCGGCGGTTCCCGTTCCCACCATGATCGCCGTGGGTGTCGCGAGGCCCAGTGCACAGGGACAGGCAATCACCAGAACCGCGACGGCATGCAGAATTGCAGCTTCGTAAGGAGCACCCGTCACGATCCAAAGCACACACACTAGCACGGCGATGCCAAGAACAGCCGGTACAAACACAGCACTGACACGATCGACTAACCTTTGGATCGGAGGCTTCGCTGCTTGGGCATCTTCCACCAGTCGAATCATACGCGATAGGGTACTATCAGCCCCCACATGGCTCGCCTTCACCACGATGCGTCCTTCACCATTGATGGTGCCACCCAAGACCGTTGACCCCTGGGCCTTAGGAAGCGGGAGGCTCTCGCCCGTTAGCATCGACTCATCGACCGAACTTTGCCCCTCGGTCATCACACCATCGACCGGAATCCGTTCGCCGGGCAAGATAACGACCCGATTGCCCTGCTTGACTCGTTCCACGGGAACCACTGTTTCACCCATTTCTGTTTGGAGGCGCGCCGTTTCGGGACGCAACGCTTGCAGCGCCCGGATCGCAAGGGTCGTCTGCCTCTTCGCTCGGACTTCCAGCCACTTGCCGAGCAAAACGAGAGACATTACGACCGCTGCACTCTCGAAGTACACCTGAGGTTCTGCACCGTGTGGGGTACGAAAGACCCCATAAACACTCAAAAAATAAGCTGCTGAGGTGCCTAAGACCACCAGCACATCCATATTCGAACTGCCTGAAATGATGCTTTTCCAGGCCGAACGATAGAAGCGTGCCCCAAGCCCAAACTGGATCGGAGTGGCGAGGAGCCACTGCAACCAAAGAGGGACCATCCCATGGAAACCGAAGGGATGAACCAACATGGGCAGGACCAGAGGCCCCGTCAACACCAAAGCCATCAGTACGGTCCAGCCGTCGCGATCAGGACCCGCGGCAGCTGGCTTTGCAGCCTCGGCCCAGTGGGCCTTGTAGCCAATCGTCTCAAGCACTTTCAACATTTGCTCGGCTTGCTGCGCATCACCTCGAAAGGCGACATGGGCTTTTTCCGTCGCGAGGTTCACGCTCGCTTCGGTCACTCCCTCGATCTTACGCAGGGCCTTCTCCACCCGTGTCACACAGGAAGCACAGGTCATGCCCTCGATGTTCATGATTCTTCTCTGCAGAGTCGGCGGCATCAGCACTCCTCGTCCAAAATGCTCGTTTCCATTTCGACTTTTTCAGCCCCAGGAGGTCAAGCCTTTTTCCTCCGCTGGCACAAAGCTCGCCTCAGTGATAAGGAACCCAAGAGCCACCACGAAGGAGAGTCTTATGCATCACTTTGTCGTAAAGGGAATGACTTGCCATCACTGCAAGATGGCTGTGACAACGGCCCTACAGGAGGTCGATCAGA
>Ga0209985_10000075_pt1 | contig 108366 bp, 92 predicted proteins | sample NOAtaG_FD_187305 | JGI IMG/M metagenome (GOLD analysis project Ga0209985, IMG submission 187305) | Freshwater lake microbial communities from Lake Erie, under a cyanobacterial bloom - NOAA_Erie_Diel6S_1000h metaG (SPAdes) (version 2) | ecosystem: Environmental > Aquatic > Freshwater > Lake ... | reverse complement strand
GACCGCGCACCTCGGACCGCGCACCTCGGACCGCGCACCTCGGACCGCGCACCTCGGACCGCGCACCTCGGACCGCGCACCTCGGACCGCGCACCTCGCGGTGCGCGAGTGCGCGAGTGCGCAAGGAGCTCGGCAGCGTGGCGCCTGGATGTAGATGACGGCGAGGTTGTTCACAGGAGCGTCGTCTGAGTGCAAGCTGGAGGTGTCGAGACACACCACCGGCAACGACCAGCGGATCCTTTGAACGTGCACAAGAATGCACGATTGACGACCGCGGGGCGATGGCAAGCCGTCCGCCGGCGGTGGCCGGCGAACCCGCCGCGGCGGTCGGCCCGGTACTCGGCTGCTCGGCCCGGACCGTCGAGCAGGGGCTGGCCCGGTATCGGGCAGTGGGCCCCGCTGGCTTGGGGGATCGCTTGTCGCGACCCCGGCGGCTGGCCCACCAGCTCCCGCGGCATCGGCGACGGCGATCACCAAGGCGCGGGCCAGACGCTGGTCTTCGACGCGCATCAGGCATCACCTCGGGATCCCGCCATCAACCATCATGACTCGGCTGCGCCAGGAAGGGCTGCAGCGGCTCCCGGCGCTCGTCCCGCCCCCGGCAAGCGCGGGGCATCGGCTGGAGGGACGTCCATGTCGCGACCGACACGGACCGCTGGGTCGTCTGCGCGAGGGTGCGGCCCGATGAGCGGGCCCCCGCCACGAGCGCGTTGCTGGCTCGCGCGGTCGCGTGGTACGCGACCCTCGGGGGCCGCGTCACCGCGGCGCTCACGGACAACGGCGGCATGTACCGGTCGGCGCAGTGGGCCCAGACGATCCGGCAGCTGCGCCTGACCCACAAGCGGACGAGGCCCCCTACACCGCGCACGAACGGCCAGATCGACCGCGTCATCCGCACGCGGCTCGCCGAATGGGCGTATGCGCGGCCTGATCCCGCCTCGCGCCGGCGGACGGCGTGGCTGGCGCGGTACCTGCGCCAGTACACTCACGTTCGGGCGCACGGTGCGCTGAACCACTTCCCTCCAATGCTCCCCTTGGCTCAGATGCTGCGAACAACGTGTCCGTCACCTACAGCCAGGCCACGCGCGGGACCGGGACGCGGGTGGGCGGGCAGCGGCGGTGCCGCCGCTAGATTGCCGGGATGCCATCGAACACGACCGCCCGCCCCAGCGTCCGCGTCAACATCCGCCTCACCCAGCCCTGGTTCGAGATCCGTCGCTCCGGCATCCAGGGGCGTGGTGCCTTCGCGGTCCGGACGATCCCCAAGGGAACGCGCATCATCGAGTACACCGGCGAGCGCATCAGTCACGCCGAGGCCGACAAGCGATACGACGACGAGGCGATGGGGCGCCACCACACCTTCCTCTTCATCGCCACGTCGCGCACGGTCGTGGACGCACGGCGCGAGGGGAGCGAGGCGAAGTACATCAACCACGCGTGCGACCCCAATTGCGAGGCCGTCATCGACCGCGGCCGCATCTTCATCGAGGCGGTGAAGACCATCCGTGCGGGGCAGGAGCTGGTCTATGACTACTCGTACGGGCGCGACGGGACCGAGACCGCGGCCGACGAGCGGCGGTATCGCTGCCGCTGCGGCCGGCGCAAGTGCCGCGGCTCGATCCTCGAACCGAAGCCCGAGGCGTCGGCCAAGGGGCATCGGTCGCTGCGCACGCGGCGCTGAATCCGCCGGCGCGGTCGCTTGCGGTGCCTCCCGGGCACCGGGCACCTTTCGTTCCGGCCGCTCAGACCGACCGCCACCTCCCACCAACCGAGACCACCCGACCATGATCCGCGTTGCCCTCCCCGCGTTCGCCGCGACCCTGCTGGTCGCCACCCCGGCCCTCGCCCAGACCGGCGGCCTCCGTCAGGCCCTGTCCACGCGCGCCACGGCCGAAGCCACGCTGGGTGCCCCGCGCGTGCAGGGCCAGCCCGCCCCGACGCCCATCAAGATCCGCGTGGACTACGGGCAGCCGCACGCCCGCGGCCGCAAGATCGTCGGCGGGCTCATCCCGGTGGACACCGTGTGGCGCTTCGGCGCCAACGCCGCGACGGGCTTCACGTCCGATGTGGACCTCGACCTCGGCGGCAAGCTCGTGCCGAAGGGGGCCTACTCGCTGTTCTCGCTGCTGGCCAAGGACGGCTCGTGGAGTCTCATCGTCAGCAAGCGGACCGGTGAGTGGGGCACCGAGTACGACCCCAAGCAGGACCTCGTGCGCGTGCCGGTGCGCGCCCGCACGCTGAGCGAGCCGGTGGAGTCCTTCACGGTGACGCTGGTGCCGGCCGGCGACGGCAGCGCCCGGGGCGTGCTCCGGTTCGCCTGGGGGACGGCCGAGGGGAGCGTGGACTGGGCAGCCAAGCCCTGAACGTCGGCGTACGGCCGGCGTGGGACGCGGGGCGATGGCCGGTGCCATCGCCCCGCGTCGCATGGCGGCGGCGGCCTGCGCCGACCGCTACTTTCAGGTGTCCGGCGGGGTGCCGGACGCTCACCGGCATCCGATGAGGAACGGCATGACAGCGCACCGCCTGAAGGCCCTGCACGATGCGGGCACCTCGATCTGGCTCGACTACATCGATCGCACCATGCTGGGCAACGGCGACCTCGAGCGGCGCATCCGGGACGACGCCCTGTCCGGGATGACGTCGAACCCCACGATCTTCGAGAAGGCGCTCGGCGGCACGGCCTACGACGCCCAGATCGCCGCGGTCTCCCCCGACCTCTCGACGCGCGACGTCTTCGAGCGGCTCGCCACCGACGACGTCCGTCGCGCGTGCGACGCGTTCCGGGCGGTGTACGACGCGACCGACGCGGCGGACGGCTACGTGTCGCTGGAGGTGGGGCCCGACCTCGCGCACGACGCCGAGGGGACGGTCACCGAAGCGCGCCGCCTGTGGTCGGTGCTCGACCGGCCCAACGCGATGATCAAGGTCCCGGGGACGCCCGAGGGGTGCGTGGCGATCCGCCAGCTCATCGCCGACGGCATCAACGTGAACGTCACGCTGCTCTTCAGCGTCGAGGCGCACGCGGCGGTCATCGAGGCGTATCTGGGCGGGCTCGAGGCGCGAGCTGCCGCAGGACGGCCGATCGACCGCATCGCCTCGGTCGCGAGCTTCTTCGTCAGCCGCGTGGACACCGAGATCGACAAGCGCCTCGACGCCAAGGCGGCGGCCGCGCCGGCCGAGGCCGCGCGGCTCGAGCAGTTCAAGGGCCGGGCGGCGATCGCCAACGCGCGGCTCGCCTACGCCCTCTTCCGCCGCGAGTTCTCGGGGCCGCGGTGGGCACCGCTCGCGGCCAAGGGGGCGCGCGTGCAGCGGCCCCTCTGGGCCTCGACGTCGGTCAAGAACCCCGAGTACCGCGACGTCATGTACGTCGAGCAGCTCACCGGGCCCGACACGGTGAACACGATGCCGCCGGCCACGGTGGACGCCTATCGCGACCACGGCGTCGCCCGCGTGACGCTCGGCCCCGACGCCGGCGACGCGGAGGCCGTGCTCGCCGCCCTCGGGCGCGAGGGGATCGCGATCGCCGACGTCACCGCGCAGCTCCTGCGCGAGGGGATCGCGTCGTTCCGCGGGTCCTTCGACTCGCTCCGCCAGGGCCTCGAGGCCAAGCTCGCCGGCGCCGGCCGGCGTCCCGTCGGCGCCTGACCCACCGTGGCGGAACGGTGCCCGGCGCCGGCCCGCTACCCTGCCATCCATATGCTACAGCATCTTCGCCGCACCAAGATCGTCTGCACGCTCGGGCCCGCCACCGCCCGCGGGGACGTCCTCCGCACCCTCATCCAGGGCGGCCTGAACGTCGCCCGCATCAACTTCTCGCACGGAACGCACGCCCAGCACCGCGAGACGGTCGCGCGCGTGCGCGAGATCGCCGCGTCCATTGGCAAGGGCGTCGCGATCCTCGGGGACCTGCAGGGTCCCCGCATCCGCATCGGCGACCTGCCGGCGCCGGTCGAGCTGGTGCCGGGGCAGGTGGTCACGCTCGTGGCCGAAGGAGCCGAGCGGCCGGGCGAGATCCCGGTGACGTACGCGGCGCTCGCCGACGACGTGGATCCGGGCGCGCGCATCCTGATCAACGACGGCCTCTTCGAGCTGCGCGTCATCGAGGAGGCCCCGCCGCGCGTGCGGTGCGAGGTCGTGCACGGGGGCATGCTCACGAGCCACAAGGGGATCAACCTGCCGGGCGTGGAGGTCTCGGCCTCGTCGCTTTCCGAGAAGGACCGGGAGGACGTCGCCTTCGCCATCGAGCAGGACTTCGACTACCTCGCGCTCTCGTTCGTGCGGCGCGCGCAGGACATTCGCGAGCTGAAGGGGCTCATCCCGCAGCACCTGCTGGTGGTGGCGAAGCTCGAGCTCGGCATGGCGCTGCAGAACATGGACGAGATCCTCGAGGTCGCCGATGCGGTGATGGTCGCCCGCGGCGACCTCGGCGTCGAGCTGCCCTTCGAGGAGGTGCCGCTGGCGCAGAAGCGCATCATCGCCGCCGCCAACCGGGCCTCGCGCCCGGTGATCACGGCGACGCAGATGCTCGAGAGCATGATCGAGAACCCGCGGCCGACGCGCGCCGAGGCGAGCGACGTCGCCAATGCCGTGCTCGACGGCACGGACGCCGTGATGATGTCGGCCGAGACGGCGGCCGGCGCGTATCCGGTGCTCGCCGAGGAGGCGATGCGGCGCATCGTGCGCGAGGTCGAGCAGCACACGGCCACCCACCAGCGCCCCGACCTGCGCCGCACCGACCAGCGCAGCCGCGCCGGCACCGCGAGCACCGAGGAGACCATTGCGGCCGCGACGATGACCGCGGTGCACATGATGCAGGCGCCGCTGGTCGTGGTCTTCACCAAGAGCGGGTTCTCCGCCCGGGTGGTGGCCGCGCAGCGCCCGCCGGTGCCCATCCTCGTGCTCACCGACCAGGAGCGGACGCAGCGGCAGCTGGGCCTCGTCTGGGGGGTGTTCCCTGCGCTCGTGCCGCACTGCAACACGTACGAGGAGATGGTGGCGCAGGCCCGCCGCGTCGCGCTCGAGAAGGAGTTCGTCGTCCCCGGCGACCGCATCGTCGTGACGGCCGGCGTGCCGTTCGACGTCCCGGGATCCACCAACGTCATGAAGGTCGAGACGGTCTAGGCGGGCGGTGAAGCTCACCTTCCTCGGGACGGGCACGAGCTACGGGGTGCCGCAGATCGGCTGCCATTGCCAGGTCTGCCGCTCCCCCGACCCGCGCGACCGGCGCACCCGCGTCGGCGCCGTCGTCGAGACCGACGGCGGCACGCGACTGCTCATTGACACGCCCCCCGAGCTGCGGCTGCAGCTGGTGAACGCCGACATCGACCGCGTGGACGCGGTGCTGTACACGCACGCGCACGCCGACCACCTCCACGGCGTGGACGACCTGCGGGCGATCACCATCCGCCGCAATGCGCCGCTGCCGATGTACGGGCCCGCGGAGACGCTCGCGCTCATGGCGGAGCGGTTCGCGTACATCCTCGACGACCGGATCCGGGCGCTGCCCGGTACCGCCAAGCCCGAGGGGCAGGCCCGGCCGGTCGAGCCGTGGACGCCGGTGACGATCGGCGACGTGGACGTGGTGCCGATCCCGGTGCCGCACGGGCACATGACGTGCTTCGCGTATCGCATCGGCGCGGTGGGCTACGTCACCGACGCCAAGCGCGTCCCCGACGACGCCATCGCCGCCCTGCAGGGCGTGCGCGTCCTGGTCCTCAACGCGCTCTTCCGCACCGAGCACCCGACGCACCTGAGCATCCCCGACGCGGTCCGCGTGGCCCAGCAGGTCGGTGCCGAGCGGACGTACCTCACCCACCTCACGCACGACAACGCGCACGCCGACCTCGAAGCGGAGTTGCCGCGCGGCATCGCGCCGGCCTTCGACGGGCTCGTCGTGCGCGTGGACTGACCCCGACGAGACGATCATGACGCTGTCGCTCGACTGCTCCTTCATGCTCGCGGCGAACGGCGTCGCGGGTGGCGTGTCCGACGCCGACTGGGCCGGGGCCCCTGCGCTCGCCGCGAGGGCGCGGGCCGCCTTCGAGGGGCGCGTCGCGAGCGGCGCGCTCGGCTTCGTGAAGATCCCCGCCGACACCGCGCGCCTGCGCCAGGTGCAGGAGGCCGCCGCCTCGGCGCGGGGGCGCTTCGACGACGTCGTCGTCCTCGGCATCGGCGGCTCGTCCCTCGGCGCGATCGCCCTCCGATCGTCACTGCGCCCGTGGGGCTGGAACCTCCTCTCGGCCGACCGCCGCGACGGCTGGCCGCGCCTGCACGTGCTCGACACCCCCGACCCGGGCCCGGTGACGGCGCTGCTGGACCTGGTGGACCTGCGCCGCACGCTGTTCCTGGTGGTGTCCAAGAGCGGCGGTACCGCCGAGACGATGGCGCAGTACCTCGTCGTGTGCGACCGGCTGCAGCACGTACACGGCGAGTCGGCGCGCGACCACCTGTGGTTCGTCACCGACCCGGCCGCCGGTCCGCTGCGCGCGATCGCGACGCGCGACGGCATCCGCGCCCTCGACGTGCCGAGCGACGTCGGGGGGCGCTTCTCGGTGCTCACCCCCGTGGGTACCGTCGGCGCGGCGCTGATGGGCGTGGATGTCGCGCAACTGCTGGCCGGTGCCGGCGACATGGTCGCCCGCTGCCGCCTGGACGACCACGCGCGGAATCCCGCGCTCACCTGGGCGATGCTCCAGTGGCTGGCGCACGTGCGGCAGGGGCAGGGGATTCACGTGCTCATGCCCTACGCCGACGCGCTGCGCGACCTGTCGCCATGGTTCGTGCAACTGTGGGCGGAGTCGCTGGGCAAGGTGGGGCCGGACGGGCGCGGCATCGGTCCGACGCCGATTCCGGCCGTGGGACCCACCGACCAGCACGCACAGGTGCAGCTGTTCATGGAGGGCCCGGTGGACAAGACGGTCACGTTCCTCGCCGTGGGGCAGCCGGCGGCCGAGGTGGTGATCCCGCCGGGACACCCGGACGTGGCCGAGGCGGCCTACCTGGCCGGCCATTCGCTCCACGCGCTCGTGGACGCCGAGCGGCGCGCGACCGCGGCGGCGCTCGCCGCGCGCGGCCGGCCGAGCGCCACGATGCACGTCGAGACGGTGGATGCCTGGCACGTGGGCGGGCTGTTCATGTGGTTGCAGTGCGCCACGATCTACGCGGCCGCGCTCTACGACGTGAATCCGCTGGACCAGCCGGGCGTGGAGCTGGGGAAGCGGTACACCGGGGCACTGCTCGGGCGCGCGGGGATGGACGCGGAGCGGGCGGAGTTCGAGGGGGTGGAAGCACGGCGCCGTGGCGTCGCCTGAGTGCACCTGATGGCCGCCGTCGCACCGGCGCCCGAGTGCCGGCGCCGGTGGTGAGCCTGGCAGCACGTCCGAAGGAGGTCTTCGTGACCACACAGCACCCGCCATCCGCGTCGTGGCCGAACGGCCGTCAAGCGTCCGCACCGATCGAACACTGCCGCCCAGGTGTGCGGACGAGGCCGACTCGCGCACGATGACGTTCCGGCGTTCTTCACCTCTGCCACGCGAGCGGCGACGAGGAAGAGCACGGGCGTTGCAGCGGAGGCAAGGGTCGGCGAGAGGCGAAACGGAGGGCTACCGCCGATTCGGCACGGCCGACGAACGGGAGGTCGCCATTCGGCAGCCCCAGGAAGTACCAGGTGAAGGGCATGCCGTGATCGGCCACCCGCGTTGGGCTTTCGCGGGAGGTGCATGCGCATTTGCCGGGGGCATCGCACCGGGCGGATCCGCTGCCGAGGTCTTGAGTCCGGCCGACACTCGGGGGCTATCGAGGTAAGGCCCGCTCGCCACCTACTCGACCGGGTAGGGTTGCGCCGGCGACACAGGTGCTAGTCTCCCGACTCGCCCTCACTCTCGGGGGCACCCGACGCAACTCCACCTGCTTTCGTGGTCGGATGCGCGTCGGTCGCGTTCACCCCTCCCTTCTTTGGAGGAGGCAGCATGAACCACTGGTTTGTTCGACAGTTGGCCGCGAGTGCTCTTGTGATGATCGGTGCCGCCAGCTTGCTGACGGCGCAAGGCACGCAGGGTACAGCCGCCGGGCGGGTGACTGACGCCGGCACGAAGCAGCCCATCTCGGACGTGCGCGTCCAGGTGGCCGGAACAGGCCTCGTTGGCGTGACCAACGCCCGAGGTGAGTATCGCATCACGAGCATCCCGGCTGGCCAGGCCACCCTCGCGTTCTCGCGCATCGGCTACAAGGCCGAGCGCCTTCGCATCACCATCCAGGGCGGCCAGACCACGACGCTCGACCAAGAGCTCCGGGAGCAGCAGCTGAACCTTGCGCAGGTCGTGGTAACCGGCACCGCGGGCAACCAGGAGCGCCGCGCGCAGGCCGCCACGGTTTCGTCGATCAGTGCCGCGCAGGTGGCGGAGCAGGCCAACATCACGACCGTCGGCGAAATGCTCACGGCCCGCACGCCGGGCGTCGCCATCAACCGGTCTTCGGGCACGGCCGGTACGGCAAACCAGATCCGCATCCGCGGGGCCTCGTCGATCTCGCTGTCGAACACGCCGCTGGTCTTCATCGACGGTGTACGCGTCAATGAGACCTTCACCGGCCCGGGTGTCGGCGGCCAATCGCTCGACCGGCTCAACCTGATCAATCCCGACGACATCGAGTCGATCGAGGTCGTGAAGGGACCGGCGGCGGCGACCCTCTACGGCGCCGACGCGTCGGTGGGCGTGATCCAGATCATCACAAAGAAGGGCAAGATGGGGCAGCAGGGGTTCCGGCAGACGTTACGCTACGAGTACACGAACGTCGACCAGAACTGGACGCCGCCCGACAACTTCGGGCTCTGCAACACGGCGGCGCTGGTCGCGGCAACCTCCACCAATCCGCTTTGCCGCAACCAGCCGCTCAACACGCTGGTTCGGGACAACCCACTCGTTCGCACCGGGGCGTTCCAGACCGGCCTCAACCGCATCCTGAATTGGAGCGGGCGCGGGGGCGGCAACAACTACAGCTATTTTCTCTCGGGCGGCTATGACGGCAACACCGGCACGCTGCCGCAGAACGAGTTCAACCGCTACAACGGCCGCGTGAACTTCAACTTCACGCCGGCACCGGAGTGGTCGATCGACGCAAACGTCAACTACACGCGCTCCTTCGCCCGCTTGCCGGACAACGACAACAACATCTACGGTTGGCTGGGCGGCGGCCTGCTGGGCTCGCCGCTGTCGCGCAGCGATGCCGGCGTGCCGTCGAACGACGGCTGGTTCGGCTTCGCTCGCCAGAACAATGCGATCAGCGCGATCGAGAACACGCAGCTCACCAACCGCTCGCTGTACGGACTCACGGTGCAGTACAACCCGACGACCTGGTTCACCAACAAGGTGACTCTCGGTGGCGACTTGCTCCGCGACGAGGTCACGCGTTTCTTCCCGCGCAATGCCGTGGGCGCCTATGCGGCTGCCCTGAACGGCGGCTCGAACGACCAGACGCGCATCGGGTACGAGCGCTACACCTTCGACTACCTCGGCAACATGCGGCGCACGTTCTTCGGCCGTGAGGACCTCGAGGCGAACCTGTCCTTCGGCCTGCAGACGATCTCCACTCGCACCGAGACGCTGTCGGCGTCAGGTCAGGGCTTTGTCGTCAACAGCAACAACACGGTTGGCTCCGCCGCCAGTTCATCGGGCGGTCAGGGCTATTCCGAGGCGACGCAGCTGGGCTACCTCGGACAACTGCAGCTTGGCTGGAAGAACCGCATCTTCGTCCAGGGGGCCGCGCGGGTCGACCAGTTCTCGACGTTCGGCGGCGAGGCGCAGGCCTTCTTCCTGCCGAAGGTCGGGGCGTCCTATGTCATTTCGGAAGAGTCGTGGTTCAAGCTTCCGCTCGTGAGCAACATGCGCCTTCGCGGGGCATGGGGCCAGACGGGACGCGCCCCGACGCCAGGGGCATCGCTGACGACGTTCTCGGCCGCGCCGTTCGTCGCCGGCGCCGCATCGTCGTCGGGCGTCGTCCCGAACAACCCGGGCAACGACTCCCTCCGCGCCGAGCGCGGTGAAGAGCTCGAGTTCGGCGTCGATTGGGGCATGTTCCGCGACCGCGTGAACTTCGAGCTCACCTGGTTCGACAAGGTCTCCCGCGACCTCCTGCTGCAGCAGCCGCTGCCGCCGTCGCTCGGTTTCGCGTCGTTCCCGTTCGCGAACATCGGCCGGCTGCGCAACCGGGGCCTCGAGTTCGCGGTGAATGCGCAGATGGTGCGCTCGAAGAACTTCAGCTGGGACCTTCGTTACACCATGAACACCCTCGAGAACGAAGTGGAGGCCCTTGGCCGGGTCTCGCCGTTCTTCGTCGGCAATGTCGGCCGCGTCGAGGTTGGTCTTCCGGCTGGCGCGATGGTGACCAAGCCCATCCTGAACATCAACGAGCAGACGGGCGTCGTGCAGGTTGACACTGCGTTCCGCTCGGTGAACAAGCCGCTGCCCGATTTCGAAGCCGCCCTGTGGAGCAGCGTCAAGTTCGGGAAGTACTTCACGGTGACGGGCTCGATCGACACGAAGCGCGGGTTCGGCATCTACAACCTCACGGACTTCTTCCGTGAGACGCAGCTCGTTCGCTCGGATCGCCGCCTCGACACGCTGCTGCTGTCGCGGCGCGAGCGGCTCCGCCGCTATGGCAATCCGACGACGGGCCAGCCGGCCTTCGTGCAGCTCAGTGGCGTATCAACGACCGTCAACGAGGTGCGCGAGGCGTACATCCAGAACGCCGACTTCGTCCGCTTCCGCGAGCTCGCACTTACGGCGAACCTGCCGACGTCGTGGGCGAACCGCTTCAAGGCGCAGGGCGGCGCCATTACGATTGCCGGCACCAACCTCATTCTCTGGACGGCCTATGAAGGTCCCGACCCGGAAGTGCTGACCGCGATTACCAGCCAGTTCGATCGCGCCGACTTCCTGACGGTCCCGAATCCGCGGCGATTCACCGTCCGCGTCAACCTCACCTACTGAGCGGCCAACCCATGCTGATCATGACAAACATGGCCGCCCGTGTCCGCCGCTATGGCGCCGTCGCCCTCCTCGCGGCGACCGCGGGCTGCAATGACTTCCTGACCACCCCGAATCCGACCGTCATCGACGCGGATGCCATCGACCCGACGGCGGACGCGGCGGTGCTGGCCGCCTCCGCCCAGCAGAACTACGTCGTGTACCATGGCCTCGGCACGATGTACTCGGCGTGGTTCACCGGCGAGGCGATCGTCGCCGAGACGTTCCCGACGCGCAATGAGTTTGGGCGCCGCGATGTCGTCAACGTCAACGGCTCGCTCAACGGCGACGTTTGGGTGCCGCTGCAGCGCGCGATCTCGACTTCACGCTTCGTGATGGGGCTGAACCTCCCCAGCCCGACGACGAACCTGAGTCTGGCGCAGGCTGCCCTCTTCAACGCCTTCGGGTTCCTGAGCATGGCCGAGCAGTTCTGCGAAGGCACCTTCTCGCCGGGACCGGGTCGGACCGGCCCGCGCATGAACACGAACGCCATGCTCGACTCGGCGATCTCGGCCTTCAACGTGGCGATCAGCGTCGGCCGCGCCAACGGCTCGGCGACCGGCACGTCGTACAAGAACGCGGCGTTCGTCGGCTTGGCTCGGGCGCAGCTCCAGCGGGGCGACGCGGCGGCGGCCGGGACGTCGGCGGATTCGGTCCCCGCCGGTTTCGTCTTCAACCTCAACTTCATCGACGACCTGGCCAACCGAAACCGGCTCTCGAACCAGATGTGGATCTTCACGCGCGATCGCGGGTCGATTTCCGTCGGCGATTTCTTCCGCTCCACGCCGGCGGACCCGCGCGTGCCATTTCAGAACGGCGCGACGTTCACGCCCGTGCTGGCGGCGCAGGATCCGCTGTCGGGCACGTTCTGGGTGCAGCTCAAGTACCCCACCTACGCCACGGCGATGCGCCTGGCCTCGCGGCTCGAGGCGGACTACATCCGCGCCGAAGTCGGTAACGATGCCGCGAAGCTTGCGCTGATCGCGGCCCGTCGCACCGCGGCGGGCCTGCCGGCCTTCACCGGCACGATGCCAGCCCAGGTTCTCACCGAGTTCTTCACTCAGAAGGGCTTCGACTTCTGGATGGAGAACAAGCGCCTCGCCGACATGCGACGCGTGCCCGCCGGCGTTGCGGGCGTGCCGGTGCCGGGCTCGACGTACTTCAAGCCGGGCTTCGCCCCGGTCGGCAACAACACGTGCTACCCGGTGCCGTTTGCCGAGACCAGCACGAATCCGGCGTTCCAATAGCCGGAGACGAGGGCGTAGTCGCGGCCGCTCAGCTGGTCGCGGGCTGCATCGGACGGGGTCGGATCCGCACGGATCCGACCCCGTCTGCGTTGCCCTCACGCCACGCGCGCAAACCGTTGACCCGGTGGGCCCGACCCCTAGGATTACGTGCATGAACCGGCGATGGGCCTGTCTGCGACGACACGTGGTGTGGCTCTGCGGTTTCGCGCCCGCAACCACGCCCGCGACCGCGCTCGTGGCGCAGGGGGCGCCGACGTTCCTGCTCATGGGCTGTGCGCTCGACCCCCTCGGGGCTCCGATCGGTGGTGCGAGGGCATGGATCGAGGGGCGAGCCGACACGGCGGAGTCCGATCCACTAGGCCGCTTCGCGATCCCCGGCCTCCCCAGCGGCCGGCATCTCCTGCGACTCCGGAAGATCGGGTTCCGGTTGGCGCTGCACCCGGTGCAGGTCCACCAGAACGACGGGGCCTGCCGTCCCTTCCCGATGCAGGCAGCCGAGGGCATCGGCGAACTCGACACCATCAACGTCCGTGGTCGGCGCGTCGATCAAGCGAACCTGCGCGGCTTCTACGCCCGCATCGACAGCAAGATGTACCCCGTCAACTCGTTCCTGACGGCGGAGCAGGCGGAGAACGTCTTGGCTTCGCAAACGAGCGACTGGTTGCGCCTCATGCAGGGCGTGCGGGTCCTGTCGTCGGGTCGGCGCGGCGACGCGGTCCAGAACCAGATCCGGGTGCGTGGGGGGCCCGGCGGAACGCGGGACTGCGTGCCGTTCGTGTATGTCGATGGACTGCTCTTCGACCGGCAGGGACGCGTGGACGACATCTCGCCATCGGCGGTGGCCGCGATCGAGGTGCATGGGGGCCTCGCCCGGACGCCGCCTGAGTTCCAGGGCGGTAACAACCAGTGCGGCGTCGTGCTCGTCTGGACGCGCACACGGTGACAGCGGGAGGCCATGACCGCTGCGGCGGCGGCCGTCCCCATGTCACGCACCGGGTGGCGGCACGACCCCGCCGGGCGCGGCGCGCTTGCGACTCCCCGTCCAGATCACGATCGAACCGCATCCGTCCTGTGACATGAACTGCGCGGGCACGGACGCCGAGCGCACGTAGACCTCGAGCGCCACCACGTCCTGTGCCGGGACGAGGTCATTGATCGACGTCTGCTCGTCCAGCAACACGCGGACCCCCTCGATGAAGACGGTCGGGAAGCACATCGACGACCAACCGAGGCCGCCCTGCATCTGCACGTTCTCACCGACGCGGCCGCGGATGATACGGACGCCAGCGACCTGGCGCAGGATGTCGGTCATGACCGTGGGGTTGAAGTCGGTGAGAAACCCCTCGTCGAAGAACGTGCCGAAGCCACCCTTGCTGCGGACAGCGAACTCCCGGAGCCCCTGCGACTTGGCCGCGCGCTCCCCGACGACGCGAACGGCGTCGAGCCGCGGCAGGAAGGCCTCGAGCGTGAGGTCGATCGGTGGCTTGTCCTTGCCCGAAACGTCCACCGCCAATCGAAAGGGTATGAAACCCACGGCGCGCACCTCGAGCATGTGACTCCCAAGCGGGAGATTCCGCAGGACGAAGCGACCCTCGGCATCAGAAGTGTCGCGCCCGACGCTGCCGGTGACCTGCACCCGCGCACCGGCGACGCTCCGGCCATCCGGGCGCCGGAGGATGCCTCGCAGGATGCCGGGGCCGGACAACAGTGCGCTAGCGGCGGGCCCCGCTCCGTCGCCCGCCTCCCGCACCACCGTCACCTGGACCGGAGCGATCCGGACGTCGCGGCGCAGTACGCCGTCGGGTGGAATGACGATGGGGGCGGCGCCGCTTGAGTCCGTACCGCTCCAGCCCCGTACGAGGGCGTTGACCCCCAGCGGCAGGTCGCAGAGCAGCACGAGCCCTTCGTCGCTGGTGCTGTCGATCACCGACCGTGGCAGGCGCTGCAGGCGGCCGTCAACGATCGCACTCTCGACCCACGTCGCGCGGATCTGCCCCTCCGTGCGCGGCAGGTCGCTGACGGCGTCCCGCAGGCGTGCGATGAGCAGCCCCGTCGAGTCCCGCAGGGACTGCGGTCCGCACAGTCGGTTCCGAAGCGTCGTGGCGGATGGGACGCCGAGCGAAACACGCACGTGCGCGCCTAAGAGCGTGACGGCCGTCAGCGGGAGCTGCACCCCGAGCGAGTCGAGGAGGGGGTGCTGGAGCCCGAGGAGGTACGTGCCCTGCGGCAGACTGTCGAAGAGGAAGCGCCCGTCAGCGTCGGACACCAGCGTTCTCGCTCGCTGCGGGGCCTGCGCGGGGGCAAGCTGAACTGTGGCCGCCGGGAGGATCCGCCCGCCGAGACTGTCATAGGTCGTGCCTGAGATTTCCCCGGAGGTCGCACTGGCGGCAGGGCCACGCCTGATCAACTGGCCGTACACCACCGTGGGCAACAGGCTACACCCGGCCGTCACGAGCAACCTCACGGCGCTCGCGCGCAAGGAGCGAATGCGCATGCCGGAGTGTACTGCGGCGCCCGGGGCGGGTAGAAGGGGGGATGCCAGTCGGATGCCGTGCGGGTCCCCCACCGCGCTCCCGTGGCGTCGCCCCGCGCACGCCGGCCAACGCTACGGGGAGTGCCCGGCGGCAGGTGCGAGGCCGGGGACTCCAGCGCGGTCGCGATCAGCAGTCTGCCCGGCGTGGAGTTCGGCGACGCCGCGGTCCCGACTGCCCCATCGCGCGTCCGTCCCGCCACCGCGGCCCCCTCACCGCCCCCCGCGCACGCAGCGAACGAAATTGAAGATCCGCACCTCGTCGCCCTGCGGGCCAAAGCCGTTCGGGTACAGCGCCGGATCGCCGGCCTTGAAGTCGGCCCGCTGCGCCCCCGCCCCGTGCACGTCGAGCTTCTGCCGCATGCCGGAACCCGGCGGCACCTCCATCGTGCCGAAGGCGCGGCCGAAGGCGAAGTACACGGCCTTGCCGTACTTCGCGTCGGGCGGTCCGTCCGCGATGGTCGTCGAGCTCCAGAAGTAGGACTCGACCGTGCTCACCCGCAACGGCGGCGCGATCGCGGCGCCGCCGGTCGCGGCCGGCGCCCTGGTGTAGTCAACGATCGTGTGCAGCTCCTTCGCATCGGGCAGCCGCCAGTCCGCCGCCCCGCCCAAGGTGAGCGACACGCAGAAGCCGAGCGCCTCCCGCCAGCGGCGCGCCACCCCGTCGTCAACCGCCTGCCACGTCAGACCCGTGGAGGCGTCCGTCGCCGTGCCGTTGCCGTTGTCCGTGATTCGGGTGACGCCGTACGCCGGCCCCCGCACGTAGCGCACGCGCATCAGCTGCGGCACGGTACCGCCCGAGCCCGGCCGGTAGCGCGGATACCCCTTGATCCGGCCGTCGGCGAAGTTCACGCCGAAGACCGTCGCGTCATCGAGCATCGTCGTGGCCACGTAGGCGGTGGACGACCACAGCTGCACGTCGAAGAAACGGTCGCCCGGCACGTAGGCGAAGTCGAACACCGACGTATCGAGGAACGGCACGGAGGTCGTGGCGACCGTCGAGAAGTAACCGCGGCCGAAGTCGATCAGGGTGTAGAGTTCCTTGATCGACGGCAGTCGCCAGTCGGCGTGACCGCCGGTGCGCAACGCAGCGGCGCTCGCCTCCGCGTCGGTCCACGACATCGGGCCCGCCACCGCACGCGTCCACGTGAGGCCCGAGGTCAGGTCGGTCGCCGTCCCGTCGCCGTTGGCGCGGATGTGGGGTGTCGGACCGGGCGCGCTGCCGTCCTGCCCGGAGAAGGCCTGGCCGCGCGCGGGGCACGCCATCGGAGCGGCGTCGTCGAAGCACGTCGTCAGGCCGGTGCCGGGCACCTTGGACGTCGGCGTCGGCGAGGGGCCCGCGCCGCCGGTCGCACCGCGACCGCAGGCCAGCGCGCTCGCCAGCGCGCTTGCCAGCGCGCTCGCCATGAGCAGGGACTGCAGCACGCTGCGCAAGGCCGCGCTACCGGTGCCGCCGGGGCGTGATGGATGACAGGACATCGTCGGTCTCCTCCGTTGAAGTGAAATCCGGGCTGTGCCCGCCCAGATGGTCGCGCACCGCGAGCAGCAGTTCCTCGAGGTCGCGGCGACGGCCGCGTGGCACCCCGGCGAGCAGTTCCTCCTCGACCGCCTGCCAGGCCTCGCGCACGCCGTGCGCCGCGCGGCGGCCACGGGGGGTGAGCGCCACCTCGACGACCCGCGCATCGCCTTCGCGAGCACGACGCTCGACAAGGCCGGCAGCTTCCATCCGCTGCACCATCACCGTCGCGCTCGGCTGCGCGATGTGCAGCCCCGCCGCGAGCCGCGACAGCGGAAGCGGCCCCTGCGCGAGCAGCGCATCCAGCACCCGGCCCTGTCCGTGGTGCGCCCCCACGTCGCGCAGTGCGACGCGCACCCGCTCGTCGAGCAGCCGCGCGGCGTGCAGGACCAGGTGCAGTAGCAACCGGCGCGAGTCGGTCATTGGGCAGAAGAATAGCTAGCTATGGAACAGCGGGCAAGGTCGAGCCGCGCGCAGAGCCCGACCCGCGGCGCGCGGCAGGCCGACGGCCGACCGGGCCGTCCCGGACGGGGCGCGCCACCACCGGGGGCCCGCCGTCCCGACACCCCCGGTGAAGCGGCCGGTGACCGACCGCAGCCCTCCCGGCCGTTGCCACGCTCAGGTCCGCTTCGTGACATTTCGGCGCATCGGCACCGGACTTGCCCCGCCGTCCGCCCGCCCGGTACGCCTCCCCGTGACCCGCCTCCCAGCCCCCATGTCGCAGTTCGCCCTCGACCAACTCTTCGGCGACGCCGTCGTCATCAAGGACGGCCGCCTGTACGTCCGCAGGCCCGAGGCCCTCGCCACGCCGGCGATGGACACCCTCGTCCGCGGCGCCGTCTTCGGCGACGGGGCACAGAAGGAGCAGGCCCGCTGGATGATCTGGGAGCTGGGACAGGCCGTCGGCACCCGGCCGGCGTCCATCCACGAGCTGTACGTCGCCCGCGGCCAGGGCAAGGTCCGCGGCTTCACCGTGCCGGCGATCAACGTCCGCGCGATGTCGTACGACGTCGCGCGGTCGATCTTCCGCACCGCCATCAAGCTCGAGGCCGGCGCCTTCCTGCTCGAGATCGCGCGCTCGGAGATCGCCTACACCGAGCAGCGCCCCGCGGAGTACGTCGCGGTGATGCTCGCCGCCGCGCTCCGCGAGGGCTTCCGCGGCCCGGTGTTCATCCAGGGCGACCACTTCCAGGTCAACCACAAGAAGTACGCGGTCGATCCGGTCCCCGAGGTCGAGGCCGTCAAGGCGCTCGCGCGCGAGGCGATCGCCGCCGGCTTCTACAACATCGACATCGACACGTCCACCCTCGTGGACCTCTCGAAGCCGACGCTCGACGAGCAGCAGGCCGTCAACTACACGCGCGCCGTCGAGCTGACGCGCCACGTCCGCGGGCTCGAGCCCGAGGGCGTGACCATCTCGCTCGGCGGCGAGATCGGCGAGGTCGGTACCGAGAACTCCACGCCGGAGGAGCTGCACGCCTTCATGCAGGGCTACAACCGCTCGCTCGCGGCGCAGGCCCCGGGCATGGCGGGGCTCTCCAAGATCTCGGTGCAGTCCGGCACCTCGCACGGCGGCGTGGTGCTGGCCGACGGCTCGATCGCCGACGTGAAGCTCGACCTGCCGACGCTCGAGACGCTCTCGCGGATTGCCCGCGACGACTACGGCATGTCCGGCGCGGTGCAGCATGGGGCGTCCACGCTCCCCGACGACGCGTTCCACCACTTCCCGCGCACCGAGACGGCCGAGATCCACCTCGCGACCAACTTCCAGAACATCCTCTACGACCACCTCCCGGCCGCGCTGCGCGAGGAGATCTACGGCTGGCTCGACGTCAACGCGAAGGACGAGCGGAAGCCCAAGGACACCGACGAGCAGTTCTACTACAAGACGCGCAAGAAGGCGCTCGGGCCCTTCAAGCCGCAGCTCTGGTCGCTCCCGGCGGACGTCCAGGCCGCCCTCGCGGCGGCCTACGACGCGAAGTTCGAGTTCCTCTTCCGGCAGCTCGGCGTCGGCGGCACCGCGCAAGCCGTCTCGCGGTTCGTGACGGCCCCCGCCCAGCACCGGCCGGCCCCCACCGGGGCCGAGGCGCTCGTGCCGGCCGCCCCGGACGACGCTGACCTGAGCGACTGACCCCCCGGGGCAATCGGGGGCACCCCGACGACGGGGGGCGGCGCAGTGGCCGCCCCCCGTCGTACGTTTCGGCAGACCCGGACTGGAGCCCGACATGGCGGATCGCGACGACGAACTGGTGGTGGTGGAACGGCGGGGATCGGCCATCGGTCCCTTCCTCGCAGGGTTGGCGATCGGCGCCGGCCTTGCCCTCCTCTTCGCCCCGCAGAGCGGCGAGGAGACCCGCGCGCAGCTCGCGCGCGGTGCCCGGCGCGTGCGCCGCGCCGCGGGCAACGCGGCCGAGGACCTCGCTGAGAAGGCCGAGGACACCTGGCGCAGCGCCCGCGCCCGCGTCGAGGCGCGGCTCGATGCCGTGCGCGACTCGGTCGCCGAGAAGGGCCGGCAGGCCAAGGGTGCCGTGGACGCCGGCCGCGACGCGGCGCGGGCCGCGCGCGCCGAGCTCGAGCGCCGCCTCGCCGACGCGCGCGGCGACGACGGGGACCGCGACGAAGGTTGACCGGCGCGCCCGGCGCCTCTCCCGTCACCGGCGCCGTCATGGGCGGCGGTCCCTTCGACGTGCTCGCGAGCACGTGGCGGGTCGTGGACCACGTCCGGCGGCATGCCCTGCGCGACGGCGCGCTGCTGCTCGCCAGCGGCGTCGCCTTCGACGGGTTGCTGGCCGTGCTGCCGTTCCTGCTGCTCGTGGTCTCCGTGGCGTCGCTGGTGCTGCCGCTGTCCGCCGGCGCGGCGGCGAGCGACGTGGTGAGCTTCGTCGCGCAGCTCCTGCCCAACGCCTCCGAGGCGTCCCGGCAGGTGCTGGCCGGCCTGCTGCGCGACATCGTGCGCACGCGGACCGAGCTCGGTATCGTCGGCGCGCTCGGCTTCCTGTGGTTCTCGTCGCGCCTGTTCGCGTCGCTGCGCAGCGTGATGGCGCGCGTCTTCGCGGAGCCCGAGAAGCGCAGCGGCCTGCACGGCGTCGCGTTCGACCTCTGGCTCACCGTCATCGCCGCCGCCTTCGGCGCAGGCTGGGTCGCGGTGAGCGCCCTGCTCGCGGCCGCGAGCGCCGCCGGCCGTCGGATCCTCGCCGGCGCGGGGGGCGCAGCGTGGAGCGTGTCGCGGCCGGCCGAACTGGTGGCCGCCCACCTGCTTGCCCTTGTCCTCGTCACCGGCATCTTCTTCGCCCTCTACCGCGCCCTGCCGCGGCGGAAGGTGCCGTGGCCCTCGGTGCTGATCGCCGCGACCACCGCCGGCGTCGCGTTCGAGGCGGCCCGCTGGATCTTCGGCGCCATCTGGCTTCGCCTCGGCCAGTTCACGATCTACACCGGCAGCGTCGCCGCCGTCGTGCTCCTCATGTTCTGGGCGTGGTACGCGGCACTCATCTTCATCCTCGGCGGCGAGGTACTCGAGGGTGTCGAGTGGGAGCGCGGCGGGGGACGCCCCGCAGCCGCGCCCGAACCGAAGGCCGCGTGACGGGCCGCCGCCGCGGGAACCGCCCATGACCTCCCGGCTCGACCTCCGCTCCGACACCGTCACGCGCCCCACCGCGGCGATGCGCGCCGCCATGGCGATCGCGGAGGTGGGCGACGATGTCCTCGACGGCGACCCGACCGTGCGCGCGCTCGAGGACCGCTGCGCCGAGCGGCTCGGCATGGCGTGGGCCCTCTTCGTACCGTCGGGGACGATGGGCAACCTCGTCGGCATCACGCTCGGCTCGCGGCCCGGCACCGAGGTCGCGCTCGACGCCCAGGCGCACGTGATCCACTGGGAGATCGCCGGCGCGGCGATGCTCGCCGGCGTGCAGGTGCGGCCGATCGCGCCCGCGGGGGCGGTGCTGCGAGCCGACGACCTGCGCCGCGGCCTGCGCCCGCCGTCGCCCCACGCGCCCCGCACGTCGCTGGTGTGCCTCGAGAACACGCACAACGGTGCCGGCGGGGCGGTGACGCCCGAGGCCGAGGGGCTCGCCCTGCGGGCGGTCGCGGCCGAACGGGGGCTGCCGGTGCACCTCGACGGGGCGCGACTCTGGAATGCGCACGTCGCGACCGGTACCCCGCTCGACCGGCTCGCGGCCTGCGCCGACACCGTGATGTGCTCGTTCTCGAAGGGGCTCGGGGCCCCGGTCGGCGCGATCGTCGCCGGTCGCACGCACGCGCGCGCCGACGCCTACGAGGTGCGCAAGCGGCTTGGCGGTGGCATGCGGCAGTCGGGGATGCTCGCCGCGGCCGCGCGGCACGGGCTCGAGCATCACCTCGCGCGCCTCGCCGACGACCACACCGCCGCGCGCCGCTTCGCCGATGGCGTGCAGCAGTCGGTCCCGACGGCGCGCGTCGTGCCGCCGAACACGAACATCGTGATGATCGACCTCCCCCCGGGCGTCGCCGCCGCCGACGTCGTCGAGCTCGCGAGGGCCGACGGGGTGCTGCTCAGCCAGTGGCACGCCACGCGGGTGCGGGCCGTGTGGCACCTCGACGCGCCCTACCACGAAGCCGAACGCGCCGCACGGACCGTCGGTGAGGCGATCGTCGGGGCGGCGCGGAATCCCGCGGCGTCCTGATCCCGTAGGCGGAAGGCGATGAGCGACGCGCCGTCCCCCGACCTCGCCCCCCTCGCGGCCGCAGTGCACGGACGCTACGAGCTCGTGCGCGAGCTCGGCCGCGGCGGCATGGGACTGGTCGTGCTGGCGCACGACCGATCGCTCGACCGCTTCGTGGCCATCAAGACGCTCCCCGCGGCGCTGGCCGTCGTGCCGACGTGGCGCGAGCGCTTCCTGCGGGAAGCCCGCGCGGCCGCCCAGCTCTCGCACCCGCACATCGTGCCCGTCCACGCGGTCGAGGAGCATCCCGACACGGTCTTTCTGGTCATGGCGTACGTGCCCGGCGAGACGCTGGGGGCGCGCGTTCGCCGCGCCGGGCCGCTGGGGGTCCGCGATGGGGTGCGCGTCCTGCGCGAGGTCGCCTGGGCCCTCGGGCACGCCCATGCGCGAGGCGTCGTGCACCGCGACATCAAGCCGGACAACGTACTGCTCGATGCCGAGTCGGGCCGCGCGCTCGTCACCGACTTCGGGCTCGCCGCCCATGGGGAGAGCGCTGCCCCGGCCGGAGGCACGGTGCGCTTCATGAGTCCCGAGCAGGCCGCGGGCGCCGTCGGCGGGCCCGCGAGCGACATCTACGGCTGGGGGGCCACGGCGTGGGTCGTCGCCGTCGGGCACCCGCCGTTCGACGGGACCTCCCGCGCGGCCGTGCTCGCGGCGCAGGCGTCGGGGCCCGCCCCGACCTTCGCCGCGGCGGCCCCCGGGTGGCCGGCGGCGGTCGCGGTCGCGGTGGACCGCGCGCTCGACCGCGATCCCGCCGCGCGTTGGCCCGATGCCGACGCCCTGGCGGCCGCCCTCGGGGGAGCGCTGCCCCCCGCACGGGTGGCGCCGGCCCCGGTGCGCGCGTTCCTGCGCGAGGTGGATCGGGTGGGGTCCGAGCTGGCCACGCTCGGCACGATGACGGTCGTGCTGGGGGTGCAGGCGGCGACCCTGATCGGGTTCGGGCGGACCGAGCTGGGCGGCGGATGGGTGATGATCGCCGGGTTCGGGCTGTTGGGGGGCGTCGCCACCGGCCTGGCGACGCTGGCGCGCGGCACGGCGCTGGCCATCGAGGCCCGACGGATGCAGCAGCGCGGCTTCGGGCACGCCGCGCTGCAGCAGGCGGTGGCGCACGGATCGGAGCAGCCCGAGGACGAGCGCGCGCTCGCCCGCGACGCCGCCCGCCGTGATCGCCGACCGCTGGCGTGGCGGGCCGCCCTCGCGGCTGCGGCGACCGCCCTCGCGATGAACACGACCACGTGGGATCTGCCCCTCTGGGCGGAGGTGCTGGCGATCGCCGCGAGCAACGTGCTGCCGGTCTTCGTCGTGCGGGCCCTCTGGCGGCTCGCCGTGCCCGAAGGCGGACTCGTCCTGCGCCTGCTCCGCAGCCGGGTGGGCTCGACCTTCTTCCGGCTCGCCGGCATCGGCCTTCCGCGCGACGTGGCCCCGGCGGCCCCGGACGCCGCCCTTTCGGAGCTCCTGGCGCTCGCACCCGTCAGCGACGGCCCGCGCCTGACGGAGCTGCTGCAGCGTGCGCGGGCGCACGGCGTGCATGCCCGCGCGCTCGCCGACCCGGCGACGCCCTCGGCGTCTGGCGCGTCGGGTTAGGGGCGAGCGCGCCGGTCGGGCTGGTCGGGGATCGCGCGGCCCGGTAGCGCGGGCAGTGTCCCGATCGTGCGCATGGACTCCCCCATCCGGCCCCGCATCGGGCCGCAGCTGAGGGCGACGAGCGCCCGTCCGAGCTGCAGGGGGGCGACGGGCGACGTCGGCGGGGCCTCGACCGACGCGCGCGTGAGGCCCCACGCCCCGCGCATCCACGAGGTGAAGCGCCAGACCTCGCGTCCGATCACGCTGATCGTCGGACCGGCGAGCCGCAGGGTCAGGCCCGTGCCGCGTCGGCCGTAGGCGATGGTCGCCACCGGGACGCCGTCCACGCGCGTCACGCGGGCGGTGGACGGTGCGCGGCCGTTCCAGTCGAAGGTCGCCAGTTCCTTCGGCAAGCCCATGCGGCGCCCGCCGGTGACCGATCGCTCGCTGTCCACGTAGATGTGCGTCACGAACGGCGCCACGCGGCCGCGGTGGCGCACCAGCGCCCCTGCGACGACCAGCTCGTTGTACTCGAGCGTGCTCTCGGGGCCGTAGTACGACAGGAGCGTCGAGGCGACCGTGTACCCCGGGAGCACCGGCTGGATCACGAGGCCGGGGGGGACGAACGGCGCCACATCGCGCACCCGGACGAGGTGGGCGGTGAGGAGTGTCATGGTCGGGCCGACCGGCTCCCAGACCTCCCCCAGCCGGGGGACCGTGCCGCGGCGCGCCGGCTTCCCCCAGTCTTCCTTCGTCGTGACGACGAGCAGTTCCTCGGCGACGCCCATTGGTTATCTTCCTCTCGCTCCAGGTCCCGGAGGGCGCGAGCCCACCAACCCCGTCAGGACCGGAAGGTAGCAGCGGTACGTGCGGCGGACGTTGCTCCGTACGGCCTGGGGCACTGCGCGGGCGCCGTCCCCCCGAACCCGGGAGGCGGCCCCGCGCAAGTCGTTTCCGCCCGACCCCGGGTCTCCTAGCTTTTCGAGGCCGATGCTCGCCCTCGCCCGCAAGTACCGTCCACGCTCGTTCGCCGCCGTCGCCGTGCAGTCGCACGTGGCGAACACGCTGCGCAACGCGATCGAGCGTGATCGCGTTGCGCACGGGTACCTCTTCTGCGGTCCCCGCGGCACGGGCAAGACCACGCTGGCGCGGGTGCTGGCGATGGCGCTGAACTGCCCGAACCGCACCGCAGGCGAACCGTGCGGGCGCTGCGAAAGCTGCACGCGCATCTGGTCGGGCGGCGCCTCGCTCGACGTCGTCGAGATCGACGCGGCCTCGAACCGCGGCGTGGACGACGCCCGCGACCTGCGGGAGCGCGCCATGTACGCCCCGTCGTCCGACGACCGCTACAAGGTTTACATCGTGGACGAGGCGCACATGCTCACGCGCGAAGCGTGGAACGCGCTGCTCAAGGTGCTCGAGGAGCCGCCGCCGCGCGTCGTCTTCGCCTTCGCCACGACGGAGCCGCAGAAGATCGCGCAGAGCGCCCAGCCGGTGCTCTCGCGCCTGCAGCGCTTCGACCTCAAGCGCATCGGGCCGGCGGAGGTGAAGGACCGCCTCGCGGCCGTGCTGGCCGACGAACAGGTGCCGGCCGACGCCGACGCGCTCGCCCTCATCGCGCGCGCCGCCGACGGCTCGCTGCGCGACGCCCTGTCGCTCACCGACCAGGTGCTGGCGCTCGGCGACGGTCGCGTGACCGCCGAGCGCGTGCGGGAGGCCCTCGGGCTCGTCCCCGACGAGGAATACCTGGCCGTGCTCGATCTCGTCGCCGAGCGGCGGGCGGGCGACGTCTTCGCGGCGATCGGCCGACTGGCCGAGGCGGGGGTGGACTTCGCGCAGTTCCTCGCCGGCCTCGCCGACACGATCCGCGCGCAACTGGCCGTGGTGCTCGGCGGCACGCCGCCGGACGTCTCCGAGCGGCTCGCCGCCGGCCTCGCCGAGCGGCGCGACCGTCTCGGCGCCGCCGACCTGCTGCGGATGCTCAATGCCCTGCTCGAGCTCGAGCCGCGCTTCCGGAAGAGCGGCCAGCCGCGTGCGCTGCTCGAGGCGCTGCTCGTGCGGTTCGCGCTGCTCGACCGCGCCGTCGCGCTCGAGGACGTCGTGCGCGCGATCGGGGGCGGCGGGGGCGGGGCGTCGGGCGGCACCACGTCGGCCGGGGGGCGACGGCCGGCGGACGAGCCGGCGCCGACGCGTCGGGCGGCGCCGCCACTCGAGCGCGAGGTGCGCGCCGCGCCGATCGTGGCCGACCGGCCCGCCGAGCCGGCGGTGCCGCCGGCTGTCCCCGCGTCGCGTCCGGTCATGCCGTCAGCGGCCGCAGCGGAGGCCACGGCGTCGGCCCCGCCGCTTCCTCGCGTGCCGCGGCCACCAGCCGCCGACAAGGCCGCCGACAAGGCCGCCGACACGGCCGCCGACACGGCCGCCGACACGGCCGCCGACACGGCCGCCGACACGGCCGCCGACAAGGCCGCCGACAAGGCCGCCGACACGGCCGCCGACAAGGCCGCCGGCGAGGCCGCCGCCGGCCCGCCGGCGGTGCATGTCCTCGCCGAGCGCTGGCACGCCGTGGCGGACGCCGCCAAGGGGATCGGCCGCGTCGCGCTCGCCGGGCTGCTCGTGAACGCCGCGCCGGTGGCCGCCTCCGCGCAGGGGCTGCTGACGCTCGAGGTGCCCGACGACGCGACGCGCGATCTTCTCGAGGCGGGCCGGACGGATGCCCTCACGGCGGTGCAGACGCTGTGGCCGGGTGCCCGACGGCTGTCGGTGCAGGTGGCGCTCGAGGACACGACGCCGCGCCGCCTCACGGCCGACTCGGTGCGGGCCGAGCGTACGGAGCGGCTGCGCCGCCAGCACCCCGCCCTCGGGGCGGCGATCGAGGCGCTCGACCTCGAACTGCTCGACTGATCCTCGCTTGCCGCCCTCTTCGCCCGCCCGGTAGGTTTCGAGTCTTCGTTTCCGGCACGTGCCGGCGCCCGCAACGCCCCCGGAGGACGCGTGGATTTCCTGAAGATGATGCAGCAGGCCTCGCAGATGCAGGCGAAGGTGCAGCAGCTGCAGGCCGAGCTGGGGTTGCGACGCGTCACCGGGGTGGCGGCGGGGGGCAAGGTGTCGGTGACGCTGGACGGCCACGGGCAGGTGCAGGGGGTGCACGTGGATCCGTCGCTGCTCGGCACCGGTGATGCCGCCGTCCTCGAGGACCTGGTGCTCGTCGCCATGCGTTCCGCGCAGGGGCAGGCGCAGGCGCTCGTGGCCGAGGAGATGGGCAAGTTGACCGGGGGGCTCGACCTCCCCCTCGGGATGAAGCTGCCGAACCTGATGTGACGTGTCGGCCATCGACGACCTCGCCGCGGAACTCGCGCGCCTGCCCGGCATCGGCCGGAAGACCGCGATGCGGCTGACGTACCACCTCCTGAAGCAGCCGGCCGAGCAGAACCGGCGGCTGGCCGTGGCGATCGCCGACCTGTCGGAGCGGATCCAGCCGTGCGCCCGGTGCTTCAACCTGGCCGAGGGGGAGCTGTGCGCGGTCTGCCGGGACCCCCGCCGGGACGCCTCGGTGGTGTGCGTCGTCGAGGAACCGGCCGATATTGCAGCAGTGGAGCGTGCCGGCGAATACCGCGGCACGTATCACGTGCTGGGCGGGCGGCTGGCCCCCATCGAGGGGATCGGGCCCGAGCAGCTGACCGCCGGCGCGCTGTCGCGCCGGGTGGCTGACGGGACGATTCGCGAGGTGATCTTGGCGACCAACCCGAGCCTCGAGGGCGAGGCGACGGCACTGTACGTGCAGCGACAACTGGCGGACACCGGCGTGCGCGTGACGCGCATCGCCCGTGGTCTGCCCGTCGGCGGCGACCTCGAGTTCGCCGACGGCGTGACGATCGCGCAGGCGCTGCAGGCGCGGCGCGAGATGGCCTGAGGCAACGTCCCGATGCGACTTTCCCCCGACTCCGGAACCCCCTGATGCCGGCCGGCGCGTCCAGTTGGTCCTTCACCGAGGGCGACTACCACGCCCTGACCGAAGTGCTGCAGCGCTTCCTTCGCGACAGCAACTGCCGCACGGCGCTCCTCGTTGACCGCGCCGGGCAGCTCGTCGCCACGGTGGGCGAGACGCCGACCTTCGATCCCACGGCTTTCGCGACGCTGTCGGCGGCGGACTTCTCCGCCAACGACCAGCTCGCGAAGCTCATCGGCGAGACCGACTTCAGCTCCCTGTTCCACCAGGGCGAGAAGGAGTCCATGTACCTCGCCGACGTGTCGCGCCGGGTGATCCTGTGCGTGCTCTTCGACAACCGCACGACGCTCGGGCTCGTGCGCCTGAAGCTCAAGGCGACCGTGGACGAACTGCAGAAGCTGTTCGAGCAGGTGTTCGCGCGCGGCCGGGACGGCGGCGCGGCGGCGGGCGGCCTCCTGGCCGGCGCCGAGGACGAGATCGACAAGCTCTTCCAGTAGGAGAAGACGCGATGTCGATGATCAACTACGCGTCCCGCGAGATCAACTGCAAGATCGTCTATTACGGCCCGGGCCTCGGCGGCAAGACGACGAACCTCGAGCACGTCTATGGCAAGGTGAAGCCGGACACGCGCGGCAAGCTCATCTCGCTCGCCACCGAGACCGAGCGCACGCTGTTCTTCGACTTCCTGCCGGTGGACCTCGGCACCGTGCGCGGCTTCAAGACGCGCTTCCACCTCTACACGGTGCCCGGGCAGGTCTACTACAACGCCTCGCGCAAGCTCATCCTCAAGGGCGTTGACGGCATCGTCTTCGTCGCCGACTCGCAGGTCGAGCGCATGGAGGCGAACCAGGAGGCCATGCAGAACCTGTACGACAACATGGCCGAGTACGGCTACGACCTGACCCGGATGCCGTTCGTCATCCAGTACAACAAGCGCGACCTGCCCAACGCCGCGTCGCTCGCCGAACTGCAGGCGGCGCTCAACCCGGGATGGGAGGTCACCGAGCCGTCGAGGCAGCGCGAGACCCCGGACCCGTGGAACGCCGGCCAGCTCCTCGTGCAGCAGCTCCCCACCGGGGAGTGGGTCGAGCGCGCCCCGACGTTCGAGGCGGTCGCCGTCACCGGGGACGGCGTCTTCGAGACGCTCAAGGCCGTCAGCAAGCTCGTCCTGAAGACGCTCGCGTGAACGGCCGCGGGTCGTGAACCTCCCGACGCTCATCACGATCGCGCGGATCGCGCTGGCGCCGGTGGTTGCGTGGCTCGCCCTCGTGCCCTCGGCGCCGGTGCGCTTCGGGGCCTTCCTGCTCTACCTCGTCGTCGCCGTCTCCGACTACTGGGACGGCTACCTCGCTCGCACCCGGGGCGAGGTCAGCGACCTCGGCAAGGTGCTCGATCCGCTGGCGGACAAGCTGTTCCTCGTCTGCGTCCTCGCCGCGATGTACGTGCTGCAGGCGCCGTCATCGGAGTCGTGGGCGTCGCGCGTCGCCCCGGGCCAGGCGGGCGCGTTCCCCTTTCGCATGCCGAGCGTCGGCAGCGTGCCGCTGCCCCTCTGGATCATCCTCGTGGTGCTCGCCCGGGAGGCGGTCATGACGGTCTTCCGCGCGCTGATGCAGCGGCACGGGATCGTCATCGGCGCCAGCCGGAGCGCGAAGTGGAAGACGGGCTTCCAGTTCACCTGGATGGGGACGGCCTACTTCTGGTTCTTCCTCTGGACGTGGGCCGCCGCCGCGCGATGGGACACCGCCACGGCGGGCTGGGCGGTCCTCTCCGGCTTCACCGCGATCGTCGGGACCGGTGCCATGGTCGGGGCCGTGGTGCTGACGTTCTGGTCGCTCGGCGAGTACTTCGTGCGGTACGGCTCGCCGTGGGCCCCGCGCCGACCGGCGGCGTGACCCCCACGGCCCGCCCGCGGCCGTAGCTTGAGGCCATGCGCGTCGAACTGCTCACGATCGGCGACGAGCTCCTGCTCGGCTTCACCCTCGACACGAACGGCCCGTTCCTCGCGCGGGCCCTCGCGGCGATGGGGGTCACCGTCGCCCACCGTGCGAGCGTAGGGGACGACGCCGACGCGGTCGCCCGGGCCATCCGCGAGGCGCTCGACCGCACGGGCGCGGTCATCACCACCGGCGGCCTCGGCCCCACCGCCGACGACCGCACGCGCGAGGCGGTCGCGGCGGCCTTCGGCACCACGCTCGTCCTCGACGACGCGATCGCCGACGGCCTGCGCGCCCTCTGGCGCTCCCGCGGCTTCCCGGGCGAGCTGCCGGCGAGCAACCTCCGGCAGGCGATGGTGCCGCAGGGTGCGACCGTCCTCCCGAACGCCCACGGTTCCGCCCCGGGCCTCTGGCTCGAGGATGCCCGGGGACGCTGGGTGGCGATGGTGCCCGGCGTGCCGCGGGAAATGCGCGGCATGTGGGGGGACACCCTCGAGCCCCGCGTCCGGGCGCGGTTCGGTGCCGGCACCACGGTCGTCCGGTCGCGCACCGTGCGCACGACCGGCATCAGCGAGAGCCAGCTCGCCGACGACCTCGGCGAGCTCGCGCGCGGCGTGCACGGGCTGCCGCTGGCCTATCTGCCGGGCGTCGAAGGCGTGGATCTGCGCGTCACCGCCACCGGCTTTCCCCCGGACGAGACCGAGCGTCGGCTCACCGCCGCGGCCGACGCGCTGCTCGCCGTCGCGGGCCCGCACGCGTACGGGCTCGACGACACCGACCTCGCCGCCGTCGTCCTCGCCCGGTGCCGCGAAAAGGGGCTCCGGCTCGCGGTGGCGGAGAGCTGCACGGGCGGGATGCTCGGCATGCGCCTGACGGCGGTGCCGGGATCGAGCGACGTGCTGATCGGCGGCGTGATCGCCTACGACAACGTGGTCAAGGCCGCGCACCTCGGCGTCCGGGCGCTGGACATCGCCGAGCACGGCGCCGTGAGCGAACTCGTCGCGCGGTACATGGCCCACGGGGCCCGCCTGCGGTTCGGGGCGGACATCGGTGTGGCCATCACCGGCGTGGCAGGGCCCGGTGGCGGCACCGAGGCGAAGCCCGTCGGGACCGTCTGGGTGGCCGCCGACCTGCGAGGCGAGGTGCGGGCGGTGACGCGACGGCTGCCCGGGGATCGCCACGAGGTGCGGCAGCGGGCCGCCCAGATGGCACTCGACCTCGTCCGTCGGGGGCTCGAGAAGGGAGCCTGACCCGCCGGATCGGCAGGATTCCCGCGGTACGCGCGTTGCCCCGTTCGACGGGGCGAATCAAGATTCCCCGGCTGGCCGTATGCCCATGACACGATGACTGCCTCCAACGACGAACTCACGACCGCCGGCGCCGCCGACGCCGCCGACCAGCCTGCGCTCGCCGGGGCGCCTCCCGCCGGTGCCTCGGCGCCCGGCGACGACGCGGCGACCGTCGCGCTCAAGCTCCTCGAGGAGCAGCGCGACAAGTACCTGCGCCTCGCCGCCGAATACGACAACTACCGGAAGCGCACCGCGAAGGAGCGGCTCGAGGCCGAGCGGCGCGGGCAGGGCGACGTCGTCAAGGGCCTGCTCGAGACGCTCGACGACCTGCGGCGCTTCGCGCACGTGGATCCCGCGACGCTCGACACGAAGACGCTGCACGACGGGGTGCAGCTCGTCGAGAAGAAGCTCTTCAAGTCGCTCGCGGGCCACGGGCTCGAGGTGCTCGATCCCGCCGGCCACCCGTTCGACCCCGCGCTGCACGAGGCGGTGGGCACCCAGCCGCACGGCGAGGCCTCGCTCGACGGGACGGTCGCACAGGTCTATCAGGTGGGCTACCGCTTCCACGGGCAGCTGCTGCGGCCGGCGCGGGTGGTGGTGTACCAGCATGTCGAGGGGGCGGGGCCGCACTGACATGGCCGGCGCCCGCGACTTCTACGCGGTCCTCGGCGTATCGCCGACGGCCACCGCCGACGAGATCAAGAAGCAATACCGCAAGCTCGCGAAGCAGCACCACCCCGACGCGAACACGGGGGACGCGAAGGCGGCGGAACGCTTCAAGGAGATCTCGGAGGCGTACGGCGTCGTGGGCGACGCGGAGAAGCGCAAGCAGTACGACGAGATGCGCCGGCTTGGCGCCTTCACGTCGCGCAGTGCGGGGGCCGGGGCTCGGCGCCCGGGCGGCGGGGCGGCCGCCGGCGGCGCCGCGGGCGGCTTCCGCGGCGAGCCGGTGGACCTGGGCGGGGGCTTCGGCTCCATCAGCGACCTCTGGAGCTCGCTCTTCGGTGACCGCAACGGGGCGCGCGGACGCGCCGCCGAGGCCGGCCAGACGGTCGAGACGACGCTCAAGGTGCCGTTCCGCACCGCGGCGACCGGGGGCAGGGTCGAGGTCAAGCTCGACGTCGTCGAGGAGTGCGGCACCTGCAAGGGGACCGGCGCCGCCGCCGGCGCCCGGCTGAACCTCTGTCCCGAGTGCGACGGACGCGGCGAGGTGTCGTTCGGCCAGGGCGGCTTCGCCGTCAACCGGCCATGCCCGCTGTGCGTCGGGCGCGGGCAGATCCCCTCGCAGAAGTGCGGCCCCTGCAGCGGCGCGGGCGAGTTGCGCAACGCACGCACGGTGGCGATCACCGTCCCGGCCGGCGCCGACAGCGGCGCGCGCGTGCGGCTCAAGGGGCAGGGCGCACGCGGCCGTGGCGGCGGGCCGCCCGGCGACCTCGTCATCACCTTCCAGGTCGAGCCCGACCGCTTCTTCCAGCGCGAGGGACTCGACCTCGTCGCGGCGGTGCCGATCAACGTCGCGCAGGCGGTGCTCGGGACCACGATCAGCGTGAAGGCGCTCGACGGCAGCAAGCTCGCCGTGAAGATCCCCGCCGGCACCGGCAGCGGAAAGCGGTTCCGCGTGGCGGGGCAGGGCATCGCCAAGGGCGCCGAGCGCGGCGACCTGTTCGTCGAGACCCAGGTCACGGTGCCGGAGTCGCTCACGCCCGAGCAGGAGAAGCTGATGCAGCAGTTCGCCGCAGCCGGCGGGCTGCGATACTGACCGACGCACGCCGGCGGGGCCGCCATGGCCCCGCCGGCGTGCGTCTCGCAGGCCTATGCCCCCGCCAGCGCCGGCTGGCCCGCCGCCGTGGCGGCCTCCCGCTCGTGCTCCCCGATCGCCGGCGGTAGCAGCCGGTACATGACCGGCGTCACGATCCGCGCGAGCACCGTCGAGCTCACCAGCCCGCCGATGATCACGATCGCGAGCGGCGAGTAGAGCGAGCTGCTCTGCCACGCCAGCGGCAGCAGGCCGCCGATGGCCGTCATGGATGTCAGCACGATCGGCAGGAACCGCACCGCACCGGCCCGCTCGATCGCCTCGTCGAGGCCCATGCCCTGTGCGCGCAGCTGGTTCGTGTAGTCGACCAGGAGCACCGAGTTCTTGATCTCGATGCCGATCAGGGCGACCAGGCCCACCATCGCCGTGAAGGAGAGCGTGTAGCCGGTGAGCAACAGCGCGACGATCGCGCCGACCACGCCGAGCGGGATCACGCTCGCGACGATGAGGGTGCCGGTGAAGGTCCGGAACTCGAGCACGAGCACCGCCAGGATGCCGAAGACCGCGATCACGATCGCGGTGCCGAGCCCGCCGAAGCTCTCCTCGCGGCTCTCCACCTCGCCGGCGGCGATCACGTCGTAGCCGGCCGGTCGCGGCCACGCCGCCACCGAGTCGAGGATCGCCTGCGTCACCTTGGCCGTGTTGAAGCCGGAGCGGACGTCGGCGGTGACCGTGACCGAGCGCTGGCCCTTCGTGTGCTGGATCACCGGCGCCGAGGACTCGAAGCGCGCGGTCGCGAGCTGGGCCAGCGGCACCGCTGCGCCGGTCACGCTGGGCACGTACACGCGCTCGAGCATCGCCGGCGTCGGCACCGCGGGGCCGGGCACCGTCACGCGCACGTCGTATTCGCGCCCGTCCTGCCCGCGCAGCGTGGCCCCGGGGAGGCCGGCCAGCGCCAGCCGGACGGTCCGGTCCACCTCCGCCGTCGGAACGCCGAGGAGGCCCGCCTTGTCGCGGTCGATCACGAGCCGCAGGTCGGTGCGCGCCACGGCGAGCGGGTTGACGACCGAGCGCGTGCCCGGGTGGGCGGCGATGATGCGCTCGAGACCGGCTGCGAGCGTGCGCAGCGTGTCGAGGTCCGGTCCCGTGATGCGGAGCGCGATCGGCGCTTCGATCGGCGGGCCGTTCTCGAACTCCTTCACCTGGATCCGCGCACCGGGGTACGCCTCGAAGGCGCGGCGCAGGCTGTCGAACAGCGCCGGGGTCGCCGCGGCGTCGTAGCGGTCGAGAACGGCCAGCACCTCGCCGGCGTTGGCGCGCTCGCCCGCGGCGATCACGTTGTAATAGGTCTCGGGGTTGCCGCGCCCGACGTTGGCGAAGACGCTGCGCACCTGCGGGCGGGCCTGCAGCTCGCGCTCAACGGCGCGCACCGCGGCGTCCGTGGCGGCGCGCGAGGCGCCCGACGGCGTCTCGACCGTCACGAGGAAGTGCGGGGTCCCTGCCTTGGGGAAGAGCGAGAAGCCCACGACCGGCACGAGCGCGAGCGCGCCCACGAAGAGCCCCGCGGCGGCGAGCAGCGTGCGCTTCGGCCGCGCCAGCGCCCAGTGCAACGCAGGGGTGTAGGTCGCCGCGATGGCGCGCTGGAACCCCTGGAGCAGCCGCGAGCCGTGCGGATCATCGCCCGGGCTCAGCCACCGGCTGGCCAGGAAGGGGATCACCGTCAGGGACGCCACGAGCGACGCGAGCACCGTCAGCACGACCGCCGTCGGCAGCCCGCGGATGAACTGCCCCGCGCTCCCGGGCAGGAGCAGCAGGGGCACGAACGCGAGCACCAGCGCGGCGGTGTAGCCGAGGACCGCCACGGTGATCTGCCGCGTGGCCTGGACGGCCGCCTCGCGCGGCGTCGCCCCGCCGCGCAGGAAGCGCGAGACGTTCTCGACGACCACGATCGAGTCGTCCACCAGCAGCCCGAGCGCGATCACGAAGCCGACGATCGTCAGCTGGTTGATCGTGAAGCCCAGCCACTGCAGCATCGCCACGCCGACCGCGAGCGACAGGGGAATGCTCACCATCACGATCGCCGACGCCCGGACCCCGAGCGGCAGCAGCGTGACCAGCACGAGGAGGATCGCGATCACGAAGTCGGTGCCGAGCTGCGTGAGCCGGCGCTCGACGTTGCGCGACTGGTCGAAGCCGCGCTCGAGCGTGATGCGCGGCGGCAGCGTGCGCTCCCAGGCGTCGAGCGCCGCCCAGACGCGGTCGCGCACCTCGATGACGTTCGCCGTCTCCTGCACGGTGAGCGCCACCCAGACCGCGCGCCGGCCGTTGTAGCGCGCGGCGTGGGTGACCTCGGCGTAGTCCCAGCGGACGTCCGCCACGTCGCCCAGCCGCACCGCGGTGCGGCCGTCGCCGGCGAGGATCGTCGCCTTCACCTGCTCGAGCGAGGTATAGGGGCCGCTCGTCTTCACGTTGAACCGCTTGCCCCCCACGTCCACCGCGCCCGCCGGGATGTTCGTCCCCTCGGACGCCAGCGCCTGCAGCGCCGCCGCCAGGGGCAGTCGCCGCGCCGCCAGTGCCGCGAGGTCGAGCCGCACCTGCACCTCGCGCACCGGCACGGCGAAGAGCTTGGCCGACTTCACGCCCGACACGCGGCCGAGCCGGTCGCGCAGGTCGCGCCCGCGGGCGTCGAGCTCGTGCCACGGGGCCGTCTCGCTCGCGAGCGCCAGTTGCGCGACGTACGTGTTGGCAGCGTTGAAGCGGCTGATCTCGAACCGCGCCATCTCCGCCGGCAACGAGGGGCGCAGCGCGTTCATCTCGCGGACGACCTCGTCGTACTTGCGGTCGGCGTCCACGCCGGCTTCGAACTCCACCGTGATCGCCCCGAAGCCGTCCTCGGCCTGCGAATCGTACTTCTTGACGCGCTCAAGTTCCTTGATCTGCTTCTCGACCGGGTCCACTACGAGTTGCTCGATGTCGGCGGGCGATGCCCCCGGCACCACCGCGACCACCGTGAAGACCGGGATCGGGAAGGTCGGGTCCTCCGCCTTCGGGATCGTCAGCAGCGCCTGGATGCCCAGGGCCGCCATCGCCGCGACCGCGACCAGCGTCAACTGCGGCCGCTCGACGGCAAAGCGCGTCGGGTTCACGGGGCACGCTCCGCGCCCGGCGCGGGCTGCGGCCGCACGCGCAGTCCGTCAACCAGATAGGCCCCGCCCGCCACCACGACCTGCTCCCCGCGCGACAGCCCGCCGAGAATCCGCACCGCGCCGTTCGACAGCTCGCCCACGCGCACCGCGCGACGGCGGGCCACGTCACCGTTGCCGACCACGTACACCGCGGCCGAGTCGCCGTCCGCCTCCAGCAGCGCCTCGACCGGCACCACCGGGGTCGCGCGCCGCGCGCCGCGCGCCGACGGCACGACCTCCGCCGTCCCGACCAGCCCGCTCGGCAGCGCATCGGCCCCGTCGAGCGCGATCTCCGCCTCGAATACCCCGGTATTCGGCATCGGGGCGACCCCCACGACACGCACCCGCCCCGCGAACGAGCGGTCGCCCGCGGCGTCGAACCGCACCGTCGCCGGGTCGCCGACGCCCACGCGCATGCGCTCGCGGTCGGAGAGGGCGATGCGCGCGACCATCCCGCGACGTCCCGTGCGCACGACCACCACCGGCTGGCCGGGCGGCACCTGCTCGCCCACCTCGGCTTGCCGGCGCAGGACGATCCCGTCGGCCGGCGCCACGATGCTCGAGAACCGGCGATTGAACAGCGCCGCCCGCTCATCGGCCCGCGCAACCTCGAGCCCGGTGGTGGCGTCGTCGAGCTGCGCGCGCGTCACCGCACTGTCGGCGAAGAGCGCCGTCGCACGGGCGAGGTCGCGCTCCGCCTTCTCGCGCCCCTCGCGGGCCTTGCGGACCGCCGAGCCGATCTCGTCGTCGGCCAGCTCGGCGAGCACGTCGCCGGCCCGTACGCGCTCGCCCGGCTCGACGCTCACACGCGTCACCACGCCGCCGATCTTGAACGCGAGCGGCACCTCCTCCTTGGCGGCGAGCGTCGCCGCGAGGACGAGCGGGGCGGGCCGGTCGTCGGTCGTGACGGCGGCGACGACCACCGGGGTCGCCGCACGCGCGTCGGCGTCGTCGGCGGGCGTGGCGGCCGCCTCGGGGGTGCCGCAGGCGGCGGCGGTCGTCGCTACGAGCGCGAACGCCAACCAGGGGCGGGGAAGGGGCATCGGGGTCACGGGAGGGTCCTCGGGTAGCGCGCCGCCGCCCGGTCGAACTCGACGCAGCGCTGGTAATAGTCGTAGGTGGTGAGCACGGCGTTGAGCTGCGCGGCCGTCAGCGCGTTGCGGGCGTCGAGCACTTCGAGCAGCGTCGCGCCCCCCGCGTCCCGGCGGCGGCGCACGAGCTCCCACGTGCGCTCGGCGGCCTCGACGCGTTCGCGCGCGGTGGCGATCGCGCTCCGCGCCACGGTGGCGGCGGCGTGGGCCACGGCGACGTCGAGCTGCACCTGCCGGGCCGCCTGGTCGCGCATCGCATCGAGGCGCGCGGTCTCGAGCCGTGCCTGCTGCGCGCGCGCATGGTCCTGGCCGCCGTTGAAGAGGTTCCAACTCAGGACCGCCGAGGCGATCGTGAAGTCGCGCGACGTCCGGAAGTCGTAGCTGTTGCCCTGCCAGCCGTAGTCCACCGCGAGCGCGAGCGTGGGCAGGTAGGCGCTGCGCACCACCCGCTCGTTGGCGCGGGCCGCCGCGCCGGCGGCGTCGAGCTGCCGGAGCTCGTCGCGGCGCCGACCGGCCCGCTCGGCGGCGTCGGCCAGCGGCGGCAGCGAGTCGATCCCCAACGCCGCGTCGGTGAACTCGGGCAGCGGCGCCTCGAGCGGCCGTGCCAGCAGCACGTTCATCGCCTGGCGCGCCGCGCCCTCGAGCCGTCGCGCGTCGTCGCGCTGCTGCGCGAGCGCGCCGCGCTCGGCCTTCACGCGCAGCGCGGCGTCGGGGGTGGCGAGTCCCTCGGCGACGAGGCGCTGCGTCACGCGCGCCTGCTCGTCGAGCACCGTCAACGCCGATTCGTAGATGGTCACCGCCTTGAGCGCCTTCGCCCACTGCAGCCACCCGATGCGCACCTGCGCCGCGAGCGTGCGGGACTGCAGGTCGGCCTCCGCACGGCGTACCCCGCGCACCGCGGTCGCGGCCGCCGCCCCCGCCCCGATGGCCGGCGCGAACAGCGTCTGCTGCAGCCGCAGGGCCGTCTCCTGGGCCAACGGAAGGCGCAGGTCGATGTTGGTGGGGAAGCTCGGGGTGCCGAGCAGCCCGTTGAGCGCGCTGAAGGCGGGATTGATGAGCTGGCCGAGGTTCACGACGTTTCCGCTCACCTCCGAGTAGCGCGCGTTGATCGTCGCGCTGGGCAGCCACCGCCCGAGCGCCTCGCGCCGGCCCGCGTCGGCCGCCTCGACGGCGAACCGCACCTGCCGCTGTACCGGATTGTCGCGCAGGGCCACCTGCACGAGGTCGTCGAGGGTGCCGGCCGACTGTGCCGTCAGTGGCCGCCCCAGGACGGCAAAACCGATCAAGGCGGCGACGTGTACTGGTATTCTCATAATAGAATGCTCGTTCTAGTGTCTGCAAAAATAATAGAGCATGCTTTCCACTTGTCAATACCAGAGCGTTCGCTCTACATTTCTGTTCAGTCATGGCAACGACTTCCGCCCCCCCCACCCGTTCTCCGGTGCCGCGGGCCCCCCAGCAGGAGCGGGGGGCGCAGCGTATGGAGCAGATCCTCGATGCCGCCGAGGCGGTCATCGCCGAGGTGGGGGTGGAGGGTGCCTCGGTGCAGACCATCGCCCAGCGTGCCGGGGCCTCGATGGGGTCGCTCTACCATTTCTTCCCGGGCAAGGACGCGCTGGTCCTCGCGCTCGCGGAGCGCTGCACGCGGCGCGTGACGGAGACGAACGAGCGGGCCGTCGGACCGGAGATGCTCGACCTGCCGCTCGAGCGCGTATTCGAGCGCGTGGTGACCGATCAGGTGTCGCTGATGCGGCAACTGCCTGCCTTCGACCGGGTGCACGAGGCCATGCACGCGCATCCCGCCGGCCGCGAAATCGCCCAGCGCATGGATGACGTGCTGGTCGAGCAGGTCGAGACCTTCCTGCGCCTGCGGTTTCCCGCGATGCCCGTCGAGCGGCGTCAAGCGGCGGCCCGCTTCGCGGTGCACTCAGTGCACGCGGTGCTCGACTGCGCCGAACGACTCGCCGAGGCCCCGCGGCGCGCGGTGCTGCAGGAGCTGCAGACGGCCATGACCCGCCACTTCAGCGCCTACGAGCAGCAGTACGGAACGGCGAAGGACGCGGCGGGGCGCGCGTAATCCGCCCGGCGGCATGCGCGCGCGGGTCGCCGAGTCCGGTGCCGCGCGGCGCCTACCGGCCGCCGCGCGGCTTCTGCGCCACGAACTTCACCGTCGGCTCGTCGCCGCCTTCCAGCCAGTCCTCGCCCGCGGGGAAGACGTCGAGCCGTAGCATCGCCAGCGGCGCCCAGTGCCGCCGGACCTCGGCCGAGGTGGTGCCGAGGCGCGCCGCCCCCTGATAGACGAGCAGCCCGCCCGGCTTGAGGGCCGTCGAGAGCTTCGCGGGCCATGCCGCGTCGAGCGGGCCGATCGCCGTGTACGACACCACGATGAGGTCCCACTGGTTCGCGCCGTGGTCGAACGCCTCGTGCGTGCTCGTGACCGCGGTGATGGCGACGCCCCGCTGGCGGGCGGCCGCCTGCGCCCCCGCGATCGCCTCGCGCGAGAAATCGTAGCCCGTCACCCGCCAGCCGCGCGAGGCGAGGTGGATCGCGTTGCGCCCCAGTCCCATGCCGGCGTCGAGCGCCGTCCCCGGCCGCATCGCGGCGACGGCATCCACGAGCAGCGGCAGGGGGTCGCGCGGGCCACCCCCGAGCCGGAAGCGCGTGTCCCAGAAGAGCCGCTCGCGCTCGATCGTCCGGGAACGCAGGTCGAGCACGCGCCGGAAGCGACGCGAGGCATCGCCGGAGTCGATCCCCGCCGACAGCAGGCGCCGCACGAAGCAGCGGCCGAGATCCACCGACGCGTTCCCCTCGAGCCTCGGCAGCCCGCGCGACCAGCGCGCGAAGTCGGCCCACAGCACGTCGTCGCTCACGGCACCCCGCGGCGGCGGCCCGCCCGACGCCAGCACGCCGGGCGGACACCCGGGCTGCGCCGCGAGCGGCGGCCCCGCCGCGAGCGCGGCCGCCGCCACGACGGCGAGGCCGGCCCGCCTCATCGCACCGACTGCCACAGCAGGGCCGCCACGACCGCGCCCGCGCACGGGCCCACGACCGGGATCCACCCGTAGCCCCAGTCGCTCGATCCCTTGTTGGCGACCGGCAGCACGGCGTGCGCGAGTCGGGGGCCGAGGTCGCGCGCGGGATTGATCGCGTAGCCGGTCGGGCCGCCGAGCGACAGGCCGATGCCCCACACGAGCGCGAGCACCAAGGCGGCCGTGACCGGCGCGGTCGGCGCACCTCCCGCGCTCGCCGCCTGCACTGCGGCATTCGCGCCGAAGACCAGCACGGCGGTCGCGATGACCTCGCTCAGCAGGTTCGGCAGCGGCGCGCGGATCGCGGGCGCCGTGCAGAAGACGCCGCGGATGGCCTCGGGATCGCCCGTCTCGCGCCAATGCGGGAGGTATTGCAGCCACACCAGCGTGGCGCCCGTGAACGCGCCGGCCACCTGCGCGGCGACGTGCCACAGGGCGTCGCCGGGCGTGCGCGTCCCCAGCACGACGTTGGCGATCGTCGCTGCGGGATTGAGCTCGCCCGGGGCCCCCAGCGCGCTCGCGACCAGCACACCGAAGAAGACGGCGAACGCCCATCCGGCGGTGATGACGAGCCATCCGCTGCCGTGCCCCTTGGCGCGGGTCAGCAGCACGTTGGCGACGACGCCGTTGCCCAGCAGGAGCAGCACCGCAGTGCCGAGGAACTCGCCCAGCGCCGTTGCAGGCATGATGGTCGGGAAGAGGGTCAGGTCAGGACGGGGAGCCGCCGGGCGCGCATCGCGGTCACCGCCCGCGCCGCGGCCTCGCGCGCCGTGGCGTCGAGCGCGCCGCCGATCACGGCGCCGCCCAGCACCACGTCGCCATCGTAGGCCACGACCGCCTGGCCGGGCGCGATCGCCTCGACGGGCGCGTCGAGCGCGAAGGTGACGTGGTCGCCCGCGCACGCGGCGACGGTGGCCGGCACCAGCGGTGCGCGATGCCGGATGCGCACCTGCACGCGCGCCCCCGCGGCGGGGACGGGCGCCACGAGCCAGTTGGCCAGCCGTCCCTCGACGACGCGTCCGGCGAGCGCCTCGCGCGGACCGACGATGACGGTGCGCGTCGCGGGCTCGATCCGCACGACGAAGAGCGCCTCGCCGGCGCCGCCGGGCAGGCCCCGCCGCTGGCCGACGGTGAAGCGCGCGTAGCCGTCGTGGCGCCCGACCGTGCGACCGTCCACGTGGACGATCGGCCCGGAGGCGAGCGGTGCCGCATCGGCGCCGAGCGCACGCCGCAGCACCGCGACGTGGTCGCCGTCGGGGACGAAGCAGATGTCCTGGCTCTCCGGCTTCTCGGCGAGGTGGAGGCCGGCCGCCGCCGCCGCCGCGCGCGTCTCCGCCTTGGTCAGGGCGCCGACCGGCATGAGCAGTCGCGGCAGGATCGCGCGGTCGATGCCCCAGAGGAACCAGGTCTGGTCCTTCGCGTCGTCGGCGGCGCGGCAGAGCCGGCCGTCGCGCACCTGCGCATAGTGGCCGGTGGCGATCCACCGCGCGCCGACGAGGTCGGCCTTGGCGACGAGGTCCCGGAATTTCGTGAACGTGTTGCACCGCGCGCACGGGACCGGCGTCCGCCCCGCGGCGTACCCGGCCACGAAGTCCTCGACGACGTCGTGCCCGAAGCGGTCGGTGAGGTTCACGACGTAGTGCGGGATGCCCAGCCGCTGGGCGACGCGTCGCGCGTCGTTGACGCTGTCGAGCGAGCAGCAGGGACGGTCCGGCAGGTCGCTGCCGTCGGCGTGCAGCTTCATGGTGGCCCCGACGACGTCGTAGCCGCGCTGCACGAGCAGCGCCGCCGTCGCCGAGGAGTCCACGCCGCCCGACATCGCGACGAGCACCCGCTCCGCGAGGGCGGGGCCCGGGGGGCCGTCGCGGGCCGGCGTCACGGCGGACTACCCGAGGAGCGCCGCGAACTGCCGGCTCTTCGCGACGGCGTCGGCGTACGCCTCGGCGATGCGCGCGACGTCGTCGGGCCCGTTGAGTACGCCGAACGACATGCGCACCGCCGATCCGGCGAGCTCGGCCGGGACGCCCATGGCGGAGAGGACGTGGCTCGGGTTGACGCTCCCGCTCTGGCAGGCGCTGCCGCCGCTGGCGGCGATCCCTGCGAGGTCGAGCGACATCAGCAGCGACTCCGTGCCGGCCCCCGGCGCGGAGACGTTGGTGATGTGCGGGGCGCGCGGCCCGCTGGCGCCGTGGATGACGGCGTCGGGGACGCGCGCCCGGATTGCCGCCTCGAGGGCGTCGCGCAGCCGCGCGGTGCGGGTCCACTCGGCCTCGCGCTCGGCCACGGCGAGCTCGCACGCGGTCGCCAGCGCGACGGCGGCGGCGACGTTCTCCGTGCCGGGTCGCCGGCCGCGCTCCTGCGAACCGCCGACGAGCAGCGGCGCGTAGGGTGTGCCGCGCCGCACGTACAACGCGCCGATCCCCTTGGGCGCCCCGAGCTTGTGCCCCGAGATGGTGAGCACGTCCACCGGCACCGCGCGCACGTCGATCGCGACCTTGCCGAAGGCCTGCACGGCGTCGGTGTGCATGACCGCCCCGGCGGCCTTCGCCAGTGCGGCGATGGCGGGGACGGGCTGCACGGTGCCGACCTCGTTGTTGATCCACATCAGCGACACCACCGCGGTGTCGGGGCCGATCATCGGTCCGGCGGCGGCCACGTCCACCTCACCGGTGGGGCGCAGGGGCAGATGGCGTTCGACGCCCCCTTCGCGCGCGACCTCGTGCGCCGCCTCGAGCACCGCCTTGTGCTCCGACGGGCTGCAGGCGACCGCGATCCGCTCCGGCTGCGCCGCGCGGACCGCGCGCCAGATGCCCACGACGGCGGTGTTGTCCCCCTCGGTGCCGCCGGAGGTGAACAGGACCTCGTCCCCGCGGGCACCGAGGCACGCCGCGACGCGCTCGCGCGCCTCGTCGAGGGCGGCGCGGGCCTCGCGTCCCCAGCGGTGCATGCTCGACGGGTTCCCGAAGCGATCGCCGAGGTACGCCTGCATCGCCGCGAGGACCGCCGGCTTGACCGGGGTCGTGGCCGCGTGGTCGAGGTAGATGCCGTCCGCCATGTCGGGAATCTACTCCTCGCCCCCGTGGAACCGCTTGCGGACCCGCCAGAGCTCGGGAAAGAGCTTGAGCATGGTGGTCCGCTGCAGGTAGCTCGCCCCGAGCGTGCCACCGGTGCCGGAGGTCATCGGCCCGAGGATGCGCTCGACGAGCTGCATGTGCAGGAAGCGCCAGCGCGCGAACTCCTGCTCGAACGCCAGAAGGGCCTCCGCCAGGAAGTAGTGGGTCCCGGGTCCGGGACCGGTGTAGAGCGCCTCGAGCGTCAGGCCTTCGCGCGAGAGCAGCGCGAGGAAGCGCGACTCGAGCGTGGGGGCGTCGAGGTGCCGCTGGATCTCCGGAGGGATCGGCCCCTGCCGCCCGAGCAGCTCCACGAACGCCGGCTCGCGCCGCCCGCTCGCCGCCTCGAGGATCCGGAACTGGACGCTTTGCTGCCCGCTGCTCGTGCCGAGGTGGCCGCGGAACTCGGCGAAGCGCTGCGGGGGCAGGGTGTCGAGACTCGCCAGCTGCTCGGAGACGATGCGCATCAGCCGATTGATGCGCTCGAGGTGCCACAGGGCGCGCTCGGCGTCGCCCCCCTCGAGCTGCCGTACCAGCTGCTCCTGCTCGAACAGGATGACCTTGAACCAGAGCTCGCTCGACTGGTGCACGACGATGAACAGCAGCTCGTCGGGGTGCTCCGACAGCGGGTGCTGCAGCGAGAGCAGCGTGTCGAGGGCGAGGTAGCTGCCGTAGGTGGGGCCGCCGGCGGCGGGAACGGGAGCGTCAGGAGTCACGGCGTGGTGGACTGGGCGAGGACGGCGGCATCCCGTCGCGCGGCATTCGTGACCGCGGTCCGGGTCCGCGGGCGAAGGCACCCCGCTTGCGGCGGCTCCACCCACCCGAAACCTACCGCCGCGCGGGCCGGGCGCATCCCGCACTAGATTGCGGTGTGCGTTCCGAAGACTCCACGGTCCCGCGCCGCGCCCTGCTGTGGCTTCTCGTTCTCGGGGCGGCCGGCACTCTGGCCGACCTCGTCCTCGCGAGCCACTACAAGGAGGCCACGCAGTGGCCGCCCTTGGCGCTGCTCGCCGCCCTGGTGCTCACCGGGGGCTGGGCGCTGGTGGCTGGCTCCCGTGCCGCCTGGCGCGCGGTACGCGGCGCGAGTTGGCTCTGCCTGCCGACGACGGCCGCCGGCCTGTTCTTCCACGTCCGCGCCAACGTCGAATGGGCGCGGGACGACCGGCCCGACCTCGCCGGCTGGCCCCTCGTCCGCGACACCTTGTTCGGCTCGCTCCCCACCCTCGCCCCCGGGGCCATGCTGTATCTGGGGCTGATCGGCCTGCTGGCCGCCACGCGCCATGGGGCGCCGGCGGCTCCACCCTCCACGTCGTGAGTTCCATGCATCGTCTCGTCGCCACCGCCGTCCTGCTCGCCCTCGCGCCCGCCATGCTGCCGGCGCAGGTCGGCAAGGGCCTGCTCGACCTCAACACCGCCACCGAGGCGGAGCTCGCCGCCCTGCCGGGGATGTCGGCGGCGATCGTCAAGGACTTCGTCGGCCGCCGCCCGTTCGCGACGATCGTCGAGGCCGATGCGGCGCTGCGGCCGGCGCTCGACTCGGCGGCCCGCGTCGCCGTGTACCGGAAGGCGTTCATCCACGTGAACCTGAACGCGGCCTCCGATGCCGAACTGGCGCTCATCCCCGACGCCGGACGCCGGACGATCGGCGAGATGAAGGAATACCGGCCCTACGACGGCTTCGCGAAGTTCCGCAAGGAACTCGGCAAGTACCGCTTCATCCGCGAGAAGGCGGGCGAACTCGAGCGCCTCGAGAGCTACAGCTTCATCCCGCTCGACCTCAACTCCGCCGGCGACGACGACCTGCGGACGATCCCGGGCCTCGGCGCGCGCATGCTGCGCGAATTCAAGGAATACCGGCCCTACGACGGCATGGCGAAGTTCCGCAAGGAAATCGCGAAGTACGTGCCGGCGCGGGAGGTCGAGCGACTGGCGCGGTACGTCGAGGTGCGCGGGCGGTAGTCGTGCCGTCGGGGCCGTCGGGGCCGTCGGGGCCGGGTCGCGGCGGCGGGGCGACGCCCCACGTCGTCATGGCGGGCACCGACGCCGCCACCGTCGCGGCCTTCGACGCGGCCGCCCTGCCGGCCGACTTCGATGCCCGCGCCGAGGACGACGTCGCGGCGCTCCTCGAGTCGCTGCAGGCCGAGGGGCGGCTGTGGTACAGCGGGACGGGTGGCGACGGCACGTGCGTCGTACATGTGCATGTAGATGTGCACGTGGACGACGTACCCGGTGACCTCGCCGGCGAAGACCCCGCGTGGCGGGGCGAGCTCGACATCCCGAGCGGCGGCCTCTGGGTATGCGGGGCGGAGTACGTGGCGAACGATCCGGTGCGCGGCAGCGCCGTCACGCCGAAGGGAGGGCTGGGCCGCTACGCGCAGGGACGCCGGCTCGACGTCCCGCCCGGGCGCTACGGCCTTACGGTCTTCGAGCGCGAATGGGACGACGCGTCGGCGCTTCCGCCGCCGCGCGCCCACCTGCTGCAGATCGTGCCGCCCCTTCTCTACTTCGTCGGAGGGATCGCCACGTTCTTCGCGGTGGCGGCGTTCGTCATCTCGCTCGTGGGGAAGCTCATCCAGATCGCCCGCGGCAGCCCGAATGCCGACACGGGGTGGCTGATCCTCCTCCATGACCTCGCCGTCGCGGGTGCCGGCGCGGTGGCGCTGCTGGCGGCGTGGTTCCTCGAACGACGCCTGGCGCGGCTTCCCTCGGTCGTGCGCGCGCAGGCGGCCGCCGATGCCGTGATCGCCTCCCGACCCGCGTTCGTGCTGGTTCTGCGGCGCGGCGGCGGCGCGGGCGCTCCTGCGGGCGCTCCTGCGGGCGCTCCTGCGGGCGCTCCTGCGGGCGCTCCTGCGGGCGCTCCTGCGGGCGCTCCTGCGGGCGCTCCTGCGGGCGCTCCTGCGGGCGCTCCTGCGGGCGCTCCTGCGGGCACTCCCGCGGCGACCTGAGCCCGGCAGGCGGAACGACGTCACGACGGCGTGCGCTGCCGCCGGACGAGGAAGCGACCTGGCGTCTCGCCGGTCATCGTCCCGGCGCGCAGCACGAACCGGCCGTTCACCAGCACGTGCACCACGCCCTCGGCGTAGTGATGCGGGTCGGTATAGGTGGCGCGGTCCGCGATGCGGGTCGTGTCGAAGACGACGATATCGGCCGCGCGGCCCGCGGCGAGCCGGCCGCGATCATCGTGCGCGAGCCACGCAGCCGGCTGGCTGGTCATGCGCCGGATCGCCTCCTCGAGCGACAGCGCGCGGCGCTCGCGCACGTAGCGGGCGAGCACGCGCGGGAACGCCCCGTAGCTTCGCGGATGCGGGAACCCGGTGCCGGGCGTGACGAGGTCGCCGTCGGTCTCGAACATCGCCCGGGGGTGCCGCATGAACTGCTCGATGTCCCGCTCGTCCATGCCGGTGAACACGCCGATGAAGCCGCCGTCGAGCTGCAGGGCGATCAGCGCCTCGACGGCCGCCGCGACGGTCGCGGGCCGTCCCTCGTCGGCAAGGTGCTCCGCCAGCGTGCGACCGGCGAGCCCGGGACGCGCCGCCACCTCGCGGAAGCGGATGGTCTCCGGGCCCGGCCCCGTCTGCCGGGGGAAGAGGGCGATCATCTCGCGCACGAGCCGACGGCGCGTCGCGGGATCGGCCACGCGCCGAGCGAACGCCGCCGGGCCGTCGGCCAGCGCCCAGGCCGGGAACAGGACGTCGGAGTACGTGCTGTACGCCTCGTACGGGTAGAGGTCGAACGTCACCACCGTGCCGGCGGCTGCGGCCGAATCGAGGCGCGCGAGGATCCGCGCACTCGCGCCCCACTGCGCCGCGCCGGTCACCTTGAGGTGGTTGATCTGCACGGGGAGCCCGGCCCGCCTGCCCACGTCGAGCGCTTCGTCCACGGCGGCGAGCACGCCGGCCCCCTCGTCGCGCAGATGCGTGACGTACACCCCGCCGCGCGCCGCCGCCACGCGGGCGAGCGCGACGACCTCGTCGGGCTCGGCGTAGGTCGCGGGCACGTACTCGAGCCCGGTCGCGAGGCCCAGGGCCCCCTGCTGCATGGAGGAATCCACGAGCGCCGCCATCCACGCCAGTTCCGAAGGCGTCGGCCGCCGCGCGGCGAGGCCGAGCACCCGCTTGCGGATCCACGTATGGCCCGAGAAGAGCCCCACGTTCGGCGCCATCCGCACGCGCGCCATGTAGGTGTCCAGCGGAAACGGCTGGTCCTGGCTGTGCTGCGGGGCGAGGATCGTGGTGATCCCCTGCCGGATGAAGTTCTCGGCCAGCGGATGCGAATCGAGCGTGACGAGGTGCGCGTGGTTGTCCCAGAAGCCGGGAGCGACGACCAGGCCACGCACGTCCACCACGGCCGTCGCGCGTCGGCGGTCGAGTGCCGAGCCGATCGCGGCGATCGTGTCCCCCGCGATCGCGACGTCGGCCACCACGCGCTGCGCCCCGGTGCCGTCCACGACGGTGCCGCCGGCGAGGAGGAGGTCGTACGCGGGGGCCGGCCGGCAGGCGCCCGCGACGGCCAGCGTGCACGCGACCGCGACCCCGACCGGCGAGTGGGCGCGCATCACGGCGCAGGCTCGGGGGTCACCCGCAGCCCGGTGAGGCCGCCGGACGGGGCCAACGATGCGGCCACGCGGAACCGCGCCGGGCCGTACCACGCGAAGTACTCGAGTTCGCGGTCGTCGCCGACGTCGCGTCGCGCGAGGAACTCGAGCCGGGTCGGAGGCCCCTTGCCGCGGAGCTGCGCCTCGAGCGCGGCCCGCAGGCGCGGGAAGATCGTCTGCCGGAGGTACGCGAAGTCCGCCGGGGTCAGCGCCCCGGCCGCGCTCTTGACGAGCATCGCGCGCACGGTCGCCGTGGCGGCGGGATCCGGGTCGGGGCGCGGCGTCGTCGCGGGCGGGCTCGGGGCCAGCGACGGCGCCACGCGGCTCGCCACGGCTGCGGCGAGGAAGGCCGGGGCCGTCGTGCGCGCGTTCGCGAGCACGATGATCGCGAGGTCCTCCCCCTCGTACCGCGAGAACTGCGTGACGAACCCCTGCCACGTCCCTCCGTGCTCATGCAGCGGTGCGCCGCCCGCCTCGCCGATGAACCAGCCGAAGCCGTACGGGTGCGTGCGCCCGCTCGCCAGCGTCATCGGCGACAGGATCCGCGCCCAGCTCTCGGGCCGGAGCACGGCGCGGCGCCGCACCACCTCGTTCCAGGCCAGCATGTCGCGCAGCGACAGCAGCATCGAACCGTCGGCGGTCGTGTTCAGGCGCGGCGCCACCCACGCGGCGCGCTCCCATCCGCCGGCGACGGGGAGGTATCCCTGCGCGCGGTGCGGCACGACCTCGCGGTCGGTGATCACCCGGATCGTCGGCATGCCGGCCGGCGCGAAGATGCGCCGACGCAGGAACTCGTGGTACGGCATCCCGGTGACGCGCGTGATGATGATGCCAAGGACGACGTACCCGGTGTTGGAGTAGTTCCAGCGGGTTCCGGGCGCGAACTCCAGCGGCAGCGCCGCCGCCATGCGGAGCAACTCGTCGTCGGTGTAGTCGCGGCGGTAGTCGAAGCCCTCGGCCGTGTAGTCCGGCAGGCCGGCGCCGTGGGTCAGCAGGTGCCGCAGGCGGATCGGCTCCCACGAGGCCGGCGCCTCCGGCAGGTAGCGCCGCACCGAGGCCTCGAGGTCCAGCCGACCGTCCTCGACGAGCGCCATGACGCCGGCGCTCGTGAACTGCTTGCCGAGCGAGCCCGACTGGAAGATGGTCTCGTCGGTGACCGGCGTGCGGTGCTCGAGCTCGGCGACGCCATAGCCGCGCGCGAGCAGCACCTCGCCGCGGCGCACGACCGCGAGCGCGAGGCCGGGCACCCGCAGCCGGTCCATCGTGTGCCGCACCAGCGAATCCACGGCGGCCACGAACGGGGCGTCGGTCCGCCGCAGCGACCACGGGAGCGCCAGCGGCGCCGGCGAGGGCCAGACCCGGTCGAGCGTGCCGCCGCGATACAGCGTTCCGCCCTTCATGACGTAGGCGACGGACCGTGCATGGCGGAGGTCCGCGAGCGGGTCGGCGTCGAGCACGACGAGGTCGGCCACCTTGCCCGGTTCGAGACTGCCGAGCTCGTCGTCGAGGCCGAGCGCGTGCGCCCCTTCGCGCGTGGCGACGCGAAGGACCTCGTGCGGCCGCATCCCGCCGCCCGCGAGAAGCTGCATCTCCCAGTGGGTCGAAAGGCCCTGCACCTCGCCGTGGCCGCCGAGCCCGACATGCCCGCCAGCCCGCAGCACGGCGGCGGCGCCGGCGGCGACGTCGCGGTCGTTGTGGTCCTCCGGCGGGAACCAGAGCAGCCGCGACGACGTCCGCTGGTAGAGCTGTCCCGGGGGAAACCAGCGCTCGACGCGCGGATCTTCGTGCGGCCGCTCCTCCGCGAGGAGGCGGTACACGGGGAGCGCCCCGCCGAAGCTCACCACCAGCGTCGGCGTGTGGACGATCCCCGTGCGGGCGAGGAGCTGCACGACGTCGTCGTGCAGCGGGGCTTCGGGGATCGCGTGCTCGAGCCCGCTGAACCCGTCCATGGCGTGCGTGAGATCTTCCTTGCCGTCGGCGCCACCTTCGGTAGTGGGCATGAGGCCCAGCTCCCGCGCGGCCTGCACCAGCCATTGCCGTTGCTGGCGCGTGCCCGGCTGGTAGGCCTTCACGTACGCCGTGCGGTACTCGTCGCGGTAGCGTGCCAGCACGCGCCGGGCATCGTCGAGCGACCGGATGTCGCTGCTCGCGAAGATGCCCGGTCCCGTCGAGACGACGCGCGGGCCGGCGACGCCGTCCGCTTCGATCATGTCGGCGACCTCGAAGATCTCCGGCGTGACCTGCGGGTCGCGGACGGTGGTGATGCCGAGCGCGAGGTTCGCGAAGGCGTTCGTGGATTCCGGCTGCGGCAGGTCGGCGACGGTGAGCGTCCCCTGCCCGCCGCCCCAGTGCGCGTGCAGGTCGATGAAGCCGGGCACGACGTACTTCCCCGAGACGTCCACGACGCGCCCGTCGCCGGTCTCGGCGTCACGCCCGCGCGGCCCGATGCCGGCGATGCGCCCGTCGCGGACGACGATGTCGGCGTCGCGCACGATCTCGTCGCCGCGCATCGTGATGACGGTGGCGCCGCGCAGGATCAGCTGCCCGCGCGCGGTGGCGCGCGGCAGGACGACGCCGGCGATCGCGCGGAGGGCGTCGGGGACCGCGGCGGGCGGCGCGCTCGCAGGCGGCCCGACGGCCGCCGGCCCGACGGCCGCCGGCCCGAGGCGGCGCGCGGGGCCGCCGTCGGCGGGTACCTCGACCCGCTGCGCGTCGAGCGGCGGACGACCGGGGGGCGCGCCCAGCGCCGAGGCGAGCGGCGCCGTGGTTGCGACGAGGTGACGTCCGTCGGGATTCCACTCCGGCGCGTTCCAGTAGGCGGGATCCGCCGAGAGCCGCACCGCCGACGCCGTCCCGTCTGCGCGCGCCTTCCACAGCGCGCCGCCCGACTCGTCCCATGTCACGAAGGCGACCCAACGCCCGTCCGGCGACCACGCGGGGGCGAACTCGCGCGCGCGCGGCGTGGCGGTGAGCCGCCGCGTGAGCCCGCCGCCCGCCGGCCGGATCCAGATGCGGCCGAGCGACGCGAAGGCGACGCGTCCGTCCGGCGCGATGGCGAGCCGCGGGGCGATGCGCGCGCGCACGGCGCCGGTCTCGAGGCGCTGCGGGGTGCGCAGCGTCGGCATGATCTCGAGCGCGACGTCCGCCGTGAAGGGAACCACGATGTCGCTGCCATCGCGCAGCCCCAGGCGGTGGATGTGCCCGCCCCAGGCCGCGTAGAGCCACCGGCCGTCGGGCGACACGGCCGCGTTGGGCAGCAGGTCGCGCGACGCGCGCGACTCGAGCTGGTGGCGGTCCACCGGATAGGCGAGCCACCGTTCCGCCCCCGTCGCGAGATCGCGCGCCTTCAGGCCCGTGCGCCCGTCGCGTACCGTGCCGTACACGAGCGTGGTGCCGTCGGGGGTGAGCAGCGGCTTCATCGCCGGCGTTCCCTCGACGACCACCGGCGTCGCGGGGCCCCCCCGCTCGGGAAGGCGCTGCAGGACGCTCGACGGTCCGTTGCGGCTGCCGTACGGGCGCGGGGTGACCGAGGCGAACCACAGTCCACCGTCCGGCGAGGCGACGGCCCCGTACGCGCCGGGCGCGGGGGAGGAGACGGTCGGCTGGGCCGGTCCGTTGGCGTTCTCCACCAGCCGCGTGCCCTCGCCGGTGGCGACGTCGAAGCGCCAGAGCTCCGCCGTCCGCGTCGTCCAGGGCGTCGTGACCGTCACGATGACGGCGCCCCCGTCGGCCGACCAGGCGGGGGAGAGCATGCCGACGCGCGGCAGGCGCGTGAGGGGCCGGGGGTGCGAGCCATCCGCCCCGGCGATCCAGACGTTGTCGGATCCCGTGGCGTCGCTGATGTACGCGAGGTGCGCGCCGTCGGGCGACAGGCGCGGCTGCGACTCGAAGGCACGGCCCGTCAGCAGGGGGCGCGCCCGCCCGCCTTCGACGGGCAGGGTGTAGAGGTCGCCGAGCAGCTCGAGGACGAGCGTGCGCCCGTCGCGGCTGATGTCGAGCGACATCCACGTGCCCTCGCTCGTGGTGAAGGCGATCGTCCGGGAGGGCGGTGCCGGGAGCTGCGCCGGGGGCTGCGCCGGGAGCGGTGAGACCGGAGGGACCGCGGGGGAGACGGCGATGGCGACGGCGAGGGCGACGGCGAGGGCGACGGCGAGGCGATGGGGCATGGACGGGAAGGCGAAGCGGAGCCCCGCCGGATGTTGGTCAGGCCGCCGGACGGATCGCGTACGGCCGTCGGTGCAGGACGCGCTGTCGGTCTCCCGCTCGGCAAGCGTAGATCGCGGCGTGCAGCGCGCGCCGGGCCACGGGGGCGGCTCGCCTGCCGGGCAATGGGTCGGGCGAACGGCGCATTTGCATAACACCGGTTACGCTACCGCACGGCGCTCGGCTTGTCCATGACGCGGCTCGGTGCGGCCTGCAACACCCGGGTGCTTCGGAGCAACTTCCGCGGATGCTGCACACCCGCCCGCTCCGCGTCGCGGTCTCCCTGCTGGCCGGTGCCGCCCTGCGCGCCGCCGGCGGGCAGGCGCCGCCACCCGCGTCGCCGCCACCCGCGTCGCCGTCACCCGCCGCCGCGGCGGAGGTCCGGCAGTTCGTGACGTTCCGCTTCGTCCCCGGCCGCAGCGGCGATGCCCTCGCCATCTACCGCGATTCGCTCCTCCCGGTCTATCGCGACCTCGAGCCGCTGCGGCGCTTCCGGCTCTACCGCGAGGCGGAGAGTCCGGTCCCGCTCGACGTGATCGTCGAGAGCACGTACGCCGGCATGGCGGGCATGGACGCGGGCAACGCCGCGCTGCGACGGCCGCACCGGTCGGGGGTGAGCGCATTCCGGCTGTACGGCGTGCTGTCCGCCATGACGCTCGCCCACACCGACGAGTTCGTGGCGATGCGGTCGCGGCGGGCAGCCCCGGCGACGGCCTCGCTGACGGTCTTCGAGTCCGTGCGGCTGGTGCCGGGGGCGACCGCACGCTACGAGACGCTGCTGCGCGAGGTGGTCGAACCGTGGGAAGCCGCGCACGCCCCGGCGCGGCACGTGGAGAGCGGTCGCTACCTCGTCGCCGACGGGTGGGACTACCTGCGCATCCACACCGTGTCGTCGCTGGCCGAAATCGAGGCGTGGCGCGAGGCGGAGCGCACCGCGCCGTTCGCCGCAGCGCTCGGTGCGCTGGTCGCGGCGCGGCGGGTGATCGTCGTGCGCCGCGACGCTGCCTTCGACGTGCGCTGACGCCCGCGTCAGCGCCGCACGTACTCCGGGCGGTCGTACCAGTCTTCGGCGTGCATCGTGGCCCCGACCACCGCGCCGCCGGTCGTGCCGAGCAGCGCCCCCCAGCCGAGGACCGCGCGCCAGCGCGACCGCCGCGTGCCGGGAACGGGTTCCTCCCACCGCACCACGTCCGGGCGGGGAAGGGCGATCGGCCCGTCGCCGCGGTCCACCCATACCGTGCCACGGCTCCAGCGATCGAAGCGTCCCGGCACCTTTCCACCGGTTCGCAACGTCAGGCGGACGGCGCGTCCTGCGTCCGGTCCCGCATCCTGCGGCCGCACCGGGGCCGTCAGGGCCAGCAGCGCCACGGCGACGCCGAGCACAGCCTGCGGCATGCGCATGAATCCTCCGTTCGACACCCACCGCACGTTCGCGCATCCGGACGTCGCCGGCATAGGGGGTAGGCCACCCGGCTGTGGGGGGATTGCCGGCAGGCGGCGAGCCGGCCGCGTGCGGCGGAGGGCCTGGACGCCGTCTCGCCTGCTGATCTGTGCGCGCCGTCACGTTGACCGGCCGCGACGATGGCAGCAACGTTCTGGCATGCATCCTCTCTCCGCTCCCCGAGCCGTCCGGCGCGCGGCGGCTCTTGTCGTCGCGCTGTGCATCGGCTGCATTGCCACGGATCGCACCGGTCCGGTGCAGCCGGTCCGGGCGACGATCGGCATCGCGCGCGGCCCGGACGTCGCGATCGAGGGAGCGCTCGTGGCGGGCCCCGTGGTGGTCACGGCCGTCCGCGTCGTCCTGACCGGGCAGGGCGGGGGCGTCGCGAAGGACACGCTCGTGGTGTTCCCGGACACGGCGACCACGCTGGTCGTCGAACTGCTGCTGCCGGCCTCGGGCGAGGCGCGGACGTTCGCGGCCTTGGCGCAGTTCCGGAACGGGGGCGATGTCCTGCTCGAGAGCACGGGGTCGGTCACGGCACGGCCGTTCGGCGAGCAGTCGGAGCCCGTGGTGCTCTCGGCCCCGGTGCCGCCGGCGGGTCGGCTGCTGCCGGACGCGATCACGGTGCAGCCGCGGGACACGACGCTCTTCCAGGGGGACTCGCTGCTGTTGCGGGTCGCGGGGACGCGGGCAGGGACGCCGCTCGCGAGCTTCGTACACGTGCAGAGCCCGGCCGACACCGGGGTACGGGTCGGCCCGCAGTCGGGGTACGTGCGCGCCCCCGCGCGACGCGGCGGCGCCTTCGTGCGGGTGCGGGTGCCGGGAACGTCGCTGGTGGATTCGGTGCTGGTGCGGTACCAGCCGCGGCCGAGCGGCGTGCTGGTCGTCAGTGGCAACAATCAGAGCGCGCCCGTCGCGACGGCGTTGCCGCAGCCGCTGGTGGCGCGGGTGGTGGGGCCGGACGGGCTGGGGGTGCGGGACGTCAAGGTGACCTTCGCGGCGCCGCCGGTGACCGGGGCGGCGGTGGGGGCGACATTCGTGACGACCGACACGACCGGGGTGGCGCAGACGACGGCGACGTTGGGGCAGGTGGCGCAGGGGCAGTCGTTCAGCGCGACGGTGCCCGGCGTGTCGCCGACGACGTTCGCGGCGACGGCGACGCCCGGGGCGCCGAGCGCACTGGTGGCGGTCGTGGGGGCGGCGCAGGATGGGCAGCCCGGGGCGGTGCTGCCGGACTCGCTGGTGGTGCGGTTGCTGGACGCGTTCGACAACGGAGTGCCGGGGCGGACGGTGACGTTCGAGCCGACGGGGGGGACGCTGACGCGGCTGACGGCGACGACGGACGCGCAGGGGCGGGCGAGCGCGGGGCAGTGGACGCTGCCGGGCACGTTCGGCGGGCAGGCCGTGACGGCGACGGTCACGGGCGTCGCGCCGGCGACGTTCCAGGCGACGACGGGAGCGGGGGTGCCGACGTTCCTGACGCTGGCAGGGGTCGGGGGGGCGACGGACACGATCGAGGCGCAGCGCGCGGGGCTGACCGCGACGTTGCGGGACGGGATGAGCCAGCCGGTGGCGGGGCGGGTGCTGCGGCTGCGGCCGAAGAATGCGCAGAACGGGACGATCGTGCTGGGCGACTCGACGGGGACGACGAGCGCAGCGGGGAGCGTGACGTTCGCGGGGCGGTGGCAGTTGGGGACGACGCCGGGGGCGGATACGCTGTACCTGCTGGTGGACGGGGCGCCGACGGTGCGGGACTCGGCGATCGTCGCCGTAACGGCGGGGCAGCCCAGCACGCTGGCGCGCGTGGCGGGGGACGGGCAGTCCGGGCCGGCGGGAGCGCCGTTGCCGACGGCGCTCGTGGTGGGGCTGTCGGACCGGCGCGGAAACGCACTGGCGGGGCAGGTGGTCACGTTCACGGCGTCGGGGGGCGGGGCGGTGCAGGTCGGGAGCGCGACGACCGATGCGGCCGGGGCGGCGTCGGCGGGGACGTGGACGCTCGGGACCAGCGGGGCGCAGTCGGTGACGGCGAACGTGAGCGGCGGGCCGAACACGACGTTCACGGCGACCATCGCCGGCGGCGGCGGCGGGCCGATGACGTGGAGCGAGCTGGAGAATGATCGCCCCCTGCATGGCGTCGCCTGTGCCGGGCCGACCACCTGCTTCGCCGTCGGCAATGCCGTTGCCGGTGTGCTGCGCTGGACCGGTTCGGACTGGACTACGGAATCGATCGGACCACCCGAGGTCTTCTTTGGGATCGCGTGCGCCGCCGCGACGGACTGCGTGGTGGTGGGCGAGAACGGCGCAATCCGCCGCTGGAACGGGACGTCGTGGGCCCCGCAGGCGAGCGGGACGGGGGAGACGCTCCAGTCCGTCGCGTGCCCGACGACGACCGATTGCGTCGCCGTCGGAGAGAACGGGACGATCCGCCGCTGGAACGGATCGGCCTGGGTGGCGCAGTCGAGCGGGACAACGGCATTGCTCTACGGCGTCACGTGCGTCTCGGTGAGCGACTGTGCGGCCGTGGGCGATTCCGGCACCATCCGCCGCTGGAACGGTTCGACGTGGAACGCGCAGACGAGCGGCACCTCCGCGACCTTGAGCGGCGTCGCGTGCACGGCCGCCACCGACTGCGTGGCGGTGGGGTCGGGAGGCACGATTCGCCGCTGGAACGGCTCGGCATGGGCGACGCAGACGAGCGGCACGACCTCGTGGCTCGATGGCGTTGCCTGCGCGAGCGCCTCCGACTGCATGGCCGTGGGAGGCGTCGGTACGGTCCGCCGCTGGACCGGCTCGTCGTGGGTCACCCTGACGAGTGGCACGACGAACTACCTCTCCGACGTCGCATGCGTGAGTGCGACCAACTGCGTGGCGGTGGGGTTCGGCAGCACGATCCGCCGCTGGAACGGCTCGGCGTGGAACGCCCAGGTGAGCCGTGTCGCGCTGCTCGAGGCGGATTGTCCCTCGGCCTCGAGCTGCGTGGTCGTGGGGTTGCAGGGTGCCGTCCGTCGGTGGAACGGCAGCAGCTGGCAGGGGGAATCCAGTGGCACGTCGGCGACCCTCGTTGACGTCTCCTGTCCCACGGCCACCGACTGCGTGGCCGTGGGATTCGGCGGTGTGATCGTCCGCTGGAACGGCACCACGTGGGCACCGCAGTCGAGCGGGACCACCGACAACCTGCTGGGGGTTGCGTGCCCGGGACCCAACGACTGCGTGGCGACGGGGCAGTTCTCCGGGCAGATTCGCCGATGGAACGGCGCCACATGGCTTGCGCAGGCGGCCGGGACCACGTTGCCGCTGGATGGGGTGGCCTGCGCGTCGATCTCCGATTGCGTCGCTGTCGGAGACAACGGCACCGTGGTGCGTTGGACCGGCTCGGCATGGTTGGCGCAGCCGAGCGGGACGTTCAACAAGTTGTTCAGCGTCTCGTGCGTGAGTTCGTCCTATTGTGTCGCGGTGGGCACCAGCGGCACGATCATCCGCTGGGACGGCTTCGCATGGGGACCACAGGTGAGCGGGACGTTCGTGACACTCCTCGGGGTGTCGTGCCGTTCCACGAGCGATTGCGTCGCGACGGGAGAGAACGGCGTGATCCGGCGCTGGGACGGGACGTCGTGGGTAGGGGAGTTCACCGGAACGACGGTGAACTTCCTCGGTGCGCAGTTCGTGAACCCGAGCCGCGCGATCGTGTTCGGCGACGGAGGGTGGATTCTCGGCGGCGTGCGCTGACGGGGGGCGGGAGCGTCCCGCCCCAACGCCCCCGCCCGCCCGCGCGTACGATGGGCATGAAGCTCACCGTCTCCACCCGCGTCGCTGCCCCGCTGGTCGAGGTTTGGCGCGCCTACACGACGCCCGCCGACATCATGGCGTGGAACGCGGCCTCCCCCGACTGGCACACGACCGCCTCCACGGTGGACCTGCGCCCCGGGGGGACGTTCTCGTCACGCATGGAGGCCAGGGACGGCTCCGTCGGCTTCGACTTCTCCGGCGTTTACACGCGCATCGAGCCGCACCGGGTGATCGAGTACACCTTCGGGGACCGCGCGGGGCTCGTGGAGTTCCTCGAGGAGGACGGCGGCGTATCGGTGACGGTGACGTTCGACGCCGAGTCGGTGCATCCCGCGGAACAGCAGCGCGACGGCTGGCAGGCGATCCTCGAGAACTTCCGGCGGCACGTCGAGGCAGAGGGGCGACGGTAGCGCTGGCGGCGGCCGAGGCGACGTCGCCTCACCCTGTCGTACCGCGAAGGCTCGGCCCCGTCTCACCGCGGGAGGGCGCGTCAGGCGCGATCGTCGCCGCGAGGGAGCACATCGCGTCCACGTGGCGGCTTTCCCCACGGCCTGCTGACCGAAGACGACGCACGGAGCCCGACCTGGCGACTCGACGTCGTCCACGGCTATCTCGAGCGGGGCATACCCTTGTTCGCGCCGCGGATGCCGCGTGAGACGATCGAGTAGGCGGTGCGGACGTTCCGATCCACGCCGGCGGAATCCCATGGCATGGCCTCGCGGTCGGCCCGGCAGCGAACGAGATTCGAAGATGCCCGCGACTGACGCGCCACCGAGCGCGACGCCTCACCTGCAGGCCGTGCGCGCCACGTGGCCGCGTCTCGTGCTCGCGCTCCTTGGCTGTGCCGGCACGGCCCGCGACACGCCGACCGCCCCGACGCCCCCGACACCGCCGCCGTCCGTCGTGCGACAGGTCGTCCCGTCGGTCACCGACGCGGCGATCGACGTCGCGAACGACCCGCACGTCGCGATCAACCCCAGTCCGTCGGGTGCGGCCCGCGGCAAGCTGTTCGTCTTCCTCCCCGGGACGGGGGCGGTGCCCACGATGCAGCAGCTCGTCCTCGCGACGATGGCGGGGCGCGGCTACCACGCGGTCGGGCTCACGTACCCGAACTCGACGGCGGTCGGCGTCCTCTGCGGCGACGACACCGACGCGGAGTGCTTCTGGGACGTTCGCCGAGAGGTCATCACAGGGACCAACACGAGTCCGCGGCTGGTGGTGACGCCGGCCAACGCGATCGTGAACCGGCTCGCCAGGCTGCTGCAGCACCTGCACGCGACATACCCGACGGAAGGGTGGGGGCAGTTCCTCGCGGCGGGGAACCCGGACTGGTCGCGCGTCACGCTCGCCGGCCATTCGCAGGGGGGCGGCCATGTCGGCGTGCTGGCGAAGCTCGTCGTGCTCGACCGCGCGGTCTATTTCTCGTCGCCCGCGGATTGGCGGCAGGTCGCGAACGTCCCCGCGACGTGGCTCGCCCGCCCGAACGTGACGCCGGCGAGCCGCCAGTATGCGTTCATCCATGAGCAGGACCAGCTCGTCCCCGAGGCGCAGGCCCGCGCGAACTGGGTCGCGCTCGGGCTCGACGTCTTCGGCGCCGTCACGAACGTGGATGCCGCCTCGGCGCCGTACGGCGGGTCGCACCGGCTGACGACACGGGCGACCCCCGCGCTGGCAGCTTCGTTCCACGGCGCGACGGTGGTGGACGCGGCGACGCCACGGGCGACATCGGGGGCGCCGCTCTTCGAGGGGGTCTGGGGCTACCTGGCGATCCCGTAGGCAGCGGGGGCTGTGCCCCGACTGCCGGCATCAGTCGCCCGGCTGGACGTCACTCCGCCTGCCGCCTCTGCCGATCCGTCAGCACGCCGCGCTCGCCGTCGCCGCGCCGGCGACCCGAACCCCACAGGACGCATCCGGGACGCCGCGCGTACGCTTGTGAGTGGCCGCACCCTAGTCCTTGACCTCCCGCGTGTTGTCCCCCGGGTTGCGGTCGATCAGCAGCGTGTAGGGGTCGATTCCCGCCCGCGCAGGCGCCTTCGACAATACGAACACGTGGCGGCTCGTCCCCGAGGACACCTTTACCCGCCGGATCGCGAGCGGGGCGCCGAGTCGCGCACCCGGGGCCGGGGTGTCGAAGACCCCGACGTCCACGTAGTCGGCCATCGGCACCGTCGTCTCGTTCCCGAGCGAGTCGGCGCGCAGCTTCTGCGCCGACGCCACGACCGTCACCTCGTACTGCCCGTCCGGCCGTTTGCGGCTGGTCACGCTGTCCGCCCGCACGTCCCACAGCGTGATCGTGTCGAAGTAGTCGGTCAACGCGTACCGCAGCGAATCCGGCGTCGCCGCCGTCAGGTGCCGCATCAGGTCGAACGTCGTCGCGTACGGCGGGCCGGAGAAGCGCCCCTCGTCGAGGAACGCGCGGATCGCGCCGTGCAGCGCGGCCTCGCCGATCAGCTCGCGGAGGGCGAAGAACGCGAGCGACCCCTTCTGGTACCAGACGTAGCTCTCGCGATCGACCCGCGTCAGCGGCCGCTCGCCCCGGGTCTCCCGCGCGCGCCCGCGCAGGTAGCCGTCGAGCTCGGCCCGGAGGAACTTCTGCGTGAACGGCAGCCCGTGCTTGCGCGCCGTGACGACGAGGGCCGCGTACTCCGACAGCGCCTCCGACAGCGTCTGCGCCCCCTCGACCTCGGCGGGCATCCGCTGGTACGGGAACCACTGGTGCGCGATCTCGTGCGCCGTGACGAAGTACGGCAGGTCGGTGTCCTCGACGTCGGTGCTGTCCACGCGCGCGACGAAGCCGATGCCCTCGGAGTACGGCACCGTGTTGGGGAAGGACTGCGCGAACCCCTGGTAGCGCGGGAACTCGATGATGCGCAACTGGCGGTGCTGGTACGGCCCGAACTCGCGGCTGTACATCGCCAGCGACGCCTGCGATGCCTCGATCATGCGCGCGACGTTGAAGCGGTGCGCGGGGTGGTGGTACACCTCGATGGGGACGCCCTCCCAGGTGCCGCGCGTGACCGTCCACTGTGCGGAAAGCACCGCGAAGAAGTTCGGGATCGGCGCGTCCATCACGTACCGGAAGTGCCGGCGTCCCCCCTCGGTCCATTCCCGCTGGAGGTAGCCCGGCGCCATCGCGATCTGGTCGGGATCGGTGCTGACGGTGGCGTCGAAGGCCACGTAGTCCGCGTCCGCGATGAAGAACTGGCGCTGCAGGGCAAGGGTGTCCGTCCGGGGCAACGCGCGCCGCGCCGGCTGGAGCTCGTGCGTCCGCCGCAGCTCGTCGCTGTCGAGCTCGATCTCCCGGTTGTAGCCGAGCGAGGGGAACCGCTCCCGATTGAGGAAGCTGCCGTTGCGCACGAGGGCCCGATCGGGCTCGCCGTTCGGGATCCCGCGGGCAGCGAGCCGCTGGACCACGTGCAGGCGCATCGTGTCGCCGGGCGCGAGGGGCCGGGCCAGCCGCAGCAGGCGCACCCCGAACGTCGTGTCGGCGGCGAGCAGGGTGGCCTCGCGGTCGAAGGCGAGCGTGTCGAGCGTCGCCGCGAGCCCGGCATCGTCCGTCGTCACGTTCACGATCACGCTGTCGATCGCGCGTGCCGATCGGTTGACCATCGTGTAGCGCGTCGAGAGCCGCGCCGTCCGCCGGGACGGGACGAGATCCACGTCGAGGCTCGTCGCGACCACCTTCGGCAGGGGGAGCGTCTCGAGCGGGCGCCACCGGCGCTCGTAGGCGGCCTGCATCTTCTCGCGCGTCTTCCGGGGCGCGTAGGAGTTCAGGATGTTCGCGTTGTAGAAGAACGTCCCGCCGAAGGCCGCCATCCCGGCGACGCCACCCGCCGCCGCCAGACGGGCGCGGCCGGAGAAGCGCGTCGCGAGCCGTGCGCGCCACGGGGCGGCGGCGGTGCCGCGCGGCCACGCCACGTAGGCCGCCACCAGCAGGAGCACCGCGAGCGAGAAGGACCAGCCGTGCAGCAGCACGAACCCCGGCAGGGCGTCGCCGGTCCCGTTGAGGTCGGTCCACGTGAGGGCCGGCGATGCCCCGACCTGCAGCAGCCGGTGCGTGTAACCGAGGTTCAGCATCGCCAGGTTGCCGACGAAGACGAGGATGACGACCACGTGCCCGATCGGCTTCCGCGGGACGAGCGCCTGCGCGAGGAAGGCGAGCGCGGTCATCACGATCCAGCCGGGGAAGTCGTACGGGTACGTGTGGAGCAGGTACACCGGGACGTCCACGACCGGGAAGCCCTTGAGGAAGGGCACCATCATCCCGGCGAGCATCACGGCGGTGGTGTAGGTGAGCAGGACCGCGAGCATCGCCGCGTACTTGCCCAGCAGGAGCGCGGCCGTGGGGACGGGCGCCGCGTCCACGACCTGGTCGGCGCGGAGCTGGCGCTCGCGCCACACCAGTTCGCCCGCGTAGAACGTGAGGAGCACGATCATGAACAGCGCGTTGCCGCCGACGACGGTCTCCGCGAGGAGCCAGCTCATCGGCCAGCTGCGATTGATCCCCGTCTGGTCGGCGAACCACGCATTCATCGTCGTGTTGATCATGCCGATGGCGGCGATCGCGAGGAACGGAACCGAGCGCACCATCGCCGTCGCCTGGAAGCGCGCGACGTTCCACCACGCGGCCGCGAACGCCGGGGGCCGGCGCGTCGCGGCGGGCTGCGGCGCGTCGGCGGCGACCGCCGCGGGGACCGGCACCGCCACCGGTGTCGCCGGCGCCGGTGCCGGCGCCGCGGCCGAGGCCGCGGCGCGGCGGCTGCGGCGGCGGCCGACCGAGGCGCCGACCTCGAGCCGCGTGAACCGGAAGGCGGCGGCGAGCAGGACGGCACCCACGCCGGCCCACAGGGCGCGATTCGCCATCAGGAAGCCGTCGAGGGGGAGGAGCCGAGCGTTGCGCTCGGCCGGCGTCCAGTAGCGGGTCTCGAGCGTGATCGAGCGGATCCCGAACGGGTCGATGAGGTTCGCGAGCTGGTCGTAATCGAGCGTCCGGATGAGGTTGGCCGCGACCGCGAAGCCGACCAGCAGGAGGATGCCCGTGACGTACACGGCGAACGCGCTTCGGGTGAGCGTCCCGGTCGTGAAGATGAGCGCACTGAGGAAGAAGACCCCCGGCACACCGATGACGAGGAACGGGTGGAGGTAGTGCGCGAGGCGGATCGCCTGCAGGGTCTCGGCGTTGACCCAGGGCATGACCGTGCCGATCAGCGCCCCCACCGGCAGCGCCGAGAACACCAGCAGCATCGCGAGGAAGGCGGCGAGGTACTTCGCGCCGAGGTAGCCCCGCCGGGTGAGCCGCGTCGTGAAGAGCAGCTCGTGCACCCCGACGTCCACGTCGCGGAGCACCGTCGTGCCCACGAGGGCGCTGGTGATGATCTGGCCGACCGCCAGCACGATCGCGTAGAGCTGCGCGAGCGCGAAGGGGCTGTTCCGCTTGACCTTCCCGAGCGACTCCCCGATGAGGATCGCGTCGGTGCTGACCGCGAAGAAGGCGAGCAGGAACATGATCGCCACGTAGAGCCACGTGACGGGGCGCCGGAAATGGCTCCGGAGCTCGAAGGCGAACAGGTGGCGGAACATCAGGCCTCCACCGGGACGCGGCCGCCGCCGGCGGCGGCGAGACGGTGGAAGTACACGTCCTCGAGCACCGGTTCGACGGCCTCGAAGCCGTCGCCCGGGGCGGACTCGGCATAGACGTGCAGCACGGTGCTGCCGGCGGCGAGCCGCGCGGAGATGACCTCGTACCTCGCCTTGTAGTCCTCCGCCTGCGAGCGCGGCACGGTGCGCCGCCAGATGCGGCCGCGGACCTCGTCGAGGATGCGCTGGGGGGCGCCTTGCACGATGACGGTCCCCTGATTGATGATCGCCATCTGCGAGCAGAGCTCGCGTACGTCCTCGACGATGTGCGTGGAGAGGATCACCACGACCTCCTCGCTGACGTCCGCGAGCAGGTTCAGGAAACGGTTGCGCTCGGTCGGGTCGAGGCCGGCGGTGGGCTCGTCCACGATCAGGAGCCGCGGGCTCCCGGCGAGTGCGATGGCGATCCCGAGCCGCTGCTTCATGCCGCCGGAGAAGCCGCCCACGCTCTTGCCGCGCACCGCATGCAGGTTCACCTGGTGCAGCAGGCGGTCAACGAGCGCCTTCCGCTCGCTGCGGTCGGCCACCCCCTTGAGCGATGCGAAGTGGTCGAGCACCGCTTCGGCCGGCATGTTCGGGTAGAGCCCGAACTCCTGCGGCAGGTAGCCGAGTTGGGCGCGGAGCCGGTCGGGTTCGCGCAGGACGTCGATGTCGTGGAAGTGGATGCTCCCGGCGTCGGGGGGCTGCAGGGTGGCGATCGTCCGCATGAGCGACGACTTGCCGGCGCCGTTGGGCCCGAGGAGTCCGAACATCCCCGGGGCGATCGTGAGCGAGATATCGCGGATCGCGTGAACGCCGTTGGGATAGGTCTTGGAGAGTCCTTCGATGCGGAGCGACATGGGCCGGTGGGAAGGGGGAGGGACGCCGGGACGATGCCAGCGTACGGGCGGTCCTCCACCCCGGTTTCAGCCGTCGCGTCAGTCGATCTGCCGCTCCCCCGACCCGATCGCACGATACGTGATCGCCCCCGCCACGCAGAGGGCCGCCGTCACCAGGAACGGCGCGTCGTAGGACCCCGTGCGCTGCACGAGGAACCCGGTGACGGCGACCCCGATGATCCCGGGCAGCGTGCCGGCGGTGTTCGTGATCCCCCAGATCACGTCGGCGTACTTCGGCGCGATGTCGAAGGCGTTGGGCCCGAAGCCGGCGATGCACAGGGCGAGTGCGCTGGTCGTGCCGCACATCAGCAGCAGGGCGATGCCCGGCGTGGTGGCGAACGGCAGCAGCAGCAGGAAGCCGGCACCGCCGAGGAACGCCGCGGTCAGCAGGGCCTTCCGGACGGCGGTCGCGCTTCGCCCCGCGCGCAGGGCGCGATCGGCCACCACGCCCCCCGCGTTCGCCACCAGAAAGCTCACGAGCCATGGCGCCGCCGAGAGCCACCCGGCGCTGCTCAGCGACACGCCGAACGTGGACTTGAAGTAGCTCGGCAGCCACGCGAGCAGCAGGTACAGCGCCCAGTTGTGCGCGAAGTGGCTCGCGACGATCGCCCAGACCGCCGGCGTCGAGCAGATCCGTCGCCACGGCACGTCGTTCGGCCCGGTCGCCTCCTCGACGACGCCTCGCCCCTCGGGCACCAGCACGAACCAGGCAACCGCCCACACGATCCCGAGCGCGCCGAACGCGTAGAAGCTCGTCGGCCAGCCCCACGTGCGGACGATCCACGCCGTCAGGGGCAGGGCGATCACCGTGCCCACCGACAGGCCGCTGGAGAACAGCGCGACGGCCCGCGAGCGCTGCGCGGCCGGCACCCAACGCCCGATCATGTTGATCGAGCCGGGGAAGACGGCGGCCTCGCCGAGCCCGAGCGCGATCCGCGCGGCGATGAGCAGCCCGAACGACGCCGCCGCCGCGGGCGGGGTGAGCGCCGTGAAGGCCGACCACCACAGCACCGCCGCCCCCAGCACGATGCGACCGCCGAAGCGGTTGGCGAGCGTGCCCGCCACCACCTGCAGCAGGACGTACCCGACGAAGAACGACGAGAGGACGATGCCCTTGGTCGCCTCGTCCCAGCCGAGGTCCTCCTGCATGGCGATGGCCGCGACCGAGATGTTGGTCCGGTCGAGGTACGAGATGAGCACGGCCGCGAAGCACAGCAGCACGACGGGGCCGGCGCGCGACGGTGCGGCAGAGGCGGCATCGGAAGGAGCGGACGAGGCGGACACGCGGCGTGGGCTCGGATGGGGCGGCGATGGGCGGGGCGGCTCAGACCTTCAGGTAGCTCCATTCCTTCGTGAACGGGATGCGGCTCATCAGCACCGCGCGGTCCTTGAGAACCACCAGCCGGTCGCTCGGGTTGATGCCGATCCCGTGGCGTTCGTCGTAGAGCCCCGGCTCCACGGAGAAGGTCATCCCCTCCTCGATCACCGAATGGTCGCCGAGGGCGAGGAACGGCGGCTGGTGCCCGACGAAGTTCTGCCCCTGCCCGTGGCCGGGGCGGTGGTAGATGTACTCCTGCATCCCCTGCCTGATCTGGTACGCGTGGACCTTCCGCGCGACGTCCGAGCAGGTGACCCCGGGCTTCACCTCCTCGACGATCATCTGCACCGTGTCGGCGACGACCTGCCACATGCGGTCGTGTGCGGGCGTGGACGGCAGGAGGACGTAGTTGCGGTAGCCCTCGCCGCCGTAGCCCCCCAGCAGGATGTCGCAGTTCACGTACACGGGCTGCCCGCGGCGGATCGGGGCGTGGAAGAACTGGTTGGGATGCGGGTAGGCGGTCGCGACGCCCGTGCGCACGTAGTGGCCCGTGACCTCCATGCCCACCGCGCTGTGCGGGCGGCCGTCGCGCTTCACGTCGCGCATCATGAGGTTGATGCCGAACTGCGAAAGCGCCTGGCCCACCTGGTAGTCCGTGGTGCGGGGGCCGTGCTCGAGCAGGTAGTCGCGGGCGAAGGCGTGCACGCGGTCGAAGTACCGGTAGGCCCGCTGGGTCAGCGCGATCTCCTCCGGGGTCTTGATGACCTGCATCCGCAGGCACAGGTCGCTCACATCCGCTGCCGTCGCCCCGGGGAGGATGCGGTCGAAGGTGCGCTGGGCCGACGGCACCAGTTCGCGGTCGAGGCCGATCACCTTGCCGCCGAGCCCGCGGTCGGCGAGGTGCTGCAGCACCCACGCCCAGAGGTCCACGCGCGGCGTGCGTCCCGCCGGCAGCTCCCCGCGGTTCGGGAAGGCCCCCTCGGCGTGCGGGTAGCAGAAATAGTAGGTGTTCTCCGTGCACCACCACGACGTGATGAGGTCCCGGTCGATCGCCGGGGAGAACCAGTACACCGTGTCCGCCTCGTTCGTGGGGAGCAGCGCCCACGTCGTGCGCTCGCCGCTGCCGCGGAAGCACCCGGTGAAGTACACAAGGTTCACGTCGCTCTGCAGCAGGATCGCGTCCACCCCGCGGGCGCGGGCCTGCTCGCGCAGCCGTCGCGACTGCGCCCGGTACCACGCGAGAGGGAGGCGGTCCGTCCCCACCGGTGCGGGTGCGGGATGGTGCGGGTTCTCGACGAGCAGGCGGTCCGAATCGCCCGGACGGCCGGCGAGGCCACGCTCGGCAGCGAGCGATTCGGCAGCGAGCGATTCGGCAGCGAGCGATTCGGCAGCGAGCGATTCGGCAGCGAGCGATTCGGCAGCGAGCGATTCGGCAGCGAGCGATTCGGCAGCGAGCGATTCGGCAGCGAGCGCTTCGGCGGCGAGCGCTTCGGCAGCGACGGACGAGGCGGCGAGCCCCATCCCCATCTGGCGGACGAACGTGCGGCGTGACGGCATGAGGGTCGGGTGGAGGGTGCCGGAAGGTGCGCCCCCGCTGCGCAATCCGCCAACGCCGGCACGGCCGCGTCGTGCCGGCCCCCGCGGCTCAGGAGTGGAAGACCTTCCCCGGGTTCATGATCCCGAGCGGGTCGAGGGCCCGCTTCACGGCCCGCATCACGTCCACGCCCTCGCCGTGCTCGGCCTCGAGGAACCGCATCTTGCCCGTGCCGATGCCGTGTTCGCCGCTGCAGGTGCCGTCCATGGCGAGCGCCCGCGCCACGAGCCGTTCGTGCAGCCGCTCGGCCTCCGCCACCTCGCGCGGGTCGTCGCGGCGCACGAGGAAGCACAGGTGAAAGTTGCCGTCGCCGACGTGCCCCACGATCGGGGCGGTGAGGAAGCTCGCCTGCAGATCCCGCTTCGTCTCGAGGATGCAGTCCGCCAGTCGCGAGATCGGGACGCACACGTCGGTGGCCCACAGCCCGCAGCCGGGTCGCAGCGCCTTGTTCGCGTACGCGACGTCGTGGCGCGCCGCCCACAGCCGCTGGCGGGCCTCGTGTCCCTCGGCCCACGCGAAGGATCCGCCGCCGTGCTCGGCGGCGATCTGCTGCACCAGCTCGGCGTCCTCGCGCACCCCCGTCGCCGAGCCGTGGAACTCGAGGAACAGCGTGTCGCGCACGGGGTGGGCCAGCCCCGAGAAGCGGTTCACCGCGTCCACCTGCACGTCGTCGAGCAGCTCGACGCGGGCCACGGGCACGCCCAGCTGGATCGTCTGGATCACCGTGTTGACCGCCCCCGCCAGCGTGTCGAACGAGCAGACGGCGGCGGCGACCGCCTCGGGGACCCCCGCCAGCCGCAGGGTGACCTCGGTGATGATCCCCAGCGTCCCCTCGCTGCCGACGAACAGGCGCGTGAGGTCGTAGCCCGCGGCGGACTTCCGCGCGCGGCGCGACGTGCGGACGATGCGCCCGTCAGCGAGGACGACCGTGAGCCCGAGCACGTTCTCGCGCATCGTCCCGTAGCGGACGGCGGTCGTCCCGGACGCGCGCGTCGCCGCCATCCCGCCGAGCGAGGCGTCGGCACCCGGGTCCACGGGGAAGAACAGCCCGAGGTCGCGCACGTGGGCGTTCAGCTGGTCGCGCGTCACGCGCGCCTGCACGGTCGCGTCGAGGTCCGCCGCACTCACGCGCAGGATGCGGTCGAGATGCTGAAGGTCCACCACGACCCCGCCCCGTTCGGGGATCCCCGCCCCCTCGAGCGCGGTGCCGGTGCCGTAGGCGACCACCGGCACCCGGTGCGCCGCGCAGGCGCGCACGACGGCCGCGACCTCCGCGTCGGAGGCGGGGAACGCGACCGCGTCGGGGCGATGCGGCGGGTGCCACGACTCGTCGTGGGCGTGGTGGTCGCGCACCGCCTCGCTGGTCGAGAGCCGATCACCCAGGAGAGCGCGGAGGTCGGCGATGGCCGACTGCACCCCGGTGTCGGTCATGGGGCGGACACCCGACGCCGGCCTGTGGCGCGTGTCGTACGACCGCCACCGGCGTCGGCCGCGGACAGGAGCCGCGCGATCTGCGTGCGGGCGAACGCGACCTGCCGCGACGACGGCAGCGGCGGTTCGAGCATCGCGAAGTGGATCGCCATCCCCTCGACGAGCAGCGCGACGGCCATTCCCAGCTCCGCGACGTCCGTCCGGGCGCCGCCGCGATCGGCCGGCGCGAGCGGCGTGACCAGCGACTCGAACAGGGCGAACCAGCGGCGCATCCGGACGGCGTGCGCGCGACGCAGCTCGGCCGACCCGACCGCGCTCCCCCGGAAGGCCACCAGCACGCGCCAGCTCGTGCGGCGCTCGTCGTCGAGCGGCAGGAGTTCCTCGACCACTGCGTGCAGCCGCTCGCGCCCCTCGGCCTGCTCGGCCGCGAGGCGCGCGCGCGCATAGCGGGCGTCGAACACCAGCTCCTTGGTGTGCGCGACGAGCGCATCCTTCGAGGGGAAGTAGTGCGTCAGCGCGCCCGTGGTCACCCCGAGCTCGGCGGCGAGGTCGCGGAGGGTGAGCCGCTCGAGGCCGCGCTCGGCGATGACCGCCGCCGCCGCGCGCGAGATGACCTCGCGCCGCTCGTCGTGGTCGCCGCGGGGGCGGCTCACTGCCCGGTCCTCCGAGAAGTCATCGGCGCAGGCGGGGCTGGTTGCCAGTTTGCATGACGAACGTTACGGTAATGCCGTGGCCCCGTCGGCCGCAATCGCCCGCCTCCGTCCTGAATGCCCGTGCCGCTCGACGACATGTTTGCGCAGGGTCACGAGCAGGTCGTCCTGCACCACGACCCGGACACGGGCTATCGCGCCATCCTCGCCCTGCACAGCACCGCGCTCGGCCCCGCCGTCGGCGGGACGCGCGTCTGGCGCTACACGTCGGCGGACCACGCCCTGCGCGACGCCCTGCGGCTCTCGCGCGGCATGACCTACAAGAACGCCGTCGCCGGCCTCGCACTCGGGGGTGGCAAGGCGGTCGTGATGCTTCCCGAGGGCCCGGTGGACCGCGCGGCGCTCTTCCGGGCCCACGGGCGCGCGGTGCACGCGCTGGGCGGCCGCTTCGTGACGGCGGAGGACGTCGGCACCACCCCGGCCGACCTCGAGGTGGCGGCTCGCGAGACGCCCTTCGTCGCCGGCATCGCCGGCAAGGGCGGCGACCCGTCGCCGTGGACGGCGCGCGGTGTCTTCGTCGGGATCCTCGCGTGCGCGCGCTTCGCGTGGGGAACCGACGACCTCGCCGGCCGCACCGTCGCGATCCAGGGGGTCGGCAGCGTGGGGGCGGCCCTTGCGCGGCTGCTCGCGCCCACCGGGGCGCGGCTGCTGCTCGCGGACCTCGACGCCGCGCGCGTGCAGGCCCTGGCGGAGGAGCTCGGGGCGACGGTCGTGCCGATCGGCGAGATCCTCGCTGCGGACGCCGACGTGCTCGCGCCGTGCGCGATGGGGGCGGTGCTCGACGACGCGAGCATCCCGCGCCTGCGCGCGCGGATCGTCGCCGGCGCCGCGAACAACCAGCTCGCCGAGCCGCGCCACGCCGAGGCCCTCGCGGCGCGCGGCATCGTCCATGCGCCGGACTACGTCATCAACGCCGGCGGCGTCATCAGTGGCAGCCCGACGCTGCTCGGCGAGACGCACGACCGCATGGTCCGCCGCGTGGACGCGATCGCCGACACGCTCACCGACCTGCTCGCGCGCGCCCGCCGCGACGGCCTCACCACCACCCACGCCGCCGATGCCATGGCCGAGCAGGTCCTGGCGGCGGCCCGACGGAACCGCCCATGACCGCCTCCGCCCGTCCCGCCCGCGCCGACCGCACGTGGACCGTCCAGCCCGAGGCCGCCGCCGTCGCGCGGCACGCCCTCGAGGTGCGGCTCGCGCGCGTGCCCGGCTGCGCCGCCTTCGCCGCGCGCCTCCTCGACGACATCGGCGTGCGCCTGCTGGACATCCTCGACTTCGTCGCCGTGACCGACCGCGCCGAGGCCGAGGCCTTTCGCGCCGCCGGCTGGGAGGCCGACCCGGCGCACCCGGGCGTCCTGCGCAACCCCACGGGGCTCTTCCCCGCGGTGCTCACGGGCGCGGCGCGGCCAGGTCTCGGCTTCAAGGTCGAGTACCTGCACGAGTTCCTCGCTGCGCAGGGGCTCGATGTGCCGGCGCAGGGCGCGCTGCACGCGCCGTTCCGCCGCGCCCTGGCGTGGGCCGCGGAGGGCGTCGAGTGCTGGGCGGTCGAGCGTCGCGGCGTGACCGGCTTCGAGCCGAGCGATGTCCCGGCGGCGACGCTCCGCGAGTCGCGGCTGGCACTGCAGTCGTTCCGGGCGCGGCGCCGCTCGTTCGACGACCTCGGGCGCGGCTACGACCACGTGGAGTCGCTCGTGCGCACCGCGGTCGGGGGGCTCGGGGCCTCGTGGGCGTGCTGGCTGTGGCTGCGCGCCGAGCGCGAGCACTGGGAAACGCGGTGCCGCGCGGGGCGCGTGCAGAAGGCCCGGCAGGACCGGCACGGGATCGGCTGGGCCAACCAGGACCATCACACGTACGACAGCTCGCGCGAGTGGTTCCACCGCTGTGTCGGCGTGCTCGAGACGCTCGGGTTCGAGTGCCGCGAGTTGTTCTACGCGGGGCACGCCGCCGGCTGGGGTTCGCAGATCCTCGAGCAGCCGGCGCTCGGGAGCGTGATCTTCGCCGACATCGATCTCGCCCCGGAGGAGCTCGACATCGACTTCGCGCACCTGCGCCTGGCGCCGCTGCCGTTCCTGCGGCGCGCCGGCCTGTGGTGCGGGCTCCACGGCGAGTCCATGTTCGAGGCGGGGATCAACCACCTCGAGTGCATGTACGACCATGTCCGCATGCAGGAGCGGCTCGAGGCAGCGGGGGTGTCGTTCATGCGGCCCTTCTCCGACTTCCCGCACCTGTATCAGGCGCTCACCGAGGGCGAGTGGTGGGCGGTGGATCCCGCCCGCGTGGATGCTCTCGAGCGCGCGGGGCTGGTGACGGCCGAGCAGGCGGAGGATTTCCGGCTCAACGGTGCGATCGGCTCGCACCTCGAGAACCTCGAGCGGAACGACGGCTTCAAGGGCTTCAACCAGCCCGGCATTGACGGGGTGCTCCGCATCATCGACCCGCGGAAGAATCTCGTGGGAGCGTGAACGGCCGCCCGTTGCCACCGCCGCGGCGATAGCTGCCACTTCGGTTCCCCCCCGGTCGGGCGACGTCCGGTCGGGCGACGTCCGGATGGCCCGTGAAGGTGGCGGGGCACGCCACGCGCGAAGGGGTGGCGTTGTACGACACCAGCCGCTTGCCGGCGTCGAGCGGATGTCGGCCACCGGCGGTGGTCGAAATGAGGTACATTGCGGGTCGGTCTGCCGCTGCCATGGAAGCGTGGCTCGACCAGCCAGTTCCCACCGACGCCCGGGGCGTCCCCCCCCGCGATCCCGAATGCCGTTCTCAAGGACATGCGGCATCACCAGCTCTGCGTCGTCCGCGCGCGTCGCGCGCGCGGCGCGCCGGGCGTGCTGCACGGGTCGCGCGCCGACCTCCTGCCGGGCGCGAACGGGCAGGGTCGCCCGGCGCATGCCAACTCGGTGTGGCGATAGGGACATGGCCACCTGCGGCCGGCACGAGATCCCCCGCCCGTGACGCACGAAGGCCGCCGGCCGCCGGCGCTCTCGCGCGAGACGATCGCCGCCGAAGAGGCGGTACGCGCCCTGGTCAAGGCGCAGCGGGCGCAGCAGCTGTACGGCGCCAGCAGCGCCGCGCGCGTGTCGGCGCTCGAGGCCACGCGCACGGCGCTCCACACGGCGTGGGCGGTCGCCGATCCGCTGGTGTTCCACGTCCGGCGCGATTCGCTGCTCTTCAATGACGTACCGGTGCTGGCCGAGTCGGCGCAGGCGGGAGACGGTCTGGCCTGGCTGCTGCACCGGGAGGGCATTCGCGAAATCCGGCTGATGCGCGGCTTCGAGCAGGTCGAGCTGGACCTGTTTCTCGACATTCTGGCCCGAGCGCGAACCGCCACCACCGATCAGGATGACCTGATCACGATGCTGTGGCTCGCCAACATGTCGTACCTCACCTACCGGCACGTGGAGGTGGTGCTGGACTCTGCGGGCGAGCCCGTGGCGGGCGAGTCGGCGGAGGACGAGTTCGCCACGCGATTCGGGGGGGAAGGAGGCATCGAGGCCGCCGATGGGGACGAGGGCGGCGGGACCCCCGGGGGCAACGAGGCGGGTGGCGGCGGCGGTGCCCGACGTGCGCTGCCGGGATCGTTCGACGAGGAGGTCCAGAACTTCCTTCTCGCCTCGAACGTGCCGAGTCTTCTTCCTCCGGATGACGACCGGCACCTGGCGCTGGATGCGGAAGAACTCGCGTATCTCGCGCAGGAGGTCGCGCGGGAGGCCGGCGATGAGCACCGCGGGAGCGCGATGCTGGCGTTGCTGGAGATCCTCGAGATGGACGTGGAAACGTCGTCCAAGCTCGAGGCCGTCGCCGCGCTGGATGACGTGCTGATGGAGTTCCTCGGGACCGGGCATTTCGCGCCCGCCGCTGCCTTGCTGACTGAGGTGGATGCGGTGCGCGGGGCCGCCGCGCTCGATGCCGCGGTCATCGAGGCCCTCGGACGGCTGGGCGACCGGGTGAGCGCCCCCGGGGTACTCCGCCCGCTGCTGCAGGTGGTGGCCGATCCGCGCCTGACCCCCGCCGCCGAGGTGCTCGACCGGCTCTTGGCGGAGCTGCGGCCGGAGGCGCTCCCCACGCTGGCGGCCTGGCTCGGGAGCACGGGAACGTCCGTCGTCCGCACCCGCGTCGAGCGGGAGGCGCTGGCGATCGCCGAACAGCATCCCCAGGCGCTGGCGGCCGCATTGTCCACCGATGAGCCCTCGACGCTGCTGGGGGGGCTGTGGGTGGCCGCGCGCAAGCCAAGCCAGGAGCTCGCGGGCGCGTTGTGCCGCGTGGCGGACCATGCGGATCCCGCGGTGCGCCTCGCCGCGTCCTCGCTGCTGAGCGTACTGGAGGGCGCCGACGTGCAGGCCGCTCTGGTGCAGCGGTGCGCCGATGCGGACCGCGCCGTGCGCATGGTGGGCTACCGAGCCGTGGTCGCGCGACGGCTGCAGGACGCCCGGGGGATTCTCGAGGGGCTGGTGGCTGCGCGCGCCTACGGGGCCTATGACCTCCATGAGCAGCGCGCCCTGTTTGACGCACTGGGTGCGGTCGCGAGTGACGAGACCGTGGTCACGTTGGACCGGGTGCTGAACGCCCGCGGGCTGCTGGGGCCCAAGGAGCCGGCCGACGTGCGGGCCTGCGCTGCGCGGGCGCTGGGCCGGGCAAGGACACCCGCAGCTCGGCAGGCCCTGGAGCGCGCCGCCGATGCTCGGGATCCCGTCGTGCAGCGCGCGGTGCGGCATGCCCTGGAAGGCGAGGTGGCGTCATGAGTGCGGCCGCGGGGGGCGGTCGAAATCCGTCACCGGCCCCCGAGGCCAACCGCCTCGCCAGGAAGCGGGTCAGCGAGGTGGTCCAGCTGCTCCATGGCGCGGCCCGGGCGGTGCGGCTGTATCCCGCCGAGAACTCGGCGGTCCGGAAGGTCCTGACGGAACTGGGAGCGGCGTGCGATCGCATCGAGGAGGCCGATCGGCAGTTCGAGCTGAAGCGCGCCGGAAACGACCTCTTCATCAACGACACCCGCCTGCGGCCGGGGCTCGACAACCTCACCGCCGTCAACGCCGTGATCGCCATGATGCGAAACCACGGGGTGGGGACCATCGCGCTGCGGGCGCGCCCGACACATCGCGACTGGGTGGAGCTGCTGGGCGCGCTCCGCCAGGCCGTCGGCAACGTCCCGGAGGACGACCGGCTGGCCAGCGTGGCGACTCGCCTCGACGAGGCGGGTGTGCAGTCGTTCGCGCTGGGCCCCACCAACGAGGGGCTGGATGAAGTGGAGACGGAAGTGGACGGGAAGGAGCGCTCGCGTCAGACCTACATGCGCACCGTCACCGTCACGCGGGACATCTTCCGGTCGGCGCGGGCGGGCGGCACCGTCGGCGTGAGGCGGGTCCGGCGCGTCCTGCGCGGCGTGGTGGACCAGGTGCTCAAGGACGAGGTGTCGATCATCGGCCTGACGACGCTCCGGGACTTCGACGAGTACACGTTCGTGCACAGCGTGAACGTGTGCATCCTGTCGGTCGCCCTCGGGCGCCGCCTGGGGCTCAGCAAGCCGCAACTGCTCGAACTCGGCCTCGCGGCGCTCATGCACGACGTCGGCAAGGCGCGCATCTCCCTCGACGTGCTCAACAAGCCGGGGGCGCTGACCGAGGACGAGTTCGCGCAGGTGCGCGAACATACCTGGCGCGGGGTGCTGGCGCTGTTCGGCATGCCCTTCGGCGCCTTCCGACCATGGCGCGCGATGGTCGTCGCCTTCGAGCACCACCGGCGGACGGATGGCGCGGGCTACCCGCGCACGCGGCGCTCCCGGGCGCTCTCGTTGTTCAGCCGGATCGTGGCGGTGGTGGACGGGTTCGACGCCGGCACCTCCAAGCGCGTTTACAAGGACATCCCGTGGAGCCCGTCCGACGTACTGCGCGACATGCGCGACTGCGCGCGGCACGGGCTGGATCCCGTGATCGTGAAGGCCTTCATCGGCATGATCGGGATCTATCCCCTCGGCACCGTGGTCGTGCTGGACACCGGGGAGGTCGGGGTGGTCGTCGGGGTGCCCACCGATCCGTCGGACGCCGAGCGGCCGGTACTGCGGCTGGTCGTCGCGGCCGACGGCTCCCGCATCACCGACGAGACCACCGTGGACCTTGCCGTCCCTCCTGCCGATGGCCGTCCCCCCCGCACCATCATCCGCACCGAAGACCCCGAGCGCTACGGCATCGTCGTCACCGATTACACCACCTGAGCCGACGGCGACGCCAGGCGCACATCCTGCGGCCGTTCGTGGTGGCGACTGCGCGGCGTTCGGACGCAGGCGCTGGCGCGCGACATGACCGCCGGGCACCCATGCGGCCGCCGGGCGATTCCGCCTGCGTCCGGTCAGTCGGTTACCCTGTGACATGCCGCGCCTCCCGCTTTCACCCTGCCGCATCGCCGCGATCGCGGCCCTCGGCGCGACGCTCGCCTGCGACGGCCCGGGCACCGGACCGGCCGGCTCCCCCGCGCCGGGCGGCGGCACGAACCCGCCGCCGGTCACGCAGCCGCTGGACACCACCGGCTGGATCGAGACCGCGCCGGGCGACGCGCCGCTGGTGATCGTGGCGCCCCACGGGGGCGAGCTCGCCCCGGCCGTGCTCCCCGACCGCGCCTGCGTCGGCTGCGTGACCGGCAACGACGGCAACACGCAGGAGCTCGCGCGCGAGATCGTCGAAGCGGTGGTCCGGCGCACCGGGCGGCGGCCCTTTCTGGTGATCAACCGGCTCCACCGCCGGAAGTTCGACGGCAACCGCGACCTGCCGGAGGCCACCGCGTCGTACGCGCCGCTCGAGCCGGTGTGGCGGGGGTTCCACGACGCGATCGACAGCGCGAAGGCGCGGGCGCTGCGTGTGCATCCGCGGGTGATGCTGCTCGATATCCACGGCCATGCGCACCCCGTCGCGCGGCTCGAGCTCGGGTACCTGCTCGGGGCCGCCGACCTGCGCGCGGCGGACGACGTGGTGGGTGCCGGCATCGCGCAGAGCAGCATCGCGCGGCTCGGCACCGACGCGCGCTCCGGGGCGCGCGGTGCCGAGCTCCTGCGGGGACCGCTGGCGCTCGGCACCCTGCTGGCGGACGCCGGCGTCCCCGCCGTCCCGTCGCGCCAGGATCCCGCCCCCCTCGTCGGCCAGGAGTACTTCAACGGGGGCTACAACACCTCGCGCCACGGCTCGCGCGCCGGCGGTCCGGTGGACGCGATCCAGATCGAGCACCACGCCAGTGGCCTGCGCGCCACGGCGGCGGATCGCGCGCGCTACGCGGACCTCCTCGCGGCCGCGCTCGCGACGTTCATGCGCGCGCACTACGCGTGGCCCGCCCCCTGATCGCGCACCGCGCAGGGCCGGCGCGTCGCGCGCCGGCGAGCGCCGACCGCGACCGCGACCGCGACCGCGACCGCGACCGCGCCGCGGCGATTGCCCGCCCACTGCGCCACCGGTAGCGTCCCCCTCCATGGACCGCCGCGACTTCCTGCTGCACTGCGCCGGCGGCGCCGCCGCCGCGGCGCTCGGCGCGCATCCCGCGCCCGAGGCGGTCGCCGCGCCAGGCCCCCGCGGCGACCGCATGGCGTGGTGGCGCGAGGCGCGCTTCGGGATGTTCATCCACTTCGGGCTCTACTCCGGCCCCGGCGGCGAATGGCACGGCACGCCCACCGGGTCGCACGAATGGATGCGCCACAACGCGCGGATCCCCGACGACGAGTACAGGCGGCTGGCGGACGCATTCGCTCCGGCTGCGCTCGACGCGGACGCGTGGGTGCGTGCGGCCCGCGATGCCGGCCAGCGCTACGTGGTCCTCACCACGAAGCACCACGAGGGGTTCGCGCTCTTCCACAGCGACGTCTCGCGCTACACGACCGCGCACACCCCGCTCCGGCGCGACGTCTGCGCCGAGGTCGCGCGCGCCTGCCGTGCGCACGGCCTCGAGCTGGGCTGGTACTACTCCATCATGGACTGGCACCATCCCGACTACCTCCCCCGCCGCGAGTGGGAATCGCGCGACGCCACCGGTGCCGACTTCGCGCGCTACGTGGCCTTCATGAAGGCGCAGCTGCACGAACTGCTCACCCGCTACGGTGACGTCGCCGTGCTGTGGTTCGACGGCCAGTGGGAATCCACGTGGACGCACGCGGCCGCGCTCGAGCTCGAGGCCTACTGCCGGCGGCTGATGCCGGGCGTGATCATCAACGACCGCATTGACGTCGCCCCGCCGGAGGCCCCGCCGCCGGGCTACCGGCGCGCCGGCGACTACGTGACCCCGGAGCTCACCGTCCCCGAGCGCGGCCTCCCCGGGCAGGACTGGGAGACGTGCATGACGATGAACCGCAATTGGGGCTACGCGAAGGACGACCCCGACTTCAAGTCGGTGCCGACGCTCGTGAAGCTCCTCGTCGAGACCGCGTCGAAGGGCGGGAACCTCCTGCTCAACGTCGGGCCCGACGGCGACGGACGCATCCCGCCGCCGAGTCTCGAGGGCCTCGCCGGGATGGGGGCCTGGCTGCGCACCAACGGCCGCGCCATCCATGGCACGGTGGCGAGCCCGTTCGCCGCCCCCCTGCCGCGCGCCGCAGGGGCCGCCCCGGTCAGGGTGACGCGGCGCGAGCGCGCCCTGCACCTGTTCCTCGAGACGTGGGAGGGTGGCCCGGTGGTGCTGCCCGGCGTGCGCGAGGCGCCGCGTTCGGTGCGCGTGCTCGGGGCCGAGGGGACACCGGTCGCGTGGGCGAGGACGCCGGACGGGATCGCGCTCACCATGCCCGAGCGCGGGCCCGACCTGCTGGTGCCGGTGGTGGAGGTAGCGTTCGCCTCGCCGGTGCGCGTGGGATCGTAGAGGCGTCAGCGCGAGGTCGTCTCCTGCGCCTGCGACGCGATGCGTGACACGATGCGTGACACGATGCGCGACACGTCGGCCGTAACCCGCATGGTGCCGCCGCGTTCCCACCGGCGCACGTGCAGCCGGGCCCCCGTGAACCACGGATCGCGCGCGGCGAGACCGCTGCTCGCGTGCGGGGTGAGCGTGCGACGTTGGAACAGGACATCCAGCCCCGGGAGCAGCGAGACGTCGCGTCGCCGATCCACGGACGTAAGCCACACGGCCTCGCGACCGTCGGCGCTCTCCGCCCATGCGAACGTGTTGTCGAGGTCAACGAACCCGGGTTGATCCGGCAACGATGCCAGGTCCAGCGTCGCGATCGGTCGTGCGACCCACCCCGTGATCTCGCGGCGGTCCAGCACGAGGCTCGCGCCGCTGGTGTCCTCCGCCGGCCGGACGGCGATGCGCTCTCCCGGTGCTCGCCACTGCCCCGGTTCCCCGAATTGCCGCGTGAGGATGCGCGGCCGCAGCACCCGCAGATTGGCCGAGAGCGTTCCTCGGACGAGACGCCCGCCCGGTCGGCCGAGTACGTGGTCCTGCACAGCGAGCGCCGCGGCGGTGTCCCGCACCATGACGGTCAGCGATGTCCGCGCCATGGCGGGCGGCGCGATCCCCTTCCAGCGGAACGCCCCGACGACCTCGCCGCCGTACAACCCATTCGCCTCGAGCAGGCGCGGCACCACGGTCGTGCCATCCGCCCGTTCGAGCGCCAGGTGCACGGCATCCACCTCGACGATCGCGCCCGGCGGCGCCCCCTCGACGCGGACCCACAGGCGGAAGGGAACGCCACCGAGCCGGCTCACCGGGTCGGTCGCGTCCCTGGACTCGAGGCCCACCGCGAGGCTGTCGATCACCAGCGACAGCCCGCGCGGGGCGGGCGCCGCGTCGGCGGCGGTGACGTCGCGCGGACGCCGCAGCGAGATCGTCACGAGCCCGAGCGTGGCGAGCATCGCCAGCGCCGACCCGATGCCGCGCGGCCAGCGTCGCCGGTACGCGTAGAGGAGGCACACCGCGAGCATCGCCGACGTCGCGACCGTCCCGGCCCTCCACGCCTCCTGCGAGAGTGGCGGGCCGTCCCACGCCAGGTACGCCGAGGCAAATCCGGCCGCGACGAGGACGGCGAGTCCGCGTCCGAGCAGACCGCCCAAGCTCTCGGCGAAGGCCGCCATCGTCATCACCGGCAGCACCATGAGGGTGGCGCGACCCGCCGCTGCCGCCGTGACGGCCGTCGCGGCACCAAGCGGCACGTCGAAGGTGACCAGCCGAAGCCACGCCCACGCCGCCGCCGGGCCGAGCAATCCCGCGAGCGCGAGCGCCAAGGCACTCGCGAAGCGCACCGACGCGGCGACCGGCTTCTCGACGAGGAATCCGTCGGGGCGCGCCGGGGTGTCCTGCAGCACCACGATCGCAGCGCCGAGCACGATCGCCACCCAGGAGAGCGCGTCAAACGGGACCAGCGGCGGAAGCGTGAACGACGGGGTCGAGGATACGAGCGCGACGGCTAGCACGGCGACGGCCGAGCCGATGAGCCACCACCGGGCACGGCGGGCGTCGAAGCGCACCTGGTGCGCGAACGCGGCGAGCCAGTTCATGCCGCCCCCTGCGTCTCGGCGCCGGACGGCGCCTTGGTGAGGTCGAGGTACAGCGCCTTGAGCGTCACGGGCGATCCCCCGAGACGCGCGGCAGCCTCCTCTCGCAGGCGCTCCAGTGGCGCAGCGTGCATCACGCGCCCGTCGCGGAGGACCCCGAGCCAGTCCGCGAGCAACTCCACCTCCGCCACGTCGTGCGTACAGGCGAGCACCGAGAGCCCGCCCTCGGCCAACGTCTCCAACAGACCGTCCACGAGCCGATCCTTCACCGCGACATCGAGGCCGGTGAAGGGTTCGTCGAGGAGCAGCAGCGCCGGGCGCGCGGCCAGCGCGCTCCACAGGGCGACGAGCATGCGCTGCCCCCGCGACATCGCGCCCGTGCGGCGCGCGCTCGGCAGGCCGAAGCGCTCCAGCAACCGCGCCGACACCGCCGCGTCCCAGGACGGATACAGCGGCGCGAGGTAGCGCTCGAGGTGGCGCACCGTCAGGTCGTGCGGCAGTCGCTGGCCTTCTGCGACGTACGACAGGCGCTGCCGAACCGAGAGTGGAAGCCGGGCGACGTCGTGCCCGAGGAGCGAGACCGTGCCGGGGGCCACGGGTATGGCGCCGACGAGGCACCGGAGCAGGGTCGATTTGCCGGCGCCATTCGGCCCGAGCAGGGCGAAGAAGGCCCCGGTCGGGACGGACAACGTCACGTCGTCGAGGGCGCGCACGCGGCCGAATCGCACAGTGAGGCCGCGCACCGCCACGGCAGGGGTGGGGTCCGGGTTCATCGGGGTTCAGTGTTGGGGGTGTCCGGCGCGATGGCCTTCCATTGGGAGGCGATCGCGGCCTGCACGTCGCCCAGCGACAGACCGAGGCGTCTCGCTTCCACCACGAGCTGCTCGACCGGGGTGCTCAACAGCGCTCGCCGCTCCTCGTCGGTGGCGGAGCGCCCGCTCGCCACGACCGTCCCGACGCCTGGCCGCACTTCCAGCAGCCCGCTTCGGACCAGTTCGGCCACGACCTTGTGCGCCGTGTTCGGGTTGATCCGGAGGGCCATCGAGAGCTCCCGCACGGACGGGAACGGCGTCCCCGGTTGCAGGAGGCCGGCGACGATCGCGCGAGTGGCGACGAAGGTGACCTGACGGTACGGGGACTCCCCGGGTCGGAGGTCGCATGGGAATGGGAGCACGCTGTACTAATCGTACTAGTACAGCTAGAAGTCAAGCCCTGACGGGGTCAGGGAGTCCAGGCTCCGGTGGCCCTTACCCCCGCCTCCCGATCCCCGCCTGCCGCACCTCGTACCGACGCAGCCGCATCATGCACCACGACCCGACCACCGGCCCGATCGCCAGCGGCATGTACGCCCGCGGCCAGCCCCACGCGTCCACCCAGCGTGGCACGAGACCGATCGTCACCATCGTCAGCAGGAAGCCCAGTGCGGTCTGCAGCGTCACCGCGGTCCCCACATAGGCGGGCTCCGACCATTCGGTCACCGCCGCCGAGAACTGCGCCGAGTCGGCGACGATCGTCGCCCCCCACACGAGCGCCACGGCGACGAGGACGCCTGCCGGTGCCCCGACCGCCGGGCCGACCGCCACACTGCATGCGCCGCTTGCCGCCATCGCCACGATCGTCGTGGTCGCGCGCCCCACGCGGTCGGCCCAGAAGCCGGCTACGACCGACCCGGCCGCTCCCGCACCGACGGTGCAGAAGGCGAGCAGGGCCGCTGCCGGGTGCCCCCAGCCCCGCGCATCGGCGACCGCCGACCAGAAGAGGCCGATCGAGCTCCACATGGCGTACAGCTCCCACATGTGGCCGAGGTAGCCCCCCGTCGCGAGGCGCACGGGCCGGTTCGCGAGGACGCGGCCCAGGGCCCGCGCATCAAAGGGGGCCGAGGGGGCCTGGTGCGGTCCCGGGCGCACGGCGGCGGCGAAGAGCGCCGCCGATGCCATCGCGCACGCCGCCGCCGCCCACTGCAGGGTGCGCCAGTCGTCGGGGGCGACGGCCAGCCGCAGCAGGTGCGGCACGGCGGAGCCAAGCGACGTCCCGGCGACGAGCGCGCCGACCGCGAGTCCTCGGCGCGCCGTGGTCCAGCCGGCCGCGAGCTTGATCGCCGGCGGATAGACACCGGCGAGCGCCGCGCCGGTGAGGACGCGCAGGACGATCGCCGTCGACGGGCCGACGCCGGGCGCGGTGAGGCCGACCGTGAGCGCCGCAGCGGCGAGCGCGCTTCCCGCCGCGAGCCGGTGGGCCGACCACCGGTCGCTGAGCAGGAGGGCGGCGCTGACGAGCGAGCCGACGACGAAGCCCGCCTGCACCGCGAGGGTGAGCCACAGCGTGGTGGGCCCCGACATCGTCCACTCGACGCGCATCGCCCCCGCGACGACCGTCGCGCTGAACCACGGCGCCATGCCGAGGACCACCGCGACCGTCACCAGGGCGACCTGTCGTCGTGCGGGCGTCATCGCGCGGCGGTGTCGCGCCGGACCGGATGCGGCGAGGGTGAGTCGGCCACCGCCTACCGCGGCCCCGTTCCCACCCGCCCGATGAACGCCACCGGCTCGCCCACGCTCATCGCCGGCGAGCCGATCACGTACAGCACGACGCCCGCGAACGGCGCCGTCACCTCCGCCACGACGTTCCCGAAGAGGTCGCGCACCCGCCCGAGTACCGTCCCCTCGGCGACGTACTCGCTGCGCGACACCGCCGGCTCCCACGCTCCCGTCGCCGGCGAGGCCACGACCTGCGTCCGGTCGATCCACACCGGCCGTCGCACCTTCTCGACCGGTCCCGGGAGCATCCCCAGCGCACGCAGCAGGCGCATCGCGCCGTCCACGTTGCGCGCGACCATCTCCGGGTCGGGGACACCGAGCCACCCGGTCTCGGTGGTGATCGCCGGCTTGCCGCGCACCTGCGCGGTGTTCTGCACGTAGAGCGACGCCGCGCGGTCCTTCGGCCGGTCGGGATCGATCACGATGTGGTCGTGGCCCCACGCGAGCGCCATCTCGAGCGCGAGCGAGTCCACGCGCGCGTCGAGTCCGAGCTTGCTCCAGTACGTGTAGGGACGCAGCGACTCGTTGCCGTCGCCGGCGTGCATGTCCACGAGGTAGTCGCACTTGTCGATCACCTCGCGCGTGATGACGGCGGCGATGCGCTCGGAGACGGTGCCGTCGTCGCGGCCGGGATAGACGCGGTTGAGGTTCTTCTGGTCCCACGGGCCGCGATAGACGGTGCGGTGCAGATAGCTCGGCAGGTTCGCGACGTGCACCAGGACCAGCGTGCCGCGCAGCTGCGCGGGGGCGACCATCGGGCGAAGGCGCTGCAGCGCGACGATCGGCGCGACTTCGGCTCCGTGCGTGCCCGCGACGAGCGCGAGCGTCGGCCCCGGGGTGGTGCCGCGGATGACGGTGACGGGGACGCGCGTCGCGCTGTCGCCGCGGGCCGGGACCTCGAGGTAGCCCGAGGCGGCCGAGCCCGGGGCGGGGTCGAGCGGGCCGACGGCGGGGCCGAAGGGGGGCTGCGGTCTCCCGCCGGGGGCTGCGCCGGCGCCGGGACGCTGGGCGGCGAGGAGCGCGGGGAGCGCGAGCGCCGCGAGGCAGGCGGCGGGGCGGGGGAGGAGACGGCGCATCGGTGGGGCGGGGGCTCGGGGGCGGCCGACGGGTCTGGCCGGACCCGCGCAATGTCTCGGGTGCTGCTTCGACGCGCAAAGGGTGGCGCGGGGCTGCTACGCCCGCGCCACCTTCGACATGTTCCTGCCGAACGGCCGCCTCAGGGCGCCGGCGGCGCTCCCGCTGCGAAGATCCGGTACACCCCGGTCGCGGTCTTCACGAGCCCCGGCACGGAGCCGGTGCCGATGCGCCCCGGCCCCCGCCTTCAGCGATACGTCGCAGGGAGCGGCTTCACCTCGATGGCATTGTAGGAATAGAGCAGGTGCAGGATCTTCCAGGACGTGCCGTCCTTCGCGAGCTGCCAGTACTCGCGTCCCCAGTTCGACACCGCGCCGTTGAACCGGAACAGGTAGTCGAACGAGGCCAGCGCGACCTGGCCGTCGGTGTCGATCGTGGGTCGGAAGAACTGCTCCTCCATCGGGACGCGCGCGAAGGACGTGTCGCCGAGGAACTGGAACGCGCCGACCTGATCGACCTGCTTCATCGTGGGGAGGGCCCGCGCATAGAACCGGTACGACGCGGGATGGCCGGCGCCCACCCAGACGATCTTCCCGTTCACGAACAGGGATTGCATCCGGGCGAGGTCGTGCGTGCGGATGCTCTCCTGGAACTCCCGCATGACGGCCTTGATCGCCTCGCGGTCCTCGGCGAACGCATCCTGACCAACGGACGTCGAACGGTGATCGGCCGGCGCGCCCGAGGTGCCCGCGTTCCGATCGGTGACTGCCGCCTGCGGCGCCGCCCGGGTGGTGAAGGCCATCACCGCAGCGGCGCCAGCGAGCACTGTCAGGGCTTGCTTCACGAAGACTCTCCCTTGAGGAAAGGAACCGGGCGACACGTGCCCGGACGGGGGATACCGGACCCCGTTCCGAGAGTACGGCAAGCAGCCGGGCGTGTGTCAACCGCGTTGCGGGCATCAACCCGCCGCTGGCTCAGGCCCCGCCCGTCATCTCCCGCGCGGACGGGCGTCGGGACGGTCGCGTGTCCCTTCGGCGGTCGTTCCACGACGGCCGCTGCGCGCTCGAGTCTCTTCGTGGGTGCCGGCGACAAGCGCGAGCGCGGCGAGGCAGGCGGCGAGACCGGTGGCGGGGGGACTAGCCGCACCGCCGAGGTACGACGACGCCGGATACGGCCCGCTGGACGCGGGCATCATCCCCGGAATCCCGCCAGCGCCACCGGCAGCGGCGGTTCGACGGCGTCGGTGATCTCCAGTCGGAGCGCGTCCGCGACGATCGGCGCGATGCGCGCCGCGCGGCGGCACCCGATCGTCGTCCCCTCGAGCAGCGGCCGCCAGGCCCCGGCGACCCGCCCTGACACGCGGAACGCGGCAACGCGCTGGCCCTCCTCGATCCGCTCGCGCAGGTCGAGCGTCTCGATCGTCGCGGGACGCCGCAGCGCGAGGTCGAGCGTGGCGGATGCGTCACCTGTCGTGCGCCACTTCGCGCGCGCGTCCGCGGTCACGGGACGCGCGAAGCGCGTCGAGACGCGGCGTCCGAACGCCTCGAGGTGCGCGACGTCGGTCGCGTGGAACCGTCCCTCGCGCGTCGGCGGCACGTTGAGCAGCAGCTTCGAGTTCCGCCCGACCGAGGTGAACCACAGCGCCTCGAGGTCCTCCGGGGTTCGCACCGCCGCGTCCTCGGCCGGATGCCAGAACCAGCCCGGCCGGATGCTGACGTCGGTCTCGCCGGGACGCCACACGGTTCCGTCGCGATCCCCTTCGCGCAGGGACCGGATGACCGCGTCCCCGTCGAGTCCCGGCACCGGCACCGTCGCGGGGTCCACGGTGCTCCAGTTCGTCTCCCCCGCCACCCCGCGCTCGTTGCCGATCCAGCGCACGTCGGGCCCCGCGTCGCTGAACATCACGGCGTCGGGCTGCAGTTGGCGCACGAGGTTCCAGGTGGCCGGCCAGTCGTACACCTGCCGCTTCCCGTTCGGCCCTTCGCCGTTCGCGCCGTCGAACCAGACCTCGTGGATCGGCCCGTACCGTGTGAGGAGTTCCGTCAACTGCGCGCGGTAGATCGCGTTGTACGCGTCGGTGTCGCCGTAGGCCGGGTGGTTGCGGTCCCACGGCGAGAGATACAGCCCGGCACGGACCCCGCCGGCACGGCAGGCGTCGGTGAACTCGCGCACGACGTCCCCCCGCCCGCCGCGGAAGGGGCTCGCCGCCACCGAGTGCGTCGTCGTATCCGAGGGCCAGAGGCAGAAGCCGTCGTGATGCTTCGCCGTCAGGACGAGCGCGCGCGCCCCGGCGGCCTTCGCGGCCGCGACCCATTGGCGGCAGTCGAGCGCCGTCGGCGCGAAGATCGCCGGGGACTCGCGGCCGTCTCCCCACTCACGGTCGGTGAAGGTGTTCACGCCGAAGTGCACGAAGACCGCGAGTTCGTCGCGCTGCCATGCGAGCTGCGCGGCCGTCGGGCGCGGGCGGCCGGTCGCGCGCGACGGCGGCGCGCCCGTGGCGCGGCGCGGCCACGCGGCGGATGCGAGCGGGAGTGCGGCGGCCACGTGCGCCAGCCAGTCGCGGCGGGTCAGGGTCATGAGAAAGAGACGGGATCGCTGAAGGCGGCATAGGTCAAGAAGCGCGTGAGCGCCGCGCGAGGCAAGCGGCACGAGGCCGATGGTTCCCGGCCGGCCCCGCCGGTGCAGATTGTTGCGCACCCGTACCTTTCCGCGGGCGGCCCGACGTCGAGTCGCGACCCGGACGCCGCCTTCATGGACGCCCGACCGGGAGACCCATGTCCTGCCAACGCCTTGTCCTGCTCCTCGTCGTCGCCGGGACGACCGCCGCCGGTCCGTTGCGGGCCCAAGCGTCCGCCGCCGCGCCCGTCGCACGGGCGTCCCGTGCCCCGGTGCGCGTGTGCGCGGGCGGGGACGTGGCGGTCGGGACGAACCTCGACACCACATGGGCGGTCGGTCGCGTGGCGTTCGGCCGGAGGGTGGCCGCGCTCCCGGATCCGGCAGCGCTCGTGGCGCCGCTCGCGCCCCTGTTCGCCGGTGCCGATGTCGCGCTCATCAACGTCGAGGGGGCCATCGGCGACGGCCCTGCGCCGCGAAAGTGCCGGCGCCGCTCGCGCCAATGCTACGCCATCCGGCAGGTGCCCGGGACGGAACATGCCCTGCGGGGCGTGGCCCCCGACGCCGTGGTCGTGGGCAACCTCGCGAACAACCACGCCAACGATGCGGGGCCCGCCGGGTTCGACGAGACGCGTCGGCGCCTCGAGGCGGCCGGCGTGCAGGTGACGGGCGCCGACACGCTCGCGACGCCGGTGCCGCTGGCGAGTGGCGACACGCTCGCCGTGCTCGGCTTCGGGGCGTGGCGCTCGCCGTCGGTGCTGGACCTCGCCGCCGTGCGGCGGCACGTCAGCCGTGCCGCTGCCGCGTGGGGGCGCGTGGTCGTGACGATGCACATCGGGGCCGAAGGCGCCGCCGCGCGCCGGACACCCGCGCGGCCGGAGGTCTTCGCCGGCGAGCGGCGCGGGAACAGCGTGGCCTTCGCGCGCGCCGCGGCGGAGGGCGGAGCCTCGCTCGTGATCGGGCACGGTCCACACGTGCTCCGCGGCATGGAATGGGTGGGGGGCACGCTCGTCGCGCACTCGTTGGGCAACCTGCTGACGTACGGGCCGTTCACCCTGCGCGGGCCGAACGGTCGGTCCGCGGTGCTCTGCACGACGCTCGCTCCGGACGGCTCGGTCGTCGAGTCAACGCTGTTCTCCACGCGCCAGGAGCCGCCCGGGATCGTCTCGCGCGATCCCGAAGCGGCGGCCCTCGACGACATCCGCACCCTGTCGGCGCTGGACTTCCCCGCGACGGGGGTCCGCGTGGCCGCCGACGGGGGCGTGACGCGACGCCGGTAGGCCGGCCGTCCGGGTCGCTTCCGCCGCGGACCCGAAGGGCACCTCCTTCCCCTCCTCGCTCACCATCTCGAATTGCTGCTCCTGCAGCACCAGCCGCAGCGTCTGGAGGTGGTGGCGTGCAGGGCGAAGCCGTCGTCCGTGGTCACGACGGTCTGCTTCATCCCGGTCGCTGGCCGGCAGGCGGCCGGGTCAGAACTCGCACGCGGCCTCCGCGGCGAGCACCCCGCCGGACCAGGCCTGCACGCATCCCGCGTCGGCGTACAGGACGACCTCGCCCGGGATCGGCACGGGCTTGACGAACCGCGCGTCGATGCGCCGCAGCGACGCACCGGTGCCGCGCTCCATCTCGGCGGCGATCCGCGCGACAGTGTGCATGCCGTGGATGATGGGTCGCGAGAAACCGAGCAGTCGCGCCGACCACGGCCACAGGTGGATGGGGTTGGCGTCCCCCGACACCTTCGCGTAGCGCCGTCCCGCGTCGGCCGACAGCGCATAGCGACCCACCTCGGTGCCGGCAGGTGGCGCCGTCGGGCCCGCGGTGTTCGGCGCGCCACGGCGCGTCCCCCGCCGCGCGAGGTACCGGCTGCCGCAGCGTGCCACGATCCGGTCCTCCTGCAACAGGCGTGCGTGCAGCGTGAGGAAACAGGCGCCGCTGGTGGTGGGCGGCTCGATGGCGACGCCGGCCTCGATCGCGCCCGGGCGGTCCGCACGCCAGCCAGCGACCCCCGGGTCCCACGCGAGTTCGTTCGCCACATGCACCACGCCCGGCACGGGGTAGGGAAAGCCGTCGTCCAGCATCAACGCGAGGTGCGAGCGCTGCGCCAGCAGGTACAGGTAGGTGAGCGGCACTGCGGGGCCGTCGAAGCCGAGCGCGTCGCGATAGGTCGCCACGTGGGCGGCGTCGAGCGGGGGCACGCGGAAGTGCCGCAGGTCGGCCGAGGGCATGCCGCGCCCCGCACGGCGCAGGGTGAGCAGCGCCGACGCCAGCGTGCCCGCGCCGCCCATGGGCGGCAGCGGCGGGGCGAATTCGCTCATGATGCGACCCGCGCCAGAGCGGGCGTCGCGGACCGGTAGCGGTCGAAGTCGGGCCTCGCCAGCGCCACCATCATGGCGACCCCGGTGTACAGGCCGACCAGGTTGGTGAGCTCGATCAGCGCGGCGTCGTCGAAGTGGACGCGGGCGCGCTCGAACTCCGCGTCGTCCAGCGTCCGTCGCAGAATCAGGGCGTCCACGAGCCCGATCGCCGCCGTGAGCGCCGGGCCCCACCGCGCCGGGTCCGGCTGCGGCCGGCGCACGTCGTCGATCTCCGCCGCGCCAAGGCCCATGCGTTCCGGGATCGTCTGAACGTGCAGGTTGAACTCGTCATCGCAGCCGTTGGCCACGCAGGTGCGCAGTAGCACCGTCTCGCGGAGCCGAGGCGGCAGCGAGCGCAGGTCCATCAGTCCCGTCGGTCCGATCATCCCGCTGTCCACCATGAAGGCCCACAGCCGCGGGCTGCGCGCCGTGGTCAGGGAGAGCTGGGGGGGGTGCAGCGTCGCGGGCACGACCCGCGCCATCCGGCTGGCGTCGGCTGGCGTCGGCGGGCGCGAGGGGGAGCGGCAGGGGCGCGATGCGTGGTCCGGGCATGGTGGCCTATCTTGCGGATGGGGCCGTGAAACCGTGACGTGAACCAGCCGCTATGAAGAGTGTAGCAAAGGCGCGTGCCGTCAAGCCGCGCACGCCGGCGCCGTCCCGCGATACGGCGGCCGGCAAGGACGCCGTGAACGCTGCGATCGGCCTCTTCAACCGGCGCTGGGTGCTCCGCGTGCTGTGGGAACTGCGTCAGGGGCCGATGACCTTCCGCGTTCTGCGGAAGGCCTGCGGCGACCTCTCCCCCACCGTGTTGAACGCACGCCTCGCGGAGCTCCGCGACGCGCGGCTGGTCTCGCACACGACGGCCGTCGGCTACGCGCTGACCGCGACGGGGGCGGAGTTGCTCGTCGCGATGCGTCCCATGCTGACGTGGGCGATCCGCTGGCAGCGGACCGTCGCGCGCAAGGCCGGCCCTCGCACGGGCTGAGCGCCCGGGGTCCTTCGGGAGTCGGCCGACCCTCGACGGGTTGCTCGACCACCTGTTGCCGCCGTTCGGACCCCCGTCCGGGCCGCTCCCCCGGTCGATCATGGCCCCCTCAGGTTCGACGGTGAGGATTGCCCCCCAGGTCAGGCAGGAAACGCCTCCCTGTTCCCGGCACCCTGCATTCACACGATCCCGATCCCGCGGAGATTCAGCATGTCACGTCGTATCGTCTACGCTGCCACGGCAGTCATCCTGTTCCCCCTGCTCGCTTCGCCGCTGGCGGCTCAGCAGTGGAGCATCGGGGTCCTCGGCGGCGCCAACAGGTCCACCGCGGCTGGCAGCGACGCCGATGGCTCCAAGGCGCGGATCGGCGTGGCGGGCGGCGCCCAAGTGGTGCGTACCCTTGGCGACAACCTCGCGCTCGAGGTGAATGCGCTCTATTCGATGAAGGGAGCGAAGCAGGAGGCACAGGGCGCCACGGCCGACGTCCGACTGGCCTACCTCGAGCTGCCGCTCCTGCTGCGCGTCGGGTCGAACTCCCGCCGCACGATCCGTCCCTTCGCGACGGTGGGCGCCAGCGCCGGCTTCCAGCTCTCCTGCACGGTGCAGGCAACCGCGATGGGAGTGAGCGGCAGTGCGGACTGCGACGAGGTGGCCGACTTCCGGAGCTTCGACGCTACGCTGATCGGCGGGGCGGGCATCGATGCCTCGCTGGGGTCGGGGATCATGACACTCGCCGTTCGGTACGGTCACGGCATGCAAAGCATCGTGAATGAAGCGGAGGTTCGGAACCGCGCCTTCACGATCCTGGCCGGCTGGCGGATGCCGCTCGGTCGGGAGTAGTCCTCGGTTCAGGCGGGCCCGATGCACGGGGGGGAGCCGGAGCGGATGTCCCGGTTCGCCTCCCCGCGCTCCGGGTGCCGCACAGGTCCCGAACCGAGCACGTCCCTCCGGGCTCCGCCCGCACGCTGGCACGTCGGCCACGTGGCGCTGCCGCTCGCACCCCCGTTCGTGCCGTTCCCCCGGTCGGCCATGGCCCCCGCGGCTCGCCGGATGAGGGTTGCAGGGAACAAGATCCCGCCAACGCCATCACACTCTCCCAACACGGGAACCTCATGCGATCGTCCACTCGCCGCGCCGTCGCGCTGGTCTTCGCCGCGACCGCCGTCACCCACTGCACCAACCCGCAGGGGCCCTCGTTCGACGAAACCGCGGTCATCGCCGCCCTCCGGCAGGCCGCCGTCCCCGTCGGGGATTCCGGACTGCGCGCACAGGCGCCCCGGAGAGTGATCGAGCAGCTCGCCGATGGCGCGACCATCATCGGCCTTGGCGAGTCCACGCACGGCACGCGCGAGTTCTTCCTGTACAAGAACCAGGCGATCGAGCTGCTCGCGGCCAGCGGCGTGCGCGTGATCGGTTTCGAAGTGCCGTGGGCGAGCGCGCGCACGATCGGTGCCTACGTCAATGGCGCGAACATCAGCGAGGCCACCGTCGCCGACGCGCTCCAGTACAAGGTCTATCGGACGCGCGAAGTCCTCGATCTGCTGGCATGGATGCGCACCGAGAACCAGACGCGCTCCCCGGCAACGCGTCTGGTGTACGCCCCCTTCGACCCGCAGGACTACCTGCTGACGGACCCCGGCGGCACGATCCCGCAGATGGACGCGGTCCTCCGGCCCGTGGACGCACCGCTCGCGGACAGTGTGCGGGTCCGGTACGATGCACTCGCGATCGGACTCGACACCGTCGTGCGCACGGGTAAGTTCACCCCGGCGCAGGGCGAGCGCCTTGGCATGCTGGTGCGGGTGGCGCGTGAACGCCTTGCCGCCGCCGAGGGGACGCTCGCGACGCGGCTCGGCACCTTCGATGCCGCGTGGCTCGTGCGGAGCGCGGCCGTCGTCGAACAGTTCATCACGCAGGCGCGCCTCACCGCGACGCCCGCCACGGAGGCGGCGGGGTTCACCGTGCGCGACAGCTCGATGGCAGCGAACGCCCAGTGGTGGCTGGCGATGAGCGGCTCCGGCGCGCGGGCGGCCCTGTGGGCGCACAATGGGCACGTCGGGATCACGACGATGGACGGGAGTCTGACCATGGGCACCTTCCTGCGTCGGGCGCTCGGCGATCGCTATCGCGTGCTGGGCTTCTCCATGGGCGGGGGACGCTTCAACGGCAACGTGCCGAGCGACCCGCAGCTCGCCCCGCCGGCGAGGGGTGGGACGGTGGACGGACTGCTCGCGCGCGTCGCGACGCAGTCGAATGGCATCTGGCTGGCCGACCTGCGCTCCCTGTCCGAGCCGGCGGCGGGTTGGGCAACCTCGGCGACCGGCCAGCGCTGGCTGGGATCGGGGGTAGGCGATACGAACCTGTACCTCGACTTGCCGTTGCGACCGACGTTCGACGCCCTCCTGTTCGTCAACCAGACGACGGCGAGCATCAAGGTTCCCTGAATGCTGCGCACGGGCGACACGCGACCCGGCGTCCAGCGCGCCCCACCACTCTGCGCCGATCGCGCGCGCGCCGGGCGTGGTCGCCACCTGCAGGACGCCTGGCCGGTTCCTTGGCCTTCGCCAGAGGAGGCACGGGGACCCTGGCAGACGTTGTGCGCGAGGTGCCGCCGTCACAGACTTCGCGGCATGGATGGCCCAGGCGCCCCAAGCAGGTCGCGCGAGCGGTGAACAGTTGCTGACGCGCGAGGCAGCACGGCCGGCGGTCGTGCCGGCACCGTCGCGCGCGTACTGGGTCGGGCAATCCGTCGTCGTGGCGACGTTCTTCGTCCCGAGCCTGCTCCAGTGGAGGTTCGAGGCCGACGCGGGCCCGTTCGTCCTCTGGCGATCGCTGGTGACCGACGGCGTGCTTGCGCTCGTCACCGTGGCGGGCACGCACCGCCTGCGACCGAGCGTCCTCGCCGAGGTGGCCGACCTGCGCGGCCTTCCCCGCCGGCTGCCGAGGCGGTTGGGGGCGCTCGCCCTTGTGGCGCTGGCGATTTCGCTGATCGAAGTCCTCGTGCGGACGGCGATCCCCGCGTCCCCGGAAGACCATCTGCTCTGGATGCCGTCCGACGTGGCGCTCAACAGCATTTTCTGGAGCCTCAGTCTCGCCTTGTGGTGCATGGTGTACGGAGCGAGTCAGCTGATCATCATCGGCAGTCGCTCGACAGCGGAGCGCCTCGCGCTCGCGGCGGCGGCCCGCGAGGCGGAGGCGCGTGTGCTGCGTGCCCAGATGGATCCGCACTTCCTCTTCAACGCCATCAACAGCGCACGGGCTCTCGTGAGCATCGACCCCGACGGCGCGCGCGACCTCCTGACCCGATATGCCGAGGTTCTCCGCTACGTGACGACCCACGCTCGAGGGACCGCCGAGACGATGGGCGAGGCACTCTCCGTCGCGACCGCCTACCTCGAGATCGAACGACGGCGGTTTCCGGATCGCCTGCGCGTGGACATCGCCGTGCCGGACGAGCTGTATTCTGCCCAGATCCCCACCCTCCTGCTGCAGACGCTCGTGGAGAACGCCGTGCGGCACGGGATCGCGCGCTCCCCCGGAGGAGGCACGATCCGGATCCACGCGCGCGCGGAGGACGGCGTCTTGACGCTGACGGTATCGAACCCGGCGCCCCCGGGCGCCGTGTCCCGCGACGGGAGCGGCGTCGGCCTCGCGAATTCGCGCGAACGCTTGCGGCTGCTGCACGGTGAAGCCGGGCGACTCGAGTACTCCCACGGAGCCGACGGCATCGTTCGCGTGTCGGTGCAACTGCCGTTGCCCGCAGTACCGCCCGCCCGATGACGATGCCCCCTGCCCGGTTGCGCGTCCTCCTCGTGGACGACGAGCCACTCGCCCTGCTCGAGCTGCGACGGCTCCTGAGCCAGAGCGCCGACGTCCTCGAGGTCGTGGGTGAGGCCCGGGACGCCGAGACGGCGCGGCGCCTGATCGACTCGCTCGAGCCCGACCTCCTCTTCCTCGACATCACGCTGCCGGACGAGGACGGGCTCTCGCTCCTCGCGTCGATCGACGCCCCACCGCGCACGGTCTTCGTGACGGCGTACGACGAGCATGCGATCCGGGCGTTCGAGCTGAACGCACTCGACTACCTGCTCAAGCCGGTGGACCCGCGGCGCCTGGCCATGACCTTGGCGCGCGTCGTCCACGCGTCCGCGGAGCACGACGAGCCGGAGAAGAGGGCCGGCGCGCACGAGGCGACGATGCACGCGCAACTCGCCATGGCGGATCGCATCTTCCTGCGCGAGGGCGAGCGGGCATGGTTTGTCACCGTCGCCGAGCTGCGGCTCCTCGAGGTGCACCGTGAGGGGACGCGCCTACACTTCGGCCGGGGCAGCGCGACCGTCTCGCGGCCGCTCCGCACCATCGAGGAGCGGCTCGCGACTCGCCACTTCGTGCGGGCGAACCGCACGCAGATCGTCGGGATCGCCTGGGTTCGTGACGTCACACCGTGGTTCGCCGGCCGACTCAAGCTGCAACTCGACGACGGACAGGAAGTACTGGTCTCGCGGCGACAGGCGCGGGAGGTCGCCGCCCGGATGTCGCTCTGAGTCTTCCCCGCCCTCGGCAACGGGGCGCACGCGGCGAGAGGTGGGTCGCACCGGTGAGTCGTACCGGTGAGTCGTACCGGTGAGTCGTACCGGTGAGTCGTACCGGTGCAAGCGCGCCGGCGCGGGCCGTGCGCGCGCGGTATCTTCGACCGGCGTTCCTGCGACCACGTGTCGCGTGCCTCCCCTACGCCCGTTTCGAGGTGCCATGACCGACCGCCCCGCCGTCGCCGCCCGTCCGGTGGTTGTTGCGCTCACGCTCGCGCTCGTCGGGGCCGGCGGCCTCGCGGTTCGCCCGGTGGCCGCACAGCGCTCGTCCTACGACGTCGTCATCCGCAACGGCCGCGTGCTCGATCCCGAGACGGGCCTCGATGCGGTGCGCTCGGTGGGAATCCGCAACGGCGTGATCGCCGCGATCTCCCGGGCGCCGCTCATCGGCCGCCGCACCATCGACGCCACTGGTCTGGTGGTCGCCCCCGGCTTCGTTGACCTCCACGCGCACGGGCAGGACGACGAGAACTACCGGCTTTACGCCCAGGACGGCGTCACCACCGCCCTCGAGCTCGAGGTCGGGACGGAGGACGTGCCGGCATGGTACGCCGCACGCGCCGACGGGACGCTGATCAACGTCGGGGTGGCGGCCAGCCACCTGCGAGCGCGCATGCTGGTCCTGCGCGACGGTGGCATGGCGCAGGGGACGCTGCTGCCGCTCGACTCGGCGGGCCGTCGTGCGGCCACCGACGACGAGATCGCCGAGATCCGTCGCGTGATCGACCGTGGGCTCGACGCCGGCGGGCTCGGGGTCGGGATGGGGCTGGCGTACACACCGGCGGCATCGAAGCATGAGGTCGTCGAAGCCTTCCGCAGCGCCGCGCGCCGCCGCGCGCCGGTGTTCGTGCACACCCGTTCCACCGGTGAGACCGACCCCGGCAGTTCGGTCGAGGCGTACCTCGAGGTCATCGCCGCCAGCGCCGTCACCGGCGCCCCGCTGCACATCGTGCACCTGAACTCCACGAGCGCGGCCTCGACGCCGAGAACGCTGGCGCTCGTGACCGAGGCCCGGCAGCGCGGGCTGGACGTGACGGCCGAGGCCTACCCGTACATCGCCGGCATGACCGAACTCGCATCGCCGCTCTTCGATCGCTTCCTCACCGGGCCGGACAGCATGTTCGGGACGCTCATGCTCCCGCGTACGGGCGAGCGCCTCACCCGGGCGACCTTCCTGGCCAACCGGGTACCCAAGGAGCGGGTGATCATCTTCCTCAATACGCCGGCGATGGAGGCGCTCGCCATCACCAGTCCCGTGACGGCCATCGCCAGCGATGGCGGCGTGCGCAACGGCATCGGCCACCCCCGCACGGCGGGCACGTTCGCGCGCGTCCTCGGCCACTACGTGCGCGACACGCGCCAGCTCACCCTCATGCAGGCGATCACCAAGATGACCTTGATGCCGGCGCGGCGGCTGGAGACGCTCGCACCGGCATTCCGGCGCAAGGGTCGGCTGCAGGTGGGGGCCGACGCCGACGTGACGATCTTCGACCCGGCCACGGTGCAGGACCGCGCCACGTACACCGCGCCCGCCTTGCCGTCGGAGGGGTTCCGGCACGTGCTGGTGGCCGGCGTGTCGGTGGTGACGGACGGCCGGGTGGTGGAGGGGACGCGGCCGGGTCGCCCGCTGCGCGGCACTGTGCGCCCCTGACGGGCGCGTGAGCGTGGGGGCGCTTCGCGAGGGCGCCGGGCGTGCCACCGGGATGATCCGAGCGCGCGACGCATGCGGCCGGTGTCGCGTAGTCGCGTGCCGGCGATGTCGCCGCCGGCGCAGCGCCCGGAAGTTCCGACCGGCCATCGGTCGTCCTTGACCCGAGGCGACGGCCTCCTTATACTAAGCGTACGTACTATATAGGAGGCCCGCGATGTGGAGCAGGGAAGCAAGTGCATGGACGAGTGCCACCCCGGAGCAGGTCTGGGCGCGGTGGACGGACGTCGGTCACTGGAGCACGTGGGATGCGTCCCTGCGCGCGAGTGCGTTGCGCGGTCCGTTCGCCGTGGGCAGCCGTGGTGACCTGCAGCCCACCAGCGGCCCCCGGGCATCGTTCATCCTGACGGATGTCGTGCCGCATCGTGCGTTCTCGAACCGGATGCGGCTTCCCCTCGCGACGATCGACTTCGTTCATACGCTCGACCTCGGTGCTGACGGCCGCACGAGGATCACGCATCGCATCGAGATCGACGGGCCGCTCGGTGCGCTGTTCGTTCGCCTGATCGGGCGAGGCGCTGCCGACACGCTCCCCGCTGCGGTCGCCGCACTGGCGCGTCAGGCCGAGGAATCCCGGCGATGATCCGCTGCTGGGTCGGCGTGGTCTCGCTGCAGCACGTGATGCTCGGCGTCGCCCGGGGATTCGCCCAGGTGTGTCATGGCAAGCAGGCACCGCTGCGCCGGATGGCGCCGGGCGACTGGCTCGTGTACTACTCGCCTCGGGACCGGATGGATGGCGGGTCGGCCCTGCAAGCCTTCACGGCGGCGGGGCGTATTCGTCCCTCGACGGTGTACCAGGTGCAGTGCGATGGCTTCTCGCCCTACCGCCGCGACGTGGACTTCGTGGATTGCCGGCCGGCTCCCATTCGTCCGCTGCTATCGCAACTGTCGTTCACGCAGGGGCTGCCGAACTGGGGATACCGGTTCCGGCTCGGGCACTTCGAGATCGACCGTCGCGACTTCAGGCTGATCGCGCAGGCGATGGGGATCGTTCGCCTGCCTGCGTCGAACGATGGCTGACCGCATCTTCCGCTACCCGGCGCCGGAGGACAGCCCGGGGTTCCTGCTCTGGCAGGTGTCCAATCACTGGCAGCGAGCCCAACGCGCAGCGCTCAAGCCGTTCGCGCTCACGCACGGCCAGTTCGTCCTCCTCGCGAACTTGAAGTGGCTCCAGGATCGGCTGGAGGTCATCACGCAGAATGACCTGGCGCACCACGCCGGGATCGACGTGATGATGACGTCCGACCTGGTGCGCAAGTTGGAGGAGCGGGGCCTGATCCGCCGGACGGAGCATCCGCACGACAGTCGAGCGAGGTCCATCCGGCTCACGGCGTCCGGCAAGCGTATGGTCGCCGAGGTGGTACCCGTCGTCGAGGCGGTCGATGACGCGTTCTTCGAACAGCTGGGGGACGACGTGACGACGTTCGTCGCGCTGCTGCGCAGGTTGGGTGGCGGGGCCGCGCGCGGGGAGCGGGGCGACTGACGCGCGCGGCACACGGCACCACCGGCGCAGGACGCCCCGCTGATCTCACGCGCTGGGCGCGAATGCCCCGCTTCCCGGGAGCCGTCGGACCGCGCCCCGTACTCCCAAGGGTTCACGCCGTCCTGCCTTCCTAGAAGTTGAAGCCGAATCGCAAGGAGCCGAGCGGGAACGGCTGTTCGCCGACTTCCTTGGTGAGGGTCTTGTTCTCGAAGATGGGCCAGGGATTCGACTTGTACACCACGCCGGCGACCCCGAACTGCGGCATTACGTAGTACCGCTTCTTCGCGAACTCGAACTTGTAGCCGACGTAGCCCGTCATCAGCCAGTCGAAACTGCGGTAGGTCCTCCGCGTGGTCACGTGATTCTCGAGGACGCCCAGCCCGGTGGTCTGGGAGAACTCGGCATGGAGTCCCTTCCAGAAGTACTGGCGGTACCCGCTGGCCACGCTGTAATCGGCGAACCGTCCCTCGGTGTCCCTGTTCCGGGGGAAATCCACGTTGGCGCCCACGTAGGCGTCGCCCCGCAGGTTGCCTTTCTGCCAGAGCTTGACGACGAAGTGCCCGCGGAATGCTCCAGGAAAGAAGGGCCACAGGGCGTCCGCTTCGACGGCGTACTTGGACTCCCGAGGCGCTTCCTGGGCCGCCATCGTGGTCGTCGTGGCGGCAATGAGGGCTAGCGCGACGGTTAGCGCGACGGCTAGCGCACGGGTCGGACCGGGCCGGCGCAACGCGTTGCTGATCAATGAGTTGCGTGGCATGCCCCCACGCGTCTGCGCGACACTTACGGCGTTCATTGGCCAATCCTCAGGAAGGGAAATAGATACGCTTCTCTACTTGATGCGGTAATCCTAGAAACTGATCGCTAATTGTCAATAGTCGAGGCCCGTCTCTACTTTTCTGTATGGACGCTGGTTCTCCTGCTGATCGTACCTTCCGCGTCCCGCAGCAAGAGCGGGGGCAACGGCGCGTGTCGCAGATCCTCGATGCTGCAGCGGAGGTCTTCCTCGAGCACGGGGTCGGCGGGGCGACCATGCAACTCATCGCCGAACGCGCGGGGGCGTCTGCGGGGTCGCTCTACCACTTCTTCCCGAACAAGGACGCCGTCCTCGAGTCGCTGGGCGCGCAGTACGCGGATCGTGCGCGCCGCCTCAACGAGGAAGCGATGCCGTTCTCGCTCGTCCATCTCGAACCGGACGCCCTGTTCGACCGTGTGCTGCGCGGGCAGATGGCGTTCCTCGAGGAGACGCCGGCCTTCGGCGCCGTGCAGGAAGCGGTGGAGCGGAACTGTCCGGCGATCTTCGACGCACTCAACCAGGCGGTGGTAGGGCACGTCGGGCAGTTCCTCGCCCTTCGCTATCCGCGCATGCCCGAGTCGCAGCGCCTCGCCTCGGCGATGGTCTCCGTCTCCACGGTGCTCGCGATCGTCGGCCTCGCCATTCGGGTCCCGCCTGCCATGCGCGAGACCGTCATCCGCGAGGGGAAGGCCATGCTCGTGGCGCACTTCGGCGCTGCGGACGCGAGATTCGGGATCGGTTCCGCAGCCAGCGGAGAGTGAGCCGGGCACGACCGACCGGGTTCCTCGGACGCCCCATGATCTCGTCGCCGATGCTGATGATATCAGTGCCGAGGGAGATGCGACGCTACTTCCCCGAGGGCTGCTTCGCTTCGACCTGCAGCGTGCCGCCGTTGCGCACGATGCGCACGACGCGCCCGCGCGCACGCAAGGACACGCCGGGTCCCGTCACCTCCATCTCCAGGTCCGGCCCTCCGGTCGGCGCAGCGAACTCGACCCACCCGACATTGTCGCTCACGCCCAGCTCGGCTGGTGTCGTCACGACCCCGCCGTCGCCGGCCAACCTGAAGCGTCCGACGCGTTGGCCGCTGCTGCCGACCGCAGGGCCAAGACTGGCGAACAGCCTCCCATCGAGGGAGACGCGCATGGTGACCACCTGGGTCGTGTCCGCCGAGCGTACGATGGCCGTGGTCTTCCCGGGTGGCGTTGCCGTCGCCTGCGCAGCGACGCCGACGGGCAGACACAGAATGAATGCAGCGAAGACGTACCGGATCATGGGCGACTTCCTCAGGTTGAGCCGGCCACCCGGTGGCGCGGCTTCCGGCGAGAGGGCAACATGACTGGCGTGTGGGGAGTGCCGAGACATCCGCGTCGAATGCGCTCGTCCCCCTAAACGTTATGCGTGATCGTCGGCGCACCGCAACCGCCGTGCTGGATGGAGGTGCCGATCCGGTGGTATGTTTATCCCCGCCTGTGCCGCATCCCTGGTTCTCCGCTGATGCTCGCACCCCTCGCGCCCGCCGAGACGCCCGACTCCAATCAGGCGCTCGCTTGTCCGGGCTCCACCCGCACTGACCGCCGGCTGACAAGGCCGGTCCCGGCGCCGCTCTCGTGACCACGTCGCTCCTGCTCGCAGCCCTCCTGCACGCGATCCCGTCAACGGCGTCGCTCCAGGACCCGGCGGCCGCCACGCACCACCCGCCGCTCCGCGCCATTCCGCTCGACTCGGTTGGGCCGGCCCTCCAGCGACTCACCGACAGTCTCGTGGCCTCGCGCCCGCAGTTGCCTGGCATCATCATCGCCGTCCGTTCGGCGGCGTCGGCGCGCAGTTGGAGCATCGCGGCGGGATGGTCCGATTCTGCGCGAAGGGACCCGCTTCGCTCGGAGCAATCCGTACGCATCGCCAGCAACACGAAGACGTACGTCGCTGCAGCCATCCTTCGGCTGGTCGAGCAGGGGCGCATGGCGCTGAGTGACCCGCTCGCGCGGCACCTGCCGGCGCACCTCGACCGGTTGCTCCGGCGTGATGGCTACGACACCGACGCCATCACGATCGAGCAGGTCCTGAGCCACCGCGCCGGCTTTCATGAGCACACCGCCGTGCCGAGCTACGCGGCGCGCCTGCGGACGGCGCCCCGGTACCGGTGGACCCGCGAGGAACAGCTGCAGTGGCTCGTGGACAGTCTCGCACCCGTCGGCCCTCCCGGGGCGCAATTCCGCTACTCGGACAGCGGCTATATCCTGCTCGGCGCCATCATCGAACGCTATGCGGGGCAGCCACTCGGCCCGGCCGTGCGGCGCCTCGTGAACTTCCGGGCGCTTGGCCTTCGCGGTACCTGGTGGGAGCGCCTGGAGCCCGCGCCCGGAGATGTGCTCCCTCGCGCGCACCATTACCTCGGGGGGGTCGACGCGTACGACATCGATCCCTCCTTCGACTTGTATGGCGGCGGAGGGATCGTGGCCCCCATGTCGGAAATGGCGGCGTTCCTCGCGGCACTGCTCGAGGGGCGCGTGTTCGCCCAACGGGCGACGCTCGACACCATGCTCGCGCCGCGGAGTCGCGAGCTCGGGGGCTACGGGTTGGGCATCTTCGGTACGACCGTCCGCGGCCTGCACGGATACGGGCACAGCGGCTTCTGGGGCACCATCGCCATGGCCTTCCCTGACGCCGGCATCACCATCGCCATCGCCGTCACCGAGCAGAGCGAGTTGCGGGGTGCCAACGCCATCATGGGGGCCGTCCTCGCGATGTTCGGGGCCGGCCGTGAGGGGAACGAAGCAGGACGGTGACTGCCGCGAACGCGTGTGATCATCTGCGGCGGGACCCTGGTGCCGGGCTTCGCCCACTTGCTGCCGCGACCGGAGCGCCCTGCCGCCGATGCACCCTAGAACGTTGCCACCTCCAGCCCCGCAACATCCCCCACCCGCATCGATTCCGACGTCCAGAACGGCTCCCCGTAGCGGCACCGGATCAGCGACCCGTAGTGCGCCGCCTGATGCGTCACGATGTCCGCCAACGGCTCGCCGTTCGGGTACACCTCTCCCGCCTGCGTCAGCCCGTCGAACTGGCTCCGGTAGCATGCGATCGCCGCCAGCTTCCGCTCGAAGCCGGTGGTGACGTCCACCACGAATGTCGGCTTCTCGTGGTCCTCGCGATACGCGATCGCGTGGACGACCTTGTGCGGCCGGAACTTCGGCACCTCCGGCGCCACCTTCGCCAGACCGGCGATGAAGCACGCATCCCGCACCAGTTGCGCCGCAGCCGTGTGGTCGGGATGCCGGCCCTTGATCGCCGGTGCGATCACCACGCGCGGCTGCAAGCGGCGGAGCGCCACGGCCAGCCGCTCCCGTGTCGCCGGATCGTTCACGATCGCCGCATCCGGCAGCCCGAGGTTCTCGCGCACCTCCGCCCCGAGGATTCTCGCTGCTTCCGCCGCTTCGGCCTGCCGCGCGGCCACCGTGCCACGCGTCGCGGTTTCGCCAAAGGTGAGGTCGAGGATCCCCACCCGCCGCCCGAGATCCGCCGAGACGGCCAGCGTGCCACCGCAGAGCAGTTCCACATCATCGGGGTGCGGTCCGATCGCCAGGATGTCCAGTGTCATGAATGGAAACTGAAGCGGGGCAGGGCGGGGCGACAGGCGCATCCGGCTGGCCCGCGCTGTAACCATGCGTTCTCGGCGGGCCTGCCAACCGGCCGCGACCTCGGCCGGTGCCCCGTACGACGGTGCTGGTTCCGGCCGTGGCGGTCTCTGGCAGAACGGCTGGACGTGATTCGGGTGGCGAAGCCCGTCAGGATTGCTGCAGCCGTCGAGAAGCCTGCTCAAGCCGCGTCAACATTCCCGGATCCGGCGTTGTCCAGCGCAGAGCGAACCATGTCCTCGAGTCCTCCGAATAGTAGAAGTCCCATTCCGGGACAGTCTGTTTCTCGGAAAGTGGAACGACGATTTCTGACACGGTCAATGACTTGCCGCCGCCGTATGCGAAGGTGAGAGCGACAGGTCTTTTGAACCTTATCGTGATGTGGTTGTCACCACGCGGGGACTGCAAACGTCTTTCAGCGATCACCATCTTCAACACTAAATCACATTGCTTGACAGCATCGATCGCTGCCGAGAAAGCCGAGAACGAATGGCTCGGTGCAGATTGAACCAGGACATTCTTCTGCGTCGTGCTGTTGATCCTGACCTCAATGCGAGGTTGGCCTTCTGCGATGAGTCCCGAGAGATCCTGATCAGTCATGCCAAGCAGGAGTCCGGACAAGCACCAGTGTGTCATCGATCTCCAAGGCATCTGGCAACTCCGCTCCAGGTAGTGGTCTTCGGCTCTGCCGGGATTGTCCTGGGTTCTCTGTGCTGACGCGGGGCTCGAGAGTCAGCGCCCCGCAGTGCAAGAAGACCGCCATCGTGAACGCCTCCCGGTTGCGACAGCCGCAGGCGCTGTACGTGATCCTCTGAAGCAAGCGTTGATGTAGTCGGCGATCGCCGCCGGCGCGACGTTGCGGAGCGGAGCGGAGCGATGCGCGTCTCGATGTGCTCCTTGCCCTGGTCGCCTACCAACGGCGCGACCAGCGTGTTGTCCCAGCAGTTGCCTTGTCGGCTCACGCTCGGTTCGAGGTGATCGGCGCGGCAGGCGCGCCGCCACGCATCAGTACTGAGTCGTATCCCCGTGGTCGGCGTGCATGATCGTCCCACGAGACCGGCGCTGCTTCACGGCTGATGCGAGCGCGCTGAAGACCAGCGCGCGGTGGATCGTCGGTCCCGCGGCCCACCCGATCACTCTCCGGGAGAACAGGTCGATCACGACTGCGGGGGAGCGCCACCCCTGCCAAGCCCGGACATACGTGGCATCCGTCGCCCACGCCGCGTTGGCTGTCGTCGGTGCGCATTGGCGATCGAGCAGGATGGGCGCTTGCACCGCCGGCGTGCCGACCGCCCAACGGTGTGTGCGATATCCGTGCAGCGCCCGAAGTCCGTGCTCCCGCATCAGGCAGGCCACACGATGGAGTCTGCACGTTTCGCCTACCTCCCGGAGATCGAGGAACACACGCGGCGCCCCGGAGATGCCTGGACGCGCCTTGACCCACGCGCGGATCACTCGGAGCAGCCGCGCGTCTTCCAGCGCCCGTGCCGGCACTCGACACGTCAGCGACCGTTCGTACCCACTGGGTGCGACACCGAGCTCGCGTCAGCGGAACCCTGTTGGGAACTGCTTCCGGTGCGCCGTGATCAACTCGTACCTCCGGCGAACGCGATCTGGTCTGGGCTTCGCTGGCACGGGCGCGTTCTCTCGTCGAGGGGCGTGACTTCAGCCCCCTCCACGAAAGTCCGCTAACTCCGGGTCTGCGCCCTCGCTGAACAGCGTAGCCCGTAGAGGTAGCGCGTCAGAACAGCAGGTCGATCTCCAGGCCACTGAAGGGCGTCGGCCGGCGGCCCGCCGCAACGACGGTACCGACCCTGAACTTGAGCGGCAGGAACAGCTGGGCCGGAATCCGGGCCCAGACAGGCATGCTGTAGTAGTTGAACTTCAGCAGGGAGCCGAGTTGAAGGCCAGCCTGCGGCGTGAAAGCGAACGCCGTCTGATTCGCCCGCCGATCCATGCCGATCTCCGAGTACACGAACATGCCGGCGAAGCGATCGTCGCTGACCCAGTAGTCGAAGTGGCTCCGGATGCCTACCCTGACAGCCCAGCTCCCCACCGTGTCCCGCGACGACACGACACGGCCAAGGCTGTACGAAGCGGTGTAGCCGAGCCACGAGTCCAGTTGTCCACGCTTGGTTCCCTGGTCGTTGAAGCGGTACACCGAACGGAGCAGGCCGAGATTCATCCGGAGGTCAGCCCCCTGATAGAGCTCCGGCGAGCTGACGATGACATTGGTGAAACCAAAGACCATCGAGTTCGCGACGCGACTGCGGACGAACTCCCGAAGGTACGGCGGGCGATTGGCACGCTGGATGTCGATTCGGTGTGCCAGCGAATCCGGCATCAGGTCTTCCAGCACCGTCCCGTAGGGAAGGGGCACATGGGAGAGGGCCGGGTACTGCCGGAATACATAAGATGCGCGTGCCGTCGGGCTGGACGGGTCGAGCGCGGCGCGCGTGATCGGAGCGCGCGTGAGCGGAGCGCGCGTGAGACTGTCGTCGGCTGATGTACGCCCGCGCTCGAAGGCGTCGGCAAGATCACCGAGAGACGCGGCGACAGCGGTCACGATTCGCTGCGCCTCCGCGGTCAGGAGGGGGTATCGGATGTCGCGGAGCGAGCCACTCGCGAGGTAGGCACCGTGCGCTTGATTGAAGGCCTTGTCGCCGAACGCAGTCCAGATCTCCCCGTTCGCATTGACGACGCGGGTGCCGTACTGCGAGTAGAAATCATGCAACGCCTTGTTGTTGACGAGCATTGTCAGCATGGTGCGCTTGACCAGCAAGTGCCCCGCGGAGAAGCTGTCCTGGAGAAAGTGGTCCGCGTAGCCGTTGTACAGGAACGCGTAGTGCAGCCACTCCCTGGACGCAGCCTCATCGGACTCGCGTCCGGCTCTCTCCGCCGCGCGAATCGCCGCGGCGTGCAGCGTGACGTACATGGTCAGGGCGTTCGTGCCTTGCAGGCGAGTCAGCACCGCCTGGGCGTGCGCCGGAGACAGCAGGCGGTCGATGTCCGAGGAGTCGAATGGCGCGAGATGCTCGCTGGCGCCTTCGCCGTACGAGTAGAAGTGCGAATGGTTGCGCATGGCCAGCGTGAGATACGCCGGGTCGAGCTTGGCCAGCTCGCCGTCCGGCGCGCTCGCGTAGTGCGCCGCCGCGAACTGCTGCTGCAGGGCAATCACCCGCAGCAGCCTGCTGTTGGGCGTGAGGAGAAGCTCCTGGAGCTCCAGCGGGCTCACCGTGTGATCGCCACTGAGGGCGTTGAGCGTGCCATACCCGATCGATGGCTGATAGCGCGACAGCAGCGAAAAGGCATGCGTGGCCGACGACGAGTCGTAGGTCAGCGGGAGCAGTCTCCAGAACGGCGATGTCGCGGCGCAACGGCTCCGGAGGAACATCGACATGGCGGCATTGCCGATGAACACGTGCTCATTGAAGTAATACGCGAATGCGGAGCGCGGCACGAGGAGCAGCAGCGCAACGAGCATGCATGTCCGCCGGATCGCACGGCGCAGGATGGTGCGAAGAGCTGGAGTCACGGGCGACTGGGGAGCGCGAAACCGGTGTAGAGGGCAGATCCGCGGACGACGGCGAAGCTAGGAGTCGCGAGGCGGCGCGGCAACGAATAGCCTCCCGGATGGTCCAGCGACCGGCCCGAGCGGCTGTCGGCGCCGCCGAGCGGCTGCGCGGGCACTGCCTGCCCGTCCCCGTGGGAGAGCTCGCGGAGCCGGACGACGGCGAGGGGTTCTTGCACGTCCGCGTCGGGCTGCAGGCGGTGCACCGGGATGGAACGCCGCTATGCCGCGTGGGCGGTGTGCATGACGTGCCGCAGCGGCTCCGGTTCAAGGGCGCCTACGCGCGAGGGCCGGTACTGGTGCCGTTCGGCGAGGGCATCATCGTGGCCCCTGCACCGGCCGGCGGCACGATCATGCGGGATCCGCTCTACGGTCACTTCGAGGTGGGGCGACGGATGCTCAACGTCAACAGCGTCACGATCTTCCCGGAGGTCTTCACGGTGCCGCTCGGCATCTCCAATCCCGCGAAGGAGCCGGCGGCTGGCAGCGTGACCTGCCGCGTGGTGGAGCTCCGCGACTGCACGCTCGACCGGCACCAGACGGTGGACGATCACTGGTACGACGGCGGCCGAGGGATGGCCCTGAAGCCGGATCCGCTCTCGTGAGCGGTGGAGGCGCTCGGCACCACGGCGCCGAGCGCGGCGACGGATGAGGTTGCATGGGATACCCGGGGCATGGGGCGAAGGTGCCGGCGGGACCGGGGGCGGGAGGGGGTGGTTTTGCAATTCCGGTGTTTCGAGGTATCGTGGCGGAATAACAATGGAGTAGCCCGGTCACCTCTCTTCGCATGAGGGTCGCAAGATGAAACTGCGGCACAAGGGATTCTGCGCATGACTCTCCATCGCCGCGCTGAGCGGCTGCGATGCCCCCCGGCTGAGTCGCTGACCGCCCCATTGGCGGAGTCCGCCTCGGGCGAGTTAGCGGCCTGGATCGCGGCATATCGGATCGAGGACTCCGACCCGGCGCCGGCCGGATCGCTGCTCGAAGCACAGGAGCGGGAGATCGCCCTCGCCCTGCGCGACGTCGCGGCCGATCCCGAGGTCAGGGCTCGGCTGGCTCGGCGCATACAGGATTCCGACGACGTGGAAGGGAAAATGGATCTCCGCGTATTGATGAAGGCCCCGGCGCTGCGACCCTTGACTGATCGGTTGCGGCGCGCCTACAGCAGACGTCATCTTGCGCACGAGATGCGGTCCATGATGACGACGTCGGGCGCGAGCAACTACTGCGACGTCATGTGTGACGATGGCAGCCTCGATCCCGGCATGCCGCCGCTGGATGTGTACATGCCGATTGACGAGCACCGGGCGACCTGGACGGGATCGGAGCCGTTCCTCGTGGTGCCGATCGTGTCGGACGACGAGGAGTGGGCGATCGCGACGGGTCCCGGAGGGGTGCGGTTGCGTGTGCACATCGATTCCGTGCCGCCGTTGCACACGTTCGTGGTGACGCCCAGTGAAGGGCACGCCGGGTCGCAATCGGCCGCGATTCCGTGCATTGGAGTCATGCAATGCTGGTCCGCGACCGTGGAACGAAACAATGCGACGCACGAGTACATCACCCATGTGCAGATTGACGATCCGCGGGAGCCGGTGCTTCTCGGGCGGCCGGAAATCGAGTTGCACGTGACCACCATCCGGAACAACCTTCTCTCCGGCGGTCCGGAGGTGGTCGACCACGGGGAAGTATGGATCCCTGAACACACATGGTCCGGACGCTGCCTCATCGGGCGTTGCAGTCGGTGGAATCGTGAGTGGCGACGCATCAGTCGCGGTCAGATTCCACAAGGGGGAATCCGAGACGATGGGGTCCTCCTACTCGATTGGAAGAAGGTGCAAGGGGCCTCCACCGTCTTCGTGCAGTGTGTGGAGAGAGATGTTGGGGGAGGCAGAAAGGAAGAGCTTCCCATTGACGTCTGGGATTGGAAGAACCCCCAATGGGAAATCAAGGGCAAGGTCAAGATCAAGGTCGAGGTGGAGAATGACGGGTGTGGTGTCCACACCATGCACCGCACGCAACCGGAATTGCGGTTCAGGTTTCCCACAGGGACCAATTTTGAGCCAACGCGTAGCGATTTGGTGCCAACGTCTTCAGTGTACCCCGCAGTTACTCAAGGTTTTGTGAAGGGGAACAAGATCGTCAAGGGTGGCTTCAAGTGGTACGGATTCGGTGCCCGGAACCCCGGCGTAGCCCCATGAGCAAGGTGATCTGGACTCCTTGGGCCCTCGCCGCCCTTCTGCTCGCCCCTACGCTCGCGTGGGGGCAGCAGTTGGGGGTGTCGGTGTCCCTCGCCCACAGCCGCACCCCACCCCTGACCCGATCCCCTCTCGACAGGCAGCTTGGCTTGACACTCGGGATTGCCTGGCGCCCCGCTGCGCGTGTGGGAGCGGAATTGCAGTTGGAGCATACGGAGGGGCCTCACATCGTCCGCAACTACATCGATGCTATGCGCACGAGCGCGACGCTTTCCGTGACATGGCGAAACCAGTTCGGGCCGCTGGGGGTCACGCTGCTTCCCGGAATCGGCGCGAGCCGACTCACGCTTCCGTTCGAGGATACCAGATTTCCGTGGGAGAGGGACTTCTTCGTTGACGCGAATCCTCACGCGTCTCTCGGGGCCCGCATTGACCTCAGGCCCCTCTCGTGGCTGCGGCTCTTCGCCGAGGCATCTTCCAGCTACTTGTTGCTGTCGTCGGAGAGCGAACGTCGCATCGCCGAGTGGCCGCCGTGGCGCGCACCGGGCGAGCCACGATGTGACCTCTCATCAACCTGTATCGCCCCCTTCCGCGACGCGTGGACGACCACCGGACGCATGGGGCTGATGCTTCTGGCATTCTGACCGTTCGCGCGTCAACAACCGACAACCGGTCGTCCGTTCGATACGTCCTTCGCTCCCCATCGTGCTGGCCGCCCTCCTGCTCGCCCCCACGCTCGCATGGGGCAGCGGTTGGGGGGGGCGGTGTCCGGGCCATTCTCGCGGACGTCACCGAATGACCGCTCCCACCTCGACTACGATCTGGGCTTGGGGCTCGCGCTCGCATGGCGGCGTGCGGCGCGATGGGGGGCCGAGGTGAGCTCCGAGATTGCGGGCAGCAACCTCGAGGAGCTGCGCAACGAGGTCGACATCGCGCATGGATTCCGAGAGGTCAGCATCTTGTCCGCAATCTGGCAGCACCAAGTGGGTCCAATCGGGTTGACTGTCCTCCCCGGCATCGGCCGAGAGACAATGGTCATCGATATGCTCGGTCACCCATCCTACGTCGAGGGCTATGTGCGCAACTCGGTGTACTTCGAGCCGGGACCAGCCGGCCTTAGCATGTCCGCTCGGGCCTGAACACGAAGCTGGTCACCGTGCATCATCTGGGTAGAAGCCCAACCAGCGGCGCGCGAACACCGCGAATCCCAGAGGGATACCCGATGACCAGCCGAGAGGACGATGGCTCGGTCTTGGCCGGTGCACAACCCGCGCCGCCGGTGGACGCCTTCCGGACGATGCTCAGTCAGCCGATCCTCCAGGTGCTGGAGACCGAGTTTGTCGGCGTGGTCGGCGCGACGCGCGGTCGCGCGAGCGGCGCGGCGTGCGCAAGGGCGCTCGGGCTCGCCACCTGATGACGCGCGTCGGCACGCTGGGTCGTGGGCGTCGGCGCGGACGGCTGCCGCAAGCATCTGGGGGTCTGGCTCGGGGCGAGCGAATCCGGCGCGAGCTGACGCGCGGTCTTCGAGCACTTTGGCAAGCGCGGCCTCCGGGACGTCTGGGCCGCGCCGGACCGCCGGGCAGCCGAGGCGCGCCTCGCCCGGCTGGTGCTCGCGCTCCGCGACGAGGCGCCGCGCGTCGTCCGCGTCTTCCCCCAGGCGGCCAACGTCCTGCGCCTCGGCACCGCGCACGCGGTGGAGCGCTACGAGCACTGGATCGGGCGCCGCTACATCCCCGCACGCACCGCCGCCCCCGCGGAGGAGTCGATCATGCCCGCCGCCTGATTACGCCATACCCCAGGAGCGAAGGACACACGATTCCGCACTTGACCCTTCTTGATTATCCCTTCACGTCAACGCACAACAGGGCAAAGAGATGTCACTCTCTGGACTCGGCGCGCTTGGCGCCCTGATGATTGCTGCGGCGTTGCCGCTCGGCGCCCAGCGGCCGGTGCTGGAGCTTGGGCTCAGCTACCATGAAGTGAACTTCAGCGCGGTGTCTCCGGGATACGCAGGCCTGTCGAGCAACCTTTGGCTTTGGTCGCGCGGGCCGCTCTCCGTGACCGGCGAGGCGAGCGCCAGTCTCCGACTTCCCGGTGACGTCGGTGGCCCGAACTGCTGGAACGTCCCGGGCGGCGTGTGCGACCAGCGCGTGATCGGCGACATCGGGCGCGTCGGCCTTACGTCCCGCATCGGCAGACGGGATGGCTCGGGTCTCTACGCGCTTGCGTCCGCTGGATGGTGGGGGACGCTGCGGTCCGGCGACGTGCGGGAAGGCAATCGGGTGATCGAGAGCGCCAGCAGCGAGCGGATCGGCGGGATGGCCCTCGGGCTCGGAGCCGGGACGTCGTTGCCGGTCGGTGATCGGCGGACCGGCATCGAAGCCCGCTGGATGCGGTTCGGAGGGATCCGGGACGGGGGCATCGTTCAACTGGCGCTCACGCGTCGGTGGTGAGCGTGGCGTCGAAGGTTCACGCCGTGGGTCGCCAGCGCCGTGTGACGGCGGAGTGACGCTTGGGCGGGACGCTGGTGCGGCCATTGCTGGCGATGTTCCTCACTTGACGGTTTCCCCGATTCTCGCCTAACGAGGCTGTAGGAAAAGCCGGCGCGGCGGCCGATGTGGAAACGGAACCGCTCGCGCCGGCGGGTGTTGGCCTCGGAGAGAATGTGCGGTTCGGAGCGCCCTTCGTCGAGTCCAACCATGGCCCGCTACAAGCCGATCGACACCCAGCCCAAGTTCCTGCCGGTCGACCTCGCCGCGCAGCTGCTCCCCGGCACCTTCGAGCACGCGCTGCATCACCTGCTCGAGCACGCGATCGACCTGGCCCCCTTCGACGCGCGGTTCCGGAACGACGCGACCGGGGC